>WNGE01011399.1_pt1 | contig 10001 bp, 6 predicted proteins | sample 5400651 | NCBI WGS metagenome assembly WNGE01 (sample SAMN13153370, study PRJNA577476) | soil metagenome | isolation source: 60 cm soil or saprolite under grassland replicate 2 | place: USA:California | collected 2016-06-15 | reverse complement strand
TCTCGGGAGCGACGCGGTGCGGCCGCGCACGCACATGACCCTCGGCGTCGATGTCGGCGGTGCGCGCGTGCTCGCCGACGTCGGGTTCGGTGCCTCGGGACTGCTGCTGCCGCTGGCTTTCGACGCGGGACGTCCGTCGCAACAGTACGCGTGGACGTACCGGATCGTCGACGAAGGCGGCGGGTGGCTGCTGCAGTCACTGCACGGCGAAGCCTGGGAAGATCTGTACGCGTTCACCGACGAACCCCAGCACGCAGTCGACTACGAGCTCGCCAACTACTACACGTCGACGCATCCGGAGTCGCGATTCACGCAAACGCTCACCGCGCAGCGGGTCGGGCCCGACGTCCGCCGCATCCTGCGCAATCGCGATTACACCGAGGATTGGGGCGCCGAGGTTCGCGAGCGAACCCTCGCGGATGACGACGAGGTGCTGAGCGTTCTCGCCGCCAGGTTCGGGCTCGAGTTTCCGGCGGGAACGCGGTTCCGCTGGCGGCCCGACGCCGACTAGGTCTTCGCGCAAACTCGGGGCGATTGCGGCCAGCGCCTGCCGAATCCGGCATCGGCGATAATAAAGGCTTTCGCCGAGGCTTCGCCTTCGCGTCCGCCGGCTTCGATGAACCCTTCTGTCCCGATCGCTACGCCTCGCATGATCCGCGCAACGTGTTGTCGATGAAATCGCCGGCGTTGCGCTTTCGCTTCCTGTACTTCGCCTTCGCCAGCGGTTATCTGCTGTCGTATCTGTATCGCACCGTCAACGCGGTGATCTCGCCGGAGCTCACCCGCGAGCTTGCGCTGTCGCCGGGCGCGCTGGGCTTGTTGACCAGCGCGTACTTCGTCGGATTCGCGGCGATGCAGATCCCGGCCGGGATGCTGCTCGATCGCTACGGCCCGCGTGATCGGTGCCGGCGTGGCCGTCTGCCTGATGGCGCCGATGAAGGCCATCGCAACGTGGTATCCGATCGAGCGGCAGGCATCGCTCGGCGGCTGGATGATGGTCGCGGGCGGCAGCGGTGCGCTCGTGGCGACGGCGCCGCTCGAGTTCGCGCTGCGCTTCGCCAGCTGGCGCGCGATTTTCGTCGTGCTCGCGATGATCACGTATGCCGTCGCGATCTGGATCTGGCTCCGCGTGCCGGACATTGCCAGACCTATCCAGGCGATGGGCTTCAAGGCGCAGTGGGCGGGCGTCACTTCGGTTTTCGCGAACCGGCGCTTCTGGTGGCTCGCGCCGCTTGGCGGTCTGGGCTTCGGCTCGTTCATGGCGGTGCAGGGGCTGTGGTCGGTGCCGTGGCTGATGGAAGTCAACGGATATGACCGGGCTCTGGCCGCGCGCCATCTGCTCGTCATGAGCGTCGTGATGCTCGCGGGCTATCTCCTGGTCGGTCTCTTCGCGACACGACTTGCCCGTCGCGGACTCCGAGCGCAGCACCTGTTCGGCATCGGCTTTGCATTGAATGCGAGTGCTCTTGCCGCGGTCCTCGGCGAGCTTCCGGGCACGCAGGCGTGGTGGGCGCTTTATGGCCTCGGCGCCACGGCGAACATACTCGCGTACGCGGTGCTGAACGAGGCCTTCGCCAGCGAGCTCGCGGCGCGCGCAAACACGGCGCTCAACCTGCTGATGTTCATCGGCAGTTTCGCCGCCCAGTGGGGAATCGGAGTCGTCATCGACGCGGCGCGCAGCGGACTCGGGTTCGACACGGCGAGCGGTCTCAGGCTTGCCTTCGCGATCGTGCTGGCGGGCGACACGTTGGCGTTCCTCTGGTTCGCGTGGGGCTGGCGGCGTCACGCAATGTCGCTGCGCGTGGCAGCGTTGGCGTGACGGGGTAGGGCACGTGGCCGGCGACCTGGAAGCGCTGCTGCGCGAAGCGGACGAATGTATCGCGGCGCGCGATCGCAACGGCGCGATCGCCGTATACCGCAGGGCGCTGGAGCTCGCGCCCGAACGCGCGGAGCTGCACCACAATCTCGGCGTCATGCTCGCCGAGAAGCATCGCGATGGCGAGGCGCTCAAGGCGTTCGCCGCCGCCGCGCAGCGGCGTCCCGACTGGCCCGAACCGTGGCTTGCCGGGGGCCACATGCTGTTCGCCCGCGGCCGCTACAAGGAGGCCGCCGGCGCCTTCGAAGCGGCCGTCACGCGAGCACCGTCTCGCCTCGACGCACGCTACAACGCGGCGAAGGCGCTGATCCGTGCGAAGCGCTACAGCCTCGCGGTGCCGCATCTCGTGCGCGCGCGCGAGCTCGCGCCTTCGAACGAGGACGTCTGGTTCGAGCTTCGCGCCCTTCTGCTGCGGCTCAATCGACTGGACGAGGCGGCTAAAGACTGCGAGCGCTTCGAAGCGGTTGGCGCACCGTCGGCACGCGTCGCGGTCGCGGCGCTCGCGATGCGCATGCGCGGCGGTGACGCCCTCCGCGAGACGGCGGCGCTCGAACGCGCGCTCGGTTGGCCGTATGCGGAAGGGGACGAAGCGCTCGTCGCCGAGCTCCTCTCGCTCCTGCAGTATGCCGACGTGTCGCAGGAGCGTCTGTACTCGATCTATCGGACCTACGATCGGCTGCAGCAGGCACGGCTGCGCGGCATGGCGCCACTCGCACGCGCGCGCGGCGACAGTGATCCCGTCTGGCGCATCGGCTACCTGTCCGCCGATTTTCGCGACCACGTGATGGGGAAGCTGCTGCTGCCGGTGATCGCCGCGCACGACCACGTCCGCTTCGCGGTCCGCGCCTACTCGCTCGCGCCACCGGAGAACTCGGACGCGTTGACCACGCAATTCAGTGCCGCGGTCGACGAATTCGTCCAGCTCGCGGCGCTCGACGACCACGCAGCCGCGGAAGCGATCGCCGCCGACGACCTCGACATCCTCGTCGACCTCATGGGACACACGTCGCACTCGCGGCCCGGGATCCTGTGCTTCAAGCCGGCGCGAATCATCATCACGCATCTGGGATATCACGGCGCGGTGGGGATTTCACAGGTCGATTACAAGATTACCGACCGCTACGCCGACACGGCCGCGACGGCCCGCTGGCAGCTCGAGGCGCTGCTGCCGATCGACACCGGCGTGCTGCCGTTGCGGCACGTCCAGGCCGTGCCCGACGCCGCGCTTACCCGGCCCTCACTTGGCTTGCCCGAAAACGCCGTCGTGTTCGGTGCCTTCGTTGGTGCGCCGAAGATCTCGCCACGCTGCGCGGGCGTCTGGCGCCGCATCCTGGACGCCGTCCCGGACGCGGTGCTCGCGTTCTCGCCGCTCAAGGACGAGGAGCGCGACGCGATCGCGCGCCGCGTGACGGGTTTCGGCATCGCTGCGTCTCGGCTCGCGTTCGTGCCGTATCGGCGTGGCGACGATGCGTTCAACCGCGCCCGCTACGCGGTGGTCGACGTGGCGCTCGACACGATGCCCTACACCGGTGGCGACACGACGGCCGCGGCGCTCGATGCCGGCGTTCCGGTGGTCACGCGGGTCGGCGCAAGGCACGCGGAGCGGATGGGCTACAGCATCCTGATGCATCTGTCGCTCACCCAGACGATCGCCCACAGCGACGACGGCTACGTCGATCTCGCCGTGCGTCTGGCGCGCGAACCTGCATTCAACGCCGACGTAAGGGCGGCGATAGCGCTCGCCATGGCGAATCCGACCGCGACCGATCCGGTTCGTTATGCGCGTGCATTGGAGGATGCTTACATGCGGGCGCTGGCGGAAAAATCGCGCGCGGCGATCGCCACCGTCCGCGGCACCGAGCCGACGGACAAACGGTGACGATGACGACGCTCGGAGACGAAATCGCCGCCGCCGCCGGCCATTTCGCCGCCGGCAGGTTCGGCGAGGCGGCGGCAGCCTATCGTCGCGCGCTCGCGATCTCACCGAGCAACGCGGCGCTCCAGCACAATCTGGGCGTCGCGCTGGCGGCGGACGGGCGCAGCGACGAGGCGGCCGCCTGCCTCAGGCAAGCCGCCGCGATGGATCCGACGTCGGCCGCGCCGTGGCTTTCGCTCGGCCACCTCGAGTTTCGCCGCGACCGATTGGACGCTGCCGAAGCCGCGTTTGGCACTGCGGCACGACTCGCGCCCGGCTCCGTCGAAGCGCATTACAACCTGGGCTATACGCGGCACGAGCTGTGGCGCTTCGCCGAAGCGCTGCCCTCTCTCGAGCATGCGCGAACGCTCGATCCGAAAAACGAGCAGGCGTGGTATCAGCTCTACAACACGCGCCTCGTGCTTGGACAGCGCGAGGAAGCGCTCGCCGATTTCCTGGCCTTCGAAAAGAACGCGCAAGCGACGCCCGCTTTCCTGCGGGCAGCACTCGAAAGCGCGCGTGCGCTCGGCGATCCCGCCCGCGAAGAACGCTGCGTGCGTGCCGTGCTGGCGCTCGACTTCGGCCCGGACGATCGGCAAACGCTGGCGGGCTTTCTGATGCGGCTCCAGTATTACGACGTCGCCCGGTCCGACATCAAGCGACTCTACGACACGTACGATCGACTGCTCCAGCGACGTGTCGGCGCCATCGGGCCGCTTGCCGGCGCAACGCGCGTTCCGGGCCGCGTACGCATCGGCTACCTGTCGGCGGATTTCCGCCAGCATGTGATGGGCCGCCTGTGGTACGACATCGTGACGGCGCACGACCGCGATCGCTATGCGGTCCATCTCTACTCGCTCGCCGATGCCGCAATGGCCGATGCGCTCACCGTGCGCTTCCGCGCAAGTGCCGATCGCTTCGTCGACCTGCCGCGTGGCGACGTTGCGGCCGCGCGCGTCATCGCCGCCGACGACTGCGACGTCCTGCTCGACCTGATGGGACACACGATGTTCTCGCGGCCGGAAATCCTCGCCTACAAGCCGGCGCGGACGATCGTCACTCATTTGGGCTATCACGGCGCGATCGGCCTTTCGCAGGTCGATTTCAAGCTGACCGATCGCGTCGCGGACGTCGCCGACGCCGCCGACTATCAGATCGAGACGCCGCTGGCGATGGCGTCGTGCGTGCTGCCGTTCCGTCGCGCAGGCGTGAGCGCGACGGCGCTGCCGGCACGCGCGGCACTCGGCATCGCCGCCGACGCGCTCGTGCTCGGCGAATTCGTCTCCGTGCACAAGCTTTCGCCGCGTTGCCTTCACCTGTGGCGGGCGATTCTCGAGCGCGTACCGAGCGCGGTCTTGCTGTTCTCCCCGGCGGGGCCCGCCGAGCATCTGGGATTCCGCCGGCAGGTCGCGGGCTACGGCATCGCTCCGGCGCGAATTGCGTTCGTGCCGCGCGGCGCCGACGAAGCCGCGGAGCGCGCGCGCTACGCACTCGTCGATCTCGTGCTCGATACACTTCCCTATTCGGGCGGCGACACGACACTCGCCGCGCTCGATGCGGGCATCCCCGTCGTCACGCTGATCGGCACGCGCCATGCCGAGCGGATGAGCGCGAGCATAATGCGGCACATGAATCTCGATCATCTCGTGACGCAGACCGAGGCAGCGTATGTCGATCTTGCCGTCGCGTTGTCGACGGACTCCGCGCGCCGTGCGACCGTGGCTGCCGAGGTCGAGGTCAAGTTCGCGGCCGCGTCGAAGCGCTATCCCGAGCGCTACACGCGGGATCTCGAGGCTGCGCTCGACGTCGCGATGGCCGCGCATCCATCGCTTCCCCGCTGAACGCACGCACCCGATGCGTCTGCATATCCTCGGCATCTGCGGCACGTTCATGGGCGGCCTGGCCGCAATCGCGAGGGCGGCCGGTCATCACGTGACCGGTTGCGACGCCAACGTCTATCCGCCGATGAGCCTCCAGTTGAGCGCCCTCGGCATCGGGCTCACCGAGGGCTGGGAGGCTCTTCAGCTCGACACCGTCGCGAAGGATGCCGATGTATTCGTCGTCGGCAACGTCGTGTCGCGTGGCAATCCGCTGATCGAAGCGGTGCTGGACAGCGGGCGGCCTTACATTTCCGGGCCGCAGTGGCTCGCCGAAAACGTGCTCGGGAGCAAATGGGTGCTGGCCGTCGCGGGCACGCATGGCAAGACGACTGCGGCATCGATGCTCGCATGGATCCTCGAGCGCACGGGGATGAATCCCGGCTTCCTGATCGGCGGCGTGCCGATGAACTTCGGCGTCTCGGCGCGACTCGCCGACAGTGCGTTCTTCGTGATCGAGGCCGATGAATACGACACGGCGTTCTTCGACAAGCGCTCGAAGTTCGTGCACTACCGGCCGCGCACGGCGATCCTCAACAATCTCGAATACGACCACGCCGATATCTTTCCCGACCTGGGCGCGATCGAAACTCAGTTCCACCACCTCGTACGCACGGTGCCGCGGTCGGGACGGCTGATTGTGAATGCGGAGGAGGCAAGCCTGGCGCGCGTGCTCGCCCGCGGTTGCTGGTCGGAGGTTGAATATTTTTCCGGCGCCGAGGTGGCCCCTCCCGATGGCGTGCTCACACCGGCATGGCGGATCGCACCCGATGGCAAGGTCACGCATGGAAGCGCGCCGCAGGGGATCGTTGGCTGGCCGGCGGACGCTCTGCAGCTCGGCCGCCACAATCGGCTGAACGCGTTGGCGGCCCTTGCCGCCGCGCGCCACGCGGGTGTCCCGGTCGACGTCGGCCTGGCGGCGTTGGGGGAGTTCCGCGGGATCAAGCGACGCCTCGAGATGCGCGGCACCGTGCGCGGCATCACTGTCTACGACGATTTCGCACATCATCCGACGGCGATCGCGACGACCCTCGAGGGTCTCCGCCGTGGCGTGCGGGACGCTCGCATCATCGCGGTGCTCGAACCGCGGTCGAACACGATGAAGCTGGGCGCGATGCGCAACGCGCTGGCGGGGAGTCTCGGCGGCGCGGACCGCGTCTTCTGCTATGCGTCGCGTCTGGGCTGGGATGTCGCCGATGCGCTTTCGCCGCTCGGTGTCAAGGCGGATGTCTACGACGATCTCGACGCGCTCGTTGCGGCGATCGTCGCCGAAGCGCGCCCCGGCGATCGGCTGCTGGTCATGAGCAACGGCGGCTTCGGGGGCATTCACGACAAGCTGCTGCAACGGCTCGCGGATGCGCAATGAGCAAAGTTGTTGATGACGACCCTTGTCTATCTGCACGGCTTCCGCTCGTCTCCGCAGAGCATCAAGGCGCAGCTCTTTGCGCGGGCGATTGCGGCGTTGCCACCGGCAGAGCGTCCGCGCTTCGTCGTGCCGACGCTGTCGCACCGTCCGCGTGAAGCAGTCGCGAGCGTCACCGCGTGGATCGAACGCGAGGTTGGAGCCGCGACCACGACGCTGACCCTCGTCGGCAGCTCGCTCGGCGGGTTCTACGCGACGCATCTCGCGCAACGGTTCGGTGTGCGCGCAGTGCTGATCAATCCGGCGCTCCGGCCCTACGACGATCTCGCATCGTATGTCGGCCCGCAGCGCAATCTCTACACCGGCGAAACGTTCGAGGTCACCGCGGCGCATTTCGCCGCGCTGCGGACGCTGAAGGTTGCGCGCATCACGCGTCCCGAGCGGTATTTTCTGCTCGTGCGCACCGGCGATGAGGTGCTCGATTGGCGCGCAGCGGTCGCGTTCTACGGCGGGGCCCGGCAATATGTTCTGGGCGGCGGCGACCATGGCTGGGCCGACTTCGCAGGCGAGATACCCGCGATCCTGCGGTTCGCAAGGCCAATGCTCGCCTGATGCAGAGATCCCGAACGAGGAAAGGTCATGCGCTTTGCTGCACTGCACCTCGCCTTCGGATGGCGGTCCGGGTATAGTCCTGCCGCGTGACATGGCCCAGTTGCGGGTTCCCGCCTGACTGACCTGTTTCCGATTCGGCAACAGCTACGAGCCCGGCGCCGAATCTTTCATTCCCCCCGCTGTCCCAGGTGACGCGGACCGACTCTCAAAAGGAGCCTCGGCATGGATAGCCGTTTCGCTGCCGGCGTTGTGCCGGCCCTTGATGCATCGGCGGTGTCGCCCGCGATCGCGCGCGAGCGCCGGTTTGCTGCGCACAATTACGATCCGCTGCCCGTCGTGCTGACTCACGGCGACGGCTGTTGGCTGTGGGACGAGCACGGCCGTCGCTACCTCGACATGATGAGCGCGTACTCGGCGGTCAGTCACGGCCACGCGCATCCGCGCATCGTGCGGACATTGGTCGAGCAGGCGCAACGGCTCTCCGTCACATCGCGCGTGTTCCACAACCAGATCCTGCCGCGCTTCCTCGAGCGGCTCACGCAGCTGACGGGCCTCGATCGCGCGTTGCCGGCGAATGGTGGCGCCGAAGCGGTCGAGACTGCGTTGAAGGCCGTGCGCAAATGGGGTCACAAGGTCAAGGGAATCGCTGCGGATCGCGCGGAAGTGATCGTCTGCCGCAACAACTTTCACGGCCGCTCGATCACGATCGTCGGCTTTTCATCGGAGTCGCAATATCGCGATGGCTTCGGCCCGTTCGCGCCGGGTTTCGTGCAGATCCCGTTCGGCGACGCCGACGCGCTCGCGCGTGCGATTGGGCCACGCACCGCGGCCTTCCTCGTCGAGCCGATCCAGGGCGAGGGCGGCATCGTCGTGCCACCGCCGGGCTATCTCGCCGAGTGTGCGCGGATCTGCCGCGAGCGCAACGTGCTTCTCGTCTGCGATGAAATCCAGACCGGCATGGGACGTACCGGCAAGTTCCTCGCGTGCGAGCACGAGAACGTGAAGCCCGACGGCGTGATCCTCGGCAAGGCGCTGGGCGGCGGGCTGCTGCCGGTCTCGGCACTCGTCGGCACCGACAATCTGATGCAAGTGTTCACGCCAGGCGATCATGGCAGCACGTTCGGCGGCAATCCGCTCGCCGCCGCGGTGGGTCTGACCGCGCTCGACGTGCTGTTCGACGAGCACCTGATCGAGCGCGCGGCGGTCGAAGGCGCGCATTTGCTCGAACGTCTTGCGACGATCAGCAGTCCGCTGATCCGCGAAGTGCGCGGCAGGGGCTTTTTCGTCGGGCTCGAGGTCGAGCGCGAGCGGATCACGGCGCGAGACGTCGTCGACCGCCTGCTCGCGCGCGGCATCCTGTCGAAGGACACGCATGGCACGGTCGTGCGTTTCGCCCCGCCGCTCGTCATCGACCGCAATGCGCTCGACTGGGCGGTGGAGGAGGTGCGCGCCGTGTTCGCGGAGCTGGGCGACGGGTTGAGGCGGGCGGCGTGACCGGGCGGCGTTCCCGCCGCCCGGTCGTGCAACGCCGGGTGACCGGCTCGGTCAGTCGCCGACGTGGGCGAGGATCGGCGTAAGCGCATTGCCGATTCGTTCCATCTGCGCCGGCGTCACCAGCGCTTTCAACACCTCGCCGAAGCGCGGCTCCTGCACGCCACTGGCGATGTATTGCCAGCGATAGGCTTTGAGCACGACGTCGTGGATCGCGGTCTTCTCGGCTGACGAATACGTCGGGCCAGCGCGCAGAATGAAATAATCGGCGTCGGCTTCTGCCTGCATCTGCACGATGCCGTCGACGGCGGCGACGAGTTCGATCAGATCATTCACGCCCTGGTCACGCTCCATTGCGGTGAGCCGCGCATGCTCGCGCCGCCATTCCAGCTCGTCCATGATCGCGTGCTGCGATTCCTCCTTCCAGTGGAACAGGAACACGTCCTTCCACAGCTCCGACAGGTTCGCGTCGGCTTCGATGCTCGACCGATAATGCGCCTGTGTGAAGAGCTCGATATCGAGCGTCAGCCCGAGCACCGCCCAGGTCGACTTGCTGAGCACGGCGCTGGCGACGTCGTTCGGCTGCGGCGTGAAGCTGTAGCCTGCCGGCATTCCCGCCGCGGCCATCCGTTCGAGCCGCCGGAACAGTTCCTGGTGTTTGAGCTCCTCGTCGGTGAAGCGCACCAGCGCTTCGAGCGCGACCTGGTCGCCGAACCAGTAGTCCTTGCTGATTTCGAGGGTCTTGGCGCCGATGTAGCGCTCCACCAGCCCGAAGATGTTGGCGTAGGTTCGGCCCTGGATTTGCGACAGGAACCGCATTTCGCCGGGCCGAAGAAACGTCAGCTCCATGACCTTCGACAGCCCGTC
>WNGE01022560.1_pt1 | contig 10002 bp, 10 predicted proteins | sample 5400651 | NCBI WGS metagenome assembly WNGE01 (sample SAMN13153370, study PRJNA577476) | soil metagenome | isolation source: 60 cm soil or saprolite under grassland replicate 2 | place: USA:California | collected 2016-06-15 | reverse complement strand
TGCCCAAGTCGCCTCCTGCCCTTCGCGGGGTGGGAGGCGATACGTCTGTGTACGGTCGGAAGGGCGCGGATTCGAGCGGCGAGGAGGTCCTCATGGCGGTTGACCAGATCAGGCGGCTCTACGAATCCATGCCCGCCCGGGTCGCCAGTGCCCGCCGCCGCTTCGGCCGCGCGCTCACCCTCGCCGAGAAGATCCTGGTCGCCCACGCCGAGGACTTCGACAAGCAGCAATGGAGCCGGGGCAAGGCCCAGCTCCGGCTGCGCGTCGATCGCGTCGCGCTCCAGGACGCCACCGGGCAGATGGCGCTGCTGCAGTTCATCCAGGCGGGGAAGAAGCGGGTCGCCGTCCCCAGCACCGTCCACTGCGACCACCTGATCCGGGCGCAGAGCGGCGCCTCCGACGACACGAAGCGGGCCGTCACCGAGAACAACGAGGTCTACAACTTCCTGCGCTCCGCTTCGCGCAAGTACGGACTCGGCTTCTGGAAGCCCGGCGCCGGCATCATCCACCAGGTGGTCCTCGAGAACTACGCCTTCCCGGGTGGCCTCATGATCGGCGCGGACTCCCACACGCCCAATGCCGGCGGCCTCGGCATGGCCGCCATCGGCGTGGGCGGCGCCGACTGCGGCGAGGCCATGGCCGGGCTGGCGTGGGAGGTGCTCGACCCGAAGCTCGTCGGCGTGCGCCTCACCGGCAAGCTCTCGGGCTGGACCTCGGCCAAGGACGTGATCACGTACCTCTGCGGCCTCCTCACCGTCAAGGGCGGCACCAACAAGATCATCGAGTACTTCGGTCCCGGCGCCGAGTCCATCAGCGCGACCGGCAAGGGCACCATCTGCAACATGGGGGCGGAGGTGGGAGCCACGACCTCGCTCTTCCACTTCGACGGCCGGATGGCCGCCTATCTCCGTGCCACCGACCGCGCCGACATCGCGCAGCTCGCCGAGCAATACCGCGAGCACCTGGTGGCCGATCCCGAGGTGCAGGCGGACCCCCGGAAGCACTACGACGAGGTCGTGGAGCTCGACCTCTCGGAGCTCGAGCCCCACATCGTGGGCCCGCATTCCCCGGATCGCGCGCGGCCCGTCTCCAAGCTCGCCGCCGAGGTGAAGAAGGAAGGCTGGCCGGCCGCGATCAAGGCCGCCCTGATCGGCTCCTGCACGAACTCCTCCTACGAGGACATGAAGCGCGCCGCCCACATCGCCATGCAGGGGTTCAAGGCGGGGCTCAAGACGAGGACGCCCTTCCTGGTCACGCCGGGCTCCGAACGCATCTACCAGACGATCAAGCGCGACGGGATCATGGAGACCTTCGAGAAGATGGGCGGCACGGTGCTGGCCAACGCCTGCGGGCCGTGCATCGGGCAGTGGAAGCGCGCCGACGTGGGCCGCGAGGAGACCAACACCATCGTCTCCTCGTTCAACCGCAACTTCCCGGGCCGAAACGACGGCAGCGCGGCCACCCTCTCCTTCCTCACCAGCCCCGAGATCGTGACGGCCCTGGCCTTCGCCGGCACCCTCGAGTTCGACCCGGTGCACGGGACCATGCCCGGCGCCGACGGCCGCCCGTTCCGGTTCACCGCGCCCGAGGCGGAGGAGCTGCCGGACCACGGCTTCGTCACGGGAGAGGAAGGCTACGAGGCGCCGGCGGCCGACGGCGACAGCGTCGCCGTCGAGGTGGCGCCCAACAGCGAGCGGCTCCAGCTCCTGCAGCCGTTCCCGCGCTGGGACGGCAAGGACTTCAGCGAGCTGCCGATCCTGGTGAAGACCAAGGGCAAGACCACCACCGACCACATCTCGCCGGCGGGCGCGTGGTTGCGATACCGCGGGCACCTCGACAAGATCAGCGACAACATGTTCCTGGGCGCGCTCAACGCCTTCACGAGAGAGCCCGGGAAGGGCGTGAACCCGATCACCGGCGAGAGCGCGAAGACCCTCTCCCAGATCGCGCGAGACCTCAAGGCGAGGGGGGTCGGGTGGGTGGTGATCGGCGACGAGAACTACGGCGAGGGGTCGAGCCGCGAGCACGCGGCCATGTCCCCCCGCTACCTCGGCTGCCGGGCGGTCATCGTGAAGAGCTTCGCGCGCATCCACGAGACGAATCTCAAGAAGCAGGGCATCCTGCCGCTCGTGCTCGCGACGTCCGGCGACTACGACCTCTTCGAGCAGTCCGACCGCGTCAGCGTCCGCCGGCTCGCCGCCCTCGCCCCCGGGAAGCCGGTCGAGGTGGTGGTCCACAAGCCCGGCGCCAAGACCGTCACCATCCACTGCCACCACAGCATGACGGACGAGCAGATCGGCTGGTTCAAGGCGGGGTCCGCCCTGAACGCGCTGAAGTAGCCGGCGGTGTCGGTTGAACACGGCTCCCGGCGCGCGAGAGGTGAACGCAGCGTGAGAGTCCGGCGAGCGCGGGCGACAGCCCAGGTGCCCGCCCCGTGCGGAGGAACACCATGAAGGTCAAGGTCCCCGCAGGCGAGAAGGTCACGATCAGCCACGGCAAGCTCCAGGTGCCGGATCACCCCATCATCGCCTTCATCGAGGGCGACGGCACCGGCCCCGACATCTGGCACGCCTCGGTGCGCGTGCTCGACGCGGCGGTGGCCCAGGCCTACAAGGGACGGCGCAAGATCGCCTGGGTCGAGACCTATGCCGGCGAGAAGGCGCAGGCGGTGTACGGCGCGGATTGTCCGCCCAACCTGCTCCCGCAGGAGACGCTCGACGTCATCCGCGAGTACCTGATCGCCATCAAGGGACCGCTCACCACGCCCGTGGGCGAGGGCTTCCGCTCCCTCAACGTGACGCTCCGCCAGGTGCTCGACCTCTACGTGTGCCTCCGGCCGGTGCGCTACTTCAAGGGCGTGCCCTCGCCGGTGAAGCACCCGGACAAGATCGACATGGTGATCTTCCGCGAGAACACGGAGGACATCTACGCGGGCATCGAGTGGCTCGACGGCACCCCCGAGTGCCGGAAGGTCATCGGCTTCCTCCAGAAGGAGATGGGCGTCGACAAGATCCGCTTCCCCAACAGCTCCTCGATCGGGATCAAGCCCGTCTCCCGGGAGGGCTCGGAGCGGCTCATCCGCGCCGCCATGCGCTACGCCATCGAGTACAACCGGAAGAGCGTGACCCTGGTCCACAAGGGCAATATCCAGAAGTACACGGAGGGCATGTTCATGAAGTGGGGGTACGCGCTCGCCAAGCGCGAGTTCTCCGACCGGCTCGTCTCCTGGGACGACTGCGGCGGCAAGCCCCCGGCCGGGAAGATCCTCGTGAAGGACGCCATCACCGACGCGTTCCTGCAGCAGATCCTGACGCGGCCCGACGAGTTCGACGTCATCCCGTGCTGCAATCTGACCGGTGACCTGCTCTCCGACGCCACCGCCGCCCAGGTGGGAGGGCTCGGCATCGCGCCGGGCGCCAACATCAACTACGACACCGGCCACGCCCTGTTCGAGGCCACCCACGGCACCGCGCCCAAGTACGCGGGCCAGGACAAGGTCAACCCGGGCTCCGTGATCCTCTCCGGCGAGATGATGTTCCGCCACCTGGGGTGGAACGAGGCGGCCGACCGGATCATCGCGGGAATGGAAAAGACCATCCAGCAGAAGGTCGTGACCTACGACTTCGCGCGGCTCATGGAGGGCGCGAAGGAAGTGAAGTGCTCCGAGTTCGGCACCGCGGTCATCAAGAGCATGGAGACGCTGTGATGGCCCGCCCCAAGATCAGCGTGATCGGCGCCGGCAATGTCGGCGCCACCGTCGCCCAGTACGCCGTCGAGAAGGAGCTGGGCGACGTCGTCCTCGTGGACATCCTCGAGGGGATCCCGCACGGCAAGGCCCTGGACCTGGCCCAGGCCGGGCCCATCCACCGCTACGACTGCGCGCTCACCGGGTCCAACGGCTACGACGAGACCGCCGACTCCGACATCGTGGTCATCACGGCGGGCCTGGCGCGCAAGCCCGGGATGACGCGTGACGACCTCCTGTTCAAGAACGCCGAGATCGTGGGCGCCGTCGTCGACCAGGTCGTCGCCCGCTCCCGGAACGCGATCCTGATCCTCGTCACCAACCCGCTGGACGCGATGGTCCAGCTCGCGTGGAAGCGCTCCGGATTCCCGCCCGAGCGCGTCCTCGGCATGGCCGGCGTGCTCGACTCCGCGCGCTTCCGGACCTTCATCGCCCGGGAACTCGAGGTCTCGGTCGAGAACGTCACGGCCTTCGTGCTCGGCGGTCACGGCGACAGCATGGTGCCGCTGCCCCGGTACTCGACGGTGGCGGGAATCCCGATCACCGATCTCCTGCCGCCGGACCGGATCCAGGCGCTGGTCACGCGCACGGCGAACGGCGGCGCCGAGATCGTGGGGCTGCTCAAATCCGGCAGCGCCTACTACGCGCCCGGCGCCTGCACGGTGGAGATGATCGAGGCCATCCTCAAGGACAAGAAGAAGATCCTGCCGTGCGCCGCCTACCTGGACGGCCCGTACGGGGTGAAGGGGCTCTACGTGGGCGTCCCCGTGAAGCTCGGTCGGCGGGGCGTCGAGCGGGTCATCGAGATCAAGCTCACCGCGGAGGAGAGCGCCGCCTTCCACAAGTCGGCGGCCGCCGTCCGGGAGCTGGTCGACAAGCTCAAACTCTAGGTCTGATTCCCTCTCCCCCGCGAGGGGGAGAGGGCAGGGTGAGGGGAGAAATCATGGCCAAGGTCAAATCGATTCCCGATGGGTACCGGACGATCACGCCCTACATCACGGTGCGGGGCGCCGCCCACGCCATCGACTTCTACAAGCGGGCGTTCGGGGCGGAGGAGAGGGAGCGGATGCCCGGGCCCGACGGCAAGAGCGTCATGCACGCGGAGATCAAGATCGGCGACTCCCTCCTGATGCTCAGCGACGAGTTCCCGGAGATGGGGTGCCGCTCGCCGGAGGCGCTCGGCGGCAGCACCGGCTATCTCTTCCTCTACGTCCCCGACGTGGACTCCGCGTTCAAGCGCGCGCTCGACGCCGGCGCCAAGGCCTCGATGCCGCCCGCCGACATGTTCTGGGGCGATCGGTTCGGCAAGGTCACCGACCCCTTCGGCCACGTATGGGGGCTGGGGACCCACAAGGAAGACCTGAGTCCCGACGAGATCAAGAAGCGCGGCGCGGCGGCGATGGCCGCCATGGGGAAGCCGCAGCCGTAGGGGGCCTCACGTGCGCGAGATCCACGTCAGCGCCATCGCCGATTCCGTCAAGAAGCTCTGCATGGAGGCGAACTACGCCCTCGAGCCCGACATGCTCCGCGCCTTCGACCGCGCGCTCACGACGGAGCGCTCGGCCGCCGGCCGGCAGGTCCTCCAGATCCTGAAGGAGAACGCCCAGCTCGCCGTGAGCAAGCTGATCCCCTACTGCCAGGACACGGGCTTCGTCGTCTGCTTCGTCGAGCTGGGTCAGGACGTCCACGTGACGGGCGGGCTCCTCGCCGACGCCATCAACGAAGGCGTGAGACAGGGTTACACGGAGGGGTACCTGCGCGCGTCCATCGTGCGCTCGCCCTTCGACCGGGTGAACACCGGGGACAATACGCCCGCCGTGATCCACCTCGACCTTGCTCGAGCGCGTCCAGCACGGGATCGGCGTTGGCGCTGCCCAGCTCGCGGAACAGCGCCTTCTTCGACAGTCGCGCGGCCTGCTCGAAGGTGCCGCCGACGCCGACCCCCGCGATGAGCGGCGGGCAGGCGTCGGCGGCACCTTCGAGCAGGCCGCGCGATTGTCGAAGAAGGCGCTGTTCCGCGAGCTGGGCAGTGCCAACGCCGATCCCATGCTGGACGCGCTCGAGCGGGAGGTGCTCGACCGGGCCAACCGGCTCGGCATCGGCCCCCAGGGCTACGGCGGCGACACGACGGCCTTCGGCATCCACATCCTCGCCTACCCGTGCCACATCACCTCGCTCCCCGTCGCCGTCACCATCGAGTGCCACGCCCACCGGCACAAGGAGGTGGTGCTGTGAGCCCTTCTACTCCCTCTCCCTTCACCCTGACCCTCTCCCCAGAGGGGAGAGGGAATCGCGGGGCCTCATGATCACCGTGTGCCCCGACGGGATCAAGGAGGTTGTGCCGCCGCTCACCGACGCGGATGTCGAGGCCCTGACCGCGGGGGATCGGGTGCGTATCACGGGCGTGCTCTACACGGCGCGGGATGCCGCTCACGCCCGACTGCTGCCCCTGATCGAGTCGGGCCAGGCCCTGCCCATCGATGTGCGCGGCCAGATCATCTACTACACGGGCCCGTCGCCGGCGCGGCCCGGCCAGGTCGTGGGCTCGATCGGCCCCACCACGGGCGGGCGCATGGACAAGTACACGCCGCGCCTCCTGAGCCTGGGGCTCAAGGGCACCATCGGCAAGGGTGGCCGCTCCCAGCCCGTCAAGGACGCGCTCCGGGAGCACAAGGCGGTGTACTTCGGCGCCATCGGCGGCGCCGGCGCCGTGCTCTCCCGCTTCGTGAAGAAGCTCGAGGTGGTGGCCTACGAGGACCTGGGGACGGAGGCGATCCGGCGGCTCCTGGTCGAGGACTTCCCGGCGATCGTGGTCAACGATTGCCACGGCGGCGACCTCTACGTGGACGGGATGAAGGAATACGCGAGGGACTGACCGGTGGACGAGCGCCCGATGCGGAGGCGATGGTCCGGCAACGAGCGGGGCGAGGTCATCCCCGGCGCCACGCTCCGCACGGACGCGTGGTGGGTCGAGCCGCTCCTCGTCGTCCTCCTCCTGGGCGGCTTCGGCGTCTACGCGACGTGGGCGGCGCTCCAGAACGCCCACTACTACGTCGCCCCCTACCTCTCGCCCTTCTACTCGCCGTGCCTGTCGACCAGCTGCCGGCACGTCACGGTGCCGATCATCGGCTCCTGGTGGAACCTCTCCCCGGCCTTCCTCATCCTGTGGATCCCGGGCGGCTTCCGCGCCACCTGCTACTACTACCGCAAGGCCTACTACCGCTCTTTCTTCGGGTCGCCCCCGGCCTGCGCCGTGAAGGACTGGTCGGGGCGCTACACCGGCGAGACGCGCTTCCCCTTCGTCCTGCAGAACATCCACCGCTACTTCTTCTGGCTCTCCATGCTCGTCGTCGTCTTCCTGTGGCATGACGCGATCCTCGCCTTCGACTTCGGCGGGCGGTTCGGGATGGGCGTCGGCACCCTGGTCCTGCTGGTCAACGCGGCGCTGCTCACGCTGTACTCCATCTCCTGCCACTCCTGCCGCCACCTCTGCGGCGGCCACCTGGACGTGTTCTCGAAGGCGCCCACCCGTCACACGCTCTGGCGGACGATCAGCCGGCTCAACGAGCGCCACATGCTGCTCGCCTGGATCAGCCTCGTCTGGGTGGGGCTGACCGACGTGTACGTGCGTTTGCTCTCCCTGGGCGTCATTCGCGACCTGAGGTTGTTCTGATGGCGACCAGAGAACCTTATGAAACCCACGAGTACGACGTCATCGTGATCGGCGCCGGCGGCGCCGGCCTGCGGGCCGCCATCGAGGCGAGCGCGCAGGGCGCGAGGACCGCCCTCGTCTGCAAGTCGCTCCTGGGCAAGGCGCACACCGTCATGGCCGAGGGCGGCATCGCGGCCGCCATGGGCAATGTCTGGCCCGAGGACAACTGGCAGGTGCACTTCCGCGACACCATGCGCGGCGGCAAGATGCTGAACAACTGGCGCATGGCGCAGCTGCACGCCATGGAGTCGCCCGACCGCGTCCTCGAGCTCGAGGAGTGGGGCGCGCTCTTCGACCGCACCCGGGACGGCCTCATCCTGCAGCGCGACTTCGGCGGACACCGCTACGCGCGCCTGGCGCACGTGGGCGACCGGACGGGGCTCGAGATGATCCGCACGCTCCAGCAGCGCGCCGTCCATCTCGGCATCGACGTGCACATGGAGTGCAACGTCCAGCGCCTCCTCAAGGACGGCGACCGGATCGGCGGCGCCTTCGGCTACTGGCGCGCCACGGGCACGCTGGTGCTCTTCCGGAGCAAGGCGGTGGTGCTGGCGACGGGGGGCGTCGGCAAGTCCTGGAAGTTCACCTCCAACTCCTGGGAGTCCACGGGGGACGGGATCACGCTCGGGCTCGACGCGGGCGCCGAGCTGATCGACATGGAGTGCATCCAGTTCCACCCGACCGGGATGGTCTGGCCGCCGAGCGTGCGCGGCATCCTCGTCACCGAGGGCGTGCGCGGCGACGGCGGCACGCTCAAGAACTCCGAAGGCGCGCGCTTCATGTTCAACTACATCCCCGAGTACTTCAAATCGGAGACGGCCGACAACGAGAAGGAGGCCGACGGCTGGTACGAGGACAAGAAGAACAACCGTCGCACCCCGGACCTGCTGCCGCGCGACGAGGTGGCGCGGGCCATCAACGCCGAGGTCAAGGCGGGGCGGGGGAGCCCGCATGGCGGCGTCTTCCTGGACATCGCGTCACGGCGCTCGCCCGACTACATCAGGAAGCGCCTGCCGTCGATGTACCACCAGTTCAGGGAGCTGGCGGACGTGGACATCACCCGGGAGGCCATGGAGGTGGGGCCGACCTGCCACTACATCATGGGCGGCATCCGGGTGAACGCCGACACCACCGCGACCTGTGTGCCCGGGCTCTTCGCGGCGGGCGAGGTCGCGGGCGGCATGCACGGGGCCAATCGCCTCGGCGGCAACTCGCTGTCCGATCTCATCGTGTTCGGGCGCCGGGCCGGGCTCCACGCCGCCCAGTACGCGAAGTCGGTGAAGGGGACGCCCGGGGTGGACGCGGGGCAAGCGGAGGCGGCGGCCCGCGCCGTCCGGGTACCCTTCGAGAACGCGGGCAACGAGAACCCGTACACGATCCATGCCGACCTCCAGGAATGCATGCAGTCGCTCGTCGGCATCATCCGCAACGAGGGCGAGCTCCGGAAGGCGCTCGAGGAGATCGCCGCGCTCAAGCTGCGTCTCGGCCGGGTGCGCGTGAGCGGCGGCCGCGAGTTCAACCCCGCCTGGCACCTGGCGCTGGATCTCCACTCCATGCTGTCGGTGTCGGAGGCGGTGACGCTGGGGGCGCTCGAGCGGAAGGAGAGCCGCGGCGGCCACACCCGCGACGACTACCCGTTCGCCGATGATCGCTTCGGCAAGGTCAACGTGGTGATCCGGCGGAAGGGCGGCGCCTTCAGCGTCGCCCAGGAGCCGCTGCCGGAGATGCCCGACGACCTCAAGGAACTTCTCAAGGAGAGGAAGTGATGGCCGCGACCGAGGCCGTCATGCGCCTCTGGCGCGGCGACGCCAAGGGAGGGGCCTTCACGGAGTACCGTGTCCCCGCCCAGGAGGGGATGGTGGTGCTGGACGTCATCCACGCCATCCAGGCGACCCAGGCGGGGGACCTGGCCGTCCGGTGGAACTGCAAGGCCGGCAAGTGCGGCTCCTGCAGCGCGGAGATCAACGGCAAGCCGCGCCTCATGTGCATGACGCGGATGAACACCTTCACGCCGGGCGAGCCCATCACGGTCGCCCCCCTGAAGACCTTTCCCCTGATCCGCGACCTCGCCACGGACGTCTCGCTCAACTTCGAGAAGGCCAAGGCCATCCCCGCCTTCCGGCCCAGGCCCAAGGAAGCCGACGGCACGCGGCGCATGTACCAGCCGGACATCGAGCGGGGCCAGGAGTTCCGCAAGTGCATCGAGTGCTTCCTCTGCCAGGACGTCTGCCACGTCATCCGCGACCACCCGGAGAACAAGCCCGCCTTCGCGGGGCCGCGCTTCTTCGTGCGGCTGGCCGAGCTCGAGATGCACCCGCTCGACACCCACGACCGCAAGGAGCTCATCAAGCTCGAGGCGGGGCTCGGCTTCTGCAACATCACCAAGTGCTGCACCGAGGTCTGCCCCGAGCACATCCACATCACCGACAACGCCATCATCCCGCTCAAGGAGCGCATCGTCACGGAGTACCACGATCCCGTCGTCTGGCTCTGGCGCAAGCTGACGGGGAAGCAGTAGCGCCGCCCGTGGCTCGGTGAGGACCTG
>WNGE01009852.1_pt1 | contig 10002 bp, 8 predicted proteins | sample 5400651 | NCBI WGS metagenome assembly WNGE01 (sample SAMN13153370, study PRJNA577476) | soil metagenome | isolation source: 60 cm soil or saprolite under grassland replicate 2 | place: USA:California | collected 2016-06-15 | reverse complement strand
CGCTCGCGATGAACAGCGACCAAATAGTGCTGGTGGTGCTCGCGATGTTTTGGCTCGTGCTCTTTATTTTTTCGCGCAGGTTCCGCTGGGACCAGCGCGCATACGAGCAGTTCAAAGACTCGCGGATCATCTGGTTCTGGCTCGACGTATTCAGAGTCCCGAAGACGCGCGAGAATTGCCTGCGATTCTCGTTCGCTGTGTGGATTGCAATGCTCGTGCTCCTGTCAGTCTTCACTATTGCCGCTCTCCGTTCCGGTGGCTAAGCGTCTGATGGCCATGCCACGCAATGCATCTAACCAATCGCTCGCCGGTGCGATGACTTGCTCACAGCATTTTTACGAAGTGCGACCGCGTAGCAACAAGCGCGGCGTCGATCTGATTTCCGATGTGCTGTCATTCGGCAGGCTGTGGTACGCCGAGCCTAACGCGATCAGCAACGCAATCGGCTACGCAAAGCATCGCAGCCGTTAACATGATGCTGTGATCCGGGTGTTCGATGAATTAACCTGAATTTGATACCGCCCAAACGCAAATTTGTGCTACGCGTGAGCGTCACTGCACCGTAACAACAACGGGCGCGGAGGGGATGCCGTTAGCGACGACGACAAGTTGGCTAGGACCCAGCTCTTGGGTTGCTGGCACGTCGAAATGAGTAGAAACGAGACCGCCGAATGCAACGGCCATGCTGCTGTGGTCGTGGGTCCGGCTATAGAACACGTGTCCAGTTGCGTTGTTTGTAATACGCACGAGCGGATAGTTGGTTGCCGACTGCTGATCGTCGCCGTAAGCAGCCCCTTGCGACATGCCGTTGAAAAGATGGCCGGAGATGAGGTATGAGCCCCCAGGGCTAACCCTGGTAGGGGCAGACTGAATCCTTGGCGCCCATGCCGGATTATAGGTTCCCGTGGGGTTGTAAACCGAGACGAAGAAAAAGTCGGTGAAAAGAATCTGGCCGGTTGGAAGCACTAGCATGTTGCCGTAGAACGATGAGTCGTTCGCCGCGTTAGGAGCCGGAGAAGCTTCCGTCAGGCTCGATCCGTCCCACTCGAAGAAAGTCGATGGCGTATTAAAGATCAACGGACTTGCCATCATCAGAACCTTGCCGTTAGGCTCCAGTGCCGCAGGTCCATCAGCGATGTCTAAAGAGTCCGGAAAATCCGGGCCCGCGGTCCAGAGTCCGGTGTCGGAGTGGTAGATGGCCGTGTGGCCCGCACCGCAAGCGTTCGCTCCAGTGTAGAAGACGGTCCCATCGGGTCGAAGTACTCCCGGCCCCACTTCAAACGAAGCATTGTTCTGCCCGCCACACGTTGCAGCGGAGTCCCAGAGCTGTACAATTGTACTGCCAGCGCTAGACCACTTGCCCGAGCTGGGGTTATAGATTTCCGAGTTCGTTCCTGCAGCATCGTACGAGCCGACATAGGCATCGACTGTCAGCACCTTTTTATTGGGTAGCAGCGTCCATCCTTCTTCATCATGGATGTCGAATTTGTCTTCGCCTGTCGGGGTCCAGGTGAGAGTTATTGGATCGAGCAGAGCGGTGTCTGTGGTGCAGCAATCGGCCAGCATGAAAGTTCCGTCGAAGAGAACGACACTTTGAGCATCGCCTATCGTTCTCGGGAAGGGCCCAAAGCCCCCAAAAAACGGAGGAGGAGCCACGAGCGTCCAAGTGTTGGCTACCGGGTCATAGATGGCGCCCTGATCTGACCAGACCGGGTGAAAGACTCCGTTGGAGAAGATATATTCGCCGCCCTCGATGATGACCCGGCCATCGGGAAGAACGGCTGTTGCGTGATACAGCGGACTGTAACCGTGTGGCAGCGAAGCCAACTGCGTCCAGGTTCCGTTCACGTAACTGCCAGACTCGTCAGGAGTCAGTTTCCACCAATCCCGGCATCCATTGTCTGCCAGCATAACAGTGCCGTCGGTCAGTAAGATCGGACTCCCTGGGCCGCAATCGGTGTAATCGAGAACCGGAGGTTGGTTCGTCAGTAACTGCCACGGCGAGTCGGGAGCGAGGGCCGGAGTTGCGTTAAGGACAGTTGCGTCCTTTTTCGGCGGCAGAGGCTTTAATCTGGGGAAGGACTGTGCGTTAGCAAGGTGCGCCACAGCAAGCAATATCAATACGACAACTATTGTTTTAAGTTGGATGAATGGATTCATGTTCTTTCTTTTCCTGTTTCCCCCGCTGGTTGACCCTTGGTGACTGCAGGTCTGAAGACGAGACGAAGCTCGCGGGAAAAGCGCCCTATGCCGGATTCAGATCTATTTAATAGCGTATAGTCCACGAACAATAGTCAGGCAGTCAATAGGACTTTAGTCGTATGCCTTGTTGCAGGCACGATGCACGATCTACCGTGCGTTTGACCACCGATAACAGCCAACATCGGCTTCGCCTTGCATGAACACTTCAGGGACTGCACCCAAGCGCGGTGGAGAAAGCGCGAATCGCCGCTTCCAGTTCCAGAAACGCAGTCAGCTGTTCATCCGCCCGCACAACGTAATGCTTTCCGTCGCCGCGATGTGCATCAGCAATCCAGATCGTTCGCGCGTTGCAATCGATGGCTGAGACGCAGCCCCAACTCCAACCGGCTTTGATGGTCTTTACCGTCCCTTGGCTGCGGCCCTGTCTCCCTCTTTGATTGCGTCAGCTTCGCTCACGTATTTGCCCTTCTTGGTCGTGCCGTAAAAACGAGAGCCTTCCTTGTGATAAACATGTGTCTCGGTGTTGACCCACACTAACCCATGGCCGCCGCCTGGTGCCGGAGTCGCCGCACTGGTGCCTCCGGCGGCAGCTGCTGCGGCAGGCGACGCGCTAACTGAACTCTTAGGTTTGAACATATCACTGAGCGAGAATTTCGGCGACGCGGTGGGACTTGCAGCTGGACTCGCTGCTGCCTCGGCCTTCGCTTTTTTACGAGCACGTTTCGGTTTGGGCGATGCTGCTGGCGACTCCGCCGTTGCGGGCGAAGTAGCGGTCTCAGCCGGTGACGCTGTCGCTTCAGACTTTTTGTGAGTGCGATGTTTTTTTGCAGGCGAAGGCGATGCAGCGGGCGAAGGTGATTGAGCGTTAAGGATACATGTACCTGCAAGGCCAATGGAGGCTAAGACGACAGAGATTTTGATGCGCATGAATTGAAGCCTAAATAAAGACCCCTGAGACTGAGAAGCACAAAAGGCGGTTGATTACGCAAAGTTTTACAGCCGATCACATGATGCTGTGATTCGCGTTTACGATGAAGCTGGCAACGTGATTGAAACGCACAAACACGCTGGGGATTTTCGCGAAGCCTAACGCATCAGTTTCTCATTGACAGTCAGTTCGCGATCTTGCGAACATTTGTTTCGCGTCAAGTCTGTTGGGCGTCTCTAGCCAAGCCCCTGACCCTCTTCCCGCGCCGGGTAACTGCGAATGATAGGGCCTCGTTCGCGCAAGAATGGAAAGGACACAAAGATGAAAAGCAAAATAATAATCACACTCGTAGCTCTTTGGATCGCGTGTGGTCCGGTTTGGGGAGATTCAGTATTCACGGCAACAGTTATTGGTATCATGGACGAAGGACAAGCTGCACTCATGTCGGTTGAACCGGTTGATCCGGTACAAGGTGCGGTGAACCCCCCACGCGCCTACTCCACGGTCTATGTACGCGGGAATTTCTCAGGCGCCGTTGATGGAAGTAGGTACAAAGTGATGGGTTGTGTCGAAACTGGAACCTATCAGTACACCACCGCTTTGGGTGGCTTAGCAACAGTTCGGGCATTTGCCTCTAACCATTTGATACTACTTTCGCGTGACCGATGACACAGGCAACGTGATCGAGACGCACGAGCACACGGGCGATTTTAGAGAGTGGTGATGGCTTAGTTCGGCGTGCCTAGCGCTCATCCCTTGCTGGCGTCATACAACCTTTGTCCGGTCCGGCCGGTCTGGGCGACCACGGGAAACCAATGGTGTCACAGTTACAGTCCCGTTGCTCACAGGCCGCGAAATACGCGCCCTGAAAAGGCCGGAAGCTTCCTCAGTGTAATATTGCGCCAGGCCACTATCGGCGGGCACGGGAATGGTTGCCAACTCCATCCAAAACTTGCCAGCCTTTGTAGATTCCGGGCAACACTCAATCGTTACCGCTCCGGCTGATACCGGCCCTTCTCCGCGGATGAGAAACCTAACCCTGCGCGGCTCCGGTAGCACAAGCCTTTTGCCCACGCCCGTTGTGGCCTTGTCTTGCAGGCGTTTTAGTACTCTCATCATTGCTTTTCCTTTATGAGTTACTTTTGGATTTATAGACCCACGCTGCGCAACTGTGTATCATAAGAGTGGCGAATTGGGGCTCTGATGCTCGACCAGTGATATGGCGAGCCAAATGCAATGCAATCGGCAACGCAAAGTTTCGCAGCCGCTCACACAATGCTGTGATCCGCGTTTACAATGCCGATGGCAACGTGATCGAAACGCACGAGCACACGGGCGATTTTAAAGAGTGGTGAAGGGCATCGACGGGTCAGGGGCCAAAGAATCGCCTTCTTGATATGGAGCAATTGTAATAATCATAATAGTACCCATACGAAGGATAGTACCAGTAAGGATGATAGCTGTAGTACGCGTACGAGTAAGGATAGCCCCAGCCCCAATATGGGTACCAACCCCAGTAGTACGGATAACCAAATCCGCCGCCCCAGTTGTGGCCGCCCCAGTTACTGCCGCTCCAGTTTCGATATGTTCCCGATGCGCCGCGGGGTGAATTTCGAGCCGCCTCGGCTGAACTTGTGTCCGCCTCGTGGCGATATTGAGCTAAAAATGTTTGCCGTGTCCGCCGTGTGCGCCGTGTCCGCCTCGCGGCGATATTGAGCTAAAATGCCCGCCGTGTCCGCCGTGTCCTCGCGGAGCAGCGTTTAGTACGGACGCAGCCAAGGTCACTGCAGCGAAACAACACAGTATGAGTTTTGCATTCATAGACTATTCCCTTGCCTACGCATTAAACACTCCAAAAGGGGAACAGTCTCGATTATTTCCCTCTACCACTGAAAATCTCGCCGCGACGGTGAAACCTGCGCAGCACAATCTTGAAACATCGAGAGATCGATCTAATCTCCGATGTGCTGCCATTCGGTCGGTTGTGGTATGGTTCATCAAAGAACTTCAAGCCGCAGTCGCCGCCCCGCCGCGAAAACAACATCTTCACGACTGGCCTTGTGATTGAATATCCAAGACCGATGCAATCGAGGATCCACGTTTACGAAGTGCTCTTAGCGATTGCGCAGGTACCATCATATATTCCAGGCGGCGCAAGGTCTTTCTGGAAACTCATTGGGTTGCTCCTACCAGTTGTCGGGTTTGTTATCGCGTTGTGGCTGATTTGGGTAGTACTGAGATGGGTTGCTAAGAAGCTTGCGGCGGCGTTTCGCAGAAAATGATATGCACGCTTGCGCAATTCGACCGCATAGCGACAAAAGCAGCGTCGATCTAATCACCGGTGCAATCGGATACCGAAGTTTCGCAGCCGCTCACATGATGCCGTGATCCGCGTTTACCAGTGAGCGGGCAACGTAATCGAAACGCACGAATAAGCCGGCGATTTCAAAGGGGATTTCGTGACGCGGCTGGGGAAGCGGCACGCGCGGGGCTTGAATCCGGTTACTGCCTAATGAATTCGTGGGCTTCGTCTGCGATTCTGTTCGCGTCGTCGATTCAATTGCACCGAGAGCGTCTCTTGCTAATGTTGAATTTCACTTTTACCGTAAAAACTATGGCCGACGTCGCAAACAAATACGCCGAGAACGTAGCGGGGCCATTCTATGTCGATGATCAATGCATCGACTGCGATTTGTGCCGCGAAACGGCACCCGCCAGTTTCAAACGCAACGACGACGGGGGTCATACCTACGTTTACAAGCAACCAGAGACCCTTGACGAGGAAGCGCTCTGCAAAGAAGCGATGGAGGGTTGCCCGGTCGAAGCGATTGGCAATGACGGCGCAATCATACTCGCGCCTCTTCGCGCGTAGTTTTTGAAAATGGCGGCCCGGAAAAGGGAAGGTCGCGCCCAGAAAGAAAAGCGCGGGCTCTCCGGCATCGGAAGCGGGCAATGTGATCGAGACGCACGAGCACACTGAGCGGGTCCGATAATGCTCCTATCGCGGATCGGAAAATCTAGGCGCTTCCATGCTCATAAGCTTTGCTCCCCCTGAAGTTGTAGCTTTCCGCTTTATAGTACCGAATCTTTCGCTTAAATCTTTCGCGCTGCCATTCTCTCTGTTTTAGATTTCGCCCCCGTCGGTGCAGCTCGCAAAACAAGGTGCCATTTAATACCGGACGACTACACTCACAACACAATCCGGCACGCATGTGGCGCAACTGGTATTGGCGCTGTCGTGATATTCCACTCACGCTGCTTGGTCTTGGAGGTCGAGTTCCCCATATAACTTCTACGGAAACTGCGGGTCGAAGTTCCGAAAAAAGTGAAAGAACTTTTAGGGAGGCACGGGCTGGCAGAATGGTTTTCGTAATTGCGCGTATTAGAAGTGCCGAGGCCGCGGCTGACTCTGCAAATGGACCGCAGTCGGCTACGCCAAGTTTCGCAGCCGATCAGCCGATGCTGTAATTTGCGTTTACAATGAAGCTGGCAACGTGATCGAAACGCACGAGCAAGCGGGCAATTTCAAAGAACCGTGAAATCATTTTTTTATCGCAACTAGCCTCCGTCCTTTAGTAGCATTTGGTTGCAATGCCTGTTCCTTCATTTCCGGATTTAAAGAAAACTTCAGAGATCGCGAAGAACTTGAAGTGATGTAGGTAGGAACGCATCGCACCGCCTATGAGTTACGTTGAGGAACATTTAATGCCAGGTGAACAGGTAGTGCACCGCGCACACCTTCACTGGGCAGCGTTTCTGTGGCCCATCGTGTGGTTTATTGCCGCCGTTTGGCTCTTCTTTGTCGGCGGCGACACTGCCCCTGTTTTCGGCACGCTCGTATTGTTCTTAGTCTTCCCGCCAGCGATTATCGCCGCGCTCATCGCACGGCGAACATCTGAGTTTGCCGTAACAAACAAGCGGGTTCTCATCAAAACAGGACTTATTCGGCGCCACTCGCTAGAAACACTCGTTAGTAAAATTGAAAGTATTGGCGTCTCCCAAGGCATTCTCGGCCGCCTATTGGATTTCGGCACCATCGTCGTGAGCGGTACCGGCGGTTCTAAAGATCCGTTCCATAGGATTGCAGACCCCATGCAGTTCCGCCGCAAGGTTCAAGAACAGATCGCGGCTATGGAAGAGTGGCGAGATACGCGCAGGGTCTAACCAAGCTGCTCCAGTTCCGTTCACGGGCAGCTTCAGTCGTCTTGTTGCTGTTTCAAAAAGCACCGGCGAGATCGTTTATGATGGTGACGCGGGCGACGAGGGATGATCGGTCACTTTTTCGGGTGCGCCTCACTGCCCCGCGCGAATCGCCGCTTCGAGTTCCGCGAACGCAGTCAACTTTTCATCCGCACGCACAACGAAACGCTGACCGTCGCCGCGATGTGCGTCTGCAATCCAGATTGTTCGCCCCGTCAGAGTCAATCGCCGAGACGCAGCCCCAGCTCCAACCGCGTTTCTTGAGATTGTCAGCGATGATTTCCCAGTACTTCACACTGATCAAGGATGGCCCTGTAGCCATACTTGGTACAAATGTCTTTCGTTGGGCGTCATGTTTCCCTCAAGTACTTTCATGAGCATACCCTTGCGAACTCCCGCTGCTCCAATTAGCGCATCGGGACGTTGACCCCTGCCCTGCTCGTTCGCTACCATCGCGACAGCTGTCTGTTGATAAGCCTCAAAAGTATTCGCAAGCAAATCACGTCCCGGATCGCCCTTGGGAAGTTGCTTGTGCAAGTTTATAAATACCGATTCAATTGGAGTGGCCGCTGCGATGAACTCTGCACTGGTACAACCACGCTTATACAGCGCATCGAGTTTGTCCGTCATTTTCAGTGCATCCAGTATTTCATCTTTCAATTTAACTGTGATTGGCGATAAACCTTCAATGCCGGATGTTGCCGTCGCATTCGCATTTTGGGCTGCGGACTGAAGGTTTGCTCCGGAAGATGAAACCGAGCCCAACCCGTTGTCCGCATCTCGAAGATTCTCGACTCCCAACAGAGTTTCCATTGCTTCTCGCTTTTCAGGTGTGGCAGTGCGGTAGGCTTTTTTAATGTTGGCGAGAGCATCCATGACCGAGCGCAATTTTTGTGCCTCACTTGCAGTCAATGGCGCATCTTGCGATGCCCCTTTGTCGCGAACATCTGAGCGTAATTCGCGAACAGTTTTGGCCTGTGGGCTGGCTGGATATTCGGAAGCAATGCGATTAAGCAACTCCGCTCCTTGAGCAAATTGATTGTTCCATAGTGCGGCATCGGCTTGCTTCATTATGTCCGCTGCGCCTTCGGGATTGTAATGAAAGCGTTCCTGAATCTCTTTCGGCAACTCGACGAAATAGACCTTCGAGATTCCCGATTTGGTTTTGAGTACGATGCCGTCCGGTTCGACGCGGCTTACAGTGACGTCTTTATATTCCTTTCCGGCAATCGTCTTGAAATCCTCAGCCCGTGCGAGGGACGAAGAGAGCGCAGCTAAGAACACTACTATTTGCCAGCACTTCATTAGAAAACCATTCTGCCTGGTTTGCTCTCCACATCGCAATGAGAAAGTGATATGAAGGAACTCATTAGACGTGCGAAATTAGGACACTGAGTTCATGCAAATCGGTAGCCGATTTACGGAGTATGGTCTCACTGGGGGCTTTTTCTGGATCTGTCAATTCATCTTCCTTTGGAGGTCCGGCCAGACACAGACCTTGCTGGGGAAACTCTCGACCGTGCAAAATCAAATACCGGAGCACCTCCCAATTGCTATCACTAGCCTTGTCAGTGCCCTTGCCATTATTGCGGTGTTTGTGACGGGACTACTGCTCGATCTATTGGCGGGATACTTCCGACCGTTGGAGATGGGTGTCTTCCATAAACACTTAGTCCGCAACCGCGACTGGCTGGGTCGGCTGATTGCGAATCACAAAGGCTACTGTGAAGCCGACTACGAAGAGTTCGAGCGTCAGTTTGACAGGACTTCGCCTCCATCCGCGTCTCAGAAGCGATTGTTCGCTGTTTTAAAGCGAGCTTGGGTGGCAGGTCCCTATGAACGATTGTGGAGCTTTTTCACGTCCTACATCTTCGTAGAGTCCGGGTCATCACAACTGAGTCTCATGGTGGATCAGTACTATCTCTGGCGCACGGGACGTGCCGTGTCCGTTTCGTTGATAATTCTGCTTTTTGAGACCTCGATGCTCACCTACTTCCTCGTCGTATCGCATAGGTCCCTACACCCATTTCTTCAGCTCTTTCTACCGGGCGGGTTGAGCGTTGTTTCGTTCATAATCACTAGGCAGATATATTCACGCTTATGTTTCACCCTTTTCGCATTGGTGTATGTGACCCAGGATAAGGCGCAACGTGGAGTTTAGAGAATGGGGCGTAGAAACGAGCGCGAATGACGCGGACGCTGTTCACGGTTGCGATTGCGCTTCTTTACAGTGCGGCAGCCGCAACACTGCCGCCTGTCACAGTCGTTTCGCCTTGCGAATGTCGTGACGCTCACGGCAAGGCCCCGCTTGGCATTAAAAAACGACCCGTCAACTCCGCCAGCAAATGCCACCGCAATACAAGCCGTCACGCCTTCCGACATTTTCAGTTGGCCGGGACCGGAAACTCATCTGACGGGACAATCAAAACGAGATCAGAGTCGGCTCCATTAGCTATGACGGACAGCGCATAACCGTCGTTCCGGTGAAGTGAGATCGACCCGAAAACGGGATACGCTTCGATTGGAGCGGATAAGGAAAAAAGTCGAGCGCATAGCGGGTTTACAGGATTTGCTTGCAACATGGGAGCAAGCCGGGGACGTGGAAGAAGCGCGTCGCGTCAACGAGAAGTTACAAATCGCGCGGAAACAATTGGAGGTCATGCGACCATGAA
>WNGE01009850.1_pt1 | contig 10003 bp, 11 predicted proteins | sample 5400651 | NCBI WGS metagenome assembly WNGE01 (sample SAMN13153370, study PRJNA577476) | soil metagenome | isolation source: 60 cm soil or saprolite under grassland replicate 2 | place: USA:California | collected 2016-06-15 | reverse complement strand
CAGCGGACAAAAGATCAAGAGACCCGATTACCGTCTGGCAATCGGGCCCCTGACCTGCATTTCCTGGTAGCGGGGGCGGGATTTGAACCCGCGACCTCTGGGTTATGAGCGCAGACGGCATTGTTCAACACTGGACAGCGCTACACCGGCACGACCAGCACGCTCCGGCAGCGCCATGTGCCCGCCGGATTCGCGCTGCGAGACCCGGCGGGCAGCGTCATCTTCCGCCCGGCGATGCGGTTCCCGCGCTGTAAAGGCTCCCCGCATGATGACCTCCTGCCCGGGCGGAGCGGCGCTCACGGCGCCGGCCAGGCTTTGCGTGATCCGCAACGTCGTGGCCGGCCGCCTCCGGCCGGCCGGTGATCCCGGCCAGCGGGCAGCGGACCGTGCGCTGCTCCGGCAGGGCCTGGCTGGCATCGCCACGCCCCAGTTCCCCGGCTGCTGGCCATGAACGCCCGAGCCGGCCTCGGGCTGCGCGACAGCGGATGAAGCTTCGCGATCACCAGCCACCGGCAGGATGCCGACGCTTACCCGGGTCCGCAACGCCGGCAAGGAGCACAACCGACTGCAGCGCGAGATCTTCGCCGTGATCTGCCAGGACATCGCCCGGGTCAAGTTCCAGGTCGACCCACGACGCCCGACGTGCGCTCTTTCAGGCCGCCCGGTCATGCATGATGACAGCGTGTCTGCCAATGCGGCCATGGGAGCGTGACACCCACCTCGAAATGTGCGGCCGGAGTTGCTCAGCCAGCCCGGGATGTCGGAGAGCGACCCTGCGCAGCTCACTTCGGTTGCACTGGACAAACTGCCGTGACGGGCCCATACTGCTGATCCGTGACCGAGTCTGCTGCGGGTGCACAGGGCCTGAATGCGCCGCTTTCTTATGTGCTCGCTGCCGTCTGCATCATTGTCTTCCTTCTCGTGCTCTGGGCCGTGTGCGATACGAAGACCTATGACCCCGCGCAGGGTCAGCCGACCGGCCAGGGAAAGCCAACTCGGCACCGCTTCTGGTACATATTCCTGGGAGCCGACGACCGGGTGTCAACGTCGAAAGTGCAGTTTGCCTTCTGGACGCTGGCGCTAGCTTATGCGCTGCTAGTGATCACCTTCCACGTTGCCGTCTATCCACCTGGGCCTCTGGACTCGCGTTATCTGCTGCTGATCGGCTTCCCCGCCGGGGCGGCCGTCGGCGCTAAGGCCATCACCATGGGGCAGATGGCCAGCGGCACCGTTTCCAAGAAATCTCCTCAGTATGAGAAAAAGACCCCCGCCAAGGCCGTCAAAGACATCGTCGCGAACGATCAAGGCGATCTCGACCTAGGTGACGCCCAGTACTTCATTTTCACCCTCGTGGCACTGGCTGCGTTCTTTATCGCCTTCTTCCACGATCCCACGAAGCTGCCAGTTCTGCCGGACACGCTGGTGGGACTGACCTCAGCATCCGCAGCCGCTTACGTGGCGAAGAAGGCGGCATCCCCTGCTCCGGTGAAGATCACTGCAGTGAGCCCGCAAAAAGGGCCGGCGACAGCGACAGTCAAGATCTTCGGGTCCGGCTTTGGTAACGCCACCTCCGGTAACGCCGGGGCCCCCAACGTCACGCTCGGCGGCCTCGCCGCCAGCGTGCAAGGCAACTGGACGGACGCACTGGTACACGTCACCCTGCCGCCAGGCCTGCCGCACGTCACCGCTGACGTGCAGGTCATCACCGCAGAAGGCCGGACAGCAACACTTCCGCATGCGTTCGAACTCACGCCATAGCACACGTAGCCGAGCCCGCGTGGTGATCGTGGCGGTTAGCAACACACCCCACCAGCCAATGAGCGGGCTCGGCATCCATACTCTGAGGCAGCGCTTGGGCCGGGCAGCAACGGAGAGGAACTGATCTTCCATGACCAGGTACGTGATCGGCCCGGACGTCGCCATTCAGCTGGCTCACGACGAGGCCGTGATCCGCGATGAACATCAGATCCTGGCCCCGGCGCTTCTTCGCTCACAGCTGCTGTCGCTCCTCTACCAGGCAGTACACCGCGGTGAGCTGGCTAAGAAGGATGCCGAGCGACGGCTCAGCTACGTGCGCGGGCTGCGGATCCGGCTGCTCGGAGACCGCGTCCTTCAGAACGTCGCATGGAAGGTCGCCGACCAGCTCGGGTGGCCTGACACGTTTGACGCCGAGTACGTCGCCCTGACCCAGCTCCAGGCCGACGCTTTGATCACGCTCGACCGGCAACTCGCCCATGCCGTGAAGGACCTGGTGACTGTGGCACCTATCGAAGCGCTCACCTGAACACGGGCTGCAGCGCGGCCATGCCCGCCATGTCTCGATGATCATGGCGCCTCGTTCCCCGGTCGTTGCCAGCCCGTCGTCTGCGAGGACCGGGCCAGCATGGGGCACCCTGAGCGAGGCCAGGACGAATAACGCGGGCAGGCAGGCTTTGCGTCCCGCGGATCCTGGCAAAGGCCTGAAGCGCCGGACTGCGATGCGGCGGGGCGGGACCGGTCACGAGGAGGGGCACTCGTCGACCCGTGAGACGTAGCTGGCATCCCCGGGTCCCTCGTCCTCGGCCCACCGCGGTAGGACGAACTGAGCAGAAGGCGTCCGGACGGCTCTACGTGGTGCGTTCCGGTACTGGCGAAGCCGGTGTCGCCGGGCTTGAAGGTTACGTGGACGCTGTACAGCAGCGGGGTGATTGCGAAGGGATTGAACCTCACGCCGTAGACGTCGGCGAAGTCGGTACCGTGGGGGTCATCGTTGGGGTCGCTGCGGAATCCGAGCAGGTACCATGCTCCCTCGCCGTCCCTGGCGAGCTTGACTTGGGATGCGTCGCGCACGGGGAAGGGAAACATGCCCGCCGGGCGAAATGCGGCGAGATCCAGCGAGCCCTGAGCGCACTTTGGAAAGAGATCGCAATCGCGGGCTGCCAGCAGCTGGCCCCAGCCCCAGTGGTCACTGGCAATTCCGAGATAGAAGATGTCGCCCACGCGGTCCAGGAAGAGGAAGTTGGGTCCCCCGGCCGGGAAGCCCTGAGGGACGTCGCCAAGCGGCATCAGCGCGGCGACCGGGTCCCACCGATAGCACGTGACGAGATGCCTGTCGAACTCTGCGTGAGGAACACATAACCGGAATCGAGACGGTTAACGTCGGGCAGGAACACAATGTCGGAGGGATGCCGCTCGTTCAGCATCACGATCTGCTGCCTTGGGGCCACAGTCAATGGATGCGTGGTCAGCACGTGATCGGCCTCTGTGGGCCCACCGAACCGGTAGCAGGACAGACTGCCCTGTTCGCCCTCGCCGACCTCGGAGTGGGTCAGGAAGAAGTAGACCGACCCATCCGAGAGCTTGTGGCACCGGGCCAGGCCCTAATGGTGATCCTCGCCCTCGGTGTACGGAAAGTCGTTGCTCATGCCCTCCACCGTGTCGAGGTAGATGCTTGAGCAGCGGCCCTGATTCTGCGCCACGGCGGCCAGCTCGTCACGGATCGGCCGACCGGTGGCGTGTGATTGCGGGTACCAGCAAGCCTGCCGGATCTGGCCGGGTGCTGACGACACTTGACTGCTCCTTTCCCCGGTCCACAAGTCCGTGGATAGTGCCCCCTCGCACAACCGGGCCGGGTCACTGGAAAGAGCCGATGACCCGCCGCCCAGATACAGCGTGTTCGCCACCGCACGCAGGCCTTGCGACTCCGCCGCTTACGGCACGGCAGCACGTGAACGCCCATGCCGCAGGTTGGTCTGCCTGGGCCTGACAGCGCGGCGCTTCCGCGGCGGACATGCGGCGGACATAGTGTCAATGACGGAGCCATGGCCATGGTCGTGTTCATCGGCGCGCTGCGGCCTTCGGAGCTCGCGCATGGATGGGCGGGTCTTGCCAGCAACGCAGGTCTTGGCACCGGCCGCTGGCGTTCCTGGCAGGCGTCGTGGGACTGGGCTGGCTAGCGGTGATCCTGCGGGTAGACGCGTTTATTTCCCCCTCTGGCACCGGCCTGATCGCCCTTACCGGGACCTCACGGGTTGGGTACGGGCTAGCCAGGAACCGCTACTACCCCCAGTTTCTTGCCAAGGTCGACAAGCGCGGCGTGCCCTGGTTCAGCTTGATCCTCACCTTCCTGCTGGGCCTGGTCTTCCTGCTGCCGTTTCCGAGCTGGCACTCGCTGGTCTCTCTGGTCACCTCGGCCAGCGTGCTGATGTACGCGGGTGCCCCGCTGGCGCTCGGCGCGTTCCGTAGGCAGGTGCCCGAGGCGGACCGGCCGTACCGGCTGCCCGGCGCTGCCGTGATTGCGCCGCTCTCGTTCATCATCGCGAACATGCTGATCTACTGGTCAGGCTTCGAGGTGATCTGGAAGCTTGGCATTGTGCTGGTCATCGGCTACGTGCTGATCGGCATCTTCATGGCCTTCGATAAGCAGCGGCCGCCGCTGAAGTGGAAGGCGGCGGTGTGGCTGATCGGCATGGGCGTCATCTCCTGGCAGGGCCAGTACAGCGGCGGCGCGGTCAAGGCGCCGGTCAACACGGGCAACCTGCCATTCTGGTGGGACATGCTGGCCGTCGCGGGATTCGGCCTCATCATCTATTACTGGGCACAGGTGTCCCGGCTGCCCAGCGGCGAGATGATGGAACTCGTCTCCCGGCAGGCGGCGCCACAGCCGGAACCGGCCAGGAGCTGACCCGGCTGGCCCGCTGTAGCGCCTCGTAGCCCAGCCGGAGGCGGCGGCCTCAGTCGCGGCAGTAGGCGGGCTGGTGGCGGGCCAGCACCCGGCCCGCGATCAGGTCCGGCGGCACCGGGCCGACCCGGCCGACTATCCACCGGCCCGCTTGACCAGCGGCGGCCTGGCGCACATGGATGCCGGAGATGCGCGGCTGGTCGCGCACCGCGCGCCGCCACAGCGCGTGCATGGTCGCGTCCTCACGCCGGGATAGAGGGGCAGCCTGGCACCGCAGGACCGGCGGAATCCCGAGAAACGCAGTGTCGGCTTCCGCTATGGCGCTAGGGCCGGGACAATCGGGGTTAACGAGCGCGAGTGGGGGCCGGGTGCAGGATCGGCCGAGGGCAGCACCGGTATTTATCGGGCGGGACGGCGAGCTGACTGATCTGCTGGCCGGGCTTGACGACGCGGTCGCCGGGAACGGCCGGTTGTTCCTTCTTGCCGGAGACCCCGGGATCGGGAAGAGCCGCCTGGCGTATGAGGCGGCGGCACGGGCCCGGGATCGTAGGATCAAGGTGGCGTGGGGGCGGTGCTGGGAGGCTGGCGGGGCGCCGGCCTACTGGCCGTGGGTGCAGTCGCTGCGGGCCTGCGTCCGCGGCGTTGGCGGCGAGGAACTGCGGTCGCAGCTGGGAGCGGGCGCCCCTTTCATCAGGCAGATCGTCGCCGAGGTCGCCGGAGTCCTGCCCGACGTCCGCCCGTCCCCGCCGGCGGAAGCGGAGGGCGGCCGGTTCCGCCTGTTCGATGCGGTTGCCACGTTCCTGCGCAACGCTGGGGCCGGGCAGCCGCTGATGCTTGTGCTGGATGATCTGCACGCCGCCGACGCGTCATCGATCCTGCTGCTGCGGTTTGTTGCCCGGGAGCTTGGGGATGCCCGCGTCCTGGTGCTGGGCGCCTATCGCAACTTCGAACTTGATCGCGACCACCCGCTGACCCTCGCGCTGGCGGAGCTTTCCCGCGAGCCTGCGGCCAGGCACGTTCGGCTGTCCGGCCTCACCGAGGCCGACGTCGCCCGCCTGATCCAGGAGACCGCCGGAGTCATACCACGGGAAAGCGTGGTGGCGGCCGTCCACCGCTGCACTGAGGGCAACCCGCTGTTCGTGGGGGAGGTGGTCCGGCTGCTGGCAGCCGAGGGCCGCCTGGAACGCATCGGCGACCCCGCAGGGCTCCGGCTTGCCATCCCGGAAGGGATCCGCGAGGTCATCGGGCGGCGGGTGGCGCGCCTCCCTGAGCAGTGCGGCAGGGTACTCGGTCTTGCCTCGATGTTCGGCCGCGACTTCTCGCTGCACGCGCTGGAACAGCTTTCCGGGGTCTCTGCGGGCGAGCTGCTGGACATCCTCGACGACGGCATTGCTGCCGGGATGGTGGCGGAGGTTCCCGGTGCTCCCGGCCGACTGCGGTTCACCCACGCGCTGATCCGCGACGCCCTGTATGGGAGCATCCCGGCCAGCCAGCGCCTCCGGCTGCACCAGCAAGCCGGTGAGGCTCTGGAGACGCTGTACACGCAGGATCCGGACCCTCACCTGGCCGAGCTGGCGCACCATTTCTTCGAGGCGGCGGCGGGCGGCGACGCCGGCAAGGCGGTCGGATACGCCGAGCGGGCCGGGCACCGCGCGATGGCGCTGCTGGCCTACGAGGAGGCGGCCCGGCTGTTCCGGATGGCCCTCGCCGCCCTCAGCCTCGCCCGGCCGCCCGGGGAGGACCAGGCCCGGTGCCGGCTGCTGCTGGCGCTGGGTGATGCGCTGACCAGGATGGGCGAGCGCCGGGCGGCGAGGGAAGAGCTCATGCGGGCGGTCGGCATCGCGCGCCGCTACCGGATGGCCGAGGAGCTCGGCCGGGCCGCGCTCGCCTATGCGGGCCGGTTCGCGTTCGAGCGCGGCGCCAGCGACCGGCAGGTGATCCCCCTCCTGGAGGAGGCGCGGGCCATGCTCGCAAAGGACGCGGGGCCGCTGCGTGCGCGGGTCCTCGCCCACCTGGCGGTCGCGCTTCGCGACCAGCCTGAGCGCGGGCCACGCGATGCGCTCAGCCGGGAGGCGGTCGCTCTTGCCCGTACGTTCGATGACCCACCGACGCTGGCTTACACGCTTTCCTGCCGGCTGAACTCGCTGATGGGGCCCGACGACCCGCAGGAGCGGCTGGCGATCGCCGAGGAACTGCGGGCGGTGGCCCGCGCCGCGCAGGACAAGGAGGGGGAAGCGTCTGGCGAACACCACCGCGCCATGGTGTTCCTGGAGACCGGCCGGATCGCGGAGTGCCGCGCGGCCCTCGATGCGGCACAGCACCTGGCCGCTGAGATGCGCCAGCCGGCGGCGCGCTGCCTCGCGACCGCATGCAAGGCGAGCCTGGCGCTGTTGGAGGGACGCTTCGCCGACGCCGAGGAACTCGTGGAGTCGGGGCTTCGGTTCGGCGCCAGCTCCGTGCCGTGGGATGCGGTCGTTTTTTCGCGGGTGCAGCTGTTCGCCCTCCGCAGCGAGGACGGGCGGCTGGCGGAGCTGGAGCCCACGATCCGCCGCTCAGTGGAGGAGTTTCCGACCCGCCCGCTGTTCCGCTGCCTGCTCGCCAGGCTGTTCGCCGAGCTCGGGGACGAAGACGGCACCCGATCGGTGTTCGAGCAGCTGGCCGCAGACCGGTTCGCCGTCATTCCGGTGAACAACGACCTGCTGCTCAGCCTGGGCCACCTGGCGGAGGTTGGCTGGTTCCTCCGCGACGCTGAGCGGGCGGCCATGCTGTATGACCGGCTGCTCCCCTACCGCGGCCTGGTCGTGGACACCCTGGAATCGAGCACGGGTGCCGTCGACCGCTACCTCGGGCTCGCGGCGCTGACCGTCGGCGACCTCCCAGCGGCCGAACGGCGCCTGCAAGACGCTATGCAGGTGAACACGCGCATCGGTGCCCGGCCGTGGGCGGCCCGGACCCAGGCCGATCTGGCCCGCCTGCTGCTCGCCCGCGACCGGCCGGGTGACCGGGAGCGGGCGGCCGGGCTGCTGGCGGCCGCGCTCGGCACGGCCAGGCGGCTGGGGATGACGGCCTTCGCCGAGCGGGCGGGGGAAGACCTCGCCGTCGGCGAGGAAGCCTTTGCCAGCGACCCGAGACAGGCCGGGCTGGTCAGGGCCAAGGCCCCGGGCGCCGAAACCTCCTGGGCGGTCTGCCAGCGTGAGGGCGAGTACTGGTCGATCGCCTTCGCCGGGGAGGCGTTCCGGCTGAAAGACGTCAAGGGCCTGCACTACCTGGCGCACCTGCTGCGCCATCCCGGCCGCGAATTCCACGTACTGGACCTGGCGGCCGCCGGGCAGGGGGCCGGGGCAGGCGGTGCGCGGCCCAGCCCGGCGCGAGTGGACGATCTTTATCGGGGCCGACTCTCAGACGCCGGGCCGATCCTGGACCAGCAGGCGAAGACGGCCTACCAGGCGCGGCTGCGCGAGCTGGAGGAGGAACTGAACGAGGCGACATCGTGGGCCGATCCGTTCCGCGCAGAGAAAGCGCGGCAGGAGATGCAGTTCCTGGCCGACCAGCTGGCCGCGGCGGTGGGGCTCGGCGGCCGGAACCGGACACCCGGATCCCCGGCCGAGCGGGCCAGGGTGAACATCACCAAAACCGTCAAGACAGCGCTGTCCCGGATCCGTGCCTACAGCCCCGCCCTCGCCGGTCACCTCGACGCCACCATCCACACCGGCACGTTCTGCTGCTACACGCCCGATCCGCGAGCCCCGGTCACCTGGCACACCTGACCGCCGGGATCAGCTTCCCGTTCCTGACCGCGGAACAACTGTTCCCGGCCCGGTTACGCCTCCCATCTAAGCCGAAGTTAGGAGCGGGAGATCATGAGAAGCAGGATTATGAAGAGAATGTCCGTCGGGGTGACCGCAGCCGGGCTAGCCTTCCTGTTCTCAGGTCCCGCCTGGGCTGCCAGCTCACCACAGCCAGCGAGCGGAACATTCCTCGTCACGTCGGCGACAGTCAACAGCGTGAGTACGGCGGACGGCAACACAATCGTGGTGCTCACGGTCAGCGGGATCACGACAGGAACCATCGACGGGCCCTTCACAGAAACCGACCGTGAAGTGGTACACCCCGGCGGTAGCGTCACGGAGCAAGGTAAGGGGATACAGTCCGGCACGCTCGGCACATGCGGCACCGGGTCCGTCCCCTACGTGGCCGGGTTCACGGGAAATGGCTCCACCGCGAGCGGCCGCACCCAGTTCGTAGACCAGGCTGCCAGCACATCCACCCCGATGAAGATCCAGTCGGTAATGAGGTTCACATTTAACGACGTCACCGGTGAAGGCACCTACACCGGCACCTATCACTGCACCTGAGAAGCATCCGCTTCGCGCTGCCGGGGTGGAGCAGGCGCCGGTGGACCGCCCTGGTTAGACCGGCACGCGACGCCGCTTCGATGAAACGCGCGCGGGAAGGGAAGCCATGGACCATATCTGCCTGGTGGTCCCGATCATGGCCGGCAAGACCGAGGACGCCCGGGACTTCATGCGGGAACTCGAAGAACAGCGCAAGCCCGTCTACGACCGGCCGGAGCGGCGGATCGGCATCACCAAGGAGCTGCGGCACCTCGCCCACACCCCGGGCGGGGACCAGTTCGTCGCCTACATGGAAAGCCCCGACTTTAGCCGGGCCCTGTCGCTGTTTTCCGGGTCACAGGATGAGTTCGACCTGTGGTTCAAGCGCCGGCTGGCCGATGCCACCGGCCTTGACCTCAACACTCCGCCCCCCGCGCCGCTGCCCGAGTCTTGTCCAGCGACGTTAAGCGCGGTCCCGGGTTCCGGAGGCCTGCTGCCTGCGGGCCGGTGGCGTGGCTCCTGCCCAGCACGCAAATCAAGGTGGCGCACGTTCACCGGCCTGCTCACCCCGCCCAGCACATAGTCCCCTCCCATCTCCCGCCGCAAATCAGAGTCGTGCAGCGACCAGTTCACCGCAACCTGCCATGGGCCCAACGGGGACACCGCCAGCACCCACGCGGCCAGCCCTGAGGTAAGCGACGCGCGTTGGGCAGCCCAATCATGCGCAACCCAGCGTCTTCTTGACCAACGGCTGCCGAATAGGTCGATCGCGTGGCAGAGCAGAGCATGCCCGAACTGTCAATTCTGCGCCGCTACCCGCGGCGATCTCGACCTCCTGAAGGCAGCACCGAGTCGGCGTTATACGGCTCTTCGAAGTTACCAACCAGAACGTAAGTTTTTGGAGGTTCTGGTTATTCGTGCTAAAATGACTTTGTGGCACGCAAGGGACGGCGCTCCAGCAAAGATGAACGCATCGATGCGATTCGCCTGCTGGAGGAAGGATATACCA
>WNGE01009849.1_pt1 | contig 10003 bp, 6 predicted proteins | sample 5400651 | NCBI WGS metagenome assembly WNGE01 (sample SAMN13153370, study PRJNA577476) | soil metagenome | isolation source: 60 cm soil or saprolite under grassland replicate 2 | place: USA:California | collected 2016-06-15 | reverse complement strand
CGACAGCGGCCTGGCTTCGGGCCAGGTGCTGGGCACGCCGACCCTGTTCATCGACGGCGTCGTGCACCGCGGCGGCTACGACCCGCCCACCCTGCTGGCGGCACTGGCCACTTCAGACTGATTAGAAGCCGAGGCGCTCGTTGACGATGATCGCGGTGACCCGGCCGGGTGTGATCACCTTGTTGATGATGAGGATGTTGTTCACCCCGCTGGGCACCCCGTAGGCCCGCCGGGCCCGGGCATCCTCGAGCGGATAGCAGTATTCATAGATCCGCCGCATCCCGGTGGCGACGTCGCGGACGATCTTCTGGGCCCCGATGACCAGGATCACATGCCCCGCACCTGACACGAGCGGGCCCAGCTGGCTGCCGCTGGCCGACGCGATGAGCAGTGATCCGCCTTCGGTCAACGCGTGCACGCTGCCGACAACGTAGTCGGGCGACGCGGCCAGCGTGCGCATCTCGCGCAACTGCATTTCCCGGTCCATCCGGTACAGCCGCAGCCGGAGCGGCTGGTAGCGGCCGGACCGTTCGATGTCGTCGGCGACGCCGATGGCTTCGAGTGTCTGGGAGGTGTTGTTGTATACCTCGGCGCCGTCCGCGAGAAGAGAACGAACCAACCCCCTGGCATCGGCACCTGTGGCGGCCAGCAGCGACCGAATGCCGTTGCGTTCGAGCGCCGTTGCGGCTGTGGCGATCCGGTCGTCGGAGGCGAGCTCGTCGAACTCCGAGGGCACCGCGGCGTCCGGACTCGCCACCGCGGGCGGCTCAGTCACCGCCCACCTCCGCCAGCCACCGGTGCACGAGCGCCACCGCCATGGATCCCTCGCCAATGGCCGCCGCGCAGCGCTTGACCGACCCGCAACGCACGTCCCCCGCGGCGAACACGCCGGGCCGGCTGGTCTCCAGCGGCAGCGGCTCCCTGGTCAGTGGCCAGCTGCCGCCCGGATCACCGGCGCCATCGCCGCCGGTGACCAGGTACCCGGCCGCGTTGGCGGCCAGCCCGATCCCCGCCGCGCCGTCGGTGCGGGGGGTGCCGCCGATGCAGATGAACAAGGCATCCGCCGGCAAAGGCACCGGTTCGCTGCCGTCCCCGGAGCGCACAACGACGGCCCGGAGGCGGTCATCGGCCTCCACGCCCACCACCTGCGCACGCACCCGCACATCAACATTCGGGATGGCCGACAACTGATCGATCAGGTACTGCGACATCGACGCGCCGAGATCGCTGCCGCGGACCAGCAACGTGACCCGCCGCGCGTACCGGGAGAACCGGACCACCGCCTGGCCCGCCGAATTGCCGCCGCCCACTACGACGACCCGCGAACCCGTGCACGCCAGCGCCTCGCTCGGCCCGGCCCCGTAGTAGACCCCCGCGCCGAGCAGGTCATCGATCCCGGGCACCTCGAGGCGGCGCCACTCGACGCCACTGGCGAACAGCACCGCCCGCCCGCGCACCAACGTGCCGTCAGACAGCTCGGCGACATAGCCCGGCCCATCGGCCGACACCCCGGCCAGCGGCCTGGCCAGCAGCAATTCGGCACCGAACCGGCGCGCCTGCACCACCGCCCGGGTCGCCAGCTCGCTGCCGCTGATGCCGTCGGGAAAACCCAGCAGGTTCTCAATCATCGACGTAGTACCGGCCTGGCCGCCCGGCGCCACCGCTTCGACGACGACGGTGCGCAGGCCCTCGGAGGCCGCGTTGACGGCGGCCGCCAGGCCGGCCGGCCCCGCTCCGACGATCGCCAGGTCGTACTCCGACCGCGACGGGGCCGCGACCATGCCGAGACCCGCGGCGACCTGTTCCACCGTCTCCGACGCCAGCCGCGACCCGTCCGGCAAGATGCACAGCGGCAGCGCCGATGGCTCCACTTCGGCGACCCCCAGGACCGCCCGCACCGCATCGGGCCGGCCAGCGTCGACCCACTCGAACGGGTAACCGTTACGGCTGAGGAAATCACGGATCGCGTACGCGCCGCGGGAGGCCGTCGTGCCCACAAGGACCGGCACCGGAGAGACCGGCCGGGCGTCATAGTCGAACATCGACATCGGTGCGGCCCGATCTCACGTGGGCGACGGTGCCAGCGAGGCGACTGGCGTGCCCAGCGACCCGGCGTGGCCGGAGTCCCCCGTCACCGAGCCCGCTCCCGGCCAGCTTCGGCTTGTGCCGTCGTCAACCCGCCAGGTGCCGGGGATGGCGTGCGCTTCTGGCCCAGCGGCCCGCGGCGGAGCAGGACACCGCCCACGACCGCGCCGACAGCGAAGATGCCGGCGATCCACCAGAACGCGGTGTCGTAGCCGTGCGCCAGCGCCAACCCGGTCAAGGCCCGGCGGCCGATGAGCCGGGCCGCAGCGAGATGCGCGGTGAGGTAGGCGGCGACGGCGCTGGCGAAGATGGTGTTCAGCAGCGCGGTGCCGACCGAGCCGCCGAGCATCTGGCCGACGGTGACGGTCGCGGAGGCGACTCCCGCGTCCTGCGGGGCCACGCCGAAGGTGCCGGTGTTGATCGCCGGCGCGATTATCATGCCCATGCCGACTCCGGCCAGGACGATCGGGCCAAGCACGCCCGCAGCATAACCCGTCTGTGAGCCGAGCTGGGCCAGCCAGGCCGTCCCGCCGGAGGCGGACAGCATCCCGAACGCGACCAGCGGCTTGGGGCCGAATCTGGGCATGAGCGTGATCGTGGACAGATTGGCCGCGACAATAAGGCCGACGCTCATCGGCAGGAACGCGACGCCGGTGATGAGCGGCGAGTAACCCAGCGTCTGCTGCAGGTAGTAGGTCAGGAACAAGAAGATCCCGAACAGCCCGGCCGTGCCGATGAGCATCGACAGGTAGGCGCCGCCCCGGTTGCGGTCGAGCACCACGCGCGGTGGCAGCAGCGGATAGGCGGCCCGGCCCTGCCAGGCCGCGAAAACCACGAGCAGCACGACGCCGGCGGCCAGGAACCCGTAGGTGGACGGCGTGTGCCAGTTGTGCGTGGCCGCGTTGGAGAAGCCGTAGACCAGACAGAACACCCCGCTGGAGACCAGCAGCACGCCGAGGATATCGAGCCTGGGCTTCACCGGGGCCGGCTGGCGCTTCAGCAACAGCGCTCCGCCGGTGAAGGCCACCCCGGCGAAGATCAGGTTCACATACAGCGTCCACCGCCAGGACAGATATTGGGTTAGCGCGCCGCCGAGCAGCAGGCCGATCGCGCCTCCGGCCCCGGCGATCGCCCCGTAGACGGCGAACGCCCTGCCGCGGTCCTTCGGCTCGGTGAACGTGGTAGTCAGCAGCGACAGGGCCGAGGGCACCAGCAGCGCCGCGAACGCGCCCTGGCAGGCCCGCGCGGTGATCAGCATGGCGAAGTTGACCGACGCGCCGCCGATGGCCGAGACGACGGCGAACCCGGCCAGGCCGATCAGGAACGTGACTTTGCGGCCGAGCAGGTCGGCCAGCCGGCCGCCGAGCAGCAGCAGGCTCCCGAACGCCAGCGTGTAGGCGGTGACCACCCACTGCCGGTCCACGGTGGTGAAACCCAGCGCGCGCTGCGCGGACGGCAGCGCGATGTTCATCACCGTGATGTCCAGGACCACCATCAGCTGCGCCAGGCCGATCACGCCCAGGATGAGCCAGCTCCGGTCCCTGGCGCCGTCCCCGGAGATGGCATCAGACATGACATCCACCACTTCTTTCTCTGTATTTACTGCGTCCCGCGCGGAGGCTTCGTGTTGCCGCCCGCTGGCCTCTCGCCGAGCGTTACGCGGAGGCGTTGCGGGCCGTCCTGCGCACCTTGGCCAGCGGCGAGGGCTGGTAGCCGATGAGCAGGAGCGCTGCGTTCTGCGGGGGTGAGGAGATGGCTGGCGAGGGGGTCGCGCACGGGGGCACTGGTCATGGGAGCGTCACCTTCTCGTGCGAAACGGACGCGCCCGACGGTAGTGGCCGTCACGGTGAGCGGCTGTCACCTGGTTCCGGTGATTGGCGGTCGGGGAGGAGCTTTCGGATCTCGAGCAGGTCCAGGCCGAGCGCCTCGATCTCGGCCAGCACGCCGTACAGTGCCGACTGGTCCAGCAGGCCGGTGAGCACGGTGTATGCGCCGTGGTGCTGCGGCGCCAGCGCCGGGAACGCGCACAGCACGGTCGCGCCGAGGTGCCCGCGGATACGGATCATGTACGGGGCAGGTGCCGGGTCCATGACGCCATGATCACGGGCAGGCAGGTGACCCCGTATCACCGGAATCCGGTGACCGCCGGGGCTAGCGCTTGCGGCCGGCCGCCAGCAGCCGCAGTTCCCGGGCGCGCTGCACGGCCGAGGACCGGTCACGGACCTGGAGCTTGGCGTAAATGCTGCGCAGGTGCGTGCTGACGGTGTTCAGCGAGACGGACAGCTCGCCGGCGATCTCGGGCCGGGACAGGTTCGTCGGCAGATACCGCAGCACCCGCAGCTCACCCGGGCTGAGCTCCTCCACCGGCGGCGATGAGGACTGCTCCTTGGCCGCCGGGGATGAGCCGTGCAGGACATCGAGGATGCCGGCGAGCAGCGCGCCATGCGCTGTCTGGTGCCGGGGCAGCGCCTCCAGCAGCTCTTGGGAGCCGGTCACCGCGAACGGCAGGACAAGCCGGTCAGACTCCGCCAGGGCCAGCGCCCGTTCGGCCGCCTGATTCGCCGCGCGCTGGTCACCGAGCGCACGGTGCGCGAGCCCGGCCAGCAGCTGGGCTTCAACGACCGTGACGTACCCGATGACCGGTGCCGTGCCATCGAGAACATCGGCCAGCGCGCCGAGGGCTCCGGCCGGATCGCCCTCGGTGAGGCAGATCGCCGCGCGGGCATTACGTATTTCGCCCGAGTTCGCTCGCTCGTCATCGAGCGCCGCGAGGGCAGCGCGGGCCTCGCCGGGCAGCCCGAGGCGGGCTTGGGTGGTGGCGCACAAGACCGGCACCTGGCCCGCCAGCGCGTGCGACCCGTCTAGCTGCGATTGCAGGTGTTCGGCCGCGCTGAACTCCTCGAGCGCCTCGTGGTGGTGGCCGCGGCCGGCGTGGAGCCGCCCGGTCGCCAGGTGCAGCAGCTGCCGGATGTCCGGCCCGGTGTCTGTTTGCAGAGCCCGTTCGGTGCGCCGCAGCCACCGCTCGCCCGAGTCGAACTCACCCGTCCAGACCAGGTTGGCGGCCAGCGTGACCAGCGCGGGCGCAATAACCGGCTCTGCGCCCCAGCCGTGCCGGTCGGCAAGCGCGATCGCCTCGCGGCAGCGACGCCGGGTGGTGGCGAACGAGCGGATCCTCGACGCGAAACCCAGCTGCGCGAGGCAGCCGACCTCCAGGTAGGGCCGGCCGATCTCCCGGGCCAGGACGGCGCCCTCCCGGAGGTGGCGTTCAGCGTCTGGCAGCCCCAGGGACCACGCCTCGGCGGTCCCCAGATTCATCAGCGCCACCGCACGCAGGTCGCTGCCCAAGGCAATGTCTTCGTCGGACTGCCCGGTCACCGGGGAGGCCAGGAATCGGGCCTGCTCGATGACGCCGGCCCGGTGGCCGCGCCGCCTGGCCAGCGACAGCTTCAGCGACGCGACCGCCACCTGGAGGCGGCGCTGGCGTTCCGGCGGCGTCGTCTCGGCGTACGTCTCGGCGACCGCCAGATGCGCGGCCGCCTGGTCCAGGCGCCCCTGAGCAAGGTCACCCATCGCGCGCACCAGGGCCAGCTCAGGGTGGTCCGCGCCCGGCGGGAAGGCCCGCAGCAGCGCCTGCATGGTCTGCGCCTGCCCGTCGAGCGTCAGGCTGAGGGAATGGTCGGCGAGCAGATGGGCCGCCTCCGGCCAGTCTCCGGCCGCCTGGGTGTGCCGGATGGCCTCGGCCACCTGGCCGTGCTGGGTGAACCACCCGGCGGCGCGCCGGTGCAGCGCGGGTATTTCCGCAGGCAGCGTGCGGCGCAGCTCCAGGCGGAGCAGATCGGCGAACAGGTGGTGGTAGCGGAACCAGGTGCGTCCAGGGTCGAGCGATTCGACGAACGCGTTCGCATCCTCCAGCTCCAGCAGGATCTGTTCCGAGCCCGGGCGGCCGGTCAGCAGGTCGGCCAGCTCGCCGTTGACCCGATCCAGCAGGGAGGTGCGCAGCAGCAGATCCTGGACGTCGGGCGGCTGGCGGTCCAGCATCTCGGCGATCAGGTACTCGGCGACCGTGCGGTCGCTGCCGGAGAACTCCGCGACGAACCGCTCCGGATCCGGGTGCCCGGCCAGGGACAGCGCCGCCAGCCGCAGGCCCGCGGCCCACCCCTCGGTCCGCTGGTACAGCAGCGCCGCCCCAGCCTCCGACAGCGCGATACCCGAGGCGTCGAGCAGCTCTCGAGTTTCGCGCTCGGAAAAGCGCAGGTCCGCCGCGCGGATCTCAGCGAGCTCGCCGGCCAGGCGCAGCCGGTGCAGGCCCAGCCGCACATCGTGGCGCGTGGTCATGATCGCGTGCACGTTCGGGGGAAGGCTCGTCAGCAGCCGGGTCAGCTGGGCGAGGGCGTCCGGCGAGGTCAGCTCGTGGAGATCGTCAATAACCAGCGTGACGCCGCCGCGAGCGTCGGCGAGCTCCGATAGCACCCGGCCGGCCATCGCCGGTGCGTTGAAGTCAGGCGTCGCTGGCGGCGGTTCCGCGCCGCTGTTTGCACCGGTGGCGTGACGGACGGCGTCGAGCAGGGCCAGCCAGAACTGCTGGGCGTCGTGCTCGCCGCGCTGCACCTGCACGAGGGCGAGCTGGCGCGGCTGGCCCGGTCGGTCGGTCCAGGCGCGCAGCAGCGACGTCTTCCCGCTGCCGGCCGGGGCCGAGATGACCGTCACCTTGCTCGCCGCCGCACGATCCAGGGCAGCGACAAGATCACCCCGGTCGATCAGCCGGGGAACTGCTGGAGCCACAGTCAAAGGCCCGCCCTGATATCCACGCCCGGCACCTCTGGCGCCGGTCACACAGCCCCGGCACCTTCCCCCTCGGTACCAGCCAAGCGAACGCGCTGTCAACCGCGCGCGAACCCTCGGTTCTGCTGCGCTCTCAAACACGCGCCGCCGCGAACCCATCCAGCCTCGTGAATCACCGGGATCCGGTGAGGGCCTCTCACCTGACTGGCGGCGAGCCTGGGCCTGTTGCGAAGGCTGGCACGGCCGCCAGGGGACGTGCCCCGAGATTCCAGGGAGATACCGTGACATCACCGGCTACCGGCGCCGACGGCGCCGCGGACCTGCCCGACTACGCGCCGATCCCACGGTCCGCGCTCGGCCCAGCCCTCAACGACCAGAGGTACTACGTCGGGCGCGTGGAGCGGAACCTGTACTGGGTCACCGACGGCGTCTACAACTCGGCGTTCCTGACCACCGACGACGGCGTCGTAGTGTTCGACGCGCCGCCGAGCATCGGCCCAAACCTGCGCCGGGCCGTGGACGAGATCGCCGCCGCCAACGGCGTACCCAACACGGTGACCCACCTTGTTTACTCCCACCACCACGCCGACCATTCCGGCGCGGCCTCCCTGTTCGGCGGGGACGTGGTCCGCATCGGGCACGAGGAAACCAAGCGTCGGTTGCAGCGGGACAACGACCCGGGCCGGCCGGCGCCGGAGATCACCTTCACCGACCGCTACACCCTCAAGGTCGGGGGCGAGCGCGCCGAGCTAGCCTGGCACGGCCCCAACCACTCGCCGGACAACATCTACATCCACTTCCCCGGCCACGACACCCTGATGTTCATCGACGTCGTCAACGCCGGCTGGGTGCCCATCTACAACGTCAACCTGTCCGAGGACGTCATCGGGTACATAGGCGCCCCGGCCATCGCGCTGTCTTACCCGTGGACCCACCTCATCAGCGGGCACCTCGGCCGGCTCGCCACCCGCGACGACGTCGCGGTGCACCAGGCCTACATCGCCGACATCGAGGCCAGCGCGAGGGAGGCACTGGCCGCCGTCGACCCGATCCCCTTTTACATGAGGTACGGGGAGAACGCCTGGGCCGGGGTGAAGGCCAACTTGGACACCGTCACCGAACGCGCGGCCGCGCCCATCGTCGCCAAGTACACCGGCGTGCTGGCCGCCGCGGACATCGAGATCTTCACCTACACCACGACGTTCCAGATCATGCAGTCGCTGCGTCTCGACAGCGGGCTCGGCGTCAGCAGACCGGTCAACCCCTGACCCGAAGCCCCAGGGCCGACGGCGGCCCTGGGGCGCTGCCCCGGGGCCGGAGGGCGCCCACCTCCCGGCAGGAAATTTCAGCAGCGGATTGACATGGGTCAGCAGCGGATTGACATGGGCGAGCCCGCCCGGGGGGTGCTGCCGGGCGAATTCCAGCTGAAGGGAGATCCTCCGTGAGCACCGAACAGCAAGAGAACCTCGACGCGATCTTGCGGCAGTCCGCCATCCCGTTCGACAGCGACGTCAGCGAGCTACGGCGGCTGACGCGAGAGTATGCATCGGCGCAGCCGCTGCCCGCCGGCGTGACCGTGACCGCGGCCGCACTGGGCGGCGTCCCCACCGCGGAGATCACCGTCGACGGAATCGAACCCCGCCATGTTGTCCTGTACTTCCACGGCGGCGTGTACGTGATCGGGGACGCCTTCCAAGCCGCTGGCCTGGCCTCGCAGGTCGGCCGGCGGATCGGCGCCAAGGTCATCTCCGTCGACTACCGGCTCGCCCCCGAGCATCCGTATCCGGCGGCGGCCGACGACGCCCTGGCCGCCTACGAAGCCCTCCTGCGGGGCGGCACCGCCCCCTCGGACATCGTTTTCGCGGGAGAGTCCGCCGGCGGCGGGCTGGCCGTCGCCACCCTGGTCAACGCCCGAGATCACGGTCTGCCCCTGCCCGCTGCGGCCTTCGCCATGTCCCCGTATGCCGATCTGACCTTGTCCGGGGCGACCATGGAAACCAAGCGCGAGGCCGACCCGCTGTTCACCCCGCAAGCATTCCCCGCCCGGGTCGCCGACTACACGGCGGGGCAAGATGCCGCTCTCGGCCTCATCAGCCCGATATTCGCCGACCTGTCCGGCCTGCCGCCGCTGATCATCCAGGCCGGGACGCACGAGGTTCTGCTCGATGACGCCATCCGCCTCGCCCGGCAAGCTGCTACCGCCGACGTGCAGGTCACCCTCGACATCACCCCCCAGGTGCCCCACGTCTTCCAGGCCTACTACCCCATCCTCGACGAAGCCACCGCAGCGCTCGACAGAGCCGGACAGCTCCTATCGGCACATCTCACCGGATCACAGACGACTGCAGGGCCGGAGCAGTTGAGTGAGATAAAAGGTGTTAATCGGTTCAAGTTCCACGAGGGGAAGGTCGAGGAGTTCAAGCGCTTGTCCGCGCAAGCCATGGACATCGTGCGGGCCAAGGACACCGGGACGCTGCAGTATGAGATCTACTTCAACGAAGATCAGTCCGAGTGCATCGTCTACGAGCGATACCGGGACTCCACGGCGGTCATCGAGCACGGCGCGCACGTTGCCCACCTCAACGAGGCCATCTTTGCGACAGGATCGGTTACCAGCGAACTCCTTGGTGAGCCGAGCGCCGAGCTCACCGCGATGATCGCAGGCAGCGGAATCCCCCTCTTCAGGCCCTTCCTGTCCATGTAGAGACCGCTCGCTGGCTCCGACGAGCGTGCTCCAGGATCTGTGGACACCCACCACACAGGTCGGTCAGGAGCGGGACCGACTCACGTATTGGGATCCGCCGATGAGTACTGATCGCGGAGCACGGCGGTCGCGGCTCCCATCACCCGTGCCAGCGCATACCCCGGGATCGTGAACGACAGGAGGCCGACATGAGCGAGCCGCTCGACTGGAACGCGAAGACCATCGCGGAGTTCCGAGCGAACGAGGGCAGGGTTGGCGGGGTCTTCGAGGGCGCTCCGATAGTCCTGGTGCATCACCGCGGCCGCAAAAGCGGGCGGGAGTACGTCACCCCGATGATGTACCTCCCGCACGACACCGAGCCGGACATCATCTACGTCTTCGCAACCAAGGCTGGAGCACCCACCAACCCGGACTGGTACCACAACTTGACCG
>WNGE01009848.1_pt1 | contig 10003 bp, 10 predicted proteins | sample 5400651 | NCBI WGS metagenome assembly WNGE01 (sample SAMN13153370, study PRJNA577476) | soil metagenome | isolation source: 60 cm soil or saprolite under grassland replicate 2 | place: USA:California | collected 2016-06-15 | reverse complement strand
CGGGCTCGAGATCGACGAGTCGGCGCACGTGCTGAACGATCGCTCGGCCGGGGTCCCCGGCTTGTTCGCGGCCGGGGAATGCACGGGAGGCGTGATCGGCCCGCGCTACATCGGCAGCGGCAACGGCATCGCGCAGTGCGTCGTCTTCGGCAGGACAGCCGGCCACTCGGCCGCGTCGTACGCGCTGCAGGCCGTGAGCTCGCCCGCCGGTTGAGTCGAAACCCGCTGCGCTAGGGAAGAAACGACTCAGGCCGACGATCGTACGAGGGATCGTCGCGATCCATGCGGCCGCGCATCGCCTTCTCGGCCAGCGGAGGATCGATCACGACCGGGTCGAGCCGGCCGGGCTGGTGAACGACCTTCCGCCGGGCGATCCGCCAGACGCCCTCCCGCCGCTCGAAGATGTCGACGTAGCGGATGTTGGCAAGCCGGTCCAGCGCCGGTTCGCCCTCCTCCGTGGTTCGCATCCTGAGCAGGCAGATGCAGTAGGTCTCAACCCATGCGGTGTCGCCGTCGAGCTCGATGATCGACTGGCCGAGGAAATGGGTCTTCGACTCGATTCCCTCCGACAACCCGAGCGAGTAGTCGATGAAGCCGTCGACGTCGCCGTTGTACCCGCCGTGGGCATCCGTGGCGTCGTCGTGGTAGCACGACCTGGCCAACTCGTAGTCCATGCGATCGAAGGCGCGCGTATATCGGGCGAGCACGGCTCGAATCTCCGACTCGTCCAGTAGACGGCGCAGAACGGCATCCCGATCGACGTCCATCGGAACAAGCTCGGTCACGTCCAGCTCCTTTCGTCGTCGGGCGTGTTCACGCCCTTCCCTCCGGCAACGCTGTCGTCTTCCGTCGCCTGAACAGCCAGCGCCCGTCCTGCTTGACCAGCTCGTCGCGGTAGTAGAGCACGTGCCGTATCTCGCTGAACGTGCCGTCCTCGGCAGCGATGACGTGCAGCAAATAACACCGTCCGCTGGCGCCGTACTCGGTGGGCTCGATCAACGGACTGGTGTTCCAGTGGTAGCCGAACTCATGCGGAACGAACGCTTTGTTTCCCTGCGCCTTGATCGCATCCCGCCCCTTCGATCTCGGCCCTCCGGGCCTGAAACCGATGTATTCACCATCCTCGGTCCAACACGTCTCGACCAGTTCATCGCGCTCGTTCATGTCCGCGAGCAAGGCGTATCTGACGTAAAGCTGCTGGATGGCGATGTAGTCCTCAGCCGACAGTTCCAAGGTTCCTCCAGGTCGCGCTCTCGACCTCAGCGCAGACTCGCGCCGGTTTCCAGATCGAAGAAGTGCAGGCGCTCAGGCTGGACCGCGACGCGTAAGACATGTCCGCTTTCGGCGGGGATGTCGGCGCTCATGCGCGCAACGATCGGCACCCGGTGGTCTGTCGCCTCGCGTTCGAGGGTTTCGCGCACTGCGACGTCGGTATCGGAGGCGACCTCGAGCACTGCGTCGGTCAGGACCGGTTCGGCGTTGACGTCGAGATGGACGAGCTGGTCCGCTCCAAGCATCTCAGCGAGCGTGACCTTGCCCTCGAGCACGAACGATGCATCGTTCGGAGTCGCGGGCCCGAGAAAGTCAGGTCGGATACCGACGGCAACCGCGCGCCCCTTGTAGTCCGCGATGCTTTTGTGCCGCGCCGCGACCACGTCGGACAGCAACAGCCGTTGGTTGCCGCCCTCGACGATGCAGGCGAGGCCTCCCTCGTGCACGTCGACCCGTGCCCTGAACAGGTTCATGGCCGGCGACCCTATGAAGCTGGCGACAAACAGGTTCGCCGGCCGGTTGTACAGCTCTTGCGGTGTCCCCTCCTGTTGGAGCACGCCTTTCCGCATCACGGCGATCCGCGTGCCCATCGTCATGGCCTCGATCTGATCGTGGGTCACATAGATCGTCGTAGTCCCCAGATCGCGCTGCAAGGTGGAGATCTCCGCGCGCAACTGGTACCTGAGCTTCGCGTCCAGATTCGACAACGGCTCGTCCATCAGGAATGCCTGCGGCTGACGCACGATCGCACGACCCATGGCGACCCGCTGGCGCTGCCCACCGGAAAGTGTCCGCGGACGACGCCTCAACATCTCCGTCAGCCCCAGCAGGGCGGCCGTCTTCTCGACCCGATCGCGGACGTCCTTCTTCGGGACACCGCGACTGCGGAGCGGGAAGGCGATGTTCTCGAAGATGGTCAGATGCGGATAGAGCGCATAGTTCTGGAACACCATCGCGACATCCCGCTTGCGCGGCTCGACGTGGTTGATCGGCTCCGACCCGATCAGGATTTCGCCCTCCGTGATCTCCTCCAGCCCCGCCACCATCCGCAGCGCCGTCGTCTTCCCACAGCCCGACGGCCCGACGAGGACCATGAACTCGCCGTCGGCGATCTCGAGACTCAGGTTCTCGAGTGCACGGTGGCCTCCGGGATATATCTTCCCGACGCCCGCGAAGGTCACCGACGCCACGACGTCACCCCTTCACTCCGCCGCTGAACCCGCGAATCATCGTCCGTTGTGCAAACAGGAAGAAGGCCATGAGCGGGGCGATCGTCAGCACGACGGCGGCGAAGATGACATTCCACTTCGCGAGGTTCGCATTTGCGAGCGAGTAGACGGCGACAGGCATCGTTATCTTGTTCGACCCGCTCAAAAAGATCAGCTGCGTGAAGAACTGGTTCCAAACGAAGAGACCAGTGAGCACGGCCACGGTGCCCGTCACGGGTAACAGCAGCGGCAACACGACGCGAAGGAAGATCCGCCGCTGCGACGCGCCGTCTACCTGCGCTGCCTCTTCGTAGTCACGGGGTAGCGTGCGCACGAAGCCCGTGTACAGAAACACCGTGAGCGGAATGAACAGACCCGTGTAGAACACGATCATTCCGAGATAGGTCCCGACGAGGTGAAGCCGCCGCAGCACGACGTACAACGGCACGAGGCCGAGCTCGAACGGAATGATCAGCCCCAGAAGGAAGACGACATACATCAACGTGCTGAGCTTCGACTGTCGACGCGCGATCACGAATGCGGCGATGGAGCCGAAGCTGATCAAGCATGCGACGCTCCCGACGGTGATGATGAAGCTGCTGAGGAATGCCGAGCCCAACCCGATGCTGCCGGCCCCCTGGCTCGTCCACGCCTCGCTGTAGCCGCTCCACTCCAAAGCGCGCGGAAAGCGCAGCGGGCGAACGTATGCGTCGGAGGTGGACTTGACGGAGATCGTGAGCAGCAGGTACAGCGGCACACTGAATGCGATGCCCACGAGAACCACGACCAGCTCTCGCGAGAACGACCGCTTCGTATATCGCGTCAGCGCCATCGCGAACCTGCCTCTAGGCGCGTGTCTCTCTGCGCCGGAGCACGAGCGTCTGCGTGATCACCAGAATTCCGACGAGCAGCGTGAGCAGGAGCGAAAGCGCTGCGCCGTAGCCGAACCGACCGTTCATCCAGGTCTGTTCCCACACCTGCGTCGATAGCGTTTCCGAGGCGTTCACGGGGCCGCCGCCCGTAAGGGCGATCACCTGGTCGAACACGCGGAGGCCGATGACGAGGGTCAGCGTCGCCGCCACGGTAAAGGCGGGCGCGAGCAACGGGAAGACGACCCTGCGGAATCGGGTCCAGCCGGTCGCTCCGTCAACAACCGATGCCTCGATGAGCTCGTCCGGAATCGATTGCAGGCCGGCGAGGTAGAGCACCATGGCCAGGCCGGCGTACTGCCAGACGAGCACGACAAGAATCGTCCACAGCGCCCAGAACGGATCGGCGAGCCAGACGTGCTTCCATGCGTCGAGTCCGAGGAAGCCGAGCAGTTTGTTGAGCGGCCCGTCGTACTGGAAGATGTACTGCCAAATGTAAGCGATCGCCACCGAGCTCATGGCGACGGGCAGGAAGAAGAGAGACCGCAAGACGTGGCGAGTCTTCAGCTGACGATTGAGCGCGAGGGCGAGCGCGAGGCCGAGAACGTTCACGATTACGACGAACACGAACGCGAGCTTCAGCGTGTTGAAGAGCGCATGTCGGGTCACCTCCGTCTGGAAGATCTCCCGGAAGTTGGCGAGTCCCACCCACGTGGCGGCACCGACACCATTCCAATCCGTGAACGCATACCCCGCGCCCGCGAGCGGCGCGGCCACATGGACGGCCAGCGCGAGCAGGAGTGCCGGCACGACCAGGAGCCATGGGACCTGGCGGGGTCCTCCTCGACGGCGCCGTGGCCCCGGGAGGCGCCGGGTCGCAGGCTTTGTCACGGGATGCGTTCCCCTGACGTCATGGGGCGAGACTGTAATCACGGATCCCACTACAATCAACCGACCAATCGGTTGACAACTTGTGGGCGAGAACCCGTCGCAAGGCGCCGGATGCCTCGATCCGCTTCACGAAGGGGGCGGGATGCACTACAGATTGCTGGGTTCAAGCGGCCTCCGCGTGTCGAAGCTGTGGTTGGGTGCCATGACCTTCGGCGAGGATTGGGGCTGGGGTGCGCCCGAGGCGACCTGCGCGCGAATGGTGGACCTGTACCTGGATGCAGGCGGCAACGTGGTCGACACGTCTGCCAACTACACGAACGGCGCCAGCGAGGAGATCCTCGGCCGGGTGGTCGCCGGCCGCCGCGAGCGTGTCGTGCTCTCGACCAAGTACTCGTATGCGTTGCGGCCGGACGACCCGAACGGAGGAGGCAGCCACCGCCGCCATCTCGTCGAGGCGCTCGAGGCCTCGCTCCGCCGGCTGCAGACCGATCACGTCGACCTGTTGTGGGTGCACGTCCGCGACGAGCTGACGCCGGTCGAGGAGACGATGCGCGCGCTCGACGACCAGGTCCGCCTCGGCAAGGTGCTCTACGTCGGCGTGTCGAGCTGGCCCGCCTGGGAGATCTCTCGCGCCAACATGCTCGCCGAATTGCGTGACTGGTCGCCGTTCAGCGCGCTGCAGACGGAGTACAGCCTGCTCGAGCGCACGCCCGAGCGCGACCTGATCCCGATGTGCGAGAGCGTCGGGCTGTCGGTCGTCGCCTGGTCGCCTCTCGGAGGAGGAAGGCTGACCGGAAAGTACCTCGACTCGAGCTCGGGCTCGGGCGGCCGATTCGCCGTTCTCGGCGACACACGGATGGATCAGCGTGCCGAGTCGGTCGTACGCGAGACGGTCGCGGTCGCAGCAGAGGCCGAAGTCACCCCTTCCCAGGTCGCCATCGCCTGGCTCCTCACACGGGCCACGCCGGTCATGCCGATCATCGGTGCGACGAGCGAGCAGCAGCTCGCGGAGAACCTCGCTGCACTCGACGTCGCTCTCGCACCGGAACACCTCGAGCGCTTGGGCGCAGCAAGCTCGATCGAGCTCGGCTTTCCCCACGACCTCCTTGCCCGCGACGGCGTGCGGCGTCTGCTCTACGGCGACTTGCGCCATCTGATCGAGACCTGATCAGCTCTCGCGGCGCCAGGGCGTCACCGCCTCGCCGTACTCGAACGGCGTCAAGCGGGCGCCGTCGGCGGAACTATCATCCCGAGCGCGGCGGACGGAGCGACATCCTCGCAGCTTCTGCCTCGTTGCGTCCGCCGTCGACGCCGATGACCTGGCCCGTGATGTAGCAGGCCTCGTCGCCGATGAGGAACGCACAAGCGGCCGCGACGTCCTCGGGGCGGCCGATCTGACGCACCGGCGTCGTGGCCACGACCCCCTCCATGGTGATCATGCCTCGCGCTACCGACCGGCGGAGCGAGGGCGTGTCGATCGGGCCGGGTGCGACCGCGTTCACCGTGATGCCGTGCGCTGCGAACTCGAGCGCCAGAGACTTGGTGAGACCGACGACGCCTGACTTGGCCGAGACGTATGCCGTCATGCGGGGCACGCCGGTATGGATGCTCGACGACGCGATGTTGACGATCCGGCCCCAGCCTTCCTCGACCATGTCGGGGATGAGGGCCTGGCAGCAGTTGAAGGTGCCGGTTAGGTCGATCGCCAGGACGAGGTTCCACTTCTCGGCCGTGAGCTCGAGAAACGCATCGTTGCTCGACAGCCCGGCGTTGTTCACGAGGATCGTCGGCCGTCCCAGCCGAGCACGCACCTCCGCGACCGCGTCGGCGATCGCGGCGCGGTCCGTGACATCGACGCTCAAGCCGAGAGCCGGGCCGCCGCCCGCCTCGATCGCCGCGGCCGCCTCCTCCGCAGCCTCGCGGTTGCGGCCGAAGATCGCCACCGCCGCGCCGTCTGACGCAAGACGTCGGCTGATGCCGGCGCCGATGCCGGACGCGCCGCCGGTGACAACGGCCGTGCGTCGCGCCGTCACGATCGCGCCTTACCGGGTGACAGACAGAACCCCGATGTCGATCACACCCTTCTCGGGCCCGTGGTTCATGAACGTGTGCCCGTACTCGACGGCTCGCAAGCGGTACTCCGGCGCCAGGCGAAGCAGCTCCTCGAGTGCGATCTTCACCTCGAGGCGGGCGAGCGGGGCGCCGATACAGACGTGCGGTCCGCTACCGAAGCCGAGGTTGGGCTTGTAGGGGCGCGTCACGTCGAAGCGGTGCGGGTCCGACCAGCGAGACGGATCGCGGTTCGCCGCGCCGAGGAAGAGATAGACGGTATCCCCCGCCGCCATCTCGACGCCGGCCAGCTCGGTGTCTTTCACCATCCTCCGCGCGATCACCGTCGCGACGCCGTCCCAGCGAAGGATCTCCTCGATCGCGTTCGGGATCAACGCCGGCTGGTCGACGAGCAAGCGTCGCTGGTCGGGGTGCTCTTGGAGAGCGAGCAACGCCGAGCCCATGAGCTTCGCGGTCGTGTCGTAGCCGGCCAGGAGCAGGACCGTGGCCGTCGACCGCATCTCCGCCTCGGTCCAGTCCGGCATGTTCACCATCAGCGTGAGCAGATCGTCCGGCTGGTCGCGGCGGTGCCGCTCGATCTCCTCGTCGAGGTACGCGTTCAGCTCGCCCATGGCCTCCTCGATGAGCCCGCGCGCGTCCGTCTTCTCACGCCCATAGGCGACGTTGTCGACGATTGCGATCGACCAGCGGCGGAAGTCCTCGTGGTGCTCTTCGGGCACTCCCAACATCTCGGCGACGATCACGACCGGGAGCTTCGTGAACTCCCCGAGCCCGATCACCTCGTTGCTCTGGACGAGCGGGGCGAGGAAGGAGTCGACGACGTCGCGGACGCGGGCCTCCCATGTTCTTCCGATCGCTGCCGGAGTGAAGTAGCGGGACAAGCCTCGACGGAGCCGGCGATGCTCCTTGCCGTCGACGATGATCATGTTCTGGGCGTCGAACCAGAAGAGCGCGTCACGGGAGAACATGCCGAACCGCTCCCCCCACGTGTCGTCGAACACCTCGGAGCAGTCGTCGTAGCCCGTGACCATCCATCCGCGCTGCACGCCGTTCCAGACCACGCGGCCCGTCGCGCGGACATCTTCCCACACCTCGAACGGATCACTGATCCCCACGGAATTCGAGAAATCGACGTCAAGTTGCGGTGTTTGCACTGCAATCCTCCATTGGAGCGAGAAGGTCGAAACGCGCTGGCACGGTGTCAGTCGGCGGATGCGCCGGCGTCGACGGGGAAGGCCACGCCGCTCACGAAGGACGCACGGTCCGAGCACAGCCAGACCGCGGCCTCGGCGATCTCGTTCGGGTCCGCGAGGCGCCCGACCGGCTGCCGCGCCTCGAACGTCTCGAGCTCTTCCGGCGACAGCGCCGCAACCATCGACGTCATCGTCATTCCGGGACAGACGGCATTGACCCGAATTCCCGCCCTCAGGTACTCGAGCGCGGCCACCTTCGTGAGCCCGACGACGCCGTGCTTGCTCGAGGTATACGCGCCGGTGTTGGGCGAGGCCACGAGGCCGGCGGTCGAGGCCGTGTTGACGATCGCCCCGCCGGCCTCTTGATCGAGCATCTGGGCGATCTCGTATCTCAGACAGAGCCACACGCCCTTCAGGTTGACGGCGATCGTGCGGTCGAAATCCGCCTCTGCGAACTCATGGGTCGGCGCGAAGCCGAGCGTGATCCCGGCGTTGTTGTGGGCGCAATCGAGACGGCCGTACAGCCCCACCACTCGCTGCACGAGCGCCTGCACCTCGGCGCCAGAGGTGACATCGCAGGGTACGAAGGCCGCGGTCCCGCCCTGTTCTTCGATCAGGCTCACCGTCTCCTCCCCGCTTCCGCGACCGAGATCGACGACGACGACGCTTGCGCCTTCGCGCGCGAATGCGACAGCCGAGGCACGACCGATCCCGGCGCCCGCTCCGGTGACCAATGCAACCTTTCCGTCGACCAGACCTGTCACGCGATCCTCCTCAAGCTGCCGGCACACGACAGCAGACCAGTGATGCGTACGTGAGCGCTACACGTGCGAGAACGTCTCGACGTCGATCACGCCTTTCACCGTGGAGCGGTTGAAGAAGCTGTTCGCATACTCGACGTCGCGCAAGCGGTAATCCGGCGCGACGCGCAGCAACGCCTCGAGTGCGACTCTGCTCTCGAGGCGCGCGAGCGGAGCGCCGATGCAGATGTGCGCCCCTCCGCCGAACCCGTGATTGCCCTTGAACGGACGCCTGACGTCGAATGCATCCGGGTCGTCCCACCGCTCCGGATCGCGGTTCGCGGCCAGCAGCAGAAGGTAGACCATGTCCCCGGCCTCGAGCTTCGTGCCGGCGAGCTCCGTGTCGCGCACCACCACCCGCCCGAGAACCTGCGAGACGCCGATCCAGCGCAGGACCTCTTCGATCGCGTTGGGAATCAAGGCGGGCTCGTCGACGAGCAGCCGGCGCTGGTCGGGATGCTGCTGCAGGGCGACGAGGCAGTCGCCCATGAGTCGGGCAGTCGTGTCGTAGCCGGCGAGCAGCAGGTTCACGGCCCCTGACCGAATCTCGGCCTCCGTCCAGTCCGGCATCTCGACCATCACCGTCAGGAGATCGTCCGGCTTCTCCCGGCGGTGCCGATCGATCTCCTCGGTGAGGTACTCGTTCAACTCCGCCAGGGCCTGATCCATCATCCGGCGAACCTCGGCCCGGCCGTGCCCGAACGCGGCGCTGCTCGCGTTGCCGGTGACCGTGAGCGACCACCGTCGGAAGTCCTCATGGTGCTCCTCGGGCACACCCAACATCTCGGCGACGATCACGACCGGAAGCCTCGTGAAGTCCTCCAGCTCGACTGTCTGACGAGACTGGATCAGCGGCGTGAGGACGTCGTGGACGACCTCCCGAACGCGAGGCTCCCATCTTCTGGCGATCTCGGCGGGGGTGAAGCAGCGAGCCAGGCCCTGGCGTAGACGCCGGTGCTCCGATCCGTCGACGATGATCATGTTCGGGGCGTCGAACCAGAAGGTCGCTTCCGGGTTGTACGCCCCGAGCATGGAGAACCGCTCGCCCTTGGTGTCGGAGAACACCTCGGAGCAGTCGTCGAAACCGGTGACCATCCATCCCTGCTGGATGCCGTTCCAGACGACGCGCCCGGCGGCGCGGATCTCCTCGCACACCCGAAAGGCATCGCTGATGACGGCGGGATCCGAGAAGTCCACGTCGACGCGTGGGACCGCCACTCCATCGTTCCTCGAAATCGAAGCTCGCATTCCTCCCGTCCTGTTCTGCGTGTCACTCATCGTGATGTCGGGTTCAACGCGTCGAGCAGCGCGAGGACGCGCTCCGGTGTGAGGGGGAGCCGCGTGATCGTGGCGCCGCCGACTGCGTCGGCGACGGCGTTGAGCACGGCGGCCGGGGCGGCGATCGTGCCGCCCTCCCCGACGCCCCTGTAGGAGACCTCTTCGAGCGGCTCGCCGTGCAGGTGCTCGATCTCGATCGGCGGGATCTCCATCGCCGTCGGCAGCAGATAGTCCATGAACGTGCCGGCCAGGAAGTTGCCGTCCTCGTCGTAGGCAGCGTGCTCGTAGAGCGCGATCCCGATCCCCTGGGCGACCCCGCCGCGGATCTGCCCGTCGACGATCGCAGGGTTGATCAGCGGGCCGCAGTCCTCGACCACGAGGTAGCGCTGGATCTCGACGCGACCGGTCTCCGGGTCGACCTC
>WNGE01020967.1_pt2 | contig 10004 bp, 7 predicted proteins | sample 5400651 | NCBI WGS metagenome assembly WNGE01 (sample SAMN13153370, study PRJNA577476) | soil metagenome | isolation source: 60 cm soil or saprolite under grassland replicate 2 | place: USA:California | collected 2016-06-15 | reverse complement strand
CCCAATGGGCCGGTCAAGATCACGCCTCGGAACGGCGCGACCGGTTACGACGGCAATTGGGTGACCAATTTCAACTGGGCGAACGTGAATCGCGCGCCGTTCGGCGCCGTCGCGTTCGATAAACTGCTCGGCTTCGAAGCCGAAGAGGTGACGCCGAAGTTCGTGATCGAAGGCGTGAAGGCCGAAGATTACGACGACGTGATGTCGGGAATCTTTCTCGGCTGGGTCAACAAGAACGCGGCGTTGACGGTCGGCGCGCGAAGCGGCGCGGGACGCGCGGTCATCACGACGTTTCGCCTGGCCGACGCTTACGGCAAGGACGAATACGCGCGGCGGCTGCTCGACGAAATGATCAGGCTTGTGTCCGACGAAGGGTTCGAGCCGAAGCTGACGATAGAATGATTTGAATCCTGCGCATAAATCAGGAGACGCCTGGGTACGCATCGCTTCTAGCGTGCAGTCTCGGCAGGAGGCGTATTGATTGGAATCAAAGGCGCAGGAATTGGCCATACTTGAGTTATTCGTTTATCAATTGCAATCATACGAATCGGCTTCAGGCGCTCTGAGTTTCCAAAGGGACTACGATCCACGACTGCACGCTAGAAGCGATTCGTACCCAGGTTTGCAGGTTTGCGCTAATCAATGCGTTGATTGCACAGGGGCTTTATTTGCGCCTGCTTCAGAATAATTTGCAGTCCAGCGAAGCAAGGCTATACTGCCCGTGCCCCGACTCTGCGCCCAACGCGTCATCCGGGCGCATACTCCATCAACCAAAACCACAGGACATGCGAGGGAAAAATATGACTATGCCTCTGCCGCTGCTGCAATCAAGCGCGATACGCCTGGGAACGATTGATTATGTGGTGCTGGCGCTTTACTTTCTGGTGATCTTCGCCATCGGCTGGTATTTCTCGCGCAAAGAGCGCACGACGACGGACTATTTTTTGGCGAGCCGCAACGTGGCCTGGTGGGCCATCGGCGCTTCGCTCTTTTCGTCGAATATCGGCAGCGAGCATTTCATCGGCCTGTCGGGGTCAGGCGCCGCTACGGGAATGGCCGGAGGGCATTTTGAATGGCTGGCTTCGATCATCGTGCTGATTTTAGGCTGGGTCTTCGTGCCGTTCTATTTGCGCTCGAACGTCTACACGATGCCGGAGTTTTTAGAGCGGCGGTATAACGGCGCGTGCCGCGCTTATCTCGCCGGCATTTCGCTGATCGCTTATTTGTTCACGAAGATCTCGGTTTCGATTTTTGCCGGGGCGATTGTGCTCAAAGCGGTATTGGGATGGGGAATGGTTGAAAGCTCGCTGGCGCTGGTGATCGCGACGGGAGTTTACACCGTCGCCGGAGGGCTTGCGGCGGTGATCTACACCGAAGTGATTCAGACAGTGATCCTGGTGGCGGGCGCGCTGATCCTGACATACATCGGTTTGGGCGAAGTCGGCGGCTGGTCAGGATTACATGCGGCCGTGCCGGCGGACTTCTTTCATATGATGAAACCCCCGACCGACATCAATTTCCCGTGGACGGGAATTTTCTTTGGAGCGCCGATTCTGGGCATCTGGTACTGGTGCACCGATCAGGTGATCGTGCAGCGCGTATTGGCGGCGAAAGACGTCGGCCACGCAAGGGGCGGAACGGTCGTCGCCGGGTTCCTGAAGATTCTGCCTGTATTTATGCTGATTGTGCCGGGAATGATCTCCCGCGCGCTCTACCCGCAAGAGATGGTGGCTGATTCTAACGCGGCTTTCCCCACGCTGGTTGTGCGGCTGATGCCGGTGGGGTTGCAAGGAGTCATGGTGGCGGCGATGCTTGCGGCGCTGATGGCGAGCAAGGCCGCGGTGTTCAATTCCAGTTCAACCATCTTCACAATGGACTTTTACAAGAAACTCAGGCCGGCCGCTTCGGACAGGCGGCTGATCAATGTCGGGCGCGTAGCGACAGTGGCTATGGTCGGGCTGAGTCTATTGTGGATTCCGTTTATGAGCCGCATCAGTTCACAACTCTGGATCTACTTGCAAAGCGTGCAAGCTTACATCTCGCCGCCCATCGCGGCGGTCTTTCTGCTGGGCGTCTTCTGGAAACGCATCAACGGCCTGGGCGCGATCGTGTCGCTGCTGCTAGGGTTCGCGCTCGGCGCCGCCCGGTTCATTCTCGAAGTCTATTACAAAGGCGCGCTGCCTGAGGGCGGCTTTCTGGGGTTTTACGTGGGAATGAACTTTCTCCATTTCGCCGCATTGATGTTCTTAGTTTGCGTGGCGACGATGGTCGTCGTCAGCCTGTCGACGCCCGCGCCCGAAGCCTCTAAGGTCAACGGGCTGACGTTCCAGACCGTCAAAGAGAAGATCGCAATGAGCGGGGTCGAATCGAAGAGCGTCCTCGAAGTCCCGGCCGAAGAGGAGACGCCGTTGCAGAGGCGCGTCAATACGGCTTTGGCGCTGCTGCTGGTGGCGACGGTCATCTCGTTGTGGGTCTATTTCGCCTAGGTCAGGCCATGCAAGATCGGGATAAAAGTTTTTAGCCACAGAGGGCGCCGCAGGACACAGAGGCGCCGCGGCGCGCATGTATTTGTCTCTGTGCTCTGCGGCGCCCTGCGGTGGCTGATGTCTTAAATGATCATCACATCCATCAAACCGAATATCTCTCGCGCGCAGGCGGTCGCGAGATTTTGCGGGCGCTTTAACAGACTGCGACATGGGCGGCCGCGAATCGTCACGGATTTTTACATCCCGTATCGCTTCTTCCGGCTGACCCGGAGCGACGGGCGGTCATCGACCGACACGTTCATCGCCGCCGACGCCGTAACCGGTAAACTCGACCTGATACAGTTCGACCGACTGCCGGAGGAGGGCGCCTGCATGCCCGTCGATACCGCGATGGTCGCCGAGGAACGCGTCGCCGAAGAGGAGGCTTATAGACTGGTTCGAGAGAGCATGATGAGGTCAATCTTCCTGAAGGGTTTCTTCAAGCTGAGCCGCCTGAATGTGGAGATCGAACTGGCCGCGAGCGCGCATATCCTCTACTGGGTCGGGGTCTACGAGCGGAACGAACGCGCGCATCTTGAAATCATCAACGCCTTGCGAGGCCGCTTCGAAGGCGCCAAGCTGCGCGAACTGGTGGCGGAATGGTTTCAACCGCGACAGGAAGGCGGCGCCGTGAGTGAGGACTTATTGGAAAACGGCTCGTGGAAAAGAAGCGCCGATTGAGTTAACATAAATTACCCCCCTGGCAAATCGACTCCCGATACAACCCGGCGTATTGTGAGCCACTCTAAAACCGACGCATGCGCCTTCCTGGGAGCGCAGGCATCCTTGCCTGCGGGATTCAGGAAGGGGCTGACTGATCGAAGTAAGCAGGCAAGGATGCCTGCGCTCCCAGGAAGCATGCGCCTTCGCGCTTGGAATCTCGTTGTCATTGAAAATTCAGGAGAAGGGGCGATGAAAAAGATTTTTGCAGTTTCCGGTTTGCTGATTTCGATCTCCGTCGCGACATCCTCTGTCGCAATTTCTGGCGCGACGCCGGTCATCAAATTCGATTGGGAGAGGGCCGTCTCGCTCTACAAACAGGGCCAGTTCCGCGAAGCGATCGCCGAATTCCGGAAGGTGCTGGATGAGGCCCCGGATCACTCCGACAGTTGGAAATTCATAGGGCTGTCTTATTATCAGCTCAAGGATTACAAGTCGGCGATCCAGCCTCTGGAAAAAGCCCTGGAGCTTAAGCGCAAAGATAACCGCAATGATCCCGACCTCTACCGCGCGCTCGGACAATCGCACATGTTGCTCAAGGATTATGACAAGGCGCTTCCCTACTTTGAAACGCTGGTCAGAGTCCAGATGAACGTCGCTGTCAACTTCTACCTGAGATGCTCAGGTTGCTGGCCGAATCCCTGCTGCGGCAGGGCGCGGACGAGAGCGACGAGAAGAAAGCCAGTTCGTACTTCGAGGAGGCGACCCGCGTGGCGACCAGCCTGAAGAACTTGCGCGAAGACGCGGGGTCGCTCGAACTGCTCGGCCGGGCTTTTCTGCAGGCCAAGAAATACACCAACGCCGAGATGACCCTGTCGCGCGCGCTGGAAGTCAGCAAACCGCCTTCCGCCACGCTCTATTTCAACCTCGGCCTCGCGCACGCGCAGAACAAGTCGTGGACGCGGGCGGCCGAGATGCTCACGCAAGCCGACAAACTCAACCCCGGCGACTTCAACACGCTCTATTATCTCGGCTACGTTTACGAAAATCTGCGCCGCTACCAGCAGGCCCTGGACGCTTACAACCGGGCCTTCGAAGCCAGCGGGCGCAACAACGCGGACCTGAAGGCCAGCATTGATCGCGTGACGCCCTTGGCCAAACGCCCCTGACCTTCAGGTCGTCTTTGCACGGCGCCGGGAGCGGTAGCGACCGGCAGCTAACACTCCCGGCGCCGTTACGTTTTGAGAGAAACAAATGAAGCGGCTTGTCAATTGCCTCAAGTTTTATTCATACGCAGCCATAATTCTTTCGCTCCCCGCGCTCATGGCCTCCTGTTCACATGTTTCGACGCCGGACGAAAAAGCCTTCGTCGTGCCCGAACGGTTGAGGCTGAAAAGCTCGACGGCTCAGGCCGCGCGCTCCGTCGGCGAGTTGAAGAGTGGTGACCAGGTCACCGTCGTCGACCGCGCGAACGCCGAGGACGGCGAGAGTTGGTCGGAAGTGGAAGGGCCGAACGGCGAATCGGGCTGGATCAGATCGGTCAATCTGGTGAAGCGGGAGATCGTGGAGAAATCGCGCCAAATCGCCGCCGAAATCAAAGACGTCCCCACGCAGGCCGTCGGCAAATCGAAAGCGCCTCTCAAACTGCGCCTGTCGCCCGACCGGAGCGACGATGACAATGTAGCGACGACGCTCCCTAGGGAAACCGAGCTAGAAATCGTCGCCCGCGAGCGCAAGCCGCGCCCCGCGAGGGTCGAAGGCAAGGGTGAGGCGAAAGAAGAGTCGGAAAGTAGCGTAAGATACGACAATTGGTACAAGGTGAGATTGAAAGATTACGCCGTTCTGCCCGCCGGGTGGATTTACGGCGACTCGGTCGCCCTGGAAGTCCCGCCTGAAATCTTCTATTACGTTTCGAGCGGGCGGGAAATCATCGGCTGGCAGAAGATCGGAACCGTGGCCGGCGACGACAACAGAACGGGCGAACATTTTCTGGTTCTCGAACGCAAGAATTTAGGCGCCGACGAAGGAGTGGATTTCGACCGGGTAAAAGTGCTGGCCTACGACCCCGCGAGGCGCGACTACGACACGCGCTTCCGCGAAGACGTCGCGGGGCGATTCCCAGTCACGATGAAGATGGACGGCTCTCGCGGCTACTTCCAGTTCTTCGCAGTCGATAAAAACGGGCAGACTTATAATCTGACTTATGGCGTTGAAATGCTCGAAGGCGGAAAGGTGAGAGTCGCAAAATCCATAAGGAATTGACGCCCCCCGGCGCGAGGACCTAAAAAATCGACTTCCCGGAATTAACCAGAGATTTTCGCGGATGCGACAGATCTAGGCGGGTTATTGTCCGTCGGCAAAGGTTACCGGAATAATCTGAAAAACAAAGAGATCGACTCTTGACACTCACTTAACTTGACCTTACCTAACCCCTGATTTACCCTGACGTCCTGCTTCAATTAAGCTTATATCCGCAATAGGACATCACGGAATTAAGGCGATCAGTTGAGCCCCACGCCATTCTGATCGAGACAACAAGCGGACGATTAGGAGGACCCGCTCTCCGGCCAAGGCTTCCAGCAGGGATGAACCAATCTGAATTACTTTCACGCATTTTCGAGGCGTGCGCGGCAGGCTGCTGCGCGCGACCGATATCTTTTGTGGGGACAATTGTTCCTCATTCTTAACAAGAGAGGCAGACATATGTTCAAAATCAACTCTGTTCGTTTTGCATGCCTGGCCATCCTTTTCGCCTTTACGGTTGCTTGCGCAGGAAGCCTGGCGCTGGCTCAATCGGCGGTGACCGGGGCGGTCGGCGGCGCCGCTACTGACCCAAACAACGCGATAGTAGCGAATGCGACGGTCACGCTGCGCAGCACGGACACCAATAAGACCGAGACCGCAACCACAGATAGCGAAGGACGGTTCCGCTTCACCAACTTGCAGCCGGGCGTCTACGTCTTGACCATAACCGCAACCGGGTTTTCCGAGTATAAGCTGGACACTGTGATAGTCGAAGTCGGACGATTGAGCAACATTGACGCCGTCTTGAGCGTCGGCGCGGCGACGTCCGTCGTCGAAATTGTGGCGAGCGGTTCCGTCAACATCGATTCCAAAGAATTCACCACTAACATCAACCAGGTAGCCATCAACGAATTGCCTATTAACGGCCGCCGCTGGTCCGATTTCGCCCTCTTGACGCCCGGCTCGACACCCGACGGCACCTTTGGTTTGATCAGCTTTCGCGGAATTTCGGGACTGCTGAACAACAACACGGTAGACGGAGGCGACAACAACCAGGCGTTCTTTTCCGAAGAGCGTGGCCGTACGCGCATTAACTATTCGATAAGTCAGTCGGCGATTCGTGAGTTTCAGGTCAACACCTCGAATTATTCCGCCGAATACGGCCGTTCGGCGGGCGGTGTGACCAACGCCGTGACCAAGAGCGGCGCCAACGAGCTGCACGGCGACGCGTTCTACTACCAGCGCAACAACGATTGGGGCGCGCGCCCTCCGCTGGCTTTCCAATCTGTGCTGGTCAATGGCTTCGCCACTCAGGTCGGCGTCAAGCCTGAAGATGTGCGCCATCAGTTCGGCGGCACGCTGGGCGGGCCGATCAAAAAGGACAAGCTGTTCTTTTTCTTCAGCTACGATCAGCAAAAGCGCAATTTCCCCGGACTGGGCGTCTTCACCAACGGAAACTATCTAAACACGGTCAACCGTGGGACGGATCCCACAATTACCAGTCCGACTAATCCCCAAAATTTTCCTCAATCTCTAAAGAACCCTAGCCGCAACATCTCCGACGATCGAATCAATGACACGTTGTCATTTCTCAACTCGCTAACCGGCCCAGTGCCACGACGCGGCGACCAGTTGCTACTCCTGCCGAAGATTGACTGGCAGATCAACACCAAAAACACCTTCACTATCAATTACAATCGCCTGCGATGGGATTCGCCAGCGGGCATTCAGACGCAACCAGTCAACCAGCGCGGGCGCGCCAGCTTCGGTGATGATTTCGTGAAGATCGACTGGGCCACAGCGCGGTTGACTTCCACAGTGACTCCGAAGATTGTCAATGAATTCCGCGTTCAGATCGCGCGCGATTTCGAGTATGAATTCAGCCAGAAGCCGCTGCCAGGCGAACCCACCACGGCGCTCAACGGCAGCGCGCCGGACGTCATCCTGACCAACGGCCTCGAATTCGGCAAACCGACATTCCTGGAGCGCGCAAAGTTTCCGGATGAAAGACGACAACAGTTCACCGACACCATGACCGTCTCGGTCGGCGCTAACACGCTTAAATTCGGCGTGGACTTCAATCGCGTCAAAGAGGATCTGGCCAATCTGCGCAACGAGAGCGGCGGTTACTTCTACGGCAACATCAATGACTTCATCATTGATTATGAAAATTGGAAGTTTGGTCTGGCGGGCGTGCCCTGCTCCACCAGCACGCGCACGGCGGGCAAATGCTACACAGGCCAATATCAGCAAGGCTTCGGTCCACTGGGAGCGAAATTTTCGACAAACGAATACAACTTTTTTGTGCAATACGATTGGAAATTCCTGCCGCGTGTGACCCTCAACCTGGGCCTGCGCTACGAATACCAACAGTTGCCGGACCCGCAACTCGTAAACGCCGACACCAGTGTGATTCCGAACGTCGGTCGGACAATTAATGAGGCGACCTCGTTCATGCCGAGCGACAAGGATAACTTCGGCCCGCGCATCGGGTTTGCCGCTGATCTCTTTGGCGATGGCAAGACCGCGCTTCGTGGCGGGTACGGCTTGTACTATGGACGCATGGTCAATTCGACCGTCTACAATGCTTTGATCAACACTGGCAACCCGGCGGGACAAAAGCAAATAAGCCTTTTAGGATCTGCGGCTGGCGCGCCGATCTTCCCAAATGTGCTGGCGTCCCCGCCCCCTGGAACAATCGCGGCCCAATTCTTTGCCAAAGACTTTGGTAACCCGATGATCCACCAGTTCGATTTGATCTTAGAGCGCGAATTGTTGCGGGACCTGACGGTGTCGGCGTCATACCTTGGCAGCATCGGGCGCGGGCTGCCGACCTTCTATGATCGCAATCTCTCGACGCCGAACGCGTCGCAAACTTTCCCCATAGTGGGCGGGCCATTCGACGGCCAATCGCTGACTCTGGCGCTCTTCCCCACTGCGCGCCCGCTGACCACTTACGGGGCGCTCACCGAGATTAACAGTAAGGTGAAATCGGAATACAACGCATTCGTGTTGCAAGCCAACCGTCGCTTCTCGCATGGTTTGCTACTCCTGGCCAACTATACGTTCTCGAAAGCCAACGACACTTTGCAAACCTCGACCACCTTCACGGCCACCAACACTCCGTTCAATGTCTTCGATCCCGGAGCGGATCGCGGCAGATCCAACTTTGATCGCCGTCATAAATTCGTGTTCAGCGCGGTCTATGCGCCGCGTGTGAAGTCGGGCAATAAATTCGCCACGGCCGTGCTTGACGGCTGGTCAATCGCGCCGATTTACCAGGTTTTAAGCGGTATTGCTTATGAAGGCGGGGTTTCGGGCAGCAACCCCGGCGGCGCGGGCGCCCTCAATCGTTCGGGCGGGCAAAACCGGCTGTTTGGGCTGCTGGATCGCAACGCCTTCACGGGACCTACACAGAACATCTTTAATCTTCGCCTATCACGCCGCTTCTACATCAAGGAGAAGGCGAACCTGGAGTTCCTGGGCGAGGTGTTCAATCTGCCCAACACCTTGTTGGTCACCGGCGTCAACAGCACTATGTACAGCCTGAATTCCACCATCATTCCGGTGATACATCCTGCGGCGACGCTGGATTTCAACGGCCCATTCGGCACAGTCACCCAAGCCGATAGTACGCTCTTCCGCGAGCGTCAAGTTCAACTCGGATTACGATTCCAGTTCTAAAAATTGAGAACCTGAGAGTCTGAAAACTTAAAAAGCGGAGACCAAATCGGCCTCCGCTTTTTGTTTGCCGAGAAGTGTCAGTAGCCGACGCGCATGACCTGGAAAGCCAAATTAGGACAACTGCATTGGCGCATTCGGTTTAACTCTGATCATCGGGCGACAGCGTTCCGCAGTACCGACTTCAGTCGGCAGGGCTTGGATTCCAAGCGCCGCCGACTGAAGTCGGTACTGCGGAACGCTGTCGCCCGATGGTTGTAATTTCATTCGATGCGAAGTGGCAGTTGTTCCAATTTAGCGAGGAGTAGCAAGCAAAGACACAAAGAGTCAAATGGGTCAAAATTTGCGCTCGCCCGCCGGCGCATCGCCGTCGACATGGGATGGCTCATGCGAATGCTCCATCTTGACGCGCGTGACGCGACGGCTGGCGACCCGCTCGACGGTGAATTTCGCGCCGCCGTATTCGATGGCGTCGCCTTGATTCAACAGCCGTCCGGCGCGCGCGATCAGGAATCCGGCGACCGTCGTGTAGTTGTCCGATTCGGGCAGTTTCAGGCGGAATTTGCGGTTGGCCTCGCGGATGGTCATTCCGGCGTCGATGCTGAAGACGCCTTCGCCGCTCTGGCTGAGTTTCGCGGCGAGCGCCTCGTCGTGTTCGTCCTGGATCTCGCCGACGATCTCTTCGAGTATGTCTTCGAGCGTCAGAATGCCCTCGACGCCGCTGTGTTCGTCGACGACTATGGCCAGGTGGACGCTGCTATTCTGCAGGTTCTGCAGGACGTCGCCGAGCCTGGCCGTGTCCGGAATGAAGATCGGCTGGCGCATGACCTTTTCCAGGTCGAATACCTCCTTTTTGAGCAGGAAGGGCATGACGTCCTTGCTATGGAGCACGCC
>WNGE01014547.1_pt1 | contig 10005 bp, 8 predicted proteins | sample 5400651 | NCBI WGS metagenome assembly WNGE01 (sample SAMN13153370, study PRJNA577476) | soil metagenome | isolation source: 60 cm soil or saprolite under grassland replicate 2 | place: USA:California | collected 2016-06-15 | reverse complement strand
CCCGGCCGGCGGCCGGCTACGCCGATTACCGCACTCCCGTCCACGGCCTCTACCAGGCCGGCTCCGCCACCCACGGGGGCGGCGGGGTGACCGGCATCCCCGGCCGCAACGTCGTCAGGCAGATCCGTCGCGACCTGCGCGCGGCCCGCTGGCGCACCCGGCTGCGCCTGGGTCGTCGATGACGCGGCCGCGACCCGAAGGCGAAGGACGCCAACAGGACGTGGACAGGGCTGAGGTCGGCGCCCGCTCCGGTTCGACCGTCAGCTCGTCTGCCGGGGCCGCTGCCTCGTCCTCCAGAGCAGGACCGCTCCGGCCACCAGGAAAAGACCGCCGATGGCAGCCTGCGGCACCAGGTTGTGCGGACCCGTAAAGGGGAGTCTGCCGGAGTTGGACGCTGCGCCATGAGGGACGGGCGTACCCGGGGCGAACACCGGCCTCCGGTCGAATGGGGCCGGCCTGCTCTGGCAGGCGATGCCGTCACCGCCCGCGCGGTCGTTGCCATCGGCAGGTCCGATGTGCGCATCGAGGCCGTCTGGGTCTGACGGGTCGGCCCGAAGGTGCGCTTGGGCGGCGGCTTGGGATGGGAAGTTCGAGCAGTCCTGGTTGTCGACCGTGAGAGCGCCGCGCGCTGCATACACTATTGCGACGAGAGCGAGGAGTACGACAAAAAGAACCTTGTTGCCTGCCACAGGACCCCCCCTGGCCCGACACGTGGACGTGGGCAGCGATGTGATCGTAGCAATCCGGTCAAGCACCGAGGGCTGGATGCCGTCCGACACTGACCCTACCGCCCCACCGTTCTCTGCCGTGGAGCTGGGGGAGGCCCTGCTCGGGCCCGGGCGGAGCCGGGTGCTCCCGCGGGCCGCCTACCTCTCCGAGCGCGTCCTCGCCTTCGAGCTGGAGCGGCTGTTCGCCGGCTCCTGGGTCTGCGCCGGCCGGGCCGAGGACCTGCCCGAGCCCGGCAGCCGGCGCGCGGTCCCCGCCGGCAACGTCGGTGTGCTGGTCGTGCGCGACCTCGGCGGGGAGCTGCGCGCCTTCGCCAACGTCTGCCGTCACCGCGGCCACGAGCTGCTCCCCGCCGGCACCTCGGCCTCCGCCGGCACGCTGCTGTGCCCCTACCACGCCTGGAGCTACCGGCTCGACGGGTCGCTGCGGGCCGCCCCGGGCTTCCGCGAGGTCCCGGGCTTCGACCCCGCGGAGCACGGCCTGGTGCGGCTGCCCCTGGAGGTCTGGCACGGCTTCGTGATGGTCAACGGGTCCGGCGAGGCGCCGCCGCTGGCCGAGCACCTCGGCGCCATCGAGGACCTGGTCAGCCCCTACCGGCCGGAGCATCTGGTGACCATGGCAAGTCGTGAGTACCAAGTCGCGGCCAACTGGAAGGTGGTCTGCGAGAACTACCACGAGTGCTACCACTGCCCGCTCATCCACCCGGAGCTCTGCCGGGTCAGCCCGCCGGCCAGCGGGCGCAACCACCGGCTCCCCGGCGCGTGGGTGGGCGGCTCCATGGACCTGCGCGAGCACGCCGCCACCATGTCGCTGGACGGCCGCAGCCGCGGCGCGCCCATCGAAGGCCTCGAGGGCGAGCGGCTGCGCACGGTCGAGTACCTGCACGTGCTCCCGAACCTGCTGCTCAGCCTGCACCCCGACTACCTGATGGCCCACCTGGTCTCCCCGCTCGGCCCCGGGGGCTCGAAGGTCACCTGCACCTGGTATTTCCCGGCGGAAGCGGCCGGGCGGCCCGGCTTCGACCCCGCCTACGCGGTCGAGTTCTGGGACCGCACCAACCGGCAGGACTGGGCTGCCTGCGAGTCCGTGCAGCGTGGCCTGGCCAACCCCCATTTCCGCCCCGGCCCGCTGGGGCCGGGCGAGGACGCGGTGCACCGGTTCGTCGCCATGGTCGCCCGCGCCTACCTCGGCGACTACCCGGGCACGGCGCGGTAGGCGGTGTTTCCGGAGGCCACCAAGGCTTACGATCGGAGCGGTTGTGCGTGCCGGGAGGGGAGCGCGATGAGGCGGATCGTCGTGGGAACGGTGAAAGGGCTCTTCGAGGTGGAGGCGGGCGCTTCGGGAGCGCGGGCGGACGGCGGCCCGCTCGCGGACCGCGAGGTCACCGCCCTGTCGGGGGACGCGGGGGTGCTCTGGGCCCTGGCGGACGGCCGCTCGGTGCTGCGCAGCGACCGCGACGGAGCGTGGGAGGAGGTCGCGCGCGCCTCCTCCGCCTGGAGAGCGGCTCGCTCGAGCCGGTCGCCTCCTTCGACGAGGTGACCGGGCGCGAAACCTGGTACACGCCCTGGGGCGGCCCGCCGGCGGTCCGCTCGCTCGCGCAGGACCGCGCCGGCAGGGTGCACGTGAACGTCCACGTCGGCGGGATCCCCTGCTCGGCGGACGGCGGCCGGACCTGGCACCCGACGATCGACGTGGACGCGGACGTCCACCAGGTGCTGGCCCACCCGTCCACGGAGGGCCTCGTGCTCGCGGCGACCGCGATGGGCCTGGCCGTGAGCGAGGACGGCGGCGGCCGCTGGCACTTCGAGCGCGGAGGCATGCACGCGCACTACTGCCGGGCGGTGGCGGTCTCCGCCGGCACGGTCCTGGTCACCGCCTCGACCGGCCCGTGGGGCGGGCACGCTGCCGTCTACAGGGCGCCGCTGGACGCCGTCTCGCAGCTCGAGCGCTGCGCCGCCGGCCTTCCCGAGTGGTTCGACGCCAATGTCGACTCCGGCTGCCTGGCCGCCGACGGCGCCACCGTGGCCTTCGGCACCGCCGACGGGTCGCTGTTCGAGTCCGAGGACTCCGGCGCCACCTGGGCCGAGATCGCCGCCGGGCTGCCGCAGGTCCGTGCCGTCGCCCTCGTGTGAGCCCGGCTCGCTGCACCGCGCCTTGGCATCGCGTGCTGCCAGCGTCGGTCCAGAAGGCGGTCAGCCGGGAAGCCACGAGACCTTGCCGCGCAGGGCGAGGTAGCCGAGGCCGGCGGCCGAGTCGATGAGGAAGTGGGCGACGACCAGCGGGGTGGTGCGGCCGCGCCGCTGGTAGACACGGCCGAAGAGCAGGCCGAGCACCAGGTTGCCGGCAAAGCCCCCGTACCCCTGGTAGAGGTGGTACGCGCCGCGGAGCAGGGCGCTCGCCCCCAGCGCCCGACCCGCTGACCAGCCGAGCTGGTCGAGTCGCCGCAGCAGGTAGCCGCAGACGATGACCTCTTCGAGCAGCCCGCTGCGCGCGGCGCCGAGCAGCAGCACCGGGACAGTCCACCAGTGCCCGAGCGGCGGAACCGGGATCACCGAGCGGTTCACCCCGAGCTCCACCGCCCCGATATAGAGACCGAGCCCGACGGCACCGACCGCCGACGCGAGCAGCGCGCCCCAGGCGGCGTCGGCGAGCGGCTGCCGTCCGTCCAGGCCGATGCTGGCGGCCGATTCCCGCGAGCGGCCCAGGAAGTGGAACGCCAGCAGCACGGGGACCAGCGAGGTGGCGATGTCCAGGAGCTGGTAGACGAGGGCCGCGTTCGCGTACAGCGGGGCGGCCACGCCCCGGATCGGCGCGGACAGCAGGTCGACCAGCGCGTACGCGGCCGAGGCCACCAGGGACAGGCCGAGCACCAGCAGCACTTCGTCGCGCAGCACCCGGGGCGGTGGCAGCTCCGGGCGCGCGCGTGGCTCCGCCCGCGCGCCGGTCCTGGCGCCGGCGGACGGAGCGGCAGGGTCGGAAACCTCGCCCATCGGTCCAGCGTACTTCGCCTGCCCGCATAACCGCGTAGGCAGAGCCCTGTGGACAGCGGGCGCGGCGGGTCGGCCCGATCGGCTACGCTTGCCCTATGAACCGTGATTTTCTGGCTGCGCTGCACGAGCGGGTGCTCGTGTTCGACGGGGCGATGGGCACGATGCTGCAGGCTGCCGAGCTGGACCTGGACGACTACCAGGGGCTCGAAGGCTGCAGTGAGATCCTGTGCGTGTCCCGCCCTGACGTGGTCCAGGGGATCCACGCCGCCTATCTGGGGGCGGGCGCGGACGCGGTCGAGACGAACTCGTTCGGGGCGAGCGCGGTGGTGCTCGGCGAGTACGGCCTGGCCGACCGGGTGGTCGAGCTGAACCGGGTCGCCGCGCGGCTGGCCCGGGAGGTGGCCGACGACTTCCAGGCGGATGGGCGTGCCCGCTGGGTGGCGGGGTCGATGGGGCCGGGGACCAGGCTGCCGACGCTCGGGCACACCAGCTACGACGTGCTGCACGCCACCTACGGCGACCAGGCGCTGGGGCTGCTGGAGGGCGGCGCCGACGTGCTGGTGGTGGAGACCTGCCAGGACCTGTTGCAGGTGAAGGCGGCGGTGGCGGGGGCGTTCGCCGGGATGCGGCGGGCGGGGCGCCGGGTGCCGCTGCTGGTGCAGGTCACAGTGGAGACGACCGGGCAGCTCCTGCTGGGCTCGGACATCGCGGCGGCGCTGACCGCGGTCGAGCCGCTCGGGGCCGACGTGGTGGGGATGAACTGCGCGACCGGGCCGGCGGAGATGGGCGAGCACCTGCGCTATCTGTCGCAGCACGCCCGCATGCGGCTGTCGTGCCAGCCGAACGCGGGCCTGCCGGAGCTGCGGGACGGCCGGCCGTACTACCCGCTGGGTCCGGCGGGGCTCGCCGAGGCGCACGACCGGTTCGTGGCCGAGTTCGGCGTCAGCATCGTGGGGGGGTGCTGCGGGACCACGCCGGAGCACATCCGGCAGGTGGTCGAGGCGGTCGGCGGCCGCACGCCGGCACACCGCCAGCCGGCGCACGAGCCGGCGGTGTCGAGCCTGTACCAGTCGGTGCCGCTCGACCAGGACACGACCTGGCTGACGGTGGGGGAGCGCTGCAACGCCAACGGGTCGCGGCGCTTCCGCGAGCTGCTGCTGGCCGGGGACCTGGACGGCATGGTGGGGGTCGCCAAGGAGCAGGTCCGTGAGGGCGCGCACGTGCTGGACGTGTGCGTGGACTACGTGGGCCGTGACGGCGCTCCGGACATGGACCGGCTGGTTGAGCGGCTGGCGCAGCAGTCCACCGTGCCGGTCATGCTGGACTCCACCCAGGCCGACGTGATCGAGGTGGGGCTCAAGCGGCTCGGGGGCCGCGCGATCATCAACTCGATCAACCTGGAGGACGGCGAGGCGCGGATGGCGGCGGTGTGCCCGCTGGCCCGCCAGTTCGGCGCCGCGGTGGTGGCGCTGCTGATCGACGAGGAGGGCCAGGCGCGGGACGTGGACTGGAAGCTGCGGGTGGCGCACCGCATCCACGACCTGGCGGTCGACAAGTACGGGCTGTCCGCCGAGGACATCCTGTTCGACACGCTGACCTTCCCGCTCGGCTCGGGGCAGGAGGACCTGCGCCGCGACGCCGTCGCGACCCTGGAGGCGCTCCGCCGGGTCAAGGCGGAGCTGCCGGGGGTGCGCACCATCCTCGGGGTCTCGAACGTGTCCTTCGGGCTGTCGCCCGCGGCGCGGCAGGTGCTGAACTCGGTGTTCCTGCACGAGGCGCGCCAGGCCGGCCTGGACGCGGCGATCGTGTCGCCGGCCAGGATCCTGCCGTTGCACCGCATCGACGCCGAGCAGCGCGAGGTCGCGCTGGACCTGATCTACGACCGGCGCCGCAAGGGGTACGACCCGCTGCAGCGGTTCATGGCCCTGTTCGAGGGCGTGCAGGCGACCCCCGCGGCGACCGCGGAGGACCTGGCGGCGCTGCCGGTGGACGACCGGCTCAAGCGGCGGATCGTCGACGGGGTGCGCGAGGGGCTGGAGGGCGATCTCGAGGAGGCGATGGGGTCGCGGCCGCCGCTCGGCATCGTCAACGAGGTGCTGCTGGACGGGATGCGGACGGTCGGGGAGCTGTTCGGCGCCGGTGAGATGCAGCTCCCGTTCGTGCTGCAGTCGGCGGAGGTGATGAAGGCGGCGGTGGGGCTGCTGGAGCCGCACATGGAGCGGGCCGACCAGGGCGGCAAGGGCCGGGTGGTCCTGGCGACCGTCAAGGGCGACGTGCACGACATCGGCAAGAACCTGGTCGACATCATCCTGACCAACAACGGCTACACGGTCCACAACCTCGGCATCAAGCAGCCGATCGCGGCGATCGTCGACAAGGCCGAGGAGGTCGGCGCGGACGCGATCGGGATGTCGGGGCTGCTGGTCAAGTCGACGGTGGTGATGCGCGACAACCTCGAGGAGCTCAACGCCCGCGGGCTGACCGGCTACCCGGTGCTGCTGGGGGGCGCCGCCCTGAACCGCACCTACGTGGAGGGCGAGCTGCGCGGGCTGTACAAGGGGCGGGTGTTCTACTGCCGGGACGCGTTCGCGGGCCTTCGGGTGCTGGACCAGCTCCGCCAGGAGCGGGAGCAGGGCGTGGTGGCGGACAGGGAAGCGCCGCGCGCGCCCCGGGTGCCCACCACGGCCAGGTCGCGGGGACCGGCAGCGGCGGCGGTGCCGGGGACCGGCGAGGTGGCCCGCTCGGACGTGCGGGCGGACGTGCCGGTGCCACGGGCGCCGTTCCTCGGCGAGTCGCGGCTGGTCAAGGGGATCCCGGTGGGGGAGATCGCCGCCTACCTGAACGAGTCGGCGCTGTTCCGGGGGCAGTGGCAGCTCCGTCCGTCGGGCGGCCGGCAGGCGTGGCAGGAGCTGCTGGAGACGGAGGCGCGGCCGCGGCTGCGGGCGTTGCTGGCGGAGGCGGTCGCCGGGCAGGTGCTGCAGCCGGCCGTGGTCTACGGCTACTTTCCGTGCAATGCCGACGGCAACGACCTGGTGGTATGGCGGGCGGACGGGTCGGAGTGGGTGCGGTTCCGCTTCCCGCGGCAGCGCCGCGAGCGGCGGCTGTGCATCGCCGACTACTTCCGGCCGGTCGGCTCCGGGGAGCGGGACGTGGTGGCGTTCCACGTGGTGACCATGGGGCGGGCGGCGTCGGCGGCGACCGCCAGGTTGTTCGAGGCCGACCGCTACCGGGAGTATCTTGAGCTGCACGGGGTCACGGTGGAGATGGCCGAGGCGCTGGCCGAATACTGGCACCGGCGGGTCCGGCAGGAGCTGGGCATCGCCGACCAGGACGCGTCGGAGCTGGAAGCCCTGTTCGACCAGGGTTACCGGGGGGCGCGGTACTCGTTCGGGTACCCGGCGTGCCCGGACCTGGAGGAGCAGGCAAAGCTGTTCGAGCTGCTGGATCCTGGGCGGATCGGGGTGGAGCTGTCCGAGGAGTTCCAGCTCCACCCGGAGCAGTCGACCTCGGCGATCGTCGTCCACCATCCCGAGGCGATCTACTTCAACGCACGGTGAGGACAGGACAGGGACGGACAGAGGGATCGGAGCGACGCGGTAGCGATGAGTACTGGCCATAGTGGCCCATCGAGGGCCGATCACCCGTTTGTCCCGGGGGACTAGCTAAGCCCCGAGAGCCCCCCGGGCCTGCCATGACGAGGAGGTGACCGGGGTGGCTTCGTCGAGCGAGCAACTCTTCGTGTCGCGCTTGGCCCGCCTGCCGGTGCGGGCGCCGAGCGGAGAGATGATCGGCCGAATCGCCGACGTCGTGATTGCGCGGGCGGCTCCAGGCTCGCCACCCGTGGTCCTCGGGCTCACCGTCTGGGTGCAGCGCCGGCCGATCTTCATCGGCATGGGCCGGGTCCGCGAGCTGGACGCGGGCGGTGCGACCCTCACCACGGGCACGGTGAATCTCCGCCCCTTCGAGCTGCGCGCCGGCGAGACGCTGGTGCTGGGCGAGCTGGTGGACTCGCGGGTCCGGCACCGGGAGACCGGCCGCGAGTACCGCATCAACGACGTGGCGATCGGCCTGGTCCGCGAGGGATGGGTGGTCTGCGCCCTCGACGCGATCGAGCCCGGGTCCGGCCTGCGGGCCTGGCGCCGGCCGCGGCACCTGCGCCTGACCTGGGACACGGTGGCGGGGCTCGAGGCCGGGCAGTCGGCCGAGTCGCGCTTGGCCGCGCTGGCGGACCTGCGACCCGCGGACGTGGCCGCCGCGCTGCTCGCGCTGCCGGCCAAGGCCCGCGAGGACATGGCCTCCGAGCTCGACGACGACCGGCTGGCCGCGACCCTGGAGCAGCTCCCCGAGGAGGTGCAGGCCGGGCTGCTGACCCGGCTCGACGACGAGCGCGCCGCGGACGTGCTCGAGGCCATGGACCCCGACGACGCGGCCGACCTGCTCGGCGAGATGTCCGAGGCCGATCGTGCCCGGCTGCTCGCCCTGATGATCCCGGAGGAGGCCGAGCCGGTGCGGCGGCTGCTGGTCTACGACGAGGAGACCGCCGGCGGTCTGATGACCACCGAGCCGGTGATCATGCGGGCCGGGGACACCGTCGCCGAGGCGCTGGCGCGGGTGCGGGACCCGGACCTGCCACCCTCCCTGGCCGGGCAGGTGTTCGTGGTGCGGCCCCCGACCCAGACGCCGACCGGCCGGTACCTGGGGGTGGCCCACTTCCAGCGCCTGCTGCGGGAGCTGCCCGGCGACCCGCTGGGCGCCTGCATCGACACCGACCTGGACGCGCTCTCGCCCAACCTGCCGACCCGGCGCGTCGCCGAGTACCTGGCCACCTACGACCTGCTGTGCGCACCCGTCTGCGACGAGCAGTCGAGGCTGCTGGGAGCGGTGTCCATCGACGACGTGCTCGACCACCTGCTGCCGCCGGCCTGGCGGCGTGGGCCGGTCCGCACCCGCAGGAACGGCAACGGCCACGGGACCGGCCCCGGCCATGGGAACGGCCACGGCGGCGCCGGCGACCGGGACCGGGACGACCGGGGCGGGACCGAGTCGGTGGAGCAGGTCGGATGAGCGTGGTGCCGCGCCAGATCCGGCGCCGGACCAGCCTGACCGCCCCGCGGCGACCGACCCCGCGGTTCGCCCTCTACTACGACCCGGAGGCGTTCGGGCGCTTCTCCGAGGCGATCGCCCGCTTCCTCGGCACGGCGCGCTACCTGGTCTTCCAGACCGTCGTGGTGCTGCTGTGGCTCGGCTGGAACGTGGCCACCAGGCTCGCGCACCTGGCCTTTGACCCCTACCCGTTCATCCTGCTCACCCTGGCGCTGTCGCTCCAGGCGTCCTACGCCGCGCCGCTGATCCTGCTGGCGCAGAACCGGCAGGAGGAGCGCGACCGCGAGGAGATGCTCGCCGACCGGCGCACCAATGCCCGGGCGCTGGCCGACACCGAGTACCTCGCGCGCGAGCTCGCCGCGATCCGCCTGGCGCTGGGGGAGATGCCCACGCGCGACTACCTCGGTGAGGAGCTGGATCGGCTCGGGCGCGAGGTGGGCGACCTGCGGGCGCGGCTCGACGGCAAGCACGGGCGCGCAGGTCCCGGCGCCGCCGGGCGCGAGGCCACCGACCGCTGAATTTCGCGCGCGGTCGGCTACAAGCCGGGCACGTCGGCGACCAGGCGGCCGCGCACGGTCGCGGTGCGGCGCAGCAGGTCGCGAAGGCCGACCAGCTCGCCGGCGACCGGGCCGATCCCCTCGGGCGGGCGCGAGCGGCCGACCGCGCGGCGGACCAGCTCGAGGTGCTGCCCGAGCAGGCCGGCGAGCGGCTCGGCCACGACCGGGTCCAGCGCCACGGCCGGGTCCAGGACCATCGCCCGCAGCCGGTCGGCGAGGTCCTGGTAGGTCCGCTCGACCCGGCGGCCTTCCTCGGCGTCGCCGGGCGCGACCTCCCCGTCGAGCCGGTGCCACTGGATCACCGCCTCGGCGGCGGGCTGCAGGCCGACCGCCTGCTCGGCCAGGGCCAGCACCGCGTCGCGGGCCGCGGGTGCGGCCCGCGCCCACTCGGCGACGGATCTGGCTGGCATGGCCGCGGCCTCCTCAGATTGCCTCGATGGTGGCGATGACCGCGCCGGTGGCGACGGTCTGGCCCTCGGCGACGTCGATGCCGGTGACCTTCCCGGCCTGGTGGGCGGTGACGTGGTTCTCCATCTTCATCGCCTCGAGCACCACCAGCGTCTGCCCGGGCGTGACCGCCTCGCCGTCGGCCACCAGCACCTTGACGATCGTGCCCTGCATCGGCGTCT
>WNGE01014415.1_pt1 | contig 10005 bp, 11 predicted proteins | sample 5400651 | NCBI WGS metagenome assembly WNGE01 (sample SAMN13153370, study PRJNA577476) | soil metagenome | isolation source: 60 cm soil or saprolite under grassland replicate 2 | place: USA:California | collected 2016-06-15 | reverse complement strand
GCTGTCGATCACGCGCATGCGGCGGGGATCGGCGCGCGCGCGCCGCAAATACGTTTCGCGGACGCGGGCGAAAAACTCACCCTGTTCGCGCTCAAATTTGTCGAGCGTGCGCCCGTCTGCGAGTCGCTCTCGCCCGACCTCCACCGGCACGTCGAAGACGAGCGTCAAGTCGGGGCCGAAGTCGCCAAGCGCGGCGCGCTCCAGTGCCGCGATCGTCTCGAGCGGGACACCATGTCCACCGCCCTGGTACGCGAACGTTGCGTCGGTAAAACGATCGCAGACGATCCACGTGCCCTCGTCGAGCCGCGGCCAGATCTCGCGTTCGCAATGCTCGCGCCGCGCCGCGAACATCAGCAGTGCTTCAGTGACAGGCGTCATCGGCTCATGCAGCAGCATGGCGCGCAGGCGTTCGCCGAGCGGCGTGCCGCCCGGCTCGCGCGTGATCCAGACGCACCGGCCGTCACGCTCGAGCGTCTTCTTGAGCCACGGCAGATGCGTGCTCTTGCCGGCTCCGTCGATGCCTTCGAGGGTTATGAAACGGCCGCGCTGGCGGGTGTCGGGCATGGCAGTGCCGCTTTCTGGCGGGTTGAGGAAGCTAGCAGGCTAACGCCCGTTCTTCTGGTATTTTGCCACTGCGCGATTGTGGTCGGCGAGATTTGCCGAGAACTCGCTCGATCCGTCGCCACGCGAGACAAAATACAGGTACGGCGTCGCGGGCGGGTGCAGCACGGCGTCGAGCGACGCCTGGCTGGGCAGAGCGATCGGCGTTGGCGGCAGGCCGTCGCGAGTGTAGGTGTTGTACGCGGAATCGGCATCGAGGTCGCGCTTGGTCAGATTGCCGTCGAAGCGTTCGCCTATCCCATAAATCACCGTCGGATCCGCCTGCAGCCGCATGCCCTGCTGCAGGCGATTGACGAGCACCGATGCGATGAGTGGCCGGTCGGCGACGCGGCCGGTTTCCTTTTCCACGATCGATGCCAGGATCAGCGCCTGATACGGCGCGTCGAAAGGGAGCCCCGGCGCGCGCTCCACCCAAGCCGCATCCAGACGTTGCTGCATCGTGCGGTATGCGCGCGTGAGGATCGACAAGTCGGTGGCCCCGGATGCAAAGAAGTAGGTATCAGGAAAGAACCATCCTTCCGGCTGCTGCCCGGACGCGCCGATCGCGCGCATCAACTCGGCATCCGCGAGATCGACAGCGGCCTTGGCGACATCGCCGTCGGCGCGTAATGCGTGTTTAAGATCGCGAACGGTCCAGCCTTCGACGATCGTGATGCTCGTCTGCGTGACATCGCCTTGCGTCAGCTTGGCGAGCAAACCGCCAAGCGTAGTGCCTCCGGGAACCTCGTAGTTGCCCGCTTTTATCATTCGATCGACGCGCTCGAGTCGCCCCAGGGCGACGAGCGTCCAATCCGCCGGCAGCACGCCGGCCGCGGTGAGCTCGCGCGCGACCGCGCGCAAGCTGGCGCCGGAGCGGACTGTCAGCGCATACGGCTCCTGCGGCAATGGTAGCGGCCAGTGCGTCACCCACCACCACGCGGCCACACTCGCGGCGAGCGCGACGGCGGCTTTACGCTGGTCGAAATCCTTGGCGTCATCGTCATCCTCGGTATCCTCGCGGCGCTGGGCGTGCCGCGTATCATCGAGCGCCCCGACGAAGCGCGCGTCGGCGCCGCGAAGAGCGACATCGCGGCGATCATGCAGGCGCTCAAGCTCTACCGCCTCGACAATCAGCGCTATCCGACTACCGAGCAAGGTCTCGCCGCGCTCGTCGCCAGGCCGACATCGCCGCCCGCGCCGCCGAACTGGAAACCCAACGGCTACCTCGAGCGACTGCCCAAGGATCCGTGGGGCTATCCGTACCAGTACCTTAACCCGGGATTGCGCGGCGAGATCGACGTCTTCAGCTTCGGCGCCGACGGCCAGCCCGGAGGAACAGGGTTCGATGCCGATATCGGCTCATGGGACCTTTAGCAGGCGGTGGAAAACTACTGCGCGGGCCGGATGCGTCGTTGCGCCTTGCCTCCGGCCCTGCTCGTGACGTTTTCTGACCGCCTGCTGATTCGACAACGCTACGGCGGCTTCACGCTCGCCGAAATCCTCGTCGTGCTGATCGTGATCGGCATCGCCGCGGGCCTCGCCTACGCGCAGCTCGATCGCGATCCGCGCCAGACGCTGGAGCGTGAGGGGCGTCGATTCGCGGGTGCGCTCGAGCATGCGGCGCTGCTCGCTCAGTGGAAGAACGAAACGCTCGGCGTATCGGCGAGCGGCGGCGCATACCGGTTCTGGCGCCGTGTCAGCGATAGCGAAGGCGAGCGTTGGCTCGCGCTGTCCGACGACGCCGTGCTCCTGCCGCGAACGCTGCCCTCACCGTTGATCGCGGCACCGCAGGCCTATGCCGGGCAACCCGTGCCTGGCGAGACGGTGCTGCCGCTCGTTCCCAGCGGCCGCAACGAGCCTTACGTCATCGCGCTTGCCTCTTCGGAATGGCAACTCCTGTTGACTGCGGATCCGTTGAACCGGGTCGCGCTCATCGGCCCCGTCCCGCGCTAGCGATGCGCCGCGGCGCGCCGCACCGCGGATTCACGCTGGTCGAAGTGCTGGTCGCGCTGGCGATCGTCGCAATCGCGCTCGCCGCCGGATTTCGCAGCGTCGCGCAGAGCGCAGAGAGCGCGACCGCGCTGAAGGCGCGCACGCTCGCCTTGTGGGTGGCGCAGAACCGGCTCGCCGCCGCGCAGCTCGCAACGCCGGAACTCGCGATCGGCGAGCGCGATGGCAGCGAAGTGCAGGCGGGTGCGAGCTTCGTGTGGCACGAAACGGTGCTCGGCACTCCGAATCCGGTGTTCCGCCGCATCGAGATCGCCGTCGCCGAGGCCTCCCGCTCCGATTACGTGCTGGCGCGCCTGGTCGGCTATGTCGGTCGAACGGCGCAGCGATGAAGATGCGCCTCGAGCGCGCGTGCGGATTTACGCTCGTCGAGGTGCTCCTCGCCGTAGCCATCGTCGCGCTGATCGCGCTGCTCGGTTATCGCGCGGTCGCGGCGCTTAGCGACAGCGAGACCAAACTGGCGGCGGAGGCGACGCGCTGGCGCACGCTCGATCTCTTCTTCGCGCGCTTGGAAGGCGATCTGCGCCAGGCCGTGCCGCGGCCCGCACGCCTCTCCGAGGCGCGCGAACCGGCGTGGGCAGGCGCCGCCGATGCTGCAGGAAACAGCGCGCTCGCGTTCTCGCGCGCCGGACCGGAATTCACATTGGAGCCACGCAGCGCCGGCCAACGTCTCGCGTACCGGTATCGGGATGGCGCGGTCGAGGTGCTCTACTGGGCGAGCTACGATCGGCCGCGAGGCGCCTTGCCCAGCGCGTACACGCTGCTCGACGGCGTGGCGCGCTTCCAGCTCGCTTATCTTGCGCGTGACGGCGCCTGGGCGGACGCCTGGCCGCGCGCGGGCGAAAGCGAGCTGCCGCGCGCGATCCGGGTCCGGCTAACGCTCGCCTCGGGCGAGGCGATCGAACGATGGCTCGCGCTGCGTTAGCCAAACACGGCTACGCACGTGGTGCAGCCATCGTCATGGCGATGCTGCTCGCCGCATTGGCCGCGACGATTGCCGCGACGTTGCTCTGGCAGCAACAGCGCTGGGCCGGAGAGTACGAGCGCCGGCGCGACCAGGTCCAGGCGCAGGCGCTGGCGATGGCCGGAGTGCAATGGGCACGACAGATCGTGTTTGAAAACGCTCCGCCGTCGACTGTGCATCTCGGCCAGCCGTGGGCATTCCGGCTGCCGTCGACGCCGATCGAGAACGGCTCGATCGGCGGCTACATCACGGACGCGCAAGGCAGGCTCAACGTCAACAATCTTGTCGCGACTGGCCCGGGAGCGACAGCGGCTCGCGCCGCGCTGCAGCGTCTGTTCGGTGAGCTCGGTGTCCCCGCAACGCTCCTCAACGCGATCGCCGATTGGGTCGACGCCGACGACCAGACGACTGACGGCGGCGGCGCAGAAGACACCTATTACCTGGCGCAGACCGGTGCGCCGGGGCTCGCAGCCAACGCTCCCGTGCGCCGAGTCGCGGAGCTGCTCTCGGTGCGAGGCGCCGATCCGATGCTCATAGGGCGCCTGCGACCGTTCGTCGATGCGCTCGATGCGCCCACGGCAATCAACGTCAATACCGCGCCGGCCGAAGTTCTCGTCGCCGCGATCGGCGGACTCGATGCCACCGGCGCCGCCGCACTCGTTGCGAGTCGCACGCAGACGCCTTTCGGCAGCATCGCCGATTTTCGCAGCCGGCTGCGGTCGGACCTCAACATCGACGAGACAATTCTTGCGGTCAGGAGCGATTGGTTCGTCGTGTCGATCGAAGCGAGGCAAGGCGATACGGTGGCCCGCGCACGCGCGCTGTTCAGGCGCTCCGCCGCCGCGGCCGAGTGGCCGACCGTCGTCTGGCAAACGATCGAGTAAGGTCCTGTTGAGCGCGGCTCCCGCGTCCGCGGCGTGCGGAATCGGGTCGAGTACAATCGGCGCCGATCTAGGGAATCTCTGAATGGGTCGCACGCGGAGCACGATTACGTCGATGGCAGAAACACCGAGCACGCTGCGCGTCTTTATCGATGGTCCGCCGGAACCCGGCCGCGATGCGGCGTGGGCCGTCTTCGACGCTACGGGCCGAGCTGCCCGTAGCGGACGGAGCCCGCCTGCGGCGTGGCCGGTCGCTTCTCGCCGGGAAGCGGTTATCGCTGCGCGCCATGGCCGACTGGTCACGCTGACCGTCCCACCGCTGCCGCCCGGGCGCGCGGAAGCCGCGGCGCGATTCGCCCTCGAGGACCAGCTCGCCGACACGCCCGAAGAGATTCATATCGCTCTCGAGCCGCAGCGTGGCGACAGCGGCCTGCGCGTGGCGATCGTCGCGCGGGCCTGGATGTCGGCCTTCGTGTCGGCATCGCAGCGCTGCGGACTCTCCTGGGACCGAGCCATGCTGGAGAGCGATCTCGCACCGGCGCCGACAGGCAGTTGGCGTTGGTGCGCGGGCTCGATCGCGCAACCGGGATTTGTGCGCACCGACCGCGGCGCGACGATCGCGGTAGGGCCCGCACAGGGAGACGCACCGCCGGCGGAGCTTGCGTTGGCGCTCGCCCGCGGAGGCGCGGACGCGCCCCGGACGGTCCGCGTCGACGCAGACGGTGCGTCGCCTGCGCTGCTCAGCCGAACGCGCGCCCTCACCGGTGTCGAGTTCGTCGCCGGGACGCCGTGGCATTGGGCCAATGCAACACCGGCGGCGTTCGCCGGTGCGATCGACCTGCTCAGCGGTCGCTACGGCGCCGAAGCGTCGCGACCTGCGGTCAATCTCCGCCGCCTGCTGCGGCCGGCGCTGTGGATCGCCGCCATCGCGATCGGCATCCACGTCGCCGCAACCCTCGGCAACTGGCTTTGGCTGCGTTGGGAGAGCGCGGCGATCGACCGCGAGCTCACGGCGCTGGCGCGCGCCGCCGTGCCCGAGTTCGCACAAGGAAGCGCCGCCGAAACCTCGCCGACCGCCGCGTTGATGCGGCGCGAGCGCGACCTCAAGCATCGCGCCGGTCTCGCTGCCCCCGACGATTTTCTGCCCTTGCTCGCGCGTGCCGCGCCCGCGTTCGCGGCGCTGCCCAAGGGAGCGATCCGCTCGTTGTCGTACGCCGATGGCCACGTCCTGCTCGATCTGCAGAAGACCGAGCCGGCGCAGGCTTCGCGCTTGCAGCATGAGCTGCAAAAGGCAGGATTGGTCGCGATCGCAGCGCCCACGGCGACCGGCGCAAGGCTGCGGGTCGGGCTCAACTGATGGCGACCACGCTGCCCTCGAGCCGGCGCGAGGCCTTCGCGCAATGGTGGCAGCTGCGCTCGCGCAGCGAACGGATGTTGCTTGCCGCCGCGGCCGGCATCGCCGCGCTCGCCTTGGCATGGCTGGTCGTGTGGCAGCCGCTCGCGCGCGACACGGACCGGCTCGACCGACAAATCGAGACCGACCGCGCGATGCTGGCCGACGCGCGGCGGCGCGCCGACGAGATCGCCGGGCTTGCCCGCAGCGCTCCGAGCGTCGCCCCTGCGGAACCGCGCGCCGCCCTCGATGCCGCGCTCACACAGCAGAACCTCAAGTCCGCGGCAACCACGATCGAGCGCATCGACAACGAGCGCATCCGGCTGACCTTCGACGCGATCGGCTTCGACGCGCTGACCGCTTTTTTGGACGCGCTGCAGCGCAATGCGCGATTGCGCGCGGTGGAGTTGGTCGCCACGGCGCGTGTCGAGCCGGGCCAGGTTCGCGCCGACGTCACGCTGGCGCGCTGAGAGTCGCCTTGCGTCCCGCGCTCGCCTTTGCCGCCGGCGCAGTCTTGTTAGCGATCGCGCTGCTTATCATCGCCCCGGCGGCGCTGCTCGACGCGCGCATCGATGCGCTGTCCAATGGCCGCCTGCGGATCGCGAACGCCACCGGGACGCTGTGGCAGGGCGCGGGCGAGGTGGTGCTGATGCCGGCGGGCGCGCGCCAAGCGTTTTTCTGGCGGCTCGACGCGTGGCCGCTGCTGCGCGGTGAGATCCGGGCAACGATCACCCTCGGCGCGAACGGAGCCCGGAGCGCGACCGTTGCGTACGGACGCGATCGCCTCGATGTCCGCGACCTCGACATATCGCTGCCGGCGCAAAGTGTCCTGCTTGCCGCCGCTCCGAGAGCTCCGTTCGCGGTCGGAGGCGCCCTCGCACTGCACGTCGAGCGGCTCGTACAGTTGCCCGAGGTTCTCGAAGCGCGGTTGAGCGCAGAGTGGCGCGACGGCAGCATCCCCGGCTCACTCATCAACGTGCCCATTTCCCTGGGCGACGTCAGTCTCGCGCTCGACGGGCGCGGCACCGCGATCAACGGCACGCTGCGCAATTCCGGCGGCGACGTCGAAATCGACGGCCAGCTTGACCTCGGGGCGGCAGGGACGGCGAGGCTCGACGCGACCGTGCGTCCGCGCGGCAGCGATCGCGAGCGCGCCGACCGGATCGCTATGGCGTTGGCAGCGCTCGGAGCGCCCGACGGCCGGAGCGGCTACCGGGTGATCTGGACGGGCACCTGGCGATGAGCCGCCGTCGCCACCGCCGCCGCGATCCCGGCGCGCACACGGGCGCCGCGCATGCGGCCGCGCCCCCGCGTTTCGCGGCGATCGACGGCCTGCGCGGATTCGCGATCTGCCTCATGCTCGTGTATCACTTTGCGTTCGACCTGACATGGTTTCGCGTCATCGGCGCCGATTTCAACAACGATGCGTTGTGGCTCGGTTTTCGCGCCGTCATCGTCACCCTGTTTCTCGCGCTCGTCGGCGTGAGCCTGGTGCTCGCCCGACGGGCGAGCCGGCGCGACTTCTGGCGGCGGATCGCGTTGATCGCGGCGTGCGCCGCGCTCGTCAGCGTCGCGAGCTACGTGACCTTTCCGCAGACTTTCATCACCTTCGGCATCCTGCATTGCATCGCGGTGAGCTCGGTGCTGGCGCGCCCGCTCGTCGATTTTCCGCGCATCGCGTTGCTCGCCGGCATTGCGATCGTCGCGCTCGGCAACGCCGTGCATCTGCCGTTGTTCGATTCGCCGTGGCTCAACTGGATCGGCCTGATGACGCACAAGCCCGCGACCGAAGACTATGTTCCGCTTTTCCCGTGGCTCGGGGTCGTGCTCGTGGGCATTGCCGTCGGCCACTGGATGTTGTCGCAGGGGCGACGTGCGATCATCGCCATGGGATCCGTCGTCCCGCGCTGGCTCACGTGGACGGGACGCCATAGCCTGGTGATCTACATGCTGCATCAGCCGGTGCTGGTTGGCATCCTGCGCGTAGTCTTGTAGGTGCGAATTTATTCGCACGCGCCGTTACAGCCACCGGCGTGGCCGAATGAATTCGGCCCTACCCCAGAAGCGAGCACAGTCCGTTATAATTGTTCTTCGGAGGCGCGTAGCTCAGCTGGTTAGAGCACCACCTTGACATGGTGGGGGTCGTTGGTTCGAGTCCAATCGCGCCTACCAGTGCACACTAGAAGGACGGAAAGGCAGCGTTATGACACCGCGAACGCGTACGGGAGATCGGTAACAGGGAGTCGGCTGCGCCCTTGCGTCCTTGCTCAAGTCCAGTGACGAAAGAAAGTGCGGCTAGCCCGCACTTTTTTTCGTGAGGTGCTCGCGTGACGATCAATATACATTTACCGGACGGCTCGGTCCGGCCCTTTGAAACGCCCGTATCGGTTGCGCAGGTCGCCGCGGCGATCGGGCCGGGTCTCGCGAAGGCGGCGCTCGCCGGCAAGGTCGATGGCAAGCTTGTCGACACGTCGTTCGTCGTCGAGCGCGACGCTGAGCTTTCCATCGTCACCGACAGGGATCCCGAAGGGCTGGAAGTGCTTCGCCATTCCACCGCGCATCTGCTCGCCTACGCGGTCAAGGAGCTCTTTCCCGACGCGCAGGTCACCATCGGCCCGGTGATCGAGGACGGCTTCTACTACGACTTCTCGTACCGGCGGCCGTTCACGCCCGAGGATCTCGCAGCGATCGAGAAGAAGATGGCCGAGCTCGCGAAGGCCGATGAGCCGGTCATGCGCAACCTGATGGCGCGCGACGACGCGGTGCGCTACTTCGAGTCGATCGGCGAGCACTACAAGGCGGAGATCATCGCGTCGATCCCGGCCGGTGAGCAGATTTCCCTTTACAGCGAGGGCAAATTCACCGATCTGTGCCGCGGCCCGCACGTACCGTCGACCGGCAAGCTGAAAATCTTCAAGCTGACCAAGCTCGCCGGCGCGTACTGGCGCGGCGACTCGCGCAACGAGATGCTGCAGCGGATCTACGGCACGGCTTGGGCGAAGAAGGAAGATCTCGACCTGTATCTGCACCGGCTCGAGGAAGCCGAGAAGCGCGACCATCGCAAGCTCGGTCGCCAGCTCGACCTTTTCCACCTGCAGGACGAGGCGCCGGGGATGGTCTTCTGGCATCCCAAGGGCTGGACCCTCTGGCAACAAGTCGAGCAGTACATGCGCCGCGTCTACCGGGACAACGGCTACGAGGAAGTGCGCGGTCCGATGACGGCCACATCTTCTGCACTCCCGAGCAGATCGAGGCCGAGGTCACCGCGTTCAATCGTCTCGCCTTATCGGTCTACAAGGATTTCGGCTTCGAGGACATTGCGATCCGTTTGTCGCTTCGTCCAGACAAGCGCATCGGCTCCGATGAAATCTGGGATCGCGCCGAGGGTGCGCTGCGCGCGGCGCTCAAGGCCTGCGCCGTCGCGTGGACCGAGCTGCCCGGCGACGGCGCGTTCTATGGCCCGAAGATCGATTACGATCTGAGGGACTCGCTGGGACGGTCCTGGCAGTGCGGCACGATGCAGGTCGATTTTTCGATGCCGGAGCGCTTGGGCGCCGAGTACGTCGCGGAGGACAACACGCGCAAAGTGCCGGTCATGCTTCACCGCGCGATCGTCGGCTCACTGGAACGTTTCATCGGCATCCTGCTCGAAAATTGCGCCGGCGCGCTACCGTTGTGGCTGTCGCCGATCCAGGTCGTAGTGCTCACCATCACCGATCGCCAGGCAGGCTATGCCCGGGAGATCGCAGAGGCCTTGCACAGGGCGGGATACCGGGCGGCGAGCGATTTGCGTAACGAGAAAATAAACTATAAAATTCGAGAACATAGCCTGCAAAAGTTGCCGTACCAGTTGATCCTGGGCGACAAGGAGATGCAGGCGCGACAGGTGGCCGTGCGTACCCGCGCCGGCGAAGATCTGGGGGCGATGTCCCTGGAAGCCTTCGTGACCCGCCTCCAGACCGAGGCGGCAGCTCGACGCTGACGTATCGTCAGCAGCGAGGGATGGTGCGGGCGACACGGCCGGTTTTTTGCTAACGACGGGAGAATGCAATAGCCCAGGAAAGAGCGCAGCGGATCAATCGGGAGATCACCGTTCCCGAGGTTCGCTTGGTAGGCGAAGACTGTGAGCAAATCGGCATCGTGCCGGTCGCGGATGCGAT
>WNGE01010669.1_pt1 | contig 10005 bp, 8 predicted proteins | sample 5400651 | NCBI WGS metagenome assembly WNGE01 (sample SAMN13153370, study PRJNA577476) | soil metagenome | isolation source: 60 cm soil or saprolite under grassland replicate 2 | place: USA:California | collected 2016-06-15 | reverse complement strand
TATCTATTGGGATCGATTCCTTTCGGCTACCTCGCCGGTCGGATCAGAGGCATCGACATCCGGAAAGCAGGCAGCGGTGACATTGGGGCAACAAACGTCGTTCGGGTCCTTGGGAAACCATACGGCTATCCAGTGTTTGTTTTCGACTTCTTGAAAGGCTTAGGCGCGGTTAGGATTTCGATCGCAATCGCAACGAGCGTGCGACCGGAATCGACTTCACCCGAAGTTGTCGGGATTCTCGCAGCAGTATCTGCTGTGATCGGACATTCCTTCCCGCTGTGGTTGAAATTCCGGGGCGGAAAAGGCGTTGCTACCTCTGCCGGCGCGCTTTTCGGACTGATGCCGCTGGCGACGCTGATTGGTGTCGGCATTTGGATATTAACCTTCTTCCTAACGCGCTATGTCTCCGTGGCCTCGGTAACAACTGCAGTCGCGCTGCCGCTCGTGATTGCAATTATGACTTGGCTAAATCAAACCTATGGGAAAGCGCTGTTTTACTCGTCGCTTTGTATCGCGGCGGTTGTCATTTGGCGGCACCATTCAAATCTTTCCCGTCTCATACGTGGTACGGAACCGCGCTTTACCCGCAAGTGAAGATCAAGACGACAGCAATCTTGGGTGCGGGTGCCTGGGGCACGGCATTAGCCTGGCTCTGGGGAAACAACGGGCGACAAATTTCTCTTTGGGGTCACAACAGCGCTCGTGTCGCGCATATCAAAAAGACGCGTGAAAACGGCGATTATCTTCCTGGAATCAAATTGCCTCGATCAGTTGATGTCACATCCGAGTTGGGCGATTGCGCTAGAGCAGATCTGATCGTTTTTGTTACGCCATCAATTGTGTTACGGCAGATCGCGAACCGTCTACAAAGATTCATCGATAAGCCGCACGCCCTCTTCCTGAGTTGCACGAAAGGGATCGAGTACCGGACTGGCATGCGGATGAGCCAAATCCTGCGCGAAGTTTTCCCGGGCCACAGGGTTGCAGCCTTATCCGGCCCAAACCTCGCCGTTGAAATCGCGCAGAACCTTCCGACGGCAACGGTGATTGGCTGCGACGACGTTGATTGCGCGACGAGTTTGCAAAGCGTGCTAGGAAGTTCGCGGTTTCGCATTTACACTAGTCAAGAGATCGTTTCTATCGAGCTGGGCGGCGCGTTAAAAAATGTCTTCGCCTTGGCGGCAGGGATCAGCGACGGTTTGAAACTGGGCGATAATTCGAAAGCGGCATTGGTCACTCGATCGTTGGCCGAGCTCGTTCGGCTTGGGGTTGCCATGGGTGGGAACGCGAATGCCTTTTATGGATTGAGCGGCGCAGGCGATCTGATCGTGACCTGCTACAGTGATCGCAGCCGCAATCACACGGTGGGCGAACGTCTCGGACGCGGCGAGCCGCTGGCTCAAATTACGGCGTCGATGAAAGCGGTGGCCGAAGGGATACCGACTACGCAAAGCGCATGGGAATGCGCGCGGCGATTGAAGATCGCCACGCCTATTATCGATCAGGTCTACGCCGTGCTGTACCAGCAGACAAAACCGACGGTCGCTCTGGAAGAACTGCTGAGGCGCGAGCAAAAACCGGAACAACTGTAGCGGAGTAATTTTGCAACGCTCGATTGTCTGCCGTTTCTCGAATTACACATTCGATGCCGGGTATTTTTCACAGAATTTGGCGATTGCTGCCGGATACAATTCGCGCTCAGCGATTTGAATCCGGGCATGCAGAGTTTCCGGCGTATCGTTAGGCAAGATGGCTACTTCTTGTCGAGCGATGATCTGGCCGTGATCGATTTTCTCATCGATATAATGCACCGTGCAGCCCGTCACACTTTCGCCTGCTGCGAGAGCTTGTTTCCACGCTTCGAGCCCCGGAAATCTCGGCAGAAGCGACGGATGGATGTTAATGATGCGCCGGGGGAATGCCTGAAGCATGGGCGCGTGCAACACGCGCATAAAGCCAGCGAGAACCACAAGTTGAACGCCGGCTTCGCGTAACATTTCCACAAGCTGACCTTCTGCTTCCGGCGTTAGACGGGTGCGAAATTGACCGGGTGCCAAATATGCATTCGGAATGGAAAACTCTCGCGCGATATCAAGGATTGGCGCGTCGAACACATCCGAAATCACCACGCGCGCGTCGGCGGCAAGGTCGCCCGAGCGAATGCGCTCGAGAATCGCGCGGCAGTTGCTTCCTTTTCCTGATCCGAGAATTCCAATTGGTAGCCGTTTCACCTGTTGGTTATGCCCTTATTCACTAACGGACACGAATGGGGAGTCAGAAATTTCAACGCGTGCCTTTACATATTTGTTCGATTAAGCGCGAAGTCGAATAACCCGCTTCAAATGGAATGAGGCGAATCTCCGCCCCAATTTCCTTTAATACTGCGCGCTCCTCTTCGTCCAACGTTTCGGCTCTGTAATCGCCACCTTTGACATAAATGGCGGGCCTGACTGCGGCAATAAATTGCGTCGCCCGGATCTGTGGAAAAACCGTGACCAGATCTACACACTGCAACGCCGCAAGAAGCTCCGCGCGATCATTCTCCGATGTAATAGGACGCCCGATTCCTTTCAGCTCGCGAACCGAGTCGTCGCTATTCAATCCAACTGCCAAAAAATCACCGAGCGCCCGCGCAGCTTGTAAATACCGAACATGACCGACGTGCAACAGATCGAAGCAGCCATTCGTAGCAACTACCTTTTTGCCACCAGCACGGAGCTCCTCGCAGCGTTTAGGAACATCCATAAGATCGATCACCTTTAGGCTCATGCGCTTCGAATTCTGTTACATGCTAAGCAAGCCGCGAAAAGTTCAAAAATCGAAGTGCGAAAACTTCGAGGAAATTGCCTTTGTGCGGCAACATCACACTTGGCGTTTCGGCAAATTGCACGACCATGTGAAAAATGGCGGAAACAAAAAGAAATCGCAACGCGCAAGAATTGAAGACGAGTGGCGGATTCCGAATTTCTAGGAATCCGGTGGTGCACATTACCACCGCCGAGGAGCGACAGGACTCGCCTGACACAATTGGCCTACCGCGTAAACATGGCGCGCGAATCCTGTTCGCCATTGCAAGGGATCCGCGCACGATCTTTGCGAGCTGGAATATCGATTGGCCGGCTTTGTTTGAAAAAGTGGTGCCAGTGGATCGACAGGTCCATCTTCGCCTGCGTCGCGCAGATGGTCTCGAAGAAAAAACCGTGGCTGTCGAGCCTTTGGCCGCGATGCATTATCTCACGACATCGGGAACGTCTGCCTCGTATTGGGTTGAGATCGGATATTACGAGCCGGCAGACGTGTGGCACTCGGTTGCGATGTCGCATGAGATCGTGACGCCGCCCGACGATATCGCCGAAACCGCAGACGTCGATCTTGCGACAATTCCGTTTCACATCGGTTTCCAACAGCTTCTCGATTTCTTCGGAGCATCGAATGGGACTGCGTTGGCGACCGTCATGTCGCAATTTCAAAAGCGCGTATTGAGCGAGCAGCCAAAAGCGCTGAGCGGAGAGGAAAAAAAAATTCTTCGCAAGCTACGCTCTTCGGTATCGGAGATCGCAGCGGCGCGGCGTGCTTTTAATAAGATCGCTCGCGAAAAGCTCGCGAGGCGCACCCGCGCGCTCCTCGATTTCACTTCGACCAGCCCATCGCGCGGATTCGAAGGGGATTGGGTTTCAGTCGGCTCCTGAGCGGTTGTGCGGTTAGTCGGCGCAGTGTCCTTGCTTGCTCGCCGGTTTTGTCCGTCTAAACGCGCTGCTTAGCGAGATTACTGCGGCGGACGCCGTGGAAGAAGTAAACGACCATGCCGATGACGAACCAAATGATGAGCCGTTCCCACGTTCGCCACGGCAGCGAGATCATCAGATACAGCGCGGACAGCGCACCCATGGGCGCAACCAACCAAACTATCGGCGCCTTAAATTTGCGCGGCAATTCCGGCTCGCGCACGCGCAGCACAAGCACTCCGATAGAAACGATGACAAAAGCGAGCAGCGTGCCAATAGACACAAGACTCGCGGCATCGCGGATCGGCAAGATCGCTGCGAAGAATGCCACCACCACACCGGTTAAGATTGTCGTGATCCATGGTGTGCGGAATTTTGGATGAACCTTGCTCACAAATTTCGGCATCAAACCATCGTCAGCCATGGTCCAAAGAATCCGGGACTGGCCCAGCAACATCACCAGGATGACTGAGCTGAGGCCTGCGATGGCACCTAGCTTTATGAGCGACGACATCCAACCGAGCCCAGCGTGATCCGCTGCGACCGCGATCGGATCCGGCACGTTCAAATCGTGGTATGACATTATGCCAGTCGCGACGCCGGAAACCAGAATGTAAAGGACCGTGCAGATCAACAACGAGCCGATGATGCCAATCGGCATGTCGCGCTGCGGATTTTTGGCTTCCTGCGCGGCCGTGCTAACCGCATCAAAACCGATATACGCAAAAAAAACAATTCCAGCGCCTTGCATGACCCCGCTCCAGCCGAACTGTCCGCGTACACCGGTGCTCGGCGGCATAAACGGATGCCAGTTAGCGGGGTTGACTGCGTGCGCCGCGCCGACAATGAACAACAGTACGACTGCCACCTTGATGATTACGATCACGTTGTTTGCGTTCGCAGATTCCTTAATGCCAATCACAAGCAGGAGCGTGACGATACCGATGATGATTACAGCTGGTAGATTGAAGATCGCCGCGACTTGCGTTCCGTCGGCCAGCGTAATCAACGTGCCGCGTGCCGCCGACAGCTGGGCCGGGATATCAATGCCTATATCGTGCAAGAACGAGACGACGTAGCCCGACCAGCCAATAGACACTGTCACTGCCCCGAGGGCATATTCCAAAATCAAGTCCCATCCGATGATCCACGCAAAAACTTCGCCGAGCGTGGCGTAGCCGTAGGTATACGCGCTGCCGGCCATCGGCACCAGGGAGGCGAACTCGCTATAGCAGAGTGCCGCGAAGATCGACGCCACTCCGGCCAAAACGAACGATAAAACCACGGCTGGGCCCGCATTCTGCGCTGCGACGGTGCCCGTCAGCACGAAAATGCCCGTTCCGATGATGGCGCCGATGCCGAGCGCCGTCAGGTTCGTCGCTCCGAGCGCGCGTTTCAGCCGATGATCCGTCAGCGCATCAGCCTGAAGCTGCGTGACGCTTTTTCGTCGAAGTAAGTTCATTAACGAAGTTTGTTTTGGTTGTGCTAGTCGGGATGGGCCGAGCAAGTCAAGCCAGCGGTGATCTTTTACTCCGAAATTTCCACAGAAAATACACGGGCACACCACTCAGCACGATAATCAACCCCGGCCAGGTGGTCGCCGTCTGATATGCGAACAGGACCACAAGAATGACGGTCGCGCCGACGACGTATAGAGCGGGCACGATTGGATAGCCGAATGCCCGGTAAGGTCGTTCCACGTCTGGCTGTTTTCGACGCAGCAAAAAGATGCCGATGATCGTTAGGATGTAAAAGATGAGCGCGGCCGAAATGACATAGTCGAGCAGATTGCCGTACAGGTTGCCGTAGCCGCTCACGGCGCCGGTGGCGTCGGTCTTGACCGTGCGCGGCAGGACGAGCGCGCCGGCCCAGATGCCTTGAATGACCAAACCCCAGGCCGGCACATGGAATTTGTTCAGCTGGCTGACGGATCGAAAGAACAAGCCGTCGCGCGCCATCGCGTAATAGGCGCGCGCTCCTGCAAGAATAAGTCCGTTATTGCATCCGAAGGTTGAGACCATGATCGCCACAGCCATGATCGCCGCACCGGCGCCGGGAAAAATTACGTTGGCCGTTTCCGACGCGACGCGATCGCTTGGCGCATTTTGAATAGACGCAAACGGAAGCGTCGCCAGATAGGCAACGTTCGCGAGCAGATAAAGTCCGATCACCAGAAACGTGCCAAACGCTAGCGAGAGCGGCACGTTTCGTCGCGGGTTAATCACTTCGCCTGCTGTGAATGTAATATTGTTCCAGGCGTCCGCCGAGAAAAGCGAATTGGTCTGAGCCACGCAGATGCCGACGAAGAGTCCAAACGCGGTGGCAGCGGTTAGACCCGCGCCGACGTCCTGTAAATTTCCGCGCAGCGTCCAGAAGTGCTGGAAGTTTTCCACGCCTGCGCCCGATCTCAACCCGACGATAATCCCCAGCACGATGAGCGCGATCAGCGCGCCAGTTTTCGCTGTGGTGAAGACATTTTGGATGAGTTTGCCAACTTCCAAGCCGCGCGTGTTCGTGAATGTCAGAAAGCCGATCAGCGCCAGTCCGACGAACTGTGCAGTGGAAAGCGACACCGCATACCCACCGAAACGGATCGGCGCGATCAAGTAATTACTCTCGGAAATCCAGGGAACAAGCACCCCCGAGTAGCGCGCGAATCCAACCGCGACCGCCGCGATTGTACCAGTCTGAATGACAAGGAAAAGCGTCCAGCCATAAAGGAATCCCCACAGCGGCGAAAAAGCTTCACGAAGATACACGTATTGGCCGCCGGCTTTCGGCATCATCGCCGCCAATTCACCGTACGACAATGCAGCCGTTAGTGTCAGTAACCCCGTGACGATCCAAACAACCAACAGCCATCCCGGCGAGCCGACCTGCCGGGCAATGATCGACGAAACAATGAAAATTCCCGAGCCGATCATCGAGCCCGCCACCAGCATGGTTGAGTCGAGCAAGCCGAGTCCCCTAACCAATTTCTGGTTAGCGACAGGGGCTTCAGTAATCGCGCTGGTCATTTGAGCCGCTCGGAGTTGGGGGAGAGTTAATCATCACTCGAGTGGGTCGTGCAATGCCAAAAAACAGCGACTCTCAGGTTTACAAAGACCCAGGCACTCGGCCACCAAGACTCAAAAGCATTTGCCGCGTCAGCCCAAGGGACCGATATCATCAAGGCTATCATCGCTGTCTCATTGCGAGACGCGATTAGGCTCAACGTGCCAAGATGACTGCAAGGCAGCACACCTGGGGACGCCAGTGCTGCCGAAAGAGCGCGCGATCGACGGGGCTAACGCATTCGCAAATCTGCCGATTCGACGTATATTGGTTGTTCGCCTTTATGAAGGAACTGAACATAGAGAACCTGCGCATCACCGTGGGCGATCAGGAGATTGTTCGCGGATTGACCCTCCGCGTGCCGCGGGGTGAAGTGCACGCGCTTATGGGCCCAAATGGCTCAGGCAAAAGCACACTGGCCAAGGTCTTGGCCGGTCACCCCGATTACCATGTCATCGCCGGCAAGGTATTGATGGACGGAGAAAATCTTCTTGAACTGGAGCCGGATGAGCGGGCGCGACGCGGCCTGTTCCTGGCCTTTCAGTATCCGAGCGAAATCCCGGGGGTAACAATCGCAAACTTTCTCCGTGCAGCGTTGCAATCGCGTCTGCCGGAAGGCGAAGAACTCGAGGCCACCGATTATTACGCAAAGCTTTACGAAAAAATGGAACTGCTCGGTATGGATCGGTCGTTTACGTCGCGTGCGGTCAACGAAGGTTTTTCCGGCGGCGAAAAAAAGCGCGCCGAGATTCTGCAGCTGGCCGTGCTCGAGCCAAAATACGCCGTTCTCGATGAAACCGACAGCGGTCTGGACATCGACGCACTAAAGACTGTTGCGCACGGAGTCAATTCGTTGCGTGGCCCTGATCTTGGCATACTGTTAATAACGCACTATCAGCGCCTCCTGAACTACATCATCCCCGACTACGTCCACGTGATGGTAGGCGGGCGAATCGTTAGGAGCGGGCGAAAAGAGCTCGCTCTGGAGCTCGAAGAGAGGGGCTACGATTGGGCGCGGGAGGGCGCATACGAATCAGCATATACGAGGTAACGCAATGAAAACCGACACATCGGCAGTCAATATTGATCGAAGCAAAGGGGATTTCTTTTATCCGGAAGCTCACGTGCGCGATGCCGGAGTCGGGCTGAGCGAGCAAACCGTCCATTACATCGCCGACGTCAAAGAAGACCCGGATTGGGTGCGCGAGTTTCGCCTGCGCGGCCTGAAAACGTTTTTGGAAAAACCGCTCCCGACGCACTGGGCGAGCAAGGATTTGGAAGCAATCGACTTCGGCAAAATCCGTTACTATCTCTCCCCGGGTGCCGAACCGAAGCGCAGCTGGGAAGAAGTACCGGACGACATTAAGCGCACATTTGAGCGACTCGGCATTCCCGAGCAGGAACGGAAATTCCTCGCGGGTGTGGAAGCGCAGTTTGATAGCGAAGCGGTCTATTCAAACATTAAGAAAGCTGTCGGTGAACAAGGAGTTATTTTCGTCGGATCGAGAGAGGGGCTGAAGAATTACCCGGAAATTTTCCGGAAATGGTTCGGCAAAGTTATCCCGATCGCCGACAACAAATTCAGCGCGCTGAATTCCGCCGTGTTCAGTGGCGGCTCGTTCATTTACGTCCCGCCCGGCGTGAAAGTGAAACACCCGCTGCAGGCTTACTTCCGTATCAACGCCGAAAACTTCGGTCAGTTCGAGCGGACCCTCATCATTGCCGATGAAGGCTCGGAAGTGACTTACATGGAGGGCTGCACCGCACCGAAATTCAATACTCCAACACTCCACAGCGCTGTGGTGGAACTGATCGCTCTAAAAGGCGCAAAGATTCAGTACATCACGGTGCAAAACTGGGCGTCGAACGTTTTCAACCTCGTGACGAAACGCGGGCTCGCGCAGGAAAACGCCGAGGTAAAATGGATCGATTGCAACATCGGCTCGCGCCTCACCATGAAATATCCGAGCGTGATTATGAAGGGTCGCAAAGCGCGTGGCGAAGTTCTTTCCATCGCGCTCGCCAACGACGGCCAGCATCAAGACACAGGCGCGAAGATGATTCATGCGGCCGATGAAACAACCAGTAACATTATTTCCAAATCGATCTCCATCGGCAAAGGTCGCGCCACTTACCGCGGCCTGGTCCACGTGCCGAAGCACCTGAAGAATTGCAAAAACAACACCGAGTGCGATGCCCTGCTGATCAATTCGACTTCGCGCACGGACACCTATCCGGCTATCACCGTGCGCGGCACTGGCAATGCCGTGCAGCACGAAGCGAGCGTCAGCCAGGTAAGCGCGGAGCAAATTTTCTACATGCAACAGCGCGGTCTTAGCGAGGCGCAAGCAATGAGCCTGAGCGTTAACGGTTTTGTCAACGACCTCGTCCGCCAATTCGGGCCGGCCGAGTTACGCGAACTTCCCGAATGGTTTCGCGATCGGCAACGCGCGGCTTGGAAACAATTCGAGTCATTGCCGAACCCCACGCGAAAAGATCAGGCCTGGCGATTTTCCAACGTTGGTCTTCTCGATCTGGCGAAGTTCCAAGTCGGCGGGACATTAACTGAAGAAGAGCGCGACGCGATTCTGGAGCGATCTCGTGGGTTGGATGTAGTTGCGGGCCGCATGGTCTTTGCCGGCGACCAGCTCATAGAGCGCGATGTCATTTCGGATCAACTGAAAAAGCGCGGTGTGATTTTTCAACCGCTCGAGCGCGCTATGGTCGAGCACGCCGATTTGTTCCGGAAACACTTCATGTCACAACCGGCAACTCTAGGCTCAGCCAGGTTCGCCGCGCTGCATCAAGCGCTGGTTTCGTCAGGAACATTTCTTTATGTGCCACGCGGCGTCGAGATCGAGTTGCCAATCGAAATTTTCCATTGGCTCAATGGCGAGAACGCTTCGGTGTTCCCACACTTGCTCCTGGTCACGGACGAACTCGCGAAAGTGACCGTGATCGAGCATTTCTGCTCGCTGGATCCACAATCGCCGGGCTTCGCCTGCGGCGTGAACGACCTGATCGCCGGTCCGGGCGCGAAAGTGACTTATGTGTGCGCGCAAAACTGGGGAGGCAACGTCATCGCGCTGCAAATGAACACAACCACGGTTGATCACGATGCGTCGGCCATGAGTCTGAATTTGCATATTGGTTCGCGATATTCGCGCTTCGAAAGTCTGAGCCGGCTCAGCGGCGAAGGCGGACGCAGCGATTTGCTTGCTGTCGC
>WNGE01009846.1_pt1 | contig 10005 bp, 13 predicted proteins | sample 5400651 | NCBI WGS metagenome assembly WNGE01 (sample SAMN13153370, study PRJNA577476) | soil metagenome | isolation source: 60 cm soil or saprolite under grassland replicate 2 | place: USA:California | collected 2016-06-15 | reverse complement strand
GGAAACGGTTCGCTACCGGGCCGGCCTCGGCTGCGCCCTCCGCTGGCACCTTGACGCCGGCTCGAACGGCAAGGATACGTGGTACGTGAAGGCATACCGTGACAAGCAGGGGGCGAGCACGCACGGGGCGCTCCTGGCATTAGGGTCGGCCGGTCGTGGGCTCGGATTCACCGTCCCCCAGCCGGTGGCGTACCTGGAAGACCAGCGCGCCCTTTTCCAGAAGGAGGTCACCGGCAGGTCCCTGGTCGACATCCTTCTCGCAAAGGATGACGCGGCCCCCGTAATGAAACACTTGGCCGAAGCACTTGCCACGTTCCACCGGGAGGCGCCCGCGCCCGCGCGACGCCGCGCCAAGTGCGACGAGCTCGACGACGTTCGGCGAGCGGCGGCTCTTGTGTCCTGGGTACGACCCACACTCACCGACGCGGCACAGAGCCTGGTCTCACGCGTCGCCGGGAGGTTGGGCGATGTGGAACCGGGCGCCACGCATGGAGACCTCAAGCCCGACCACATCGTGTTGAGCGGGGATGGCTTGACTCTTCTGGACTTCGATTGGTTTTCGAGCAGCGACCCAGTTGTGGACGCCGGGTCGATGGTCGCCCGGCTCACCGGCATGGCCCTTCGCCGTCCCGCGATGGCTGAGCGGATCGAAGCGGCGGGTCAGGCCTTCGCCGATGCGTACTTCGCCCAGGTTCCCTCGACGTGGCGGCGGCGGTTCCCCCCGCATCTCGCCGCCGCCCTCCTTCAGGAGGCAGCCGGGTGCTTCCGCCATCAGCTCCCGAACTGGCCCGAGCTCATGAACGTCGCCGTTCAGAGAGCCACGGACGCACTATCCGGCTGAACCGGGGCCCGCCGGAGACGCTGTCATGCTCCGTTCGGGCCACGGGCCAGGTGGTCCGCCGCTCAGTCAAGCCTCCTCCTCGGCGATGAGGTCGGCGCTGTCGGCCCCTGCTCTTGCTCCCGAGATGTGGTCGGCAGACACTACGGCCATGGAGACGCCGGAGGTCCGGTACGCGAAGAGCGGCGAAGTCAGCATCGCATACTCCGTCGTCGGTGACGGGCCCTTCGACCTGGTGTTCGTGAGCGGGTGGGTGCTCTCGGCCCTGGAGTATGCGTGGGAGGGCCCGCCCGCAGATTTCTTCCGCAGGCTCGCCTCCTTCTCGCGGCTGATCCTGTTCGACAAGCGGGGAACGGGCCTCTCCGACCGGGCCACCGGCATCCCCGATCTCGAGACCCGGATGGACGACATCCGCGCCGTGATGGACACCGCCGGATCGAAGCGGGCGGCCATCATGGGCTTCTCCGAGGGGGGGCCGATGACCCTCCTCTTCGCGGCGACCTACCCCGAGCGAACGGCGGCGGCCACCCTCTACGGAACGGGCGCCTCATACGTCTGGGCTGAGGACTACCCCTGGGGGGACCCCCGAGAGATGGGACGAGGAGTTCCAGCGAGACGCTGCACGGATCGGAACCCGGGGGTGGCTGGACGAGAGGCTGAAGTCCTGGCCCCCGAGCATGGCCGGCGACGAAGCGGTGAGGCGGTGGTGGCGGAGACTGGTCCAGACGAGTGCGAGCCCCGGCGCGGTCCGGGCCCTGCGACAGATGAACAGCAGCACCGACGCTCGCCACACGCTTCCCGCGATCCACGTTCCGACCCTGGTGCTTCAGCGCATCGGCGACGAACTCAACGAGATCGGAGAGTCGCGATACATCGCTGAGAGGATCCCCGGCGCGGAGCTGGTGGAATTGCCGGGTGAGGATCACGCCTACTTCGTGGATCCGGAGCCGGTCACGCGAGAGGTCGAGGGTTTCCTGCGCAGCATCTGGGACCGTGGCGAGTGGGACACGATCGAGTCCGACCGCGTGCTGGAGATCGTCCACGGCACGCGGGCGGTCTCCGCGGACACAGCGCTGCGGCTGGCTCGGTACTTCGGAACCTCTGAGAGGTTTTGGCTGAACCTGCAGGCCCAATACGACCTGGATGTGGAATACGACCTCATCGGTGACCGCATCGAGAAGGAGATCACGCCTCGCGCTGTTTGATCCTCACCCCTCCGGTGCGGCCCGCCCATACTGGTCCGGAATCATGTCCCAGCCCCACACGGCAAAAGGCCCTTGGGCCGCACCCCATAGGCATCCTCGGGGACGACTCCGGTCTCGAGCACGGTGCAGCGATGGTCCCATGAGTCGCCGAAGTCGAGCTCGTAGTCGAAGACCTCTCCCTCGATGCGCTTAGCGATCTTCGTTCGGGCGGCCTCCCGTTCGGAGGGGTCCTTGAACGCCGTGCCGATCCTTGTGCCGTCGGCGAGCCGGAACACGTAGAGATGCCCCAGATCCCAGCGCGCGAACGCCGCGTTGATGGCTTCGGCCAGCTGCCGGAACGTGTGCCGAGGTGAGATCAAGAAGTCCCGGCCGGGGGGCGGCTTGAACTCTTGGGCCCGCCCTGACGTCAGCTCCACGCGGATGATGTACCAGTCCTTCCCGGGCTCAAGAAGCGGTCCCGCGCGCTTCTCGGGTGCTGCGAGGGATTGCAACTGCTGCGTGACCGCGTCGCCTAGCTCCGGGTCGCCGCTTCGGAGGCGGCGAACCAGCACCCCAAAACTGTCCCCCTGTTCACCGTGACCCGGCGAGTGGGCAATCCCGAGGGGTGAGCTAGTCGAATAGTAGTTGAGAAGGGATGGATCAACGTTAGGAGGTAGTTATGGCGGAACCGACTCTGTATGAACGCCTCGGTGGCATCTTCGCCATCGCCGCTGTCGTGGACCACTTCAGCGACCAACTACTGAAAAACGCGAAAGTGGTCGAGGCAAACCCCGAGTTGAACGAATGGCACACGGTGAAATACCCGGGGCGGTTGCCGGGGCTCAAGTTCCTGAGGACGCTGTGGGTCGCATCCGTGGCGGGGGGACCATTCCAATACGTGGCCAGAGAGCTGCGCGACGCCCACTTCGACTTGAAGATCGCACCCGACGTGTTCGACGAGGTCTCTGCGGAGCTTGGCCGCACGCTTGATCACTTCAAGGTGCCCGAGCGTGAGAAGGGGGAAGCCCTGGCCGCCTTCAACGGTTGGAAGGACGAAGTGACGGCTGGTTCCAAGCCCGGGGCTGTCAATTGGCGTCGTTGGCATTGAGCCGAATGTGTGAAGTGAATTCGTTGATGCTCTGAAGCGCACCAAGGAACTGTATCGACGTAGTTGGCGGCGCGACAGGGTTTCCTCCCCGGCGACCAGTACGGGGACTCGCTCGGCGGTAGTACCAGGTCGAAGGCTTACGGAGGGAGGTGCGTTGACGTGAGGTGCTCCGCAGACTGGGCTGGCCCGTGCTGGTCATGGCCTGCGCCACTGCTGTCATTTTGCTTGCCCAGTCCGCCGCGCCTGCTGCCGGGGCCCTAGGACCGTTCAGGTCGTTCCGGGTCCCGACCACAGATAGCGGACCATTTGGGATCGCCCAGGGTCCCGACGGCAACCTGTGGTTTACCGAGCAGATCGGAAACAACGTTGCTCGGATCACGCCGGCAGGAGTTCACGGAGTTCCCGCTGCCCACCTCCATCAGCTCGCCTTCGAGCATCACTGTCGGCCCCGACGGGGCGCTGTGGTTCAGGGAGTCCTTCGGCCAGAAGGTCGCCCGGATCACGACCGGTGGCGTGATCACGGAATCCCGCGCGTTCGCCAACTCCGGCCCCGAAGGCATCACGACTGGCCCGGACGGCAACATCTGGTTCGCGGACTTCAGCGGGAACCGAATACGGGTGGTACGTCTGGCTTGAAAGGACGGCCCGCGAGAAGCTATGGGCGTCAGTTGTGGTGGCCCTCGCGTCCGATGGGTGGCCAGGGACGCTCGCACGAACGAACCATCCATCAGCCTCATTCGGAGTAATTGGGAGCAAGACAAGCTGCTTGGGTAGGTCCACTGGGGCCTGAACCCAAGCACGCAAGGGGAGGCCTTCGGGGCCGTTTAGCGGATCCTGCGCTGAGATGGGGAGGGGTGCGACGCAACTGTCAGCTCGAGAGCTGGGCCAAAGCGGCGACGGTGCCGGTGAGCGTCGGACGCTCGGCAACTGGACTCGGCCAGTGGTGACAGAGACTGATCTCGAGCTGAGCGACGGAGGCACGCTGCATATGTACGACGCCGATGGTGCCGACGACCGCCTCGCCGTTGTCTGGCACCACGGCACGCAGAACATTGGCGCGCCGCCCGAGCCCCTGCTCAGCCAGGAGCTCGGGTCGGTCGTAGTCCAAATCCAGCGCGGTATTCATCGCTTCCAGCCCGTCCCGCCACTCTGCCAATGCTGCTCGCCACCGGTAACCCGGTCAAGGCCGTGGGCCTCCCGTGCCCACGGCCTTAGCCACCAGTCCGGGTTGCAGTTCTTGCTGGTCGGCCCTCCGAGACCCATCTAACTGTGAGTCGCTCCTTTGCCAAGCCCTGGCTCGCCCAGGCTCGCCGCAGCCTGATCGTGTTGTCTAGGGCGCAAGGAGCTCAGGCTATTCGGAACATCCTGATCGAGAGGGTTCCAGCCACGAGGAGAGCGACGGTCAAGATGAGCAAATGCATCGAGTTCGTCGGCGAGCCCAGCCACGGATCCTGCAGGGCTCGAACCGCGTACGTAAGGGGGAGCCCATCCGAGATTCGCCGCATCCCTTCCCCCATGACCCTCGGCGGGGGCCCGGCCCCGGAGAGTAACCACATGGGGAAGAACAGGATCATTCCCACAGCTTGCGCCGCCCGGGCGTTGCGGGTCAGGCTGCCCAGGAGGAACCCGATGGCCAGGAAAGTGAGAGTCCCCACGACGAAGGCTGCCACCGTCCCACCGACGGAAGCGGGGAGCGCAGTGTCGTACGCGAGAGTACCCACCACGACAAGGATGATGCTCCCGACCGTTGCCATGAGGAATCCCACGATCACCTGAGCCCCAAGAACGCTCCACCCAGGCACTGACGAGGCCCGGAAACGTCGCAGAATGCCCCGTTCCCTGTAGGCCGCCACGTGCACGGGGAGGGCGACCAGCCCGATGGCGCCGATCACTACGCCGATGTAGCCCGCCAGGTAGTAGTCAGTCGGGCGGGCGCCTCCGAAGTCCGGGTCGGGATGTTTTCCGAATACGCCGTTCAGCACCACAAGGACAACGAGTGGAAAGGCAAACGTGAAGATGACGGCAAACGGCTCCCGGGTGAACAGCTTCAATTCCACCCAGGTGAGCTTGGCCAAAGCGCGCATCAGCGGCTCCCGTCCTCCGCGTCGCCGGTGATCTCGAGGAACACGTCCTCCAGGCTCGGTTGCTCCGACCGGAGGTCAGCAGGGATGATGCCGTGCGCAACGAGCTTCGCCGCCACTAGGGCCAGCACGGGTCCGGCGCCCTCCACCTCAACTTGCCTGCCCCGCTGCACGACCCGACTCACATGGCCGATTTCTCGGAGCCACGAAACATCTGGATGGTCGGTGCTGAACCGCACCCGGATGCGGCCTCCGAATCCGGCGATGAGTCCCTGCGGTGTGTCCAGGGCCACCATGCGTCCCCTGTTCACGATCGCTAGGCGATCGCACAGCTGCTCGGCCTCGTCCATGTAGTGCGTGACGAGCATGACCGTGGCACCCCGCTCTCGGATCTCGCGGATCAGATCCCAGGCCACGCGGCGAGCCGCCGGGTCCAGCCCCTGGGTCAGCTCGTCGAGGAACACGACCTCCGGGTCGTTCACCAGGGCCAAGGCCACGAAGAGACGCTGGCGCTGGCCCCCGGAGAGGCTGGCGAACGACGCCCGTTCCCTGCCGGCGAGCCCCCACTGTTCCAAGAGGGCACGCCAGTCGGTCCGGACCTGCGCCACGGCAGAGAACAGGTCGAGCGCCTCCCACACCTTGATCCGGTCCGGTAGGGCGGACTCCTGGAGCTGGCATCCGATGCGGCGGCGAAGCTCCTGCGACTGGCGCTGGGGGTCGAGATCCAGCACCCGGATCCGACCGCCATTGGGCTCGCGCAACCCCTCAAGACATTCGACGGCCGTTGTCTTGCCGGCGCCATTCGGACCGAGGATTCCGAAGATCTCGCCCTTCTCGACCTCAAAGGACAGGTCCTCGATCGCCACAATCGACCCGTAACGCTTCGAGAGGTGCTGGACCTCGATGACGGGCGCCGCCATGCCAGCCCGATCCTACCGGGGATCGACTGGCGGACCTCGCGCTCCGGGCACGAGTGGGCGGCGACTCCGCCGAGGATAGGGAGCAACGCCGTCAAGACTGAGATCAAGGTCGTGCGGTACCTGCCCGGACCCTGGCGGGACCAAATCGGGGAAGCGACGTTGGCCGACGCGGACCGAAACTCGTCGACCGCATGGCCCCCATCGCCGGGATGTGATGGGCCCTTTGACCTAGGCCGAAGATGGGGCCCCCGACGGTAGCGGCCAGCTGAGACCTCCTGGACACTGTGGGTGGGGAGGACTTCCCGACTCCAGGTCCTTTCTTCTCCCCGAGGGACAGGTTTGGCCCGACGGGTGGACCTGGAGTCTCGCCAAGTAAGACGGGGAGGAAGAAAAATGATGTCGCTGCCCGCGTGCCCGGTCTGTGGCTCGAAGCGGGTGATCCTTGTAGTGAGTTCCAAGCGTCGGGCCTTCTGCGCCAAATGCGGCACGAAGTGGGTTCAAGAAGGTGCCGATCAGCGCCAGATCGAACCCCACCGAGTGGACCCCGATCATCCGTCACTCGGAAGCAGGCGCAAGTCTCGCTAAGACCTGAGCCTGGCCTGTTGATTCGGGCCAGGCTTACTTTGGGGCCGGCCCCGAAACACTGGGAGGGTCGTCAAGTTGACTGGGCCCGGCGCTCCAGTTCTAGCCAGACGGAGTCGACATCACGCCCCAGGTCCTCCAGGGACCCGTCGTTCCGGATGACGAAGGTGGCTGCGCGCTCGCGCTCGGTGTCCAGTGCCTGGGCAGCCATGCGCTCCCGGACGGCGCGCTCGCTCATGCCCCGTTCGGCGGCGAGCCTTGCGATGCGAGCCTCCTCGCCGGCGGAAACGACCACCACCACGTCGAAGGCCTGCTCCAAGCGGTTCTCGACCAGGAGTGGGACCACGTGGACGACGACCCGATCGGTGCCCACGTAGGGCTCGTCGGCTCCCGCGAACAGCCTGGCCACTTCTGGGTGTACGATCGCTTCCAACCGGCGGCGGGCCTCGGGGTCGGCGAAGACGCGCCGGGCCAGCCAGTCGCGGTCGAGGCCCCCTGATGGCGTCACCGCCTGCGGCCCAAACTCCGCCAGAACGCGCGCCTGACCCGGGGTGCCATGATCGACAGATCGCCGCGCGAACTCGTCCGCGTCGAAGAGAACGGCTCCCCTCTCCGCGAGCATTCGCGCAACGGTTGACTTCCCGGCCCCGATCCCGCCGGTGAGCCCGACGAGCAGCATCGCCCGCAGGATAGACCCTGCGAGCACCCAGGCCTGCATGGTCGCGTCCATGCGTCGGTGTAACGTCGCCGAGCGTAGGTTCCCTCGAGGAGCTTCGAACTCACGAAGGAGGACCTACACCCTGACGCCGGAGGCCCGTACCAATCGAAGTCCTCGCGCCCTGCGGGGATTTCATGGCCCCTCCCGGAGACTTCCGCTTGCCGAATTGCGCCGCCGCCGTAGGCTGATGGGCTTATGAGCTACCAAGGTACCGGGGCCCTCTCCGCCAGCCGACTCGCGAACCTTGCCGCAGGGGCTATCGCGGAGGCGTTCGACGCCTACCAGAATGGCTTCGAGGCCATCACCCGCCGAGCCTTGGACCGATTCGAGCGGCGAGACTGGAGTGGAGCCCTCGCGGATGCTGTGGAGCGTCTGGATCTCTACGGAGACGTCATCGATCGCATCGAGCGAGACATGCGGGAGGCCCTTGAGATCCGGACGAGGGATCGGCTCCTCTGGACAGGCTTGAAGGCCGTCTACTCTGGGCTGATTGCCGGGCGAAGAGATTGGGAGTTGGCCGAGACTTTCTTCAACTCCGTAACGCGTCGGATCTTTGCCACGGCAGGCGTTGATCCGAACATCGAGTTCGTGGCCACCGATTTCGAGGCGCCGCCTGTCTCAAGCGACGGCACCCTCTGCCGAACGTACGAAGCTAGGGCGGGCACGGCGGACCTTCTCGAAGCCATCCTGACAGATCGCTGGTTCGACGCCCGGTACAAGGACATCCGCCGCGATGCGCGGCTGGCAGCAGCACGGCTGACCGAGCACCTACGCTCGCTCGGAGTCGGTGACGGTCATGTTGACCGGGCCGAAATGGTCGAAGCTCCATTCTTCCGGCGGAAGGGGGCGTACCTCATCGGACGCGTATTCCAAGGCTCCAAGTCGCTCCCGCTGGCTCTAGCCCTCCTCCACGACGAAGGCGGCATCGTCGTGGACGCAGTCCTCACAGAGGAGAACGACCTCAGCATTCTGTTCAGCTTCACCCGTTCGCACTTTCACGTCGACGCCGGACCCGCCTACCAGCTGGTGCGGTTCCTGAAGCAGCTCATCCCGAACAAGCGAATAGCCGAGCTCTACATCGCCATCGGGTACCACAAGCACGGCAAGACAGAGCTGTATCGCAACCTCCTCCAGTATGTGGGTTCCGCCGACGAGCGGTTCGTAGTGGCGCCTGGGACCCCGGGTCTCGTGATGGTCGTATTCACGATGCCCGGATATGACGTGGTTTTCAAGGTGATCAGGGATCGGTTCCCCCTCGCCAAGTCTGTGAGCCGGGATGGCGTGATGCGGAACTACCGCCTAGTGTTCCGGCACGATCGAGCTGGAAGGCTGGTCGAGGCCCAGGAGTTTGAACACCTCAGGTTCGACCGCGATCGGCTAGCTCCCGACCTGGTGGAGGAGCTCCGGCGCGAGGCTGGCCGGACCGTCGAAGTGGGCCGCGATAGCGTCGTGATCCACCACGCATACGTGGAGCGCCGCGTCAGCCCCTTGGATCTCTTCGTGCGGTCGGCGGCGGAGGATGCCGCGCGAGCCGCGGTGATCGACTTCGGACAGGCAATCAAGGACCTGGCGGCCACCAACATCTTCCCGGGAGACCTCCTCCCCAAGAACTTCGGCGTCACGAGGCATGGCCGCGTGGTCTGCTACGACTACGACGAGCTCTCGCTGCTCACCGACTTCCGGTTTCGGACAATGCCCATGTCACGCACGTACGAGGACGAGCTCGCCGAGGAGGCCTGGTTCGGGGCCGGGCCGAGGGACGCCTTCCCTGAGGAGTTCCCCAATTTCATCTCCCTGCCTCCGCGCCTGCGCGAGGTGCTGGAGCGGGAGCACGGGGATCTGTACGACCCGAGATTCTGGACGCAGATGCAGGACCGGGTCCAGAGCGGGGAGATCGTGGATATCTTCCCCTACCACCCGTCGCGGCGCCTGCAGTTCGAGCCCTTCTAACCACCCGTGGCTCATGCATGGACGGGAAGCCGGCAGGTGGCTCGCTCGTCACCCTCTTTCTGACTCGCCGGCAGCGGTGCGACTCGCAGCAGCAGGCCAGCTTTCATATAATTGACCTTGCCTACCCGGATCGGTTGGTCGGAGGGGGTAACAATGTCTTGCAGGCCCCTGGACGGCGATCGGGAAATCGTACTCCCCTATGTGGCCCGGAAACGCCTTCAGTTCGGGCCGATCCTCTTGGCGGGGCCGATGGGCCCTCTCCTCCAAGCACCGACCGTGGAGATGTCCGGCCTGGGACATCGTGTCCCGCCCACGGCGTATGACCGACCGATGCGGGAATCCGGGCACCCTCCGTGACCAGACCGAGAGTCGGTGAGGAGGTTCCATCAAGCAAGCAACGAACGGGAGGGGTGAATGGCATGCAGGAAGAGACAAAAGTTTCGCTGCCGCCGGCGGCCGATCCTGCGGCACTGGGTCTGGGCGCGTTCGCGCTGACCACGTTCCTGCTGTCGGCATCGAACGCGAAGCTTACGGACGGGATCGATGCCTGGGTCGGGTTCGCGTTCGCCTACGGCGGGTTCATCCAGCTCCTGGCCGGGATGTGGGAGTTCCGAAACCGGAACG
>WNGE01009845.1_pt1 | contig 10005 bp, 4 predicted proteins | sample 5400651 | NCBI WGS metagenome assembly WNGE01 (sample SAMN13153370, study PRJNA577476) | soil metagenome | isolation source: 60 cm soil or saprolite under grassland replicate 2 | place: USA:California | collected 2016-06-15 | reverse complement strand
CCTCAAGATATAAGCCTACAGGGAAGCCCTGTTTGATCCGGCCGTCATGCTCGAAAACCCAAAGAGTTTCATCAAATGCACTCGTGCCGCCGTTATGGTTGTCACAGACTACGACGATCTCGGGATACGGATCATCGTCAAGATTGGCGATTGCCGTGAACGAGTCAGCAAGGATGAAGTTCGAGTTGGGCATATTGACTGTGATGGCGCCACGATCCAGGGTTCCCCTGACGGTCCACGTACCCCCGACGTTGAAGGTCTGCCAATACCAAATCGGGTTGCCATCTCGGTCAAAGGCAGACGGGCCGGCGATAATTTCCGGAATTCCGTCAAGGTCGAGGTCCGCAACTTGTTTCGACGCATAAACGCTGCTGCCGCCCAGGTAGTCAGGTACTCCGGTTTGAATCAGATCTCGACGAATCGTCCCGTCAAAATTGAAGATCGTCTGACCGTAAAGGATTTCCGCATGCCCATCGCCCTCGAGATCCACGATAACTGGGCTGTTCAGAAATCGAACCGTGGGGCTGGTCCAACGCAAGGTCCCATTATTATTGAAGCAGAGGAGCTTGGGAAAGAATGCGCCAGCGACAATCTCGGGCAAGCCGTCACCATCCAGGTCACCAACCGCCAAGTCGCTGTCGGCGTTGAACTCATCACTGCCAGGGTGCGGAATATCGAAAATGACCGCGCCTGTGTCACCACGTAGCGCCGTTAACCTAGTGCCGTGATTGAGGCCCGTGAAAAAGATCACGGCGGGCACATCGCGATCATTCACCAGGCCATCGCCGTTGGTGTCCTGCAATGGCGCGACCATTGGTGTTCCATACACACCTTCAAAACCCGATGGGGCGTTATAGTTCCACCTAACTTTTGGTTGAAAGTCGTTGACGGGTGGTTGGTACTTGCTTTGCACCCCACTGCTGGCGATGTTGTTGTTCTCGTTCAGTTCGGGAATTTGTGCGGCGCTGTCGGCGAATGCATAGACCAGGTTGTCCCGGAATAACATGACGCCGGAAACCGGCACGTCGAACTCAGCTACCGCTGTGCTGCCGATGCTGCCTGAGAACGTAGACTGTCCAAGTTGCATATCTATGCCACTTTGGTAAGTCCCGTTGTTGTTGCGGTCTTCAAACAACAGCGTTTCGAAGCTGCCTGCGAACATGCTTCCGCCCTTGTTTTGAATGCTCACGTGCACACGTCCGGTTACGACGAGTGTCTGCAGATCGGTCTGAAGTTGACTGATCTCAACGGCGGCGACTACGAGATCGACACCGACTGCCAGCATAGTTACGCGGTATTGCTGAATAGCCATGCCACCCTGGCCGTCGCTAACCTTGATAACGACTGTATGGCTTCCTCCCTGGCTCGCGGTGGGAATCCAACTGACCAGGCCACTGAACGAGATGTTCATCCCGTTGGGCGCCCGCAGCAGTGTGTAACTCAGCGAGTTGTTGTCAGGGTCTGTAGCTTGCACCTGATAGCTATAAGGCTGACTCTCGCGCGCTGTGGTCACAGGCGAGGAGGTGATCACCGGGGCCCGGTTGTGGCTCGACGGGTCGCACGGGTCGCTGCCGTTCGCCAGCTCTTCGCCGTCACTCAACCCATCGCCATCTGTGTCGGGGTTGTTGGCCCTCGTGCATCTGCGGCGACACTCTTCGAAGTTCGGAAGGCCGTCACCATCTTTGTCGAGTGTTGCGTCTGATGGATCATGCGGGTTGAGACCGTTGGCAAGCTCGCAGTCATCAGACATGCCGTCGCCGTCACTATCTTGCGGGAAACTGAGCGCGAGTAGCGCGAGTGCTGTTGAGTAAGCATCATCGGACCAACTTCCGTTCGCTTGTTGTGTGTTGTTGAGATAGGTAATTGCTCGACCTTCGGCAGCAGTCAACGGCTGACCCGCACCGGAAATCGCAAGCAGAGTCAATGCCGATTCGAAGGGAGTGCTCTGGGGATTGCCATAGCCGCCATCGGCTTTTTGGTGAGTGCGCAAGTAATTGAGTGCGCGAGTCTGAAAAGAAGAAACGCCGAATTGCAATCGAAGGCTGTTGAGCGCTTGCAAAGCATTTGCGGTGTAGAAGACCTGGCTCTCCTCACCTTGCATCAGCGCCCAGCCACCGTCCGTGTTCTGCATGCGTGCGAGATAGTTGAGTCCGCTGATAAGCGTCGTCTGCGAGTTGACGTTCGCCGTTTTCAAGGCAATCAACGCGAGACTCGTGTCGAGCGAATCGCTTTCGCAACCTTCGTCGGTGCCCCATCCACCGTCTTCATTCTGCCGCGCCAGCAGCGTATCTACATCCGCACTTGTATTGCCCACGCCACTCAATGAGATCACACGAGCAGCCAGAAACGGCGTCTCGAGTACACTCTGCGCCGAGAGAAAGGCGATTGCGTTTGTTTGATTGGTCGAGGTAGTTGGCTCGATGGCGCGCAAGGCATCGAGTGCGACGGCGGTGGTCACGAAGACGCCGTTCAAAGAGTTCAGTGTCGCGCCCCAACTGCCATCTGCGTTCTGGGTCGATTTGAGATAGGTGAGGCCGTCGCCGACGGGTGTTGGTTGGGAGGATGACGCGCCGGCGATGAGTAACGAGCAAATCGCCAAAAGGCTGATGCCGACGATTGCAGTGCGCTTAATGCTTTTCATTCTTCCCTCGCTTTCCAGCTTCCTCCAACGCACCAGACCGTCGGTGCGATCTGTATCCCGCGCACTGACGGACCAGATCCCGAGCCAGCGGCATCGTTGTTCAGCACAAGAACTGCCTAATTACTACGCCAACTCCCAGAATTACTCTTAGGGCGTACACGATCTGGCCCGCGACAACTAAGCTGACACCGAGACTAAGAGACAGTGCGGTAGCCATAGCTGGAGCAATGACTATCAAGCCGAGCCCGATCAGAATCACCGCTGCCAATTGGCAGGGTGTTAGATTGAATATCGACAAGTTCTCAAATGCTGCCCCTCCACCTATCGCGAAGATCCCTAGCAGAATGAGCATGCCAAGAATCAAACCTAGTATTATCGGGAGAGCTAACGGGGCCAAAGGTGTAAGAAGCACTAGAAGGGATAGGAGCAGCAATCCACCCAATACAAGGATACTTTTAATAAAAATTAAAGCACCGTTAGCTCCTCCGCTGATGAGGAAAGAGGCGGAACCTGAGGCGGGATCGCTTATGACCGTGCCCAGCACGCTTCTGCCGTTGAAGTTGATAGGTGTCTTTGGGACGGCTACCTCTAAACCAGCGTTGACTGCGTCCTGGATATCGGCAAGGTCATCGGGGTTAATCAGCAAGAGCGGAATGATCGTAGTGGCATTGGACGCATTGATCCTATAAATCGGGATGCCTTGATCGTTTGCTATCTGTTGGGCTTGGATTGTCGCCACACCGCCCGGGTTTTGAGGATTCGCAAACAGGCGTTGGGGTATTTCGGCTTCGTTGATTGAGCCAAAGACTCCCTGCGATAAAGACAGGCGGGCCGCTTTGTCCGAGTCGCCATCTTTGGCCAAACTGATTACGATGTCTCGATCAACGTCCATCGCCATCGCCTCCGGCGAGATGGAGGCTGCTGCTCCAAAGAGTGACGAAACTCCTTGTTTGAGAAAGAACAGCCCCGCAGAGGGATAGCGAAGGGTGATGACACCGGTGTTTTTTGATGTCAGCCTATTGTTTGTATCTACCGAGGCGAACCAACTAATGATGCTACTTGAGAGGGTAGCTTCAGCGAAATCGCGGCTGGTGAGGCTCTGAAGAGTGCCTTGCTGCAACCGATCCCTGATATCTTGGGATTTCTGTCTGAGTGCTTCTACCTGAGATTGCGAGACCCCTTGCAGATCGAGCCCAATGGCGCTGACTTCGCCTGCAACTGCGGTATTAAAGATTGTCGGTGTGGTGATAGTCGGAGCGGAGAAGGTGATCTGCGATGTCAGCGTGCGGCCGGCACGTACAGGAGATCCAGTGGCAATCAGCTGGCTGCCGACGTAGAGCTGGGGTACGAAACTAACGAAAGCTGGAATCGAATGTTGCGACTGCAATTGCAATAGGATCTGCTCATCTGCTGGAGAAGCAGGTCCATAAAGTAATAGTGTGTTCTTGCCTGCCAGTTCCGGCAGGCTTGCAGTGTAGCTAAGCAAATCTGTGTCATCAGGTGCTTGCGGATTTGATCCTAAGCCCAAAGTCACTTGATGCCGCAGGCCGGCGGGTATCTGCGCTCGCTCATCGGCGCGCCCCAACACTCGATAGGGAACAGTAGCCGGTAAGAGCGCAAGGGAGCTTGAGACGATGGCTTTACCGCCAAAGACGTCTCTTACCCGCGCATTAGTGAAGTTGGTTCTTAGGTGGTTGATGCGTTGATCGGCGTTCTCCTGAACAAAGGACGTCATTGCAGCCGAACTGAGCCCCGTCACCGAGCCGGTCGAGTTGTCGATAGTTGCGGCGCGGGCGAGTTGAATTGCGAAGGACTGAAAATTCGAGGGGACCTCCGTATCAAGGTCTAATCCATTAATGAAGGAGTACTGCTTGTAGCCGCCATCCATTTCCACCCACGTATCGCCTTGATGTTGCACCGCGCCGCCAGAAGGCGCGTAATCAACGAAAGCTTTCACCCAGACGTGCTCCAGCTTTACCGTCACAACTTGCCCACCCTGATTCACTCTCCGTACCACGGACGGCACGCCGCTGCTGGCAAACAGCGAGGCGGCCGCTTCCGCATTCGTGAAGCCGCCGGCCCAGTTCTTGAACTTCTCGACCGGCACTTCAATCGTTCCCATCTGATAGCGCGCCGGAATGCCGGAGTAGCGGAGCAGCGAGATGAGCAGCGAAGAGGTGTCGAAGGCGTTGCACGAGCGCGTCTCAAGGCAGAGTTGGGCTCCCTGAATGCTGCCCCAAGTCGGAACGAACTCGATGTTATTTCGGACCCAATTGAAAATCTTCACTGGATTCTTCTGGAGACTATCGGCCAGTTGGCGAATCTCCGGAGTGAATTTCACTTCAATCGTTTCAGCCAGATCGGCTGGTGTCGGTGGGGCAGTGGCTGAAGGAGCGATGGGGTTCTTTGACTTTGTGGACGATGGAGCATCCACCTTCGCTGCTGAGTCTGCAGGAAAAGCCTTGAGCCACTCTTCGCGAGTCAGCTTCGGCTGAACGGGCCTGTCCGCCTTCAGAGATCGGTGAGGCAAGTTATTAGGATCAAAATGACGCTCGGCGGCGTGTGACGTATTTGCATCCAGGAAGTTCAGTGTCTGCCCAATCACTCCATCCCAATTCACATTCTTGTTGTTGCCCGTAAGTCGTGATAATAAGCCGGTGGTCTGACTGTGCGCTGATTCGATTCCTTCTAGGCGAGCCATCAGCGTTTCGTACTTTGCGTCATATTCTCGAACGAACTGCTGATGCCGGTTCAAAATCTCATCGGACAATTCTTTTTGCTTTAAGAACTTCTCCAACTGGTCGAAGTGTTCCTGAATCTTGTCATTCTCAGCAACCAGACTTTCCTTCAGCTTCAGCAGCTCGTTGAAATCTGCGAATCCCTTTTCGGGTGCGGCTTTCGTTTTCATCGCACCTTGCTTTACGAGCTCTCTCAGTTGTTGGAGGAGTGAATCAAAACGGTTGCCTTGAATCTCTTTGGGGAGAGTGACAACCCTGGCAGCCTGCGCTTGTGCGCGGGCGTAAAGCCAGATCCCTTCGTAGTGCCAAAGCATGAGTGCGATAAGGATTAAGCTGAGGTATTTGGAGATTAGGAAAATCCGTTTCATGCGACCTCCTCATAGGTTGCTAAGGCTCATAAAGATTGGTCTCCACGTTTCCGGTTCATGGGCTGTCTACGCCGGCCCGCCTAACTGTGGCTTGCGGTCTTCGTCAAAATAAAGCTCGCAAATTGACTATCGACACATCACATGTTTACTCACTGTAGGTTCACTGTTGTGAACTCAGTTACCGAGTTATTAGTCGTATCTAGATCCAGCTCGTTTGCTCTCACGGTCGCCGTATTGGAAATGCTTCCGGAAGTGAATGTGAACCCTGTAAACGTGAGCGTGGCGCTGGCGTTGCTCGCTAGTGAACCGAAGTTACAGATAATCGTGCCGTCGCGCGGTTGCCTCGTAAAAGTCCCCTGGCTAACCACGACGTCTGAGTCATTGATCTCAAGAGGCGGCAACAAATCAGTCAGCGTCACACCGGTGGCCACAGCCGGCCCACGGTTGAGCACAGTTACCGTGTAAGTCACTGGACCACCACGTATGACCGGATCCGGATTGTCGAAGATCGCAACTACAAGGTCGGCATCGTCCATTAAGTTCACGCCAGTGGTAGCGGTCGCGCGATTGTTTGTGAAGGCGGGATCGGTGGAATCCAAGGAGCTGACTGTTACGCGGTTCGTGAGCACACCGCCTACTAGTGCCCTCAAGACAATGGTTGCCGTTCTGCTTTCTCCCGCAGCGAGAGTGCCAACACTGCAGCTGAGACTGTTGGCACTGGTATCGTGTTGGCAAGTTAGAGAAGATGAAACGACCTCGATATAGTCATGGAACGGGAGATCGTCAAACAAATTTACGTGCGTTGCCAGCAATGAACTGCTATTCGTCATTGTGACGGTGTACGTCACTCCATCGCCGCGGTTTACCGGATCCGGGGAATCCGTCATTGACATGGATAGATCTATCTCCGGCTTTTTCGTCGAGTCGAACAAAGGGGTGGGATCGGTACACTCGCCGCCAGGAAGCAAAGGGACACACACCCTCACCGAGTTTTGACAACTTCCACCTTGAGGCTGGCTCGCCGTGAAATTGATCGTATAAATACGACCATGCGCAGTTAGATTGCGTTCGGGACGCAAGCGCGCCACAGGGTCAAAAGTTATTTCGGCATCTGGGCTTCGGTCGCCTTCGTAAAGACCCCCCGTTGGCTCGTTTTGAAGAATTGAATCGATCTGGATGATGACGAGATCTCCGTCCGGATCGGTAACGCCCTCGATCGACACGTCAACAAAGTCTTGTGAACTAGCGACCAATTTCGGCAGACTTGGCCGTGCCTGACTGCAATCGGGTGGTGAGTTAGGCAGCAACAGCTCTGGGTCGCCCACTAAAGAGGTGCACGAGCCGACTTGAATCGTTCCTGAACTGTCTGCGCTTAAATACTCGACGTGCAGAGCCCCGTTTGAATCGGTGTAGGTGACCTGGTATACCCCTGGCTCTGCAACGGTTTGCCTACAAACAGGAACCGAGTTGCTAACGCAGCCAGATTGGAACGCAACGATTCCCAAACAGAGAGCCGCATTCAGGCAGATACCTTTAACGGAGAGAGAATTCGGCATGTTCATGATGCTCTCCTTCCCTCCATCCGATCCAGCAGACGTTCCGTCGTCCGGTCATCAAGAACTATTCTGAGGGGCGTGGAGAAGATGTAGCCGTTGGTCCCGTAAGCGAAGTGCCCGGCAGCCGAGGGGTAGTATCCGTACGTTCTTTTCCTGGCGTTTTCTAAAGATCTCAACAAACCATTAAGCTGGACTTCCGAGTGCCACATAGGGTCATCACTCACAATCGAGTAGGCAATTAGGATCGCTTGAAGGGGCGTCAGTCCGGCACTCAACGTAGCGCCCCACTGGGAGGGCACGGCGAGAGAGAGATCCGTAAGGCGGGAGCGAACCTCTAACTCAAGCGCCTTTCGTGCCCGTCCCGTTATCGAATCGTCTTCATCGTCTCGGTCGCGGCCTTCTTCCTCTTCTACTCCTTGGTCATCGTCATCATTATCGTGATTCGACCCGCGCCAAGCCCTAACTTGTGCGATGAAACTCTCAGGCGTTAACGCGTCCAGCCGGTCTGCGCGAAGCTTCACGTAACGACGCGCGGAGCGCGCAGCGTCAGGCAGGTCGGACGCATTGAATCCGCGGAGTTCCTCGGTCGCCTGCACGATTTCCGCGTCTGTAAGCGAGCCGATTCGCTTCATCAACGTTTTGGCGAGGTCCTTGCTGAACTTGTCGACGGTTGTGCGCTTTCTCGGATCTGTCAGCGCCAATACTTCGAGCCTTGCCAGTCTGTTCCGCGCTTCGTTGCTTAGTTCCAGGCCAGAACGTCTTCTGATAAAGGCCGCAACGGAGTTGACCGCCTGGTTCACTTGATCACTCGTAGCATTAGCTCCAGGAAGACAGACTTCTGAACCGATGCCCTTCCTCAAGAGAGCGTCATATTTCTCTTTGTAGGTGTCGCTCTGAAAGGCAACGGTGCGGCCAGGAAGGAGGCTTGTCGCAGCGAGCGACAGCACAATGAGGATGGCGCCAATCGCGATCTGCCATCGCAGTAGCATCAGTTTGTTCCTCATCGTTTATTTCCTCCTCGGCGGAATCGGCTGAGTCGACCCATTTTTTTAATCATCGATTCCTTCTTCTTAACCAGCAGGTTGGGTGTACTGCTCATTTCAGTTGACTCGCTCGGCTCTAGTTCTGTCAGACTCGCTTGCGCAGCTTGAGTTAACTGATCAATGTCAATAGAAACATCTCTTGACGACAGGTCTACCAGAACTCTCTGGAAAGTATCCGAGTGGCAAGGTGGTGCCGCATTGAAGTTATCTCCTCGACGTTCGTGCAAGCTGATCGTCGTTCGACGGCGGAAAGCCGTGATCTCAATGCGACGCTTTTTTTTCATGCCCTCTCCCTTTTCGTTGGGGCTTTGGAATTGATGACACCCTTTCGACTCGGCTACCCAAAAGCTGGTTCGAACTTGCGCACACTAGCCCAGAGCCTGTGGGTGTGTAACGAAAATGCGGCTAAAGAAAAGCTAAAAAGCGACGAAAGATTGGCTATAGCTCTCTTTTCGATGATGGGAACTCAATCACAGAGCCGAGGGGCGGTAACGACCGGGTCCAGCTGACGTGACGCTCAACTAGAAGTATGGAAGCGATGACAAGGTGATCAATCGATACTTCACTCCGTAGGAGTGAGATGTTTATAGACCGAAACGGCTGGTTCTCATCAACACCGTTCGGAGGAGCCGAACGCATCTAGACTTATACTCTTCAAGCTACACTCCGCTCCTCCGAACGGAGCCGGCCGCGGGTTGGATTCCAGTGCTATAAACATCCGACCCCTAACGGGGTGAAAATCGACTCTTGTATGCCGTCAACAGAATCACACTGGGCACGGAGCTTTTGAAAGTTGGACCTTATTCATCGAGTGTTCTAAGTTTGACTTTTACTAAAGGACTTATGAACACACCGTGAGGGCGCGCAAGCAGTAGAGTTTTTCTAATAGTGCCCGCACCTCTTCATGGGTTGCTTCGAATTCAACATCGCCCACGTCAATAGTCCGTGAGTATTTGTCAATCAAACTCTGCACGCGGCAAGAGGCTCCCGTATTCAAATGCTCTAACAGCATGATGACGGAAGGGTGCGCAGCGACTGAGAATGCGTGGCCGTTTGCCGAACAGATCAAATCATTGTCACTTGCAGTCATCCAGATAATCGGATAGTGCGGATCGCTTTGCACTACATCTTCCTCTTCGAGTCTTCTTGGCGGGAGGGCCGCCGGGACATTCGTGAAGCCGAAGCCGGTCACGCGGTTCAGCCATGACACATTAAGCGCTTGTTCGAGATAGGGGTCATCGCTCGTCTCCTTGAGCACAGTTGTTGATAGGTTAGTTAACCTTCGGATTGTCTCAGCACTTTCCTTTAGTCTCTGTGGATGGAAGCGGTAAGCGCCCGAGTGATCGATTCGTTCAAGTCGCTCTTCAACGTTTCGTGAGGTATGTTTCAAGGTGTCCGCTGACGGCTGAGCATCCATAAAGAGTGCGACGCTGAGGCCGACCGATAACTCGCCCAATGACTCGCCAATATGCCAGTAACCTGCCGGCAAATAGAGGATGTCACCAGGCTTTCCCTCGAGAACGATCGAGCCATCAAGGAATTGCTCATATTCGAGGGTATGCTCAACGGCTTCGCGATCGCGAAAGAATTGTTCAGGCCAAACCCTGAGCCGCTTGCGCCCTGCGATCACAAACATAAAGTTGTCAGAGCTGCCTTGAT
>WNGE01009842.1_pt1 | contig 10006 bp, 11 predicted proteins | sample 5400651 | NCBI WGS metagenome assembly WNGE01 (sample SAMN13153370, study PRJNA577476) | soil metagenome | isolation source: 60 cm soil or saprolite under grassland replicate 2 | place: USA:California | collected 2016-06-15 | reverse complement strand
GCTGTCTGCCCGCAGGGGCACACGTCCTCGACGGACGACTTCTGCGACGTCTGCGGCGCGCCGATCGGGCCGACGGCGACAGTCGCGTCCGCCCCGCCCGGAGCACCCACGCCGCCCATTCCGCCTGCGCCACCGACTCCTCCGGTACATCCCGGCGCTCCGCCCAAGCTCTGCCCGAACTGCGACGCCGCCAACGCACCCGACGCGCTGTTCTGCGAGGACTGCGGCTACGACTTCGCCACCGGCCAGCTGCCGCCACCCCCGGCCACGGTCGATCCGGTCTCGGGCATCGTCGCCCCCCCGGCGGCCGCACCGCCCGTACCAGCCGCGCTGTCCGGGGTCGACTGGGTCGCCGAGATCTGGGTCGATCCGGACTGGTTCACCCATCAGGACGCCGAGGGCAGCTGCCCGACGAGCGGCGTGCCGACCGTCGTCCCGCTCAAGGGCACCACCCTGCTGATCGGACGCCTCTCGCGCAGCCGCAACATCAACCCTGAGATCGACTGCTCCGGCGACGGCGCCATCTCGCATCGCCACGCCGAACTCAACCGAACCGGCGATCGCTGGTCGGTCACGGATCTCGGCTCGACGAACGGCACCTACGTCGGCGACCCGGGCGGCACCTATCCCAAGGACGCCCTGCCGCCGCACCGTCCGCGCGAACTGGCCGACGACGAGCGCATCTACCTCGGCGCCTGGACCCGCATCGTCGTCCGCCGGGCCACCGACGCCGAGAAAGCCGGCACAACGGTATGACAGACGAATACGGCCTCGTGTCGCTGCTCGACGACCTCGATCGCGAGCTGGGCGAGCCGGATTCCGCTGACAGTGCGTGGGCCGACGAAGCTCTCGGGCTGGCGTGACGCCGGCCGCGCTACCCCGGCGCCGCTAGCGACCGATGGCTGTCCGGAAGCGGGCTTCCTCGACTCGCCAGTAGCCGTGCTCCTTGCCGTCGATGAGGATCACCGGGACGCGGTCGGAGTACTCGTTGCGACGGTCACGGTCGGCATCGACGTCAAGCTCGTCGTAGCCGAAGCCGAGCTCGTCGCGTAGCTCGCGCAGCAGCAGGCTCGCGTCGTCGCACAGGTGACAGCCCACGCGGGTGATCAGGGTGACGTGATGGTCAGGCACCCGTCGATTGTGCCCGCAGCCGCCACTTCATCACCTTGCCGGTCACGGTGTGCGGCAGCGTGCGCACCACCTCGATCTGGCGGGGCAGCTTGAACTTGGCCAGCGAGCGCGACGCGGTGGCGACGAGCTCGTCCAGGTCGAGGTGCGCGCCGGCCGCGGGGACGACGTAGGCGACGATCGCCTCGCCCGTGTCGGGGTCGTCGGTGCCCACGACGGCCACCTCGGCGACGTCTGGATGAGCTGCGATCACTGCCTCGACCTCGGCGGGGTAGACGTTGAACCCGTTGACCAGCACGAGCTCGCTCGAGCGCCCGACCAGGTACAGGTCGCCGTCGTCGTCGCGTACCGCGATGTCACCCGTGCCGAACCAGCCTTGCTCGTCCGCCCCGCCCTCGCCGCGCGGCCAGTACCCGGAGAACAGGTTCGGCCCGCGCACGAACAGCTGGCCGGGGTCTTCGTCCTCGTCGTCGACGGGCTCGCCGTCCTGGTCGCGCAGCTGCACCTCGACGCCGGGCAGCGAGCGTCCGATCGAACCGCCCTTGCCGGACGTGTTCAAGGTGACCGCGGGCGCCGCCTCGGTCAGCCCGTAACCCTCGTGCAGCGTGATCCCCCGCGAGGCGTAGCGCGACACGAGCTCGGCCGGCAGCGGCGCCGAGCCGGACAGCGCGTACCTGACGCCGGCGAAGCCAGTGGCGAGATCGGGATGCGCCGCCCACAGCGCGAACATGGTCGGCGCGCCGACCACGACCGTCACCCCCCGCGACGCCATCGTGGCGAGCGTCGAGCCGGCGTCGAACCGGTCGGCCAGCACGGTCGTCGCCCCGACGTAGAGCGCCGCGCCGAGTCCGGCGTTGAGCCCGAAGACGTGAAACAGCGGCAACGGTACGAACACGACGTCGTCAGGGGTGACCATCGGCGGTTCGACCGCGGCCACCTGCGTCAGGTTCGCGATCAGCGCCCGGGCCGAGAGCATCGCCCCCCTGGGCTGACCGCTCGTGCCACTCGTGTACAGCAGCACGGCGGTGTCCTCACCGCTGCGGTCGCGGCGCGGGTCGTCGCCGGCGGGTGCGCTCGCGAGCAGGTCGCGGACCGTCCGGCGTCCGTCCGGTGCCTGCTCGCCTGCCACCACGATCTCGCGCGCGGACGCCTCGAGCCCGGCCGAGCTGGACGTGACGAGCAGCTCGGCGCCGCAGTCGGTGAGCACATGGCTGAGCTCCGGCAACGTGTACGCGGGATTGACCGGCACGCTGATCAGCCCGGCGCGGTTTGCGCCGACATAGAGCAGGACGAAGTCGATGCTCGTGCCGAGCTGTAATGCCACGCGGTCGCCGTCGCCCAGGCCGGCGGCGCCCAGCGCAAGCGCTGCCGCGGTGACCTGCTGATCAAGCTCGGCCCAGCGGAGCTGTTTGTCGCCGTCGATCAGCGCAATGCCGTCGGGCTTCGCGCCGGCCGCCCGCCGGACGAGCTCGGAAATACTGCTGGGGTCGGCTTCGTCGCCGCTCACTGTGCCTCCGCTGCCCTGAACCTGCGGCGCCGCCGCCCTGATGGTGCGCTGACGCTGCCTTGAAGCGAAAGGTCGAGCCTGGCCCGCGGACCTCGCGCGTGCAAGTCCGGTGACGATGTCGTATTCAGCGGGCGCGGGGCAGTGGTTACTCGCCGGTAGTGGGGGTACGGTGGGGCGCTGTCGTAGTAGGCGGAACGGGGGCTCCGCTCGGAGGGCGTTTTTCACCCATGTTTGGCGCGCACCGGAACGCAGCGCCGCCCCCAAAGGGCGGTGCTGGTCTTCGTGCACTGGCCGAGCTGATCGTCGGCATCCTGCGAACCGAACCCCTCTTCGCGGTCGGCGACGGTGCGGGGTTGGCGATGTCCGCGGACGCCGGCGTCGCGGCCCTGCCCGGAACCATCCTTCGCGTCCCGGACGCAGTGAACGGCAGCCCGCCCGGCGCGCCGCGCGGGGCAGTCGACGAGATCCACGTCGAGACCTGGCAGCTCGTCAGCCTCGCCCAGAAGGGTGACGGCGAGGCGTTCGCGCAGCTGTACGAGCGCTACTTCGACACCGTCTTCCGCTACATCTACTACCGGCTCAACGACAAGGCGATGGCCGAGGACTTCACCAGCGAGACGTTCCTGCGCGCGCTGCGACGCATCGGCGGCATCAGTTACCAGGGTCGCGACATCGGAGCCTGGTTCATCACGATCGCGCGCAACATCGTCCTAGATCATGTTAAATCGGCGCGCCATCGGCTCGAGATGACCACCGGCGACGTGATCGAGCGCAAAGAGACAGAGCCGAGCCCCGAGGTCACCGTCATCTCGTTGCTGACGTCCGAACACCTGATCGGAGCGGTCAAGCGCCTTGGCCGCGAACAACGCGACTGCATCGTGCTTCGGTTCATCCAGGGACTCTCCGTGAGCGAGACCGCGGAAGTCATGGGCAAGAACGACGGGGCCATCAAGGCCTTGCAGCATCGGGCGGTTCACAAGCTGGCCGACATGATCGGGGAGGAACTGCGCTGACACTGACACTTACGTGGAGTAACCCCGGCGCCCCCACATCGTTGGATCAGTCGGACGAGCGGTCAGCAGCTCCCACACGCGCCGACTCCCGTTCAAATCTCTAGAGGGGAGGTGGAGATGATCGACATTCGCACGCTTGTCAGCAACGGCCTACGGCGTTATCCCGATCCAGACGTCTCCGCCGACCCATTGATCCGGACGATCGTCGGGCAACTGCGCGCACTTCCTACTCCGGCACCCAGTCCGGGCTTTCGTGAGGAGCTGCGCGCACAGCTCATTGCCGTCACTCCGCGGCTGGTCGCCGAAGGGGTGACGGCCGGCAGGCCGGCGCGGACTGCCCGAAAGCCGCATCGCGCCACGGCACCCCGCGTGCCGATTCGCAGGCCCGCTGCGGTCATGGGCACCTTGCTGCTCCTGTTCGTGATGTTGCTAGCCGGCGGCGTATGGATGAGCAGCCACACCCTCCCGGGCGACTCGCTGTACGGCCTGAAGCGGGCCAGCGAGAATGTCCAGCTGTCCTTGACAGGTGGTGACGGTGCACGGGGCCGCCAGTACCTGGCATTGGCCAAGAAGCGAGCCAACGAGGTAAGCGGCTTGCTGGGTCGGACATCCTCCATGGCCGCCGGCTCTGGACACCAGGCGTCCGGCAGCATCAACGCACACGCCACGAAGCTGATCGCCGACACGCTGCGCGACGCCGACGCCGACACCCGCAACGGCGTGCGCCTGCTCACCGGGCAAGCCGTGCGCAACATGTCCGACGGCCCGCTCAGAGCGGTGACCACGTGGGCGCCGGCGCAGCTCGCGCGGCTCGAGAGCATCGTCAACCGGGCGCCACCCGGCGCGACGCACGACCGCGCCGTCGAGTCGCAGCACCTCGTTCAGCACGCGATCACCCGTGCGAATCAGCTCGGTCACGACATGGGGTGCAGCTGCCTGGCCAACACCGCCAACGACGAACTCGGGCCGCTGCCCTGCGACACCGCGTGCAACCCGGTCACACCGGTTTCGCCAAGCCAGCCGGGGTCGACCAGGCCGTCGACGTCGCCGTCCACGTCGCCCACCGGCACTGAGCCGGCGACGCCCAACAAGTCGAGCGGTGGCGTGAACGCACCGCAGGGCCCGGGCTCGGCAACAGGCGCGGGATCAGGTTCCGGCGCGGCCACGTCGTCGGGCAGTCCCGGGGGTTCGGCCTTGCTGCCGCTGCCGAGCGTTACGTCCACTGGGCCGATCACCGTCGACACGTGCGGAGTGCACGTCACGCTCGGCCCGCTGGGCCTGGGCCTCGGCCCGTGCGGCCTCGACCTGAGCCTCTAGCCACGGTCTGGTAGTCGGTCGGCCACCAGGGCGTGCCATAGGCTGTCAGCTTCGCCGTCGCTCGGGAGGCCAGCTGTGCCAAGCCACTTGCGGCCGGCAGCCGTCGAGGTCGAGCAGGCGCTGAGCGTTCCGCCCGACCCGTCCGCCGCCGCGTTCTTCGACGTCGACAACACGATGATGGTCGGCGCGTCGATCTTCCACTTCGCCAAGGGTCTGGCGTCGCGCAAGTTCTTCACGTGGCGCGACCTCGGCCGGTTCGCGTTTCGCCAGTTGCGGCTGCGGCTACGCGGCGAATCGCACGGCGACATGCACACCACGCGCGACTCCGCGCTCGCGTTCGTCGCGGGCAAGAAAGTCGACGAGATCGTCATGCTCGGCGAGGAGATCTACGACGACACGATGGCCGCGAAGATCTGGTCGGGCACGCACGCGTTGGCCCAGCTCCACCTCGATGCCGGCCAGCGTGTCTGGCTGGTCACCGCGACGCCGGCGGAGCTCGCGCAGATCATCGCCGACCGGCTCGGGCTGACCGGTGCACTGGGCACGGTCGCCGAGACGCAGGACGGCGTCTACACGGGACATCTCGTCGGCGACGTCCTGCACGGCGAGGCGAAGGCGGCGGCGGTGCAGGCGATCGTCGCGCGTGAGGGGCTGGACCTGAGCCGCTGCGCCGCCTACTCCGACTCGATCAACGACCTGCCCATGCTGTCGCTCGTCGGACGTCCGGTCGCCGTCAACCCGGACTCGGCGCTGCGCGGCGAGGCACGCCAGCGGGGCTGGGAGATCCGCGACTTCCGTACCGGGCGCAAGGCCGCGCGAATCGGGGTTCCGACGGCGCTCGGCGTGGGGGCCGTGGCGGGTGGCATCGCCGCGGGTCTTGCGATGCGGCGCCGCCAGGTCGGTCCGTTCAGCGCCAGACCGAGCGGCGCTGCACGAGCAATCGGTAGAGCGTGCTCTGGATCGTTTCGCGGACGCGATCGGTGAGCTCGAAGACGAGCATCGGATCGTCGACGCCGTCCGGCCCGTAGCCTTCGGTCGGGATGGGCTCGCCGAACTCGATGTACCACTTGCTCGGCAGCGGCACGAGCCCGAGCGGCCCGAGCCAAGGGAACGTCGGCGTGATCGGGAAGTACGGCAGGTTCAGCAGCCGGGCGAGCAGCTTCGCGTTGCCGATCATCGGGTGGATCTCTTCTGAGCCGACGATCGACACCGGGATGATCGGCACGCCCATCTTGAGGGCGGCCGACACGAACCCGCCGCGGCCGAAGCGCTGCAGCTTGTAGCGCTCGCGGTACGGCTTGCCGATGCCCTTGAAGCCCTCGGGGAACACACCGACCAGCTCACCGTCACCGAGCAGCCGCTCGGCGTCCGGGTTGCACGCCAGCGTGCTGCCGGACTTGCGCGCGATCTCGCCGAGGAAGGGCGTCGTGAAGACGAGATCGGCGCCGAGCAGCCGGAGGTGCCGATGTGCCGGATGCCGCTCGTGCACCGTCATCGCGCACATGACCGAGTCGAGCGCCCAGAGGGCGCCCGCGTGGTTGGCGACGAGCAGTGCACCGCCCTCGGACGGGATGTTGTGGATACCGATCGCGTCGATGCGGAACCACTGGTCGAGCAGTGGCCGGAACATCGGCAGTACCAGGTTGTCAGTCAGATCCTGATCGAATCCGAAGTCGTCGACCTCGTACTCGCCGGTCAGCCGCCGGCGCAGGAACGCCAGCCCGCCGGCCACCGATTGCTCCCACGCGGACGGCCCAGGTTGCGTGGGCGGCGCCGGCGGCGCTTCGTCGGGCGTGGTGTCGTCCGGCGGCTCGGGGTTGTGCTGCGCGGCGATCGCCGCTGCTCGGCGCGCGGCAGTACTGCGGTGACGCGAACGTGCCGGCGAAGCAGGCCGCGTGCCGGCCGCCTCGTCAGCGCGTAACTGGATGACCTGTGCCTCATCCATGCTCGCTCACCGCCGCGTCATGCTGCGCGCCGTCGATTCCGAGCAGCGAGCGGGCGAGGTGTTCGCCCTGCCGGATGCGCTCGGGCGCTACCACGGGCTTGATCGGGCGCCCGGCAAGGTACGTGTCCAGCGCCTGTTGTGTCGTGTACTTCGGCGTGTACCCGAACTGGTCACGCAGCCGCTCGATATCCACGACGCGTCCGAAGCTGAGAAAGTGCATCTGCTCCGGTGAGAAGTCGACCAGGCCGCTGCGCCGCACGAGGTTGCCGACGATCCGCACGGCCGGCGCCGGGACGGGCAGCGCAATCCGGCCGGCCCGGCGGATCACCTGCGACAGCAGCATCGTGCCGGGCCCGGCGACGTTGAAGACGCCCGGATGGTCGCCGAGCGTGGCGAGCCGCAGCACCTCGATGGCGTCGTCCTCGTGCAGCAGTTGCAGCCGGGGATCGAAGCCGAACGCGGTCGGGATGACCGGCAGCGCGAGATACCGCGTCACTGGCGTGTCGATGGTCGGCCCGATGAAGTTCGCAAAGCGCAGCACCGTGACCGAGATGTCGGGACGACGGCGGCTGAACCCGCGCACGTACCCCTCGACCTCGACGGCATCCTTCGAGTACCCCGACCGCGGAGGCGACTTCGCCGGCGTGTCCTCGACGAAGACGGCCGGGTCGCGCGGGTTCGATCCGTAGACCGACGTCGTCGACTTGACCACCAGGCGCCGTACCGTGTCGGACTTCTGGCAGGCCGCGAGCAGCTGCATCGTGCCGATGACGTTCAGTTCCTTCATCGGCGTGCGGCCGCCCGCGCCGCGCGGTGTGGCCGTGACCGACGCGTGGACGACGGCGTCGACCTTCGCCTGCGCGATCACCTTGGCGATCAGCGGATTGCGGATGTCGGCGCGGACGAACTCGGTGCGCCCGAGCCGAGCGAGGTCAGCCTTGGACGGCGGCGCGGTGTCGACTCCGACGATGCGATCGATGCTCGGATCGGCGGCAAGTTGCGCGGCCAGACGCCTGCCCAGGTACCGGCTTACACCGGTAACCAGGACGATCCGTGACATACGAGCTCCCACCCAGCGCTCGAGACCAAGCCATCAGTCTAGAGCCGACGGGAGAGGCGTGCCGACGATCATGATGGTGATATTCGCCCATCGGCCGACGTGGGCTTCATGATCAACTCGGCAGCTGCGTCACTTCTTGTTGCGGCGCTGCACGCGCGTGCGCTTGAGCAACTTGCGGTGCTTCTTCTTCGCCATCCGCTTGCGACGCTTCTTGATTACCGAGCCCATAGGAAACCTTGTCTGTGCCGGACGTGCTGGCAATGTCGATGTGAACGCGCCGACGAACGGCCGGGCACGCGTACCAGTCGGCCACCCTACCCGCGTGGGCAGCGGCCGATGCAGATCGGATCAGCCAGCCTCGATGTAGGCGGCTTCGAGGTAGTCGTGCACGGCCTTCTCCGGAACCCGGAACGACCGCCCGACTCGCACGGCGGGCAGGTCGCCGCCATGAACCATCCGATATACGGTCATCTTGGAAACCCGCATGACGGACGCCACCTCGGCCACGGTCAGGAACCGGACCTCGGCGAATGCGGCATCCGGGGCGACCTCAGCGGGTTTGTCGTTGCTCGCGGCACGCGGACGCCGCGAAGCGCCCACCTTACCTTCGCCGGAATGCGCAGACGTGCTCATACGTCACCGTAACCTTTGGGCACATGTCGGTGCGCCGGCTTCCCCTCCGGCGGACGACACGCACGTGCTTGCTGAAGCGTAGCGGTACAGGTGGGGCTCATGCGATAGCTGAGCCACACAGATGTGCGGCGACGTCCGCGATGTCAGGAAGCGACCTGCGCCAGCCGGCGGATCGTGGCGGCGGCGATGACCGCGTGCCCGCGCGCATTGGCGTGCAGCAAGTCCACGCTGTAGGTGGATCGCTCCGCTGCCGCTGGATGCTCGGTCATCACGATATGGATGCCACCGCGGCGTTCGGCCAACTCGGCGACCGCGTCGCCGAGCTCGCGGATGCGCTCGCGCAACGGCCCGGTGTACTCGGCGGGTATCAGATCCGAGCGGGTGATGTCGAGCAGTCCGAACGTGATGACGTCGCTGCCCTGGTCGCGCAGCGCGCCGACCATGGCGTCGATGTCGGCGGCCACGGCCGCGACGTCGAACCGTCCGCGCAGCATGTCATTGCCCCCGCACACCACCGCGGCGAGATCCGGACGAAAAGCAAGCGCGCGCGGAAGTTGGCGCTCGCGCACCTGCGCGGCATATCGGTCGCGTTCGCCGGTGTTGAGGTACGCCGCGTCCGGATGGACGCGCTGGAGCGCGCGGGCAATCGTCGTCGCCCAACCACCGCTCGGGTAACCCGGCACGTCGTCGCCGATGCCGGCCGCCATGCTGTCGCCGAGCACCGCGAAGCGGCGCCACCGCGCATCCAGCAGAAGCGCCGCAGCGTCCTCGTCAGTGATGCAGTAGGGATCGGTCGCCAAAGTAGTCATACGAACGATCGTACTATTAGTTTGGCCGACCAGAGAAGGTACCGTCATGACCATGAGCGCACCCAAGCTGGACGGGCGGATCGAGCGCGGCGCGCATACGCGTCGCGCAATCCTCGAACGTGCGGCCGCGATCGCGTCCGTCGAAGGGCTCGACCGGCTGTCGATCGGGCGGCTGGCGACCGAGCTGCGCGCCAGTAAGAGCGGCGTGTTCGCCCACTTCGGATCGAAGGAGGAGCTACAGCTCGCGACCGTGCAGTGGGCAGGGGAGGTCTTCGTCGCCGAGGTCATCGCCCCGGCCCTGCGTGCACCCGGCGGCCTGCGGCGACTCTGGCGGCTCTGCGACGGCTGGCTCGACTACTCGAAGCGTCGCGTGTTCCCCGGCGGCTGCTTCTTCGTCTCCGTGGCGGCGGAATTCGACGCGCGGCCGGGACGCGTGCGTGACGCGATCGCCGACGCGCACCGCGAGTGGCAGCAGTTCCTCGAGACGTCCATCGTCAAGGCGCGCGAACTCGGCGAGCTCACCGAAGACGCCGACCCGCGCCAGCTCGCCTTCGAGCTCGACGCGTTCACCAGGGCGACGCAGGACGCCCTGCT
>WNGE01012195.1_pt1 | contig 10007 bp, 5 predicted proteins | sample 5400651 | NCBI WGS metagenome assembly WNGE01 (sample SAMN13153370, study PRJNA577476) | soil metagenome | isolation source: 60 cm soil or saprolite under grassland replicate 2 | place: USA:California | collected 2016-06-15 | reverse complement strand
TGGAGGTCACAAGCGGCCGCCGCAAGAAGCTTTTGCTCGCCATTAGCCTTGTCGTTAACCTGGGGATTCTCGGCTTCTTTAAGTATTATGACTTCTTTGCGGGTTCCTTAGCTGGTTTGCTGCATATCCCAAAATCATCCGTAGTGCTCCAAGTTGTTCTCCCTATCGGAGTCAGCTTCTACACGTTCGCCAGTCTTTCTTACACCCTCGATGTCTATTGGGGAAAAATGAAGGCGGTTAGAAACCTGATCGACTACGCGCTGTTCATTGCATTTTTCCCTCATCTTATTGCAGGTCCAATCATTCGCGCCCGACAATTCATTTCTCAAATCCAATACTGGCGATGTCCCGCCGCAATTGTGGTCCAGAGCGGCATCATCCTTGTCCTGTCTGGTCTGTTGAAAAAGATGGTTTTTGCCGATCGTTTCGCCGTTGTCTCCGATTCATACTTCAGCGATCCTGCGGCGCACCCAGGCTGGCTGGCTGCGTGGTCAGGTTGTCTTGCCTTCTTTATGCAGGTGTTCTTTGATTTTTCTGGTTACACCGACATTGCTCGCGGTTGTGCCAAGCTGCTTGGGTTTGAGTTTCCGCTTAACTTTGCGCGGCCATTCTTATCGAGAAATCCACCTGACCTCTGGCAGAGATGGCATATAACTCTCTCCACATGGGTTCGGGACTATTTGTTTATGCCATTCAGTCGGGGAAGAAAAGGTCGATTCGTGTTATACCGCAACATGCTGGTAGTAATGGTGCTGGTGGGACTGTGGCATGGAGCTAACTGGACATTTGTCGCCTGGGGCGCATACCACGGTATTCTGTTAATCGGCTACCGTCTCTTCGATCGGGCAACAGTCGGCACGCCGATTGATAGAGTTATGAAACAGCGCTGGGTCGTTCCGTTTAGCGTTGGATTGATGTTTGCGGCCTTTGTGCTGAGCGCAGCATTCTTCCGTCCGAAGACTCTCCAGACCAGCGGATATGTCTTAAGTGCGTTATTTGGTTTCCAGCACGTCACGGGCGAATTTCTCCTAACGACCGGTACGATCGTGCTCATTTTCATTTCGCTGTTCCTGGCGGTCGCGCAGGAACGTAATCAGTTTATTGATCGCCTGGCTTTGCAACCAGCGCGGGTTCAGATCCCGGCATACGTTTGCGCATTTCTGGCGCTCGAACTGTTTCCGGCGACTGGTCCGGTGCCGTTTGTCTATTTCCAGTTTTGAGAGCGCTGCCAGCAGAAGATCCGAATCGGAAATTCCGCAGGAGGAATGGGCCTGACTGGGCTCGGTTGCTGATTTTCGATTATCCTCGTGACGCGCTTCGCGGAGAATTACTTAAATCGACAATCGCAAATCGCAAATCGAAAATGGATAGAACTGGAGGCAAGGGGATTCGAACCCCTGACTTCCAGCTTGCAAAGCTGGCGCTCTACCAACTGAGCTATGCCCCCTGTGAATTGTCGATTTTAGATTGTGGATCGCGGATTGCAAACGCGATGGGAGCGTACGCAAATTTTCCCGATGGGATTCTTCCTCCAAGAGACCGGCGGTCTCCCAACTCGCAACATCGGCATCATCCGCCGTTTTAGCAAAAGCCGATGCCGGATTGCGATCTTAATCGCCATCCGGCACCCATGCGCTTCTTCGAACGGGCGAAGCTGCGTTCGTGCGCTTTGAAAGCGGCCCTGTCTTGCTCCCTTATTGTCCCCCGACAGGGACCGCCAAATACGCGGTTCTCGCACCGCTATCTGGATCAGTAATAGCTCTGCCTGTGATCTCTCCTTTGTCATTTATGTCTTTTGCGGTTTCCAGATGTGCAGGATAGTTGCCTTTTAATTCATTGAGGTCTGTGGGTATGTTGCCGTGATCCCAAACAACTGCACGACAATCGACACCGTCAGCGTCGCATGAGACACCGACTACCTGGCGATTCTCGTTAATGCCGTAGGCCTCACTGTCTACATGTTCAGGCGTGTGGTGCTGCAAAGGTTTGAGTTGTCGGATGCCATCTTCTCTGGTCCACATGAAAGCGTGTAGGATGTCGCCTTCAACAAATGCTGGGTCACCGGCAAATCCGACGACATCGCCTCGTTGATTGATTGCCGTCGGCGTGTTCCACCACGGGGCTGGCGCATCTGGATAAATATCCGTCACGGTGCCATTTTCCCAAAGCACGGCGTGCTTGGCCGTATGTCTTCCAACGGCTTGGTCACAGATACCTGAGATACCGACGATTTGACCGTTATCATTGATCGCCGTGGCAGCTCCTGAGGTATCGCCACTGATCAGGGGGAGATCATGGATCTGATCGGGCGGTCCCAGAGTCCACATCGCTGGGCGAAACTGGAGTACCTGAGGCGAGACACAGGCTCCGTCATGAACACCATTTTCCGCCCATCCCACTACTTGACGCAAGTTATTGGCTCCTGTAGCAAAACCGTTGTTTCCACCCGGAAAATTGGGAAGTCCCCTCATTTGGCCCAGGGCCTGTTCCCAAACAAACCCAAGATTGATATACCCGGCTCTGAAAGGCCCACTGTAGAAGAAGAAACTGCTCCAAATCTCCCCCAGGGGCTCCGGCGTCAGAGTTTGTGAAATACCCACGATGACGCCCGCCGTATTTTTCACGTTCCACGTGACACTGCTGTTTGGTCCGCCGAGTGTGTCGAGGTCTGAGAGCACACCGCTTCGCCACAGCGCAGCGTGCCGGGTTTGGTCTCCCGTCAGTCTGGAATAACCTGCCGCCCAAGTCTGGTTATTAATGCTGTTTCCGGCGCTACTGGTGCCGCCGAGTGAAGGGAGGTTCGATACTTGGTATTGCGTTTTTGCCTTCGTTGCTTCCGGTCTCTGTGCGTGCACGGGCGCCAGAGTCGCTGCGCAGCAGATAGTGATCAGACCAATGAAAAGAATTTGGCTAGCTCTTTTGGTTGTGAATTGTGTTGTCATATTTTGTTCCTTTGTTGAATTTTTCATCACGAAACTTTAGGGACTGACCTTAAGTCGGCACCAGAGCCACTTCGCACGTTTCGTACGAGCCATTTCACTTCCAGTTCGGAGACAATCAGTGGTTCTTCGATTCGTCTCGTCGACTTGTGTATTGCTGCGAACGCGTGCTGAAGGCCGACGGTTGAGTGCGGCCATCGAAATGACTTGTTAACTTGAAGAACTCGCGAAAGCTTCGTCGTCAACGCAGATGCGTTCCGGTTGGCATTCGTTCTCTTCACGTACGGATAAGCCACAAATCCGAGAAAAAGGGCTCATCGATTAGCGAACTGGACGGCTTATCGCCTTCAGATTACAGTTTTTCCGTTATGGTAGGCGAGTACGTGGAGCTCGAACACGCATCCGCCCCCCCTGCAAACCTAACCCCTACCTCGGATACCCTTGAGTTGCCGGCCGAAACGTACGAAAAGCTACGCCGTCTAGCCGGAGAATATCTCAGAAGCGAACGTGCGGGTCACACTCTGCAGCCCACGGCCCTGCTGCACGAAGCTTTTTTGCGCGTCCTCAAACGCCCGGATCATTCTTGGCGTAGCGAAACGCACCTCATCGCATTCGCAGCACGGGCGATGCGGCGGATTTTGATTAGCTATGGAGTCGCTCGCGCACGTGACAAGAGAGGCGGACCCTCAGTAGTACGATTGCCGCTGGATGAGGCTCTTGATTTTTGTGCCGAACGCGATCTTAACATCGTTGCTGTGAATGAGGCGCTTGAGGAGCTTGAACTCGTGGATCCGCGCCAAGCACAAATTGTTGAGCTGCGATTTTTCGCCGGTCTCACTGTCGATGAGATCGCATCCATTCTTAAAATATCGCGTGCGACGGTAAAGCGGGATTGGGCCACGGCGAAGTTGTGGCTGCGTAGCAGATTATGCGACTGATACTGTGAACTTGCCAATACTGTGAACAAGAAGACCGGGCCAGGCACGACGCGAATTGGGTCGGATCCAGCAGGTTGGCAGCGCCTCAAAAATATCCTTGCCGACGCGTTGGAGCAGACCTCTTCGGAAGAGCGTACGGCCGTGCTCAAGCAATCGTGCGCCGACGACACGGCACTCCTTCTTGAGGCTGAAAAGCTGCTGCTCCATGATGCCAGCGTTTTCGAAGAATTCGCGGAATTCGCAGCGAGGCGCCTTAGGCATAACGAACGCGATCGCATCGGCGAACGAATCGGCGCCTATGCGATCGTCGGAGAGCTTGGGCGAGGCGGTATGGGAGCTGTTTACTTTGCCGAGCGCGCCGATGGACAATTTGAGAAGTGCGTAGCGATCAAAGTACTTAAACGGGGTACAGACACCGATGAAGTGCTGCGTCGTTTTCGAATCGAGCGACAAATCCTGGCTAAGCTTGAGCACCCGAACATCACGCGGCTTCTGGACGCGGGTACAACGAATGACGGGTTGCCGTACTTCGTGATGGAGTTTGTCGAAGGTACGCCGATCACCCATTTCGTTCAGCGGGAAAACTTGGATTTACGAAGCCGGCTTCAACTCTTTCTCAAGATCTGCTCGGCCGTGGGTCTCGCGCACCGAAACCAAATCATTCACCGGGATATCAAACCTACTAATGTGCTTGTAGGACCTGACCGTGAGCCAAAGTTGCTCGACTTCGGAATCGCGAAGTTACTTAGCGTCGATCCTGATGATGAGGATGCGACAGTCGTAGCCGAGCGCAGACTTACGCCCATGTATGCAGCTCCGGAACAAAGCTTGGGACAACCCGCCACAATCGCAAGCGATGTATACTCGCTGGGTGCACTTCTTTACGAACTGCTGACATCGCAGCCACCCCGCGGTATTTCCGATGCCAATCCCTCGCAGCAGGTTGTATCGAGGCCTTTAATCGAACCGCTGCTACCTAGCCAGGTTGTTACTGATCCGAAAACGAAACATGAATTGCAGGGTCAACTCGATCGAATTGTCGCAACAGCGATGCGACCCAATCCGGCGCAGCGGTATTCTTCCGTGATCGGTTTGTCCGAGGACATAGAGCGATATCTCAATGGGGCGGCTCCTCGCTTCAAACACTTTTCGGCCAGTCGTTCTGCTGCGGCGATCGGACGCTGCAACTCACATGCCGGAAGTAGTTCCCGCCGCCGCTCCTACGTCGTTGCTCTGAGCTTGGGCGCAATCTTATTAGCAACCGCTCTGTTATTTTCGCTGCGAGGCAAGGTCTCTTGGCTGAACACAGCCACGACAAGTCCACCCAGCGGTAACACAACCAGCGCGGCCACCGCCCACTCGATCGCGGTGTTGCCGTTTGACAATCTGAGCGAAGAAAAGGAGAACGCCTATTTCGCCGACGGCATTCAAGGGGACATTCTCACAAATCTTTCGAAGATCGGCGATCTAAAGGTGATCTCCCGCAGATCGGTTATGTCTTATCGTGGCAAGACCTCTAACGTCCGCGAGATTGGTAAAACGCTGGGCGTTTCAACAGTTCTGGAAGGAAACGTTCGGCGCGTCGGCAATCGGGTTCGTGTGAACGTGGAACTGATCAACGCCGAAAACGAACAAGCCATCTGGGCGGAAAATTACGATCGTGACTTGACGGATGTACTCGCCATTCAAACTGATCTGGCAAAAAAAATCGCGAGCGAGCTGCAAGCGAAGTTATCACCGGCGGAAAAGGAGCGCATTGAGCGCAAACCGACAGAAAATAGTGAGGCATACCTTGCCTTTGTTCAGGCGCGCAATCTCCAGAGCGCTTACGAAGATCTCGGGAGACTTAAACAGAGCGAGCAACTCTTTGAGCGCGCCGTCGAGCTCGATCCGAGGTATGCACTTGCGCTCTCGCGCTACTCTCAGTTGCAAAGCTGGGTTGTTCACCAGTTTGAAGGGACACCAGCGCGTCGTGAAAAAGCGCGCACTCTCGCCGAGCGCGCTCTGCAATTGGAGCCCGACTTGCCCGAAGCCCATCTGGCCCTCGGATTTTGGTATTATCACGGCGACAACAATTACGACGCGGCGCTGAGGGAATTTCAAATCGCGCAGCGGGGCTTGCCTAACGAAGCCGAAGTTTATCTCGGCATCGGCGCGATCCAGCGCCGGCAAGGCAAATGGGCGGAATCGACTGCCAACCTCGAGAAGGCCGTCGATCTAGATCCAAAAGATACCTGGCCGCTGCAAAATCTCGCTTTCAATTACCAGATGCTGCGAAACTTTGGCGCTGCCACCAAAATCATCGATCGCGCTCTCAAGGTTGACCCGAACGGTTTGGGCCTTTGGGAGGTCAAGGCCAGGCTGGCTGTCGATGAGAAAGGCGATCTTCGCGTGGCGGAAGACGCATTGGCAGTGATGAACTCATTGCCGGCGAGCAGCAACGAACAGAAAATTGAAATTGCCATCGCGCGCAAGAAACTTCTTCTGTTGCTACGCAAATACAAAGAACTGATGCAGGGAATGGAAGACGTTCCAGACGATCTCTTTGGAAGCACGCCAGGAGCGTTGGGCGACAAATATTATGGCATCGGGATTGCGCGAAAAGCGCTGCATGACGAGGCCGCCGCGCAAGCGGCCTTCTTAACGGCAAAGACCATCGCCGAGGCACAACTCAAACAAAGCCCTGACGACGCGAGAATCCACGCGCAATCAGCCAAAGTGCTTGCCTGCCTCGGCGAAAACGAGGGTGCGCTACTCGAAGCGCAACGCGCAAGGGAGTTGCTCCCAGAGAGCAAAGACGCCTTTGGTGGGCAGGCAATTATGGCCTCAGTGGCCGAGGTTCATGCGATCCTTGGCAACAACGGTGACGCGATCCAAATTCTCGATGGACTGTTAAATCGGCCGAGTTGGGTCGCGGTGGAGGGTCTTAAAGTAGACCCGGTTTGGGACCCGTTGCGAAACGATCCGCGTTTTCAGGCTTTGCTAAATAAATACGGTGGCAAAGAACTAAAGGCGCCCGCCTCCGATGGCTGATAGTGGGATGCGCAATTCAATTTTGAATTAAGCGCCGCCGCGAACTTACCAAGACCTTCGCGGATCTGCGCACGCGACCATGCAGCGAACCCGAAAGTGAGTGCGGGCTGTGGCTCTGCTTTCATAAAGCACGACGACAACGGCGACGGCCTGATACCGATTTCAGTGCAGACACGCGAAATGAGCGGCATGTGTTCTTTCTGTCGCACCCAGGCTACGAAATGTAGTCCGGCTTCCGGGATTTCCAGGACAAAGTACTTACCCAACACTTTGTTGAACTGTTCAATAAAGAATTCTCTTCGATCTGAATACAGTTTCCGCATCCGCTTGATGTGACTCAGAAAGAATCCCTCGGTCAGGAATCGAGCTAGCGTCGCCTGATCGATCGCGGGCGAATGTTGATCCATTACCGCTCGAATCTTGATCATTGGTTCGACCAATTGCTCGGGCGCCAAGATGTAACCCAGCCGCAAGGACGGGTAGAGTATCTTGCTCATCGTTCCCGCGTAGATAACACGACCGGCGTTATCAAGCCCCTGTAAGCAAGGGAGTGGGGGACCAGTATAACGAAACTCAGAGTTATGATCGTCCTCGAAAATGTAAGCGTCGCAGGTGCGCGCAAAATCGATCAGAGCCGTTCTTCGCGAGAGACTCATCGTCATGCCGAGCGGGAATTGATGAGAGGGAGTTACGTAAATTATCTTGGGCGAGCGTTGTTTCGACGGCCGCGCAATCGTGATCCCTTCGCGATCAACAGGTCTTGGGACCACGGTCGCCCCAGCGAACCCAAACGTCCGGCGGGCCTGGTAGAATCCCGGGTCTTCGATCCATGCGACCTCACCCCGATTTACGAGCGCCATCGCGCTGATCATCATTGCCTGCTGCGTCCCAGCGGTGATGATGATCTGGTTCGGATGACAACGCGCGCCTCGGTGATCGCACAAATAGGTTGCAAGTGCCTTGCGCAAATCGGGGTCGCCACGACTCGAGGCATATTGGAGCAGGTGCGCTCCTTTTTTTGCGAGGACTTCTGCTCTGAGGCGTTCCCATATTTCAATCGGAAATTCATCAAGCGCTGCAACGGCGGGAACAAAGGTGACACCGGGCGGTCCGGCGATTCCAAAGTCGAACTGTTTTCCAACCCGCTGATCAGGAATATTTCTTACCCGATGAGACAGGCGGGGCGGACGTTCGACGTGAGGTTCTGCTTTCGCCGTGTGCGCACTTAGGAAAGTTTCAGGTAACAGCTCGGCGACAAACGTGCCCGATCCAACTCTCGATTGTAGGTAACCTTCCGAATGAAGCCTGGAGAAAGCGACGTTTACAGTAAATCGCGATACTTGCAGGTCGGTGGCTAGGTTGCGAGAGGAGGGGAGTCGCGAAGAGTTATTGTTGAAAGTTCCTGAAACCAATTCATCCCGAATCTGGCGGTAAAGCTGTTCATGAAGCGGTTCGTCCGAAGCGCGATCAAGCCGAATCATTTCAAAAGCCAGGATCGAATGGCGGCGGCGCTGCTTCTTATCTGACTTTTTAGCTGAAACTCCTTTCATGATCCGGACTGTGCTCATTAAGCCAACCGCTGATAACCGCAAGCTTCCGTCGAAGTGGTCTGGCCATTTCACTCTAAGTGGACCGTTGACACTTTACCACAAGGCCAGAAGCTTTTTTTAATGCAGACTCAAACTCCCTGTAGCGATCACATTGAAACAAAAGGCCTGATTTATTTTGCACGGATGCTGGACAAGATCCGGCTAAAAGCTCGAGGTGAATTGCCGCCAGACTATTTTACCGGTGTCGATGAAGATCCGACGATGTTCGACGCCCGTTGCACAAGATTTCTGGGTGTAAATTACGATGACCTTGTGGAACGAACACTGAGAGGTGGATCGGATGAGGAAATTCTCGAATGGTGCTTCGAGCATGGCCGGCGTCCCAGCGAAGAGGAAATCGCAATTTGGAACGCGTTTCTGAGCAAACGTGGCTGGCGAGATGACGCGAGCGCCGACCTGCAAGCAGCGAAGGAGCGATCGGGTTTCGGTGATCGCGAGGACATTCAAACGTGGATTGACCTGCATGACGCCGAGGAAGGGCGAACGCCAGCGACGCTTTTCTCTCATTAGGTTTCCGCGGCGCGCGCGCTTCGCGCGCTGTTATCGGCCTCCTCACCGAAAACATTTCGTCTCACAAACCATGTCTAAGTTCGCGATCTCGAGGGCACGATTGCCGCACGCGAGGGGCTACCCATCTCCCGACATCCGAAATACCCCAACTTCCGTTCGATCCGCGTTTTTCCCTGCTATTGAACTTGCGATCCGCATCTCTCAAAGCCCAGCATCCAACGGATAATAATGGAGCACATCGTCCCGCCAACCGCCTTGTCCCTTACCGATGTCCTTAAAGCTATCCACGACGTTGATGCGATTAATCCATTTGGCCATTTTGTAACCCAGTTGATTTTCCACACGCAACCGAACGGGCGCTCCATGAGGAATCGGTAGCGGCCGGCCGTTCATTTCATACGCCAGAATGGTCTGGGGCTGCACGGCGAGTTCCAAGTCGATCACTTCATAGTAATAGCCGTGACCTGGTCTCTCCCATTTCTCATCCAAAGTGTGGAAAACGAGAAACCGCGCGTTCGGCAGCGGCCGGCATAAATCCATAATAGAGGAGACCGGGACGCCCGCCCACTGCGCGAAGTAGCTCCAGCCTTGGATGCAGCAGTGCAACGTGGTTTGTGTCTGGCGCCGCATCTGAGACAGATCATTGAGAGAGAGATTTAAATTCTTTCCTACCAAACCGCTTACTTCGAGCCGCCAGTCTTTGAAATTACCCGCGGCCAGTCGCTCATAGACTTCGTTGTGCGGCGGTCTGCCATTGATACGCGCATATGCAGAAATATGTCGATATTCTTGCCGGGAATGCCAATGGTGAAAAAGAAGCCGTCGCAAAGGATCAACGCCGATCTCCAGCAAGCGTTTAACTTGCGACTGAGAGACTAGCGAATACCACGTTCCCCAAAAGTGGAAGGCGATCACGGCAGCTATGGCCGCCAGCCCGATGATCATGGCCAGTGCCTGAGAGGAGGCTTCGTCTCCAA
>WNGE01042790.1_pt1 | contig 10008 bp, 8 predicted proteins | sample 5400651 | NCBI WGS metagenome assembly WNGE01 (sample SAMN13153370, study PRJNA577476) | soil metagenome | isolation source: 60 cm soil or saprolite under grassland replicate 2 | place: USA:California | collected 2016-06-15 | reverse complement strand
GATCGAGGTGCGGAAGGGTCTCGCCGCGGCCGCCGTCGATCCCGCTCCAGGCTGCCGCTTCGCCGGGCGCTGCCCGCTCGAGATCGACGTGTGCACGCGCATCACGCCCGAACTCGTGGAGGCGCGGCCCGCACAGTCAGCACGCTGTCACGTCACCGCACCCTCACCCACCTGAACGAGAGGACTACCATGGCTACCGACTCCCGCCCTGTCTTCCCCGGCGACTTCGTCTGGGGCGCCGCCACCGCCTCGTACCAGATCGAGGGCGCGACGCACGCGGACGGACGCGGCGAGAGCATCTGGGACCGGTTCGCGGCGACGTCCGGCAAGGTCAGGAACGGCGACACCGGCGAGATCGCGTGCGACTTCTATCACCGTTACCGCGACGACGTGTCGCTCATGCGCGAGCTCGGGCTCGACGCCTTCCGTTTCTCGATCGCCTGGCCGCGCGTGCTGCCGCAAGGGCGCGGCGCCGTCAACGAGCGCGGGCTCGACTTCTACGACCGGCTCGTCGACGCGTTGCTGGCCGCGGGCATCCGGCCGTTCGCGACGCTCTACCACTGGGATCTCCCGCAGGTGCTCGAGGACGAAGGCGGCTGGCCGGCGCGGGGGACCGTCGACGCGTTCGAGGAGTACGTCGGCGCCGTCGCCGGCCGCCTCGGCGACCGCGTCGACCGCTGGATCACGATCAACGAGCCGTGGGTCGCGGCCTGGGTCGGCTACGGGTGGGGCCACCACGCTCCGGGTCGCGTCAGCGAGCGCGACGCGCTGGCGGCAGCGCACCACCTGCTGCTTGCGCACGGACGCGCCGTGGACGTCCTGCGCCAGGCCGCGCCCGCCGCGGAGGTCGGGATCACGCTGAACCTCGGCCACGTCTACCCGGCATCGGCGACCTCGACCAGATCGCGCAGCCGCTCGACTTCCTCGGCGTCAACAACTACTCGCGGAACCTCGTCCAGGCGAGCCCCGACGGTAAAGCGCCTCCCGTGCACGTGCGCGCACCCGAGTCGCAGTACACCGACATGGGGTGGGAGGTCTATCCCGACGGTCTGCACGACCTGCTCGTCCGTCTCCGCGACGAGTACGCGCCGCCGGCGATCTACATCACGGAGAACGGCGCCGCGTTCCCCGACGTGCGCGGGCACGACGGGCAGGTGCGCGACCCCGAGCGGCAGGCGTACCTCGAGAGCCACATCGACGCCGTCGCCCGAGCCGCGCAGGCGGGCGTTCCGGTGCGCGGGTACTTCGTCTGGACGCTGCTGGACAACTTCGAGTGGGCATGGGGCTACTGGAAGCGCTTCGGGGTCGTCTACGTCGATTTTCCGACGCAGGAGCGCGTACCCAAGCAGAGCTTCCACTGGTACCGCGACTTCATCGCAGCACAGCGTGCGGCTCTCGCAACCCCTAGGACATGAACTCGTCAGGCGGCGAGTCGATACTCGTAGATGAGGCCGCCGAGGAGGTCGCGCCGGCGCACGGCGATTAGCGCCGCAGGCGGGTCGCCGCGAGCCAGCGACGGCGGGCGTCGGATCGGGCAGCTGGAGGTCGAACTCCGCCAGCCGCTCCAGCGCCTCGCGTGCGAGCTCGGCGTCTCCTCCGCGCGCGGCCGCCTCGACAAGGTCGGGCAGCCCAGCCATTGACGGGAACGGGTAGACGGTGTCCGAGGTGGCTTGCCGGGCGGCCGACGCCGCCTCCGGGTAGCAGGCGAGGCCGTTGCACAGGAGCGCGGCCGCCCAATGTGCGTAGGCCGCCCTCATCCCTTGCCCTTCGGCCTTGGCATACTCGACCGCGCTCGCTATCGCGGCGGAGGCCTCGGCTTCCCTCCTTTACAGTGCCCGAAGCCTCAGCAAGGTGCCCTCCGCAGTTCTCGGCAGACAGACGCGCCAGAGCAATCCGAGGCGGAGCAGTCGCCGTACGACAAGTACATGCCAGGACCGGATCGAGGAGGATGACGGATGGCGAACCGGTCCTCGACGTCTGCTGACTACCGCCCGCGGTGGCCGCGCGTGGCGGTCGCGTTGCTCGTTGTAATCGGTGCGTCACTCGTCGCCTCGACCGCCCGCGCGGACGTCAGCATTTCCCGCGCAGAGCTCTCCGGGACCAGGCTCAGGATCGAAGGCACGGCACTCCCCAACAGAACGATCACGGTGGACGGAACCGCGATGGGTACGAGCGACGCCGCCGGTAGCTTCAAGATCGACCAGGACCCGTTCCCTAAGCCGAGCGACTGCATCGTCGACGTAAACGACGGATCGGCGCAACCCACACCCGCGCGGCTCTCGGGCTGCACGGTCGACACGACCACTGCCCCCGGCGCGACCGGGTCGATCGGCATCCTCCCCGGGGGTAACGGGAGCGGACACATCACGTCGCAGCCGGCCGGGATCGACTGCACCATCATCAACGGGAATGGCGATCCCGCCACGACGTGCAGCGCGTTCTTCCCCGCGGGGACGTTCGTGAAGCTCAACGCCCGTCCCGCCGCCGACACACAGTTCGTGGGCTGGCGGGGAGTCGGCTGTCAAAACGGCGAGGTCACCGTGGCTGCCAACGTCAATACCACCTGCCAGGTCGGCTTCCAGCTCAAGTTCTAGCCACCACCGCGAGACCAGCGCGCCCCGAGCGCTCTGGCGCTCGAGCAGTGCTTTCCTCTCGCCAGCACAGGAGCTCATCGCCCATACCCCTTGAACGCACTTACCAGGTCCTCTTCATCGGGTCACGCTGCGGCGGCACGTTCACCTACCGGCTCCGGATCTTCAGCTTCGACGGGTCGTCCTCGTCGACGGCGCGGTACACGCTCCTCGTCGCCAAGAGCTTCTAAGCGCGGTTGGCGATGCGGCGACCGTTGCAGCAGATCACCATCGACTTTCGCTCTGGCGACGCACTGATGGCGTTCGGGCCTGAGCTTCGAATCGACGCATGGAATGAGGAGCTGGAGCAGCTGACGGGCATCCCGGCCGCCGAAGCGATCGGCCGTCCGTGCTGGGAGGTCCTCGGCGGGGTCGGCGAGGGAGGGGCCGTAATCTGCCATCCCGGCTGTTCGGAAGCGAGGCTCGCGCGGGAAGGGTGGCCGGTTCCGTCACGCAGGATCCTGATCAGGACCGCCAAGCGCCGGAAGCTCGTCACGATGTCGACGATCGCTGCAGTGAGTGCGGACCGGGGGCCGGTCTGCCTCCATCTCTTCCGCAACGAGACACTCGCGGCTGGATCGGAGCGGGCGACGACGTCGCACCTGACCGCACGGCAGCAGGAGGTGCTCGAGCTGATCGCGGAGGGCGTGCCGGCGAAGGTCATCGCCACGAGGCTCGGCATCGCCGAGGGGACGGTTCGAAATCACATCCGCGCGGTCCTGGTCGAGCTCGGCTCTCACTCGCAGCTCGAAGCGCTCGCCGAAGCCAGACGGCGACGGCTTCTCCCGCCCTGACGCAAACGCCGGCGAGCGACCGAAAGGAGCAGCGACGAGTAGGCAAAATTGGACTTTCGCTTCCGGGCGCGGCCTCCTACGCTCGATTGTTGAGCCATGGGGGACGACCGTACGCATCCCAGCGCGTTCCAAGCAGCTTGGCGAAGGGCGACGACGATGAAGAAGACGCGTGTTCTCCTGCTGGCCGCTTTGCTCACGCTCCTCCTGGGCGGAAATGGCGCTTCTGCCCAGTCGCTCAGCGTCATTCACTCCTTTGTCGGGAGCGACGGCAGCGGACCGGCGCAGCCCCTTGTGCAGGCCCGTGACGGCTACCTCTACGGAACAACGTCGTCGGGCGGCTCGGCTACCAGCTGCCCGGACTTCTACGGGTGCGGCGTGATCTTCAGGACGGACGGTGCCGGCAACCTCACCGTGCTCCACTTCCTGACCGAGAGCGAGGGCGCGCAACCGAGCCGCCTTCTCCAGGCGAGCGACGGCAACTTCTACGGCACCGCCGCGTTCTACGGGGTCGGGCCCGCCACGGGCTGTGGATTCAGCCACTCGTGCGGCACCGTCTTCAAGATGGACGCCACAGGTCACCTCACGGTCATCCACTACTTCCAGGGCGGCGAGCTCGACGGGCAGACGCCGACCGGCGGCCTCATCGAGGCCGCCGACGGAAACCTCTATGGCACGACCTATGCGGGAATCGTGTACAGGATCACTCCCGCCGGAGACTTCACGATCGTTCACACGCTCGACAAGGTGCGAGACGGCGCCGGCGTGAACGGGCCGCTCGTCCAGGGCCCGGACGGAAGCTTCTACGGAACGACGAGCTTCGGCGGCACGTTTGACGGCGGGACGATCTTCAAGGTCGACGCTGCCGGCAACTTCGTCGTCCTCCACCACTTCGGGTTCACCGAGGGATGGGAACCCGCGGCCGGCCTGATTCTCGGTAACGACGGCTCCTTCTACGGCACGACGCAACGGGGAGGGGCCTCGGACGCGGGCGTCGTCTTCAGGATCGACGCGGCGGGGAACTACACCCTCCTCTACTCGTTCGGCGAGTACGCAAGCGACGGCTTCCGACCTGTCGCCCCACTCATCCAAGGATCGGACGGCAGCTTCTACGGCACCGCACCCGACGGCGGGCTCCCGATCGACGATTCATCCCGCAGCGGCGTCGTCTTCAAGCTGGACGCGGCACGAAACGTCTCCGTCCTCCAGACGTTCACCGGACCGAACGGCGCGACTCCCTTCGCGGGGCTCGCCCGGACGGCAAGTTCTACGGCACGACGGTCGGCGGCGGCACGAGTGGCAAGGGCGTCGTCTTCAGCGTCGATCCGAGCCTGCCAGGTCCGATCGCCTCGTTCTCGTTCAGCCCGAGCACGGTCCTCTCGGGCGCCGGCTCGACAGGAACTGTCACCCTGAGTGCGCCCGCTCCGGCCGGCGGAGCGGTCGTAGCCCTCTCGAACCTCTACCCGGGGATCATGACCGTTCCGAGCTCTGTCACGGTCGCTGGGGGAATGCAGAGCGCGACCTTTACTGCGTCGACCGGCTCTACCTCCGGCACCGCACTCACGAAGATCTACGCCTCCATCGCAGGCGCCGGCACCAGCGCCGGCCTGACCATCACCGCGGGGACGACGCTCGATTCCTTGACGGTGAACCCGGCGAGCGTAACGGGCGGTTCATACTCGAACGCCCTGGTAACGCTGAGCGCGCCTGCTCCGCCGAGCGGCCTCCTCGTCACCTTCACGAGCAGCGACGTGCCTGTGGCCAGCATCCCCACGTCTGCGGTGGTAGAGGCAGGGACAACGACCGGCAGCACTACGATCTACACCTCACCGGTGACCTCGAGCACGGAAGTGACGATCACCGCGTATGCCGGCGACGTCACGAAGACGGCAACGCTGACGGTGACCCCGGCGACAGGCGGCCTTCTCGGCTCGCTCGCGCTGGACCCCACGTCGGTGAAGGGCGGCGCGGTCTCGAATGGAGTCGTGACGCTGAACGGCGTCGCACCCGCCGGTGGTGCGTCGGTCGTGCTCTCGAGCAGCAATCCGAGCTTCGCCACGGTCCCCGCGAGCGTGAGCGTCCCGGCCGGCGCGTCGAGCGTCAGCTTCTCCGTCGCGACCAAGCCGACGCACAAGACGAGGAGCGTGACGATCTCGGCGAGCTACGGCGGCGTGACGAAGACGGTTACGCTCACGGTCACGCGCTGAAAGCTGTCGCGGTGCGCGTTCGCCCTGTTCCCAACGGGCCGAGCTGGCGGCAGTTCCTCCGACGACGCGAACGCGGGCGATGTGGCCTCCGGGCGACTACGCCCGCGCGAGAGGCTACTCATCGCCGCGTTGGGCGGGGCCGGCCTGTTGGGCGAGGTCAACGAGCTCCTTGCGCAGCTGCGCGCCGAGCACGTGGCGGCGGCGCGCGTCGCTGTCGTCGTGCCCATCCGCGACGGCACGGCGGACGAGGCTCGCCGATTGATCGAGGAAGGTCCGCCCTTCGAAATATCGACGCGCTGGCACGGAGCCCCGACGTGATGACCGCAGCGGTACGCTGGCGCCGCATCTGCGCGGGCGAGCCGCGGCCCGCCCGAGAGCGGTTCTCCTGGACGCGTCCGAGCTGACGAGCAGCGCAAGCCTTCGCGTCAGAACCCGAGGCCGATGCCGCTCTGTGCGCGCGTCTGTCGTGCCGCCTGCCGCAAGCCGAGCAGGCCTATCGGCCGCTCGTCCTCGACGACGGCGAGGCGGTGCAACCGATACTGGGTCATCTGCGTCACCGCTGCCTCGAGGGGCGTCGCAGCCGAGGTGGCGACGGGTTCGGCCGTCATCCACTCGCGGACGCGCGCATCGCTCGGATGGACGCGCCTCGCCGCGGCGCGGACCAGATCACTGGCGGTGATCATCCCGATCAGCCGTCCGAAATCGGCGACGAGCGCCGAGCCCACGTCGCCCACGTCCATCTTCTCCGCCACCTCCCCGAGCGTGTCCTCGGGGGCGACGACGAGTGGATTGGTGGACATCACATCGGCAACCGTGGCACCGTCCGCACGCTCGGAATCCGGCGCGAGCTCGAATCGCGGAGCGGCGAGCTCGTGGGCGCTTGCGACATCGACTTCGACCTCGACGGGGACGGCGCCAGGGACGGCAGGCGCCTCCGGCGGACTCTTGACACCCGCAAACGCACAGAGGAAGGGCGCGAGGTAGTGGCCGACGATCTTTGCCGGCGGCCACCAGAGTGGCTCGATGCTTGCGGCTGACGTCTCGCCCGCGCCGCCGGTGATCGCGTGCCTCAGGTAGCGGGGCCGTTCTCCGGTCAAGAGCAGCCCGCGCAGCACCGGGCGGAACGGCTGCGGCGTGAGGTCCGCGCCCGCATCGGCCGCGATCAGCTCGGCCGCGGCGTCCGCCTGCTGAGCAGCGATCCCGCCCTGTTTCACGGGGAAGGCGGTGATGTCGCCGGCGGCGAAGACATCGGAAAGACCCTGCACTCGGCCATGCGCGTCCACCGGCAGGAAGCCCTCGGCAGTCTGCGGTAGACCGTCGATCCGCGGTCCGTGCAGACGTGGTAGCGCGACGACACGGTCGGCGGCGATTGTTCCCTCCGGGACGAGGAGCAGCTCGTCGTCGTCCAACTCGACAGCGCACGACGATGTGTGAAGGGCGATGCCCCGCTCTTCCAGCAACGCCCGGGCCGCGTCGGTTCCAGCACGGCCGAACAGCTGCAGCGGCTCCTCCTCGGGAGTGACGAGCATCAACTCGACCTCCTGGAGCCCACGAGCAGCAAGATCGGCGGCCGTCATCAGCGCCAGCTCGTAGATCGGCAGCGACCAAACCGCTCCCCACGGAACGCGAAACGTCAGGGCGCCGATGACGGCGGGTATCGGCAGCGCGCCGCAGGCAACGAGGACAACGTCGTACCGAATCGAGCTGCCGGAGGACGTCCATGCCACGTGCCTTCCAGCGTCCACTCCGACCAGCGCCCCCGGCAAAAAGGTCGCACCTGCCGCCGCGACGAGCTCGGCCAGATCGAACTGTCGCACTTCGCCGACTCCGAATGGCTCGGCGACGGACAGCGGTCGATACGAGAAGTGAGGCTCGGGTGCAAGCACTTCGACGGTGACCCGATCCTCCGCAAGCGCCCGCAACGCCAAAGTGGCCTCGAGAGCCGCCACGCCTCCACCAGCGATCAACACCCGCATCGGCACGCCAACCGTCTCCTTCGAGCAGCTTCGCCGACGATAACACGTCGACGGCAGCTCAAATCTCGCCCGCATGTGACGGTGGCTGCCTCCATAGCTGCCCCGTTGCGACACGCGCGACGCAGGTCGGGTGTCGGTGCGAGGGGTACCCCCGCAACGGCGTTCGAGGCCTAACGACCCCCCGAATCAGGCCCGCGCGTTGGGGTGCGTTCCACGCGCGCGCGCACGCGCGCGTATGCGGTTCAGTCGCGTCGCCGGGTCGGGAGTCCCACGCCTTGCAGCCTCCGCGAGGGTACCCGCCATTCCTCCACGCCGTCGTCACGCGACGATTACGGACGACCCGCCAAGACGCTTACGCGCGCGTGCGCTGTTGTCTACGACCCTGAATGGCCTCGGCTGTGGCGTGCGCGGCCTGGCATGCTTGCTGCGGCACGATCCGATCCGGAGATGGGCTGCGCCCTCACCGTCCCGAGCTGAACTCGAGCGTCTCGTGTTCGCCGGGTGCTGTGTCTGATCGGTAAAAACCGGTGCCAAGCGGCCGATCCGTCGCCCAAGGAGGCAACGGCGCGGTGACGCGGCGGCCTCTCAAAGTGCGGTTTTGCAGATGGTTCGGTTGGAGCGGAGCGGCGCCGGAGTCGAACCGACCTAGCCGTGGGCTACACGACCGCACTGGTTTTGAAGACCAGCTGGGCCACCGGGCCCATGCCGCTCCGCCGTAATTATCCCTCGCTTCGCTTCGCTCACGCTCGGGGCGCGCGGCTTCGCCGCGCGCGATTGGTCGGCGGTGCGCGGAGCGCCGCTTCGATGAAGCGTTCCGAGCGCCGCGGCCGAGCCGCGGCGCCGGCCAGTGGTGTACGACCTCTAGTAATTCTCGAACCGGCGGCTTATTCTCGACGAGCCGTTAGTCCGGACGAGAGGGGACCTGGGTGTTCGCACGAGGGCGTCGCAAAGGAGCTGCTGCTGCAGTCGGCCTGGCGCTGATCGCGCCTCTGGCGCTCGCTTCGAGCGTCACCGCATCGACTGACCAGCCGGCCGGGGGCACAGCCACGCGGCTCGTGCGCGACGACGTGCACCACGACGTCTCGCCCCCGTTGCGCACCATCCCGCCGGCTCCGGGGCCGCCCGAGGATCAGCGGCTCGACAAGGAACCGAAGCACGGGTTCCCTGTTCCCGACCAGAGCAACGCTCCCGACCCTGTCGTCCAGTCCTCTCCCGGCAGGATTGCGGCGCCGGTGCTCGGTCTCGGCTTCGAAGGGATCGGCCAGGGCTTCAGCGGGCCCTCCGGCACGTTCACGGTCACTTCTGCGCCGCCGGACCCGAACGGCGCAGTCGGACCGAACAACTTCGTCGAGGTCGTCAACCAGAGCTTCGCGATCTTCAGCAAATCGGGCACAGCGATCTACGGACCGGTGCCGACGAACACGCTGTGGAGCGGCTTCGGCGGCGGCTGCCAGACGAACGACGACGGTGACGCCACGGTCGAGTACGACAAGCTCGCGGACCGCTGGATCATCCAGCAGTTCTCGGTCAGCACGACGCCCTACCTCGAATGCGTCGCAGTGTCCACGAGCGGCGACCCGACCGGCTCGTACTACCGCTACTCGTTCGGCGGCTTCGGCAACAACTTCCCGGATTACCCGAAGCTCGGCGTGTGGCCCGACGCCTACTACGTCACGTTCAACCTCTTCGCGGGCGGCATCAGCTTCGCCGGCCCGAGGGCATGCGCCTACGACCGCGCGAAGATGCTCCAGGGCCAGGCCGCGACGCAGCAGTGCTTCACGCTCAGTTCGTCGTACGGCAGCCTCCTCGCCTCCGACCTCGACGGCACGACGCCTCCGCCGAGCGGCTCGCCAAACTTCATCGTCAGCTTCGCGACCAACAGCCTCCTGCTGTGGAAGTTCCACGTCGACTGGACGACGCCCGGCAACTCGAGCCTCACCGGGCCGGCGAACGTCTCCGGCGTCGCCGCGTTCTCACCGGCGTGCAACGGCGGCGGCACGTGCATCCGCCAGGCCGGCACCGGACAGAAGCTCGATTCGCTCGCCGACCGGCTCATGTACCGGCTCGCGTACCGCAACTTCGGCGACAACGAGTCGCTCCTCGTCGATCACAGTGTCGCGGCTGGAAACTCGGCGGGCGTGCGGTGGTACGAGCTGCGCAACCCGAACGGGTCGCCTACGGTCTTCCAGCAAGGGACGTACGCGCCGGACGCGAGCTACCGCTGGATGGGGAGCGTCGCCATGGACCACTCCGGCGACATCGCGCTCGGCTACAGCGTCTCGAGCAATTCCGTCTACCCGAGCATCCGTTACACGGGCCGCCTCGCGGGCGATCCACTCGGTCAGCTGCAGAGCGAGTCGACGATCGTCGGCGGCGCTGGCTCGCAGACCGGCGGTCTCAGCCG
>WNGE01009834.1_pt1 | contig 10010 bp, 8 predicted proteins | sample 5400651 | NCBI WGS metagenome assembly WNGE01 (sample SAMN13153370, study PRJNA577476) | soil metagenome | isolation source: 60 cm soil or saprolite under grassland replicate 2 | place: USA:California | collected 2016-06-15 | reverse complement strand
ACAAGCTGCTTCGCATTCTCAATGCGATGGCGCGCACCGGTCAGCCGTGGGACGAGAGTTTTCATGCAATCACCCCTTGACAACCAACACAGTTGCTCGGGGGGCAGCGCAGCGGCATCAGCCGCACGCGTGGGGGCACACATTCGCGCCGCCGGGCCGCCCCAAGGTGCGAATTGCTCCCCCTCGGGGGGCAGCGCAGCGGCCATAGCCGCAAGCGTGGGGGCACATCAATGACACTCCGTCGCGTCAGCCTGCTGGGCGCATCGGGCTCGATCGGCGACTCGGCGCTCGACGTGATCGCGCGGCATCCCGATCGTTTCGCGGTCGTGGCGCTCGCCGCCCACCGGCAATGGGAGAAACTCGCCGAATTGTGCCGCCGCTACCGGCCGCTTGTCGCAGCGCTGCTCGACCCCGCCGCCGCGCGTTCGCTCGAGCAGGCGCTCGCGGGACAGGGGCTGCCGACGCGCGTCCTCGCCGGGGAGGCCGGGCTGATCGAGGCCGCCACATTGCCGGAAGCAGACACGGTGCTCGCCGCGATCGTGGGGGCCGCGGGCCTCGCGCCGACGCTGGCAGCAGCGCACGCCGGCAAACGCATCCTGCTCGCGAACAAGGAAGCGCTGGTCATCGGCGGTGCCGCGTTCATGGCCGCAGTCGAGGCGGGCGGGGCGACGCTGGTGCCGATCGACAGCGAGCACAATGCGATTTTCCAGTGCCTGCCGCCGCACTACGCCCGCGATCCGAAGGCCGCCGGCGTGCGGCGCATCCTGCTCACGGCTTCGGGCGGGCCGTTTCGCACACGCGCGCTCTGCGAGCTCGCTCGGGTCACGCCGGAGGAAGCCTGCGCGCACCCGAAGTGGGTGATGGGCAGGAAAATCAGCGTCGATTCCGCGACGATGATGAACAAAGGGCTCGAGGTCATCGAGGCGCACTGGCTGTTCGGGGTACCGCGCTCGGCGATCGAAGTCGTCATTCATCCCGAAAGCGTCATCCATTCTCTGGTCGAATACGTTGACGGCAGTGTGCTGGCCCAGCTCAGTAATCCCGACATGCGCACGCCGATCGCGCAAGCGCTTGCGTTCCCCGACCGCGTCGATGCCGGCGTCGACGCGCTCGAGCTCGCGCGCCAGCGAACGCTCTCGTTCGAGGCGCCCGATCTCGATCGCTTTCCCTGCCTCAAGCTCGCCTTCGAGGCGCTGGACAGCGGAGGGACGGCGCCGGCGGTGCTGAACGCGGCCAACGAAATCGCCGTCGCCGCCTTCCTCGATCGGCGCATCCGTTATACCGATATCGTCACGGCTTGCGCCGAGACGCTCGCGCGGCTGCCGTCGCAACCGGTTCGCGCGCTCGCCGACGCGCTCGGCGCCGACGCCGAAGCCCGCGTGATCGCACGCGCGTGCCTCAAGCTTCCCGCCGACGGACCTTCGCCACTCGCTGCCTGATGAAGATTGCATCGATGCGTGATATCACTCACCCTCACCCCTTCCCGCTGTCCCATAAGCGCCGCCGGGCCGCCCCAAGGCGCGAATCGCGCCCCCTCGGGGGGCAGCGCAGCGGCGCGAGCCGCAAGCGTGGGGGTACTCGTCCGCGGGCGAGGGAAAAAGAAATGGTGAACGCGGCCTACATCCGCTTGCAGGCACAGTAATGGACATAGTGCAAAAACTCATTGCCTTCCTCGTCGTGCTCGGCGTGCTGATCACTTTCCACGAGCTCGGCCATTTCTGGATCGCGCGGTTGTGCGGCGTCAAGGTCCTGCGTTTCTCGATCGGCTTCGGCCGGGTGGTGTGGTCGCGCCGCTTCGGTCCTGATCGCACCGAGTGGGCGGTTTCGGCCGTGCCGCTCGGCGGCTACGTGAAGATGGCGGACGAACGCGAAGGCGATGTCGCTCCTGTCGATCTCGACCGCGCGTTCAACCGCCAGAGCATTGCGAAACGCATCGCGATCGTTGCCGCGGGTCCGTTCGCGAATCTCGTCCTCGCAGTCTTCCTGTTCGCGGCAACGTTCGTCATCGGCGTTCCCGGCCAGCGCGCGATCCTCGCTACGCCGCCAGCGAACACGCCGGCGGCTGCGGCGGGCATCCGTGAAGGCGATCAGGTCGTGGCCGTCGATGGGAGATCCGTCGCAAGCTGGCAGGATTTGCGCTGGCGCCTGCTCGAAGCGTCCGGCCACGATGATGCCGTGCTGATCGTCGAGCAGCGTGATGGATCGCGGGCGACGCGCGTTGTTTCGCTAGCGACATTGCCGCCTTCCGAATGGGAAGGCAATTTCATGCCGACGCTCGGGTTGAAGGCCGACTTCGGCCCGCCGGTCGTCGAGCAGGTGATCCCGGGCAAGCCGGCGGAGCGCGCGGGATTGAAGGCCGGTGATCGCATCATCGCGATCGACGGAACGGCTGCGAGCTCGCCAGGCGATGTCGCGTCGCGGACCAACGCGAAACCCGGTGCGCCGGTGACCTACCGGATCGCGCGCGGAGGAGAAACATTCGATACCACGCTGACGACGGAGGTCACCGAGCAAGCTGGGAAGAGGATCGGCATCGCCGGCGTGCGGCTCAAGGTCGATCCGGATATCGCGCAATCGCTCAGCGTCACGCTGCGTTATGGCGTGATCGACGCGTTGGGGCAGGGCGCGAAGAGGACGTGGGAACTCTCACTGTTCACGCTGAAGATGCTCGGCCGCATTGTTACCGGTGACGCATCGCTCAAGAACATCAGCGGACCGATCACGATGGCCGATTATGCAGGGCAGTCCGCGCAGGCGGGAACGCTCGTCTTCCTCGGCTATCTCGCACTCATCAGCATTAGCCTGGGCGTGCTCAATCTGTTGCCCATTCCTCTGTTGGATGGAGGGCATTTGCTGTATTATTTCGCCGAACTCATCAAAGGCAGTCCTGTTTCCGACCGCGCCTTCGAGGTCGGCCAGCGCATAGGCATGGCCGTGCTGGCGGTGCTGATGGCACTGGCGCTCTTCAATGACCTCTCCCGTCTTTTCTAGTGGTTCGTAACGTCCCATCCCGGATGTCGAAGGTGAACGAGCCGCGCCGGCGCAATGCGTCCCGGCCGCTTCGCCGCGCCAGTGTCGCGCAGCGGATTCGCGCGCTGTGGGTCATGGTTGGCGCACTGCTTGCCGTCGCCGTCGCGCCCTCCGCCCGCGCGTTCGAGCCCTTTGTGGTGAAGGACATCCGCGTCGAAGGCGTGCAGCGCACCGAAGCGGGGACGGTCTTCTCCTATCTGCCGATCAAGGTCGGCGACCGCCTCGACGATGCCAAGGCGGCGCAGGCGGTCAAGGCGCTGTTCGCGACCGGATTTTTTCGCGACGTGCGGCTCGAGGTCGAAAACGGCGTGCTGGTTGTCATCGTCCAGGAGCGCCCGACGATCAGCAAGGTGGAGATTTCCGGCAACAAGGAGTTCGAAACCGATACGCTCAAGAAGGCGCTGAAGGATATCGGCCTTGCCGAGGCGCGCATCTTCGACCGTTCCGCGCTCGACCGCGCCGAGCAGGAAATGAAACGGCAGTACATCACGCGCGGCAAGTACGCTGCGCAGGTGACGACCACGGTGACGCCGCAGGAGCGCAATCGTGTCGCGGTGAACTTCACGATCGTCGAAGGCGACACGGCGAAGATCGCCCGCATCAACATCGTCGGCAACAAGGCGTTTTCCGAATCGGAGCTCTTGAGCCAGATGACGCTGACCACCCCCGGCTGGACGACGTGGTACACGAAGAACGACCAGTACTCGAAGCAGAAGCTCTCGGCCGATCTCGAGACGATCCGCAGCTTCTACCAGAATCGCGGCTACCTCGAGTTCATCGTCGAATCCACGCAGGTCTCGATCACGCCGGACAAGGAAGACATCTTCATCACGGTCAATGTGAGCGAGGGCGAGCAATTCACCGTATCCGACGTGCGACTCGCGGGCGACCTGCCGGTCGCGGAAGAGGATTTGATGCGGCTCGTGACCTTTCGACCCGGCGATGTCTATTCGCGCGAGAAGCTGCAGGCAGCGGCCAAGGGCATCAGCGATCGGGTGGGGACCGAGGGTTACGCGTTCGCGAACGTGAACATCGTCCCGGAAGTCGACCGGACGAAACATCAGGCGTCGTTCACGATCTACGTCGACCCGGGCCGGCGCGTCTACGTCCGCAAGATCAACATCAACGGGAACGTGAAGACGCGCGACGAGGTGGTCCGCCGCGAGATTCGACAGCTCGAGGCCGCGTGGTACGACGGCGCGCGCATCGATCGATCGAAGGTGCGGATCAAGCGCCTGGGCTATTTCGAGGACGTCAACATCGAGACGCCCCAGGTTCCGGGCTCGCCCGATCAGGCCGACGTCGAAGTGACGGTGACGGAAAAAGCCACGGGCAACCTGTCGGCGGGCGTCGGCTATTCCAGCGCCGACGGCTTCGTGTTCAGCGGATCGGTGTCGCAGCAGAACATCTTCGGCAGCGGCAACGCCCTCATCGCCGCGATCAACACGAGCAAGATCAATCGCACGATTTCGCTTGCCTTCACCGAGCCCTACTGGACCGTCGACGGCATCTCGCGGACGCTCGAAGTGTATCAGCGCAACGTCAACCCGACCTCGCTCGCGGTGTCTCAATACGAGTCGTCGACGATCGGCGCCGCCGTGTCCTTCGGGGTCCCGATCAGCGAAACCGACACGGTCAACGTCGGCTTCCGGGCCGAGCGCACGAACCTTACGCTGTTCGACAACAGTCCGCCGATCTACTACGTGTTCGTCAACGACTTCGGCTACACGACGAACGCCTACATCCTGTCCGCCGGCTGGTCGCGTGACACCCGCGACGACATCCTCTATCCTACGCGCGGTACGCTGCAGAGCGCCGTGGGCGAAGTCGGCTTGCCCTTCGGCGATCTGTCGTTCTACAAGCTCAATTACCTGATCCAGTCGTTCTGGCCCGTGTACAGGGATTTCGTGCTGATGCTGCGCGGCGACGCGGGCTACGGCGATGGCTATGGCGGCAAACCGCTGCCGTTCTACAAGGCGTTCTACGCCGGTGGCGTCGGCTCGGTCCGCGGCTACCAGACGGCTTCGCTCGGTCCGCAGGACATCTACAACAACGCGTTGGGCGGCAAGCGCAAGCTCGTCGGCAACGTCGAGCTCTTCTATCCGATCCTGAAGGGCGACAAATCCGTGCGCGCGAGCGTGTTCTTCGATGCCGGCCAGATCTACGCCAACGGGCAGGAGCCGCCGGAACGCCAGCAAGATGCGCTCCAGTCGTTCCGCTACTCGGCAGGCGTGGGTGTCGCGTGGAATTCGCCCGTCGGGCCGCTCAAGTTCAGCTACGCGTACCCGCTCAACAACAAGCCGCTCGACAGAATCCAGCGCTTCCAGTTCCAGGTTGGTACCGTCTTCTGAACGCCTCGTGCGCATCCTGCCGGAGAAACCCGTGAAACGCCGCACCCACCGCATCCTCGCCGCTTCGTTCGCCATCATTGCGCTGGCGGTCGCAGGCGGCGCGACCGCGCAGGCGGCCGACTACAAGATCGGCTTCGTGAATACCGAGCGGCTGTTCCGCGATGCGGCGCCGGCCAAGCGCGCGCAGCAGAAGCTCGAGAAGGAGTTCGCCGCCCGCGACGCCGAGATCCAGAAGCTGTCGAAGCAGGTGCGCGATCTCCAGGCGCTGCTCGAAAAGGACGGCGTCACGATGGCCGAGCCCGAGCGACGCAACCGCGAGCGCGACCTGGCGAACCTGTCGCGCGACCTCACGCGCTCGCAGCGCGAATTCCGCGAGGACCTGAACCTGCGCCGCAACGAGGAGCTCGCGAGCGTCCAGGAGCGGGCGAACAAGGTGATCCAGCAGATCGCCGAAGCCGAAAAATTCGACCTGATCATCCAGGATCCGGTCGTCTACGCGAGCCAGAAGATCGACATCACCGACAAGGTGATCAAGGCGCTCGCCGACAAGTAGCCGGCGTCCCGCCCGCGTTCATGCTTCTTTCCGAACTCGCGTCCCGCGCCGGGGCGACGCTGGATGGCGATGGCACGGTGCGAATCACCCGCGTCGCGACGCTCGAACTGGCGGGTCCGGGAACGATCGCCTTCCTGGCCAATCCGAAGTATCGCGCGAAACTGTCCGCCACCGGCGCGGCCGCCGTGATCGTCGCACCCGAGATGGCTCGCGAGACGCCGCTCCCCAAGCTCGTCAGCACCAATCCTTACGCGACGTACGCCAGGGTCGCGACGCTGCTGCATCCAACCCCGCCGCCCGCGGAGCTCGGCGTGCACGCGACCGCGATCATCGGCGACGGCGCGCGCATCGCAAGCTCCACGACGATCGGACCGTACGCGGTGATCGGCGCCGGCGCGGTGCTCGGCGAGCGCGTGCGCATCGGGTCCGGTTGCGTGATCGGCGCGGGTACGATCATCGCCGAGGACGCACTTCTTCACGTCCGGGTCACGATCTACGATCGCTGCGCGATCGGTCCGCGGACGATCATCCACAGCGGTGTCGTCATCGGCGCCGACGGCTTCGGAATGGCCGAAGAAGCGGGGCGCTGGCTCAAGATTCCGCAGATAGGCCGCGTCGTCGTCGGCGCCGACGTCGAGATCGGCGCGAACACGACGATCGACCGCGGCGCGATCGACGATACCGTCATCGAGGACGACGTCAAGCTCGACAACCAGATCCAGATCGGCCACAACTGCCACGTCGGCGCGCATACGGTGATCGCCGGCTGCGTCGGCATCTCGGGCAGCGTGCGGATCGGGAAGAACTGCAAGATCGGCGGTGCGTGCATGATCGCCGGGCATCTCTCGATCGCCGATGGCACGGTGCTCTACGGCGGGACATCGGTAGGCTCGTCGATCGACACGCCCGGTGCGTACGCGAGCGGAATGTTGCCGCTGCCGGCGGCTGAATGGCGGCGCGTTGCGCTGCAGCTGCGCAAGCTGCGCGAGCTCGTCGAGCGGGTCCGCGCGCTCGAGCAAGGCGGTAGGCCGGCAGCTTCGGCGCAGAGCCCAGGTGAGGACGAGCGATGAGCGCGGCAGCGCCGGCCGCAAGCGTGGGGAATGCATTATGACCGCAGAGTGTCGGGGCACGATGGATGTTCTGGAGATCATGGAGTACCTGCCGCATCGGTACCCGTTCCTGCTGCTCGACCGCGTGACCGAATGCGTTTCCGGCAAGTGGATTCGCGGGATCAAGAACGTGACGATGAACGAGCCGTTCTTTCAGGGTCATTTCCCGGGTTACCCGGTGATGCCCGGCGTGTTGGTGATCGAGGCGCTGGCGCAGCTCGCTTCCATCCTTGCCTGGCAGGCGCTCGACAAGAAGCCCGGCGATGGCACGATGATCTTCTTCGCCGGCATCGACGGTGCGCGTTTCCGGCGCCAGGTGTTTCCCGGCGACCAGCTCATCCTCGAAGCCGAAGTCCAGCGGCTCGTCCGCGGTGTCGGCAAATACAAAGTCCGGGCGATGGTAGGCAGCGATCCCGTGGCCGAAGCCGACCTCCTCGCAGCGATGCGCAACCCGAACTCGTCCGCACAAGACGCCTGAGTGGACCCCCAAGCTTGCTTCGCTCGCCTCCCCCCGAGGGGGATGCAGGCCTCCCTTGGGGCGGCCCGGCGGGAGGCCTGACGCCATGCCGCGCCTGCACGCGACGGCGCTCGTCGATTCGAAGGCCGAGCTCGCAGCCGATGTCGAGGTGGGCGCCTATTCGATCATCGGCCCCGACGTCGTCATCGGCGCGGGCACCGTCATCGGTCCGCACGCGGTCGTGACCGGGCGCACGCGGATCGGCGCGCGCAACCGGATCTGGCAGTTCACGTCGATCGGCGACATTCCGCAGGATCGCAAATACGGGGGCGAGCCGACCACCACCAGCATCGGCGACGACAACGTGATCCGGGAATTCGTGTCGGTTCACGCCGGCACCGCGCAGGATCGCGGCGAAACGACGATCGGCAACGGCAACCTGCTGCTGGGTTACACGCACATCGCCCACGACTGCGTCATCGGCAACAACACGACGTTCTCGAACAACGCGCAGCTCGCCGGTCACGTCACGGTCGGCGACTTCGCCGTGCTGGGTGGATTTTCCGGCGTCCACCAGTTCTGCCGCATCGGTGCGCATGCATTGATCGCCGCTGGCGCAATCGTGCTGCAGGACGTCCCGCCCTTCATCGTCGCGCAGGGCTATCCGGCCAAGCCCCACGGGACGAACAACGAAGGCTTGCGGCGACGCGGCTTCACCGCCAACGATATTCTCGCCGTGCGCCGCGCCTACAAGACCCTCTACCGCGAGGGACTCTCGCTCGACGATGCGAAGATCGCGCTTGCGCAGGCCGCGACGGCGACGCCTGCATTGCGCGCGCTGGTCGAATTCCTCGCGGCACCCGGTCGCGGCATCGTCCGCTGATCGCCGGCGGCGCCGTTCGCGATGTCCGACGCCGCCCGCCACGAGAATTCGGTCACGATCGGGATTGTCGCGGGCGAAGCATCGGGCGACGCACTCGCGGCGACCCTGATTCACGCGGTGCGCGAACGCGTCCCGTATGCGCGTTTCGTGGGCATTGCGGGACCGCGAATGGAAGCCGCCGGCTGCGAGGCGTGGCATCCGCTCGAGGCGCTCTCGGTGCGCGGCTTCTCCGAAGTCGTAGGCAGACTTCCCGAGCTGATGGCGATCCGGCGCGCGCTCGGGCGCCGGCTCATTGCAGAGCGTGTCCCCGTCTTCGTCGGGGTCGACGCGCCGGACTTCAACCTCGGCCTCGAGCGCAGGCTCAAGCGTGCCGGCGTGCGCACCGTGCATTTCGTCAGTCCGTCCGTCTGGGCGTGGCGGCGCGAGCGCGTGGCGAAGATCGGTCGCGCCGCCGACCGGATGCTGGCGCTGTTTCCTTTCGAGCCGCCGATCTACGAGGCTGCGGGCGTACCCGTGACCTTCGTCGGCCATCCGCTCGCGCAGGACGCGGCGACGTTCGGCGCAAGGCGCGAGGCGCGCGAGCAGCTGAAGCTCGGCATCGCGCAGCCGGTATTCGCGCTGCTTCCGGGAAGCCGCGCGTCGGAGCTCGACCTCCACGGCGACCTCGTGCTGCAGACGGCTGCGGCAATCCACGCAACGCGCCCCGATGCGCGCTTTCTCGTCCCGCTCGCCACGCGGCCGACACGCGAGCGCTTCGAGGCTGCGCTCTACCGTCTCGGTCTCGAGACATTGCCGCTGACCCTTCTCTACGGGCACGCAACGGATGCGTTGCGTGCGGCCGATGTCGGCATCGTCGCCTCGGGGACAGCGACACTCGAAGCCGCGCTCGCCGGCTGTCCCCACGTGATCTTCTACCGCGTGAGCGCGCTCACCGCCGCCATCGTCCGCCGCCGCCTGCTGCTGCCATGGGTCGGGCTGCCGAACGTGCTCGCGGGAAAGTTCGTCGTGCCCGAGCTGTTGCAGGAAAACGCCACCGTCGAGAACCTCGCCCAGGCCGCGCAGAACCTCTACGACGACACGGTGACGCGGCGACGGCAGGAAGCGCTGTTTGCGAGCTTCGCGCAATGGTTGCACGCGGATACCGGCGCGCTCGCGGCCGCTGCGGTGGCGGAGGAATTGCATGCCGCGGGCGTCCAATGCTGAAGCGCGCCGTTTCGCTGCAAGGCGTTGCGGGCATCGACGAAGCGGGCCGCGGCCCGTTGGCCGGGCCGGTGGTCGCAGCCGCCGTGATCCTCGATCCGGCATGGCGGATCGCCGGACTGCGCGATTCGAAGGCGCTGGCAGGCGAGGAGCGCGAACGGCTCGCCATCCTGATTCGCGCGCGTGCACTCGCCTGGGCAGTGGGCGTGGCCAATGTCGGAGAAATCGACGAGTTGAACATCCTGCACGCGACGATGCTCGCCATGCGCCGAGCCGTGGCCGCATTGTCGGTGACGCCGGAGGCGGCGTGGATCGACGGCGACCGGTGTCCGGATCTGCCGTGCCCGACGCGCGCGATCGTCAAAGGCGACCGCGACGTCGTCGTGATCGCGGCGGCATCGATTCTCGCCAAGACCGCGCGCGATGC
>WNGE01026257.1_pt1 | contig 10012 bp, 10 predicted proteins | sample 5400651 | NCBI WGS metagenome assembly WNGE01 (sample SAMN13153370, study PRJNA577476) | soil metagenome | isolation source: 60 cm soil or saprolite under grassland replicate 2 | place: USA:California | collected 2016-06-15 | reverse complement strand
CGGGCCCCCAGCGCTGATCCTCGCCCGACACTGGCCGCACGTACTGGCTGTGACAGTACCAGCAGCCCTCGCGCTGATAGACCTGGCGGCCGAGCTGCTCCAGGGGCGTGTAAGGCGACGATTCGTACCAGACCCACTTGATCTGGCCGAGCTCGTTGCGGAGCGCCCGGGTGGCTCGCGTCTCCCGGGACTGCGGGATCCAGATCGGCAGGACGCCCTGGACGAAGATGGCCAGGGAGATGCAGAAGAAGCCGGCCCCCAGCACGTACGTCTTCATCTCAGGCCCGCGCAGCGCTCTCGCCGCGTTCCCCGGGCGCCACGCGGGACAGCGGACGCTCGGCGCCGGCGCCCGCGGGGCTCATGGCGGTCCGCATGAAGTTGTACACCAGGAGCGACATCCCCACGTCCATGGAGATGCCGGCCAGGGTGCGGACGAGCCAGAACGGCTTCATCGTCACCAGCGAATCGACCCACTCGACCCGCGCCATCAGCATGTACCCCTGCTGGAGCCCCTGCGCCGACAGCACGAGCCCCATGGTCGAGATGCCGAGGGTGATGAGCCAGAAGCTCCAGTTGCCGAGCCGGAAGCTCCACAGCGGGCGCCCGCAGAGCCGCGGCCACACGTAGATCGCGCCCGCCATCGCCCAGACGACGAAGGTGCCGAAGACGGTCAGGTGGGAGTGCGAGATGACGAAGTCGGTGAAGTGCGTCGGCTGCTGGAGGGACCGCAGCGCTTCCACCGAGCCCTGGAAGCACCCGGCGAGGTACATGATCGAGCCCATGATCAGGAACTTGGCGGGCAGGTTCCGGGAGAACCCTCCCCACTGGCCGATCATGGTGCCGAAGAAGTTCTGGAGCACGGTCCACACCGGGATGATCAGCATCATGGACGAGATGATCGCGATGGTCTCGGCCCAGTCGGCGATGGGGCTGTAGAGGTAGTGATGGATGCCGACGAAGGGGTAGAAGAAGGCCAGCGACCAGAACCCGATCAGCGACAGCTTGTGACTGTAGATCGGGGCGCGGACGGACGCGGGCAGGAAGTAGTAGATGAGGACGTACCCGGCGGGGGTGATCCAGAGCCCCACGACGTAGTGGATGAAGAGCCCGTGAAGGGCTGCGTTGTTGATGCCGGGCACGGTGCTGTACGGACCGATGATGAGCAGGATCAGGTTGATGTCGGTCCAGACGAAGGCGCCGATGAGGTACCACAGGCTCACGTAGAGCGCTCGCTGGGTGCGCCGGGCGATCGTCATGAGGAGCTGGACGGTGACCGCCAGCACCAGGATCATCAGGATGATGACGTTCCAGAGCGCCAGCTCCCCCGCCTCCCATCCCCGGTTGGTGCCGAGGACGGTGAGCCCGAGGAAGGCCGCGGCGAGGTTCAGGTTCCAGACCCAGACGAGCGCGTGCCCCCACCGCTCGTTCCAGACGCGGACGCCGGCCAGCCGGGGGGTCACGTAGTAGCAAAGACCGATGAAGAGCGTCGAGAAGGCGCCCCAGATCACCCCGTTGACGTGAACGGGACGGAGCCGACCGAAGGTGAGCCACGACTGGTCGCCGAGGAAGTCGGGGTAGTTGAACTTGGTCGAGACCATGACCCCGACGGTGGGAGCGAACATGAGCCAGAAGAACCCCCAGAGGAGCCACTTCCGGATCAGCTCCCGGTCGATCAGCTCGTCGTTCCTGGCGACGGCGTCCTGGGCCACTCTGACCTCCTCCGCGCTTGCCGTGAGGACGAACGGCCGTGGATCAGGCGAACCGGATGTCCTGCGCGGCCTCGAAACGCTGGCCCCGGTTGTTCGTGAGTACCGCCCGCACGGGGCCCTCGCGGCGCGCCCGCAGGGGGAAGCTGATGAAGACATCGTCGCTGAGCGCCGGCGTGCACTCGAAGCGGTTCACCCGCTCCCCACCGTAGAACACCTCGACCAGGCTCAGGTGGAACGGCTCGGACTCCTGCACGAACCTCCCATCACGAAAGCCCAGACCGGTCCGGTTCGGGTGGCGCGTGACGAGCTGCACCAGCACGATCTCGTCGGGCCGGATCCTGCCGCGCTTGAGCAGTTCGGGGATCCGGAGGGCAGGCGGGCGGATCTCGTCGTCCTTGATCCGAGCGGGCGGCGCGGGGGCCGCGCAGCCGCCGGCGCCCTCGACGACGCTGATGGACCGCGTGCTGGACCAGCGCCCGTGCCGGTTGCACTCGGCCGTCACCGAGACCTCCGATCTCCCGTCGTGAAGGCGCGCCTGAAAGGACAGGTAGAGCCGGCCGTTGGCCGGGCTCCAGTGAAACACACCCTTGGAGGGAACGGGATCCCGCTGGTTGCTCACCTGGATGGTCGTGATGCAGTGGCCTTGGTCCATGGGGTGCGTCATCTCCACCACGATGGGCACCTTGGCGCCATTGCCGGCGACCACCGGAAGCTCGAGCACGGGGAGATGAAGGCGCTCGAACGGCGGGAGCAGATCCGGATCATCGGCGCTGAGGCGCCGGGCTTCGGCGGCGCGGCCGCCCTGCCATGACCCTCCCTCGGCCAGGAGCCCCACCGCCCCGGACGCCAGGGCGAGAAAGGCGCGCCTAGACCCCATCGTGCGCAACCGATGCGCCACGCTCACCCCTGCCGTCTCCGAGGGAGAGGGAGCCGCTTCGATCCCCTCGCCCCCGGAGGGGAAGAGGGGCAAGGGTGAAGAGGAGCCTAGGACGTGGAACGCCGGCGGCCGCGAGCCCCCGTGGATCCTCATGCTCCGAGCCTTGCGACCTCAGTGGGTGCCCGTGGCCAGCCGGGAGCCGCGATTGGACCAGTAGATGTAGACTTCGAGGGCCTTCATGGCGTCGCTGTCGGGATCGATCTTGACGCCCTCGTTCGGCTTCTCGATGCACCAGTTGATCATGTCCCGGAGCGTCGAGAACTTGTTGATCTGCTCCTGGAACTTCGGGAACTCGTGGGGATGCGTGTCCGACGCGAACGGGTGGCACATGGCGCAGGCCATCCCCGTCTTGGACAGCGTCACGTTCATCCTCTTCTCGGTGGCCCCGTCTCCGTGGAACAGGAGATCGCCGATCTTCACCTGCTCCATGAAGACCTCCTGGAACGCGTTGAGCTGGTCGAGGGTGTGCTTCTCCTTGTGCGCCAAAGCCGTGGGCGGAGCCAGCAGACGGCCGGTGCCGAGCACGACGAAGAGCAGCCCCACCACCGAGGCTGCCAGAGCGATCAGCAGACGGCGCTTCGCGTTCATGACCATCCCTCCGACGGGCGTCAACCGCCCTGGTGGACGCGGTTAGTAGGGGTACATCCGATCGGCGATACGCGGGCTCAGGATCTGGTTCCCGTTGTCGCCTGTCCCTGAATCGACCTCCGCATCCGCGAAGACCGCCTTCCGGCCGAACATCACGTACTCGTTCTCGACCTTCCCGGCGGCGACCGAGAGGCGTGACCAGCCCACGCCGTCGAAGTGGTCGCCGGGATCGGCGCGGATCATCGCCTTGGTGAGAGCGGGCACTCCTTCCGGGGCATAGGGCCAGGGCCACGAGGTGGCGAGCATCCCGATGGAGCGCATCTTGCCGACCTCGTTGTAGAGCACCTGGTGGGTGTGACCGTGGATGTTGGTCACGTTGCTGAACGGCTTCAGGATCTCGTTGACCTCCCGCCAGTCCCGCGTCCAGAAGTTCCACGGCGGGTAGTACTCGTAGAGCGGCGTGTGGGTGAACACCACCACGGGCTGGCTCTTCGGCCAGTTCGACACCGTCTGGTCGAGCCAGCGCCGCTGGGGCTCACCCACGCCCGCCCAGGGGCCGGCGACGCTGCCATCGAGCGTGGCCATGTGCCCCATCCGCTCCTTGGGCGTCATCTTCTTGGCGCTCCAGTAATCGGGAACCTGCCCGACCGTGTTGAGACCGATGAAACGCACGCCCTTGTGATCGAAGGTCCACGGGCTCTTCCCGAACGTCTGCTCCCACTTGGCGCCCAGGTCCAGGTACCAGTCGTGCTCGCCGGGAATGAAGACCTTCTTGATCGTGAGCTCCTTGAGGATGTCGGCGCCGAGGGCCAGCTCCACCGGGTCCCCGAGCTGGGCCAGATCTCCCCCGAAGATCAGGAAGTCAGCCGGCGGATTCATGGCCTTGATCTCCTGCACCGCCCGGACCGTCTTCTCGACGAACCGGGTGTTCACGCTCTTGGGGTAGAGGTGGGTGTCGGAGAGCCAGGCGAACTTGAAGGCGGCCTGCTGGCCGAAGGCCAGGTCGATGGTGTTGATGGTCGGGAACCATCCCACGGACGCGGCCCCGGCCGCGGTGCCGGCCAGGATGGCCTTGTTGATGAAGGTCCGGCGGGTGATCGTGAGGGCGCGGTTGGGCCGCTCCCCTCGGTCGATCTCCATGTCGATCTGCCGTGGATCCAGATCCGACTCCCTCGGTTCCATAGCTGGTTCCTCCCTGTTGTTCGTCAGCGGCCGGACCACCCCCCTGGCGCTACTTCTTGAGGTCGATCGTGACGCTCACTGCCTCCTTTGGCTTGACGGTGACGGGCTGTTCCACCTCTCCGGTGCTCTCCTGCCAGGTCACCAGCGTGTACTGCCCCGGGGGGACGTCCTTGATGGCGAACGTGCCGTCCTTGGCGCTCACCGCGTAGTAGGGGTTGTCCGCCACGTAGATCCACCCGAGCATCCAGCCGTGGGCGTCGCACTCCACCCGGACCAGGCCGGATTTTTTCAGCGGCTTCTTGATGCGCTGATCCTTGTTGGGCAGGGCGACATTGAAGGCGGTCAGCTTTCCGTAGAAGCCGTGCGTGTTGTGCAGGACAGGGTCGGAGTTGACGATCTCGACGTCGCCGGCCGGGATGATCTGCACGTGCGGGTGAAAGTCGCACTTCTCGTTGTCGATCTCCGGCGTCTTGGCGGACTTCTCCCAGCCCTTGCCCTTCTCCACGGCCTTGAGATAGACGAACGCGTCCTGGACGCCCTTGTCCGGGGCGAGCAGGATCTGAGGCACCTCACGGACGCCCCCGCAGACCTCCTTGTCCTTCGTCGGGATCACTTTCCGCGGGGCCGGCGGCGCGCCGGTGAAGACGACCTTCCCCTGGATCGTCCCTCCGTTCGTCACCGGCGCTACCTCGTAGCGAAAAAGGCGATAACCATGACTGCAAGACGAGGCATTGGCCTGAATCTCCTCACAGCTTGTCGTGTACCTTCTCAGAACAACTCTCGTGGCCGCCGATCTTCACAGCTTGTCGTGCACCTGGGAGCCGGCCGGAAGCTCCAGCTTCTCCCCGCGCGAGTGGCAGACCAGGCATGATCGGCCGCCGATCTCTGACACGAGCGAGTAGGCCGCCCCGTGCGAGGCCCAGACGACGACGTCGTAGCCGTGGCGGGTGACCATCTTGAACTTCGGAGAATCCCCGAGGCCGAGGGTCCGGTACTTGTCCGGCGGAATGATGAAGAGCGAGACGTCCTTCCCCTCGACCCTGTAGTGAAGGGCCGCCACTTCCAGCGCCTCGAGGTTCGAGATCCGCCCGCCGAGCAGGACCAGGTCGTCCCCGGTGAGCTCGGGCAGGCTCACGTTGAAGTTGAGCCGTCCCTTGAACCACTCCTCCGCGGCCTTGGGCGGGACGTGCTGGATGTCGTAGGGGAGCATGCCTCGGGCGAGCTTCTGGTGCTGCTCCACCGAGGCGTCCGCGAGGCGGACGAGCGAGGCCTTCCCCCCGTCCCACAGCCGCTCGCCGCCACGGCCGAACAGGCCGCTGAGTCCGACGCCGAGCAGGCTGCCGAGGGCCAGGAGGGCAAGCCCGGCGACGAGGAGGGAACGGAGGGAAGCGGGCGGACGCCGGGTCGCCGGCCGCTGATCGGGGAGGCCGTCGAGGAGCCGGGTGACCTGATCACGGACTCGCTCGGGAGTCCGTGCGGGCCGAAGCGGCTCGACGTACCGCTCCCGGAAGCTTCGTTCGATCTCCGTCAGCCGCCGGCAATCAGGACAGGCGGTGAGATGGACTTCGAGGGTGGCGGCCTGATCCTCCGGAAGCTCGCCATCTACATACTGGAAGAGCTTCGAGCGAGCGACCTTACAGACCATAGGCACTCCTGGATTTGAGCTGATCGGCCGATGGAGGCTCTTGCAGAAGCGACCGGATCAGGTTTCTCCCGCGATAGAGCCGGGACATGATCGTCCCGACCGGCTTGCCGAGAATGCCGGCGATCTGCTGGTAGGAAAGCCCCTCTATTTCGCGAAGTTCCACGACTTCTCGGAGAATGTTCGGGAGACTCCTGATGGCGTCTCTCACCTCTTCGATCGTGATGCGGCGCAGGAGAGTCTCTTCCGGGTTGAGCGGAACGGGATACAGGAACACCTCCTTCGCGAGATCCTTGCCCTGGCCGTCATCCCCCCGCCACTCCTCCTCGACAGGGCGGACGCGCAGCCTCCGCCCTCTGTCTATCTGGGCGTTTTTCATGATCTTGAACACCCAGACCTTGAAGCTGTGGTCGTGCTTGTAGGAGCCGAAGCCTCGAAACGCCCGGAGGAACGTCTCCTGAAGGAGATCCTCGGCCTCGGACGCGCTCCGGCTCAGGACGAGGGCGTAGTTATAGAAGGAGTCCAGGTGGGTCAGGCAAAGCTCTTGAAACTCCGCCCTTTCGTCCATTCGCCTCTCGACTCTCCGTTGAGACGGAGCAGGACCTGTTATGAAATACTACGCACGCCCGAGAGGTTTATTCCACGCCGCGAGATCCTCCCGTGCGCCCCGCCCGGAGGGACGGGGAAAGGTTGTCGGATCTCTCGACGTCCACGAGAAAGTCAGCTGTGCATCCTCGCCGAAGGGCGGCGACCTGATCACCGACGCAGCAACCGCGATCTGCGCAGCTTCTCGAGGGGTAAGCCGCTGCGATCTGCTCGGCTTCCGCCGGCTCACTGGATCACCTGACCGGCTCGCAGCAGCAGCGACGGCGGGATCGTCAAGCCGAGGGCCTTCGCGGTCTTCAGGTTGAGGGCGAGCTCGAACCTCGTGGCCTGCTCGACGGGCAGGTCGGCGGGCTTCGCGCCCTTCAGGATCCTGGCTACATAGGTCGCCGAACGACGAAAGAGATCGGGAAAGTGCGGCCCATACGCCGCGAGGCCACCCGCCTCGATGAACGCCCGCGGTCCCGACACGGTCGGCAGCCGATTCTGGAGCGCGAACTCCAGGATCCGCTTCCACTGATCCTGGAGCGTCAGGTCGACGATGAGCCCCCCGACGGCCACTTTCTTCAAGGTCGCGAGGGCTTGGTCCAGCTCCTTGGCGTCGCGCACTAGAAGCGTGTTGACCGGAACGCCCAGCGCTCGGCCCGCGGCCTCGCCTCCGCCCAGGACCGCCTTCGCCGTCGCCGGGTTGACGAGGAACGCGGCGCGAGGGATCTTGGGCGCGATCACTTTCAGCACCTCCAGCCGTTTCACCGCCATCTCGGGCGCGCTGGCCGAGAGCCCGGTGACGTTCCCGCCCGGTCGTGCCAGGCTCGCGACGAGCTTTTCGCCGACGGGATCGGCAGTGAAGGCCATCACGATGGGAATCGTCGGGCTCGCCTGCTGGACGGCGCGCACCGCGGAGGTCGTTGACGCAACGACCACGTCCACCTTGAGCCGGACGAGCTCCGAGGCGAAACCGGGAAGCCGTTCGGAAGCGCCCTTCGCATGCCGCGCCTCGATGACGGTGTTCTGTCCGTCGACGTAGCCGTAGTCGCGCAGACCCTGCCGAAACGCCTCCAGGTTGGCAGCATCCGCCGACGCGGAGACCAGCGAGAGATAACCGATCCGGACGATTTTCGCAGGCTGCGCGGTGGCAGCGCGCGGCGCGACGAGGAGGGTAACAGTGATGAAGCTGATAAAGTCGCGCCGGTCCACTACTGGATCACCTCGTCGGCCCGGAGCAGCAGCGACGGCGGGATCGTGAGACCGAACGCCCTGGCGGTCTTCATGTTGCGTTCCATTGTTCCTGCGGTGGCGTGAGGGTTAGCGGTTTTTGTCCCGCAGGTGAGAGGCGTCCTGGTCTTCCCGCCTGACCCGGCACGACCTGGTGCCGGAACCAACCCGAAGGCCTCGGCGTGATCGGCGCTCAAACCGGGCCGATACCCCCGCCTTCTCCACCGGGAAGGAGATTTGCGGAAAGGCGCGGGGTCACGAGCAGGCGGAATGCGCTCCGCTCACTCGGTCGCCGCCGACGCTCAGCGGGCAGCGGGTACGCCTCGCGTCGCTGGCGCACTCGGCCGGTCTCTCGATGAGACCGGGGCTCCTCGGCGACGAGATCGGTCGGCGCGTCACCAGGTCAGACGTGGGGGCTCGGCGCAGGCGCGCTCGACCTCGTCCACCGTCTTCGGCGTGCCCGCGGTGAGGACCTCGCACCCCCCGTCGGTGATGAGGACGTCGTCCTCGATGCGGACGCCGATCCCGCGGTACTCGACGGGCACGGGGTGGACCACCGTCTCGGCGCGGGCCTTTTCCTCCTCCTCGAGCTTCTTGGCGGCGGCCATGCCGAGGCGCGCGCGCCGCTCCCAGATCTCCTCCTCGCTGTACTCGCGGAGTCGGAACTCCACCGCTTCGCGGGCGGGGTCGAAGTAGAGACCGGGCTCGACGGTCAGCACCATGCCGGGCTCGAGCACGCGCGACTGGCGGTGGACGCGGTAGTCGCCGACGTCGTGCACGTCCATGCCGATCCAGTGGCCGGTGCCGTGCATGTAGAACTCGCGGTAATGATGCATCGCGAGCGACTCCTCGACCCCGCGGGGGAGCAGGCCCAGCGCGACCAGCCCCTCGACGAGGGCGCGGCGGGCGGCGTCGTGCACCGCCTCGTAGCGGTTGCCGGGGCGGGCGGCCCCGATCCCCGCCAGCTGCGCGCGCAGCACCGCCTCGTAGATGCGCCGCTGCGGCGGCGTGAATCGCCCGTTCACCGGACACGTCCGGGTGATGTCCGCGGCCTGGTAGCCCCACTCGCAGCCGGCGTCGATGAGGAGAAGGTCGCCGTCCTCCATGCGCCGGGTGTTCTCGGTGTAGTGGAGGATGCAGGCGTTGGGGCCCGACGCCACGATCGAGGGATAGGCATTGCGCGGCGAGCCGCCCTGAAGACGAACTCGAGGGCCGCCTGCACCTCGTACTCGTACCGGCCCGGCCGCGCGAACCGCATCGCCTCGCGGTGGGCGTCGCGGCTGATCTCGCAGGCGCGCCGCTGACGGGCGAGCTCCTCGGGACGGCGACGCAGGCGGAGATCGTGGAGGATCGGCCCCGGGTCGTCGACGCGCGTGGGCGTCACGAACCCGCGGGTGCGCACGGTCCGCATCTCGGCGAGGAGGCGCGTCACGCGGGAATCGTGGTGCGGGTTGCCCAGCCGGTAGACGAGCGCGGGGCGGTCGACGGCGTGCTCATGGAGCTTCGCGTCGAGCTCGTCGACCGTGTAGGCGGCGTCGGCGCCGTAGCTCGCGATCGCGCCCTCCACGCCGGCGCGCCGGCCGTTCCAGGTCTCCATCTCGCGGTCGCGCGGCCGGACGAACAGCACGAAGCGCTCCTTGGCGTGGGCGGGGTTGATCACCGCCACCGCGTCGGGCTCGTCGAAGCCGGTGAGGAAGTAGAAGTCCGAGTCCTGGCGAAACTCGAAGGTCGTGTCGCCGTTGCGAGCCACCTCGCGCGCGCCGGGAATGATGGCGAGCGCGTCGCCGATCGCCTCGGCGAAGCGACGCCGGCGCTCGACGAACGGGGCGAGGTCGAAGGTCATGGCTCGGCTCTCCTCGCGTCAGCAGTCGACCTTAGCCTACCACGGCCGTATTTCTTCGAGATCTTCGGCCGTATCTCTCCGAGATCTTCAAGGCTGATCTGCCGCATCGGCCAGCCTGAAGAAGCGCTGGATATCGTCGAGCAAGGTGCGCGCGCGGTATTCCGCCGCGCGCGGAGGGCTCTCCGCCGCGAGCTGCTGGACCGCTTCCTCGCGCGCCGCCTTGTGTGCCGCCAGGGTGCGGGAGAGCCGTTCGGCCGCCGCCGGATCGCTCAGCAGCACCGGGCGGAGCACGT
>WNGE01009828.1_pt1 | contig 10013 bp, 8 predicted proteins | sample 5400651 | NCBI WGS metagenome assembly WNGE01 (sample SAMN13153370, study PRJNA577476) | soil metagenome | isolation source: 60 cm soil or saprolite under grassland replicate 2 | place: USA:California | collected 2016-06-15 | reverse complement strand
GCGCCGGTGTCGACCCGATGGACCGTTGCCTCGAGCAGCGTGCGGCGTTCCTCGACATGGCGACCGGCAAGGATGGCGGACAGTGCATCCTCCATGTTCGCGAGCGGCACGTCGGTCAGAAAGCCGAGGCGGCCCTGGTTGACGCCAATGAGAGGGACGTCGAAGGGTGCGAGCTGCCGCGCGATCGACAGCATCGTGCCGTCGCCGCCGAGCACAATCGCCACGTCCGTTTCCTTGCCCAGGGACTCCGCGGCGGCGGTCGGGTAGCCGGGGAGCGGCGTGTTGCGTGCCGTTTCGGCCTCCAGAACGACCGCGTGGCCACGCTCGGAGAGAAAGGCAGCGAGCCGGGAAAGCGGCTCGGCGATGCCCGGGCTCGCATAGCGCCCGATCAGCGCGACGCGGCGGAAACGGACGGCGGGAGGCGCGGGCATGGCGGGATTAAAGCATACGCGGGGAAATGCCTGTTGCCGACGAAAGGACGACGCGTAAGAGGGGCCAGGTTCGATTTTCCGGCCCGTCGGAGGCGATGACGAGCAGGATGCTCCCGAAAATCGAGCCTGGCCCCTGCGACGAGGGCGCCCGGCGCTCGCGCCGACTGTAAAATAGCCGTCATGCTGGATCGCCGCGCCCAATATCTGCTCAAGACGCTCGTCGAGCATTACGTCGCCGAGGGGCAGCCCGTGGGCTCGCGGGTACTGTCCAAGCAATCGGGGCTCGAGCTCTCGCCGGCGACGATCCGCAACGTGATGGCGGATCTCGAGGATCTGGGCTACATCGCGAGCCCGCACACGTCCGCGGGCCGCATTCCGACGGCCAAGGGCTACCGCTTTTTCGTCGACAGCCTGATGGTGATGCAGCCATTGAAAGACATCGAGATCCACCGGCTCGAGGTCGAGTTCGTTGCCGATCGACCGCAGGAGCTCGTCAGCGCCGCCGCGTCCCTTCTGTCCCAGCTCACGCATTTCGCCGGCGTCGTGATGACGCCGAAGCGGCGCGAAGCGTCGTTTCGCCACCTGGAATTCCTGCGGCTATCCGATCGGCGCGTGCTGCTGATCATTGTCACGTCCGAAGGTGACGTGCAGAACCGCATCCTGCATACCGACCGCTCGTACAGCCAGGCGCAGCTCGTCGAGGCAACCAATTTCTTCAACGAGCACTACACCGGGCAGCCGTTCGGGGCGCTGCGAGGGCTGCTCGCCGACGAGCTCAAATCGCTGCGCGAGGACATCGTCGGGCTGATGAGCGCCGCCGTCGAGGTTGGCGGCGCATTGAACGAGGGGGAGGAGCTGGTGGTCACGGGCGAGAAGAATCTTCTTTCGGCGGCCGACCTCGCATCGAACATGGATCGGCTGCGGCGGCTGTTCGATCTCTTCGAGCAGAAGACCTCACTCCTGCATCTGCTCGATGTGTCGCAGCGCGCACAAGGCGTGCAGATCTACATCGGCGGCGAATCGGGGCTGGTGCCGCTCGACGAATGCAGCGTCGTGACCGCGCCCTACGAAATCGACGGGCAGGTCATCGGCACGCTCGGCGTCATCGGGCCGACGCGGATGGCCTACGAGCGCGTGATCCCGATCGTCGACGTGACGGCGAAGCTCCTTTCGAACGCGTTGACGCAGCAGATGAACGATTGATGGCGGCCGGCACCGATACCGCCGGCGTCCATCCGAACGTGGCCACGATTGCCCGCTTCTACGCGGCGCTCGATCGGCACGACGCCGAGATCATGGTCGCCTGCTACGCGCCGGACGCGACGTTCTCCGACCCGATCTTTCCGCAACTCGACGCCGCCGGCGTCTCGGCCATGTGGCGGATGCTCTGCGAGCGAGGCAAGGACCTCCGCGTGGTCGCCTCGCAGATCGTCGCCGATGCGACGAAGGGCAAAGCGCATTGGCAAGCGACCTACACCTATTCGATGACCGGGCGCACGGTCGTGAACCGCATCGACGCCGCGTTCACGTTCCGCGATGGACGCATCGTGCGTCACGTCGATCGTTTCGATCTGTATCGCTGGATGCGGCAGGCGCTGGGAGCAAAGGGCATCCTGCTGGGCTGGCTTCCGCCCGCTCGGAACGTGGTGCGGAACCGGGCGGCACGCACGCTCGCCGCCTGGCGCGAAAAGACGCATCGGCCGCTGGCGTAGCGGAATACTCACGACCCGGCTCGCATGTCCAGATACCGCACGGAACCGCCGTTCGCGCACGATCGCGCGCCCAAAGTCGGCGTGCTGCTCGTCAATCTGGGCACGCCCGACGCGCCGACGCCGGCCGCGGTGCGCCGCTATCTCGCCGAATTCCTCACCGACCCGCGCGTGGTCGAGATTCCGGTGGCGATCTGGCGGCCGATCCTGCACGGAATCGTCCTGCGCATGCGACCCGCGCAGTCGGCGAAAAAATACGCGCTGATCTGGACCAAGGACGGCTCGCCGCTGCTGCTCCACAGCGTGAAGCAGAAGGCGCTTCTGCAGGGGCTCCTGGGTCAGCGTCTCAAAGCCGCAGGATTGCCGTCCGATTTCGCTTGCGTCGAGCTCGGGATGCGCTACGGCGCTCCCGGCATTGCGAGCGCTCTCGACAAGCTCAAGGCTGCCGGGTGCGAGCGCATTCTCGTCGTGCCGCTTTATCCGCAATACGCGGCCAGCTCGACCGCGTCCGCCATCGATGCCGTCTGCGAGTATGTCCAGCAAGCGCGGCGCGTGCCTGCATTGCGAACGATCGACGGCTTTCATGACGAGCCCGGCTACATCAAGGCGCTCGCGCAGAGCGTCAACGATTACTGGGTCAAGCACGGTCGGCCCGACCACGTCGTGCTGTCGTTCCACGGCCTCCCGCGGCGCGTGCTCGAGCTCGGCGACCCTTACCATTGCCACTGTCACAAGACCGCACGCCTGCTGATGGCCGAGCTGGGCCTCGATGCCAGGCAATGCACTATCACCTTCCAGTCGCGCTTTGGCCGTGCCGAGTGGCTCAAGCCCTATACGGCCGACACGCTGGTCGCGCTGGCAAAGGAAAACAAGGGCCGGGTCGATGTCGTGTGTCCGGGCTTCGTCGCGGATTGCCTCGAGACGCTGGAAGAGATCGGCATCGAGGGCCGGCAGGCGTTCCTGCGTGCCGGTGGCAAGGATTTCCACGTGATCCCGTGCCTGAACGAGCACCCGCGGTGGATCGCCGCGCTCGCGGAACTCGTCCACCGGAACCTGTCGGGCTGGCTTTCCGCGCCGCCGGACGCCGAGGCACGCGAGATGACCGTGCTGCGCGCCAAGGCGCTCGGCGCGCGCAAATGACCGGGCGCGGCCAAGCCCGGGACCGGGTCTTCGGGTCGCTCGGGCCGGAATCCGGGATTCGGGGTCCCGGACGAAGGCGATGGTCGGCGGCGCCCACGTCTGGCCGGCGTCGTAGATAAGCTACTGTTTACGCGCAAGGTCGCCTGTTTTTGGCCGGCGCCCGGGAGCGCCGGTGAAATGTGTTGAAAAGCCCGAGAATGCCCCCACCGTGCGTGTTGGGCGGAAAAACACCGCAAGAAGCCCCTCGTACAGGAAGCGAACCGCCATGACCACCACCCACAAACGATCCGATGCGCAGGCCCCGGAGGCGACGCCGCCCATCGTGGGCGACCACCCCGTCGAAACCATTCCCGATCTCGCACTGGCCGATCCCGCGCCCGATATTGGCGCGCTCCTCAAAAAGGCCGAAGACGAGGGCGCCGGCTTGAAGGACGCCTGGATGCGCGCCCGAGCCGACCTCGAAAACGTGCGCAAGCAAGCGGCCAACGATCTTGCGCGGGCGCACAAGTACGCAATCGAGCGCTTTGCCGGCGAGTTGCTTCCCGTCAAGGACGCGCTCGAATCGGCGCTCGATGCGGGCAACGCAACATCCGAGGCGCTGAAGGCCGGCGTCGAGCTCACGCTGAAGCAGCTCGCCGCGGCGTTCGACAAGGTGCAGATCGCCGAGATCGATCCGGCCGGCGCCCCTTTCGATCCGCACCAGCATCAGGCGATGACGCTTGTCGACAGCGCATACCCGCCGAATACCGTTGTGCAGGTCTTTCAGAAAGGCTATCGCCTCAACGATCGCGTTCTGCGACCGGCGTTGGTGTCCGTGGCGAAGATACCCGACGCGTCGGCCGCAGGCCAACGGCTTGATCCGACGGCTGAAACCCCCACCTAGCCGGTCAGGCAACCTCATTTCAGGATCCGGAGGCAAACGAACATGGGCAAGATCATCGGCATCGACCTCGGCACGACGAACAGCTGTGTCGCCATCATGGAAGGCGGGCAGCCGAAAGTGATCGAAAACGCCGAAGGCGCGCGGACGACGCCTTCGGTCGTCGCCTACCAGGAAGACGCCGAGATCCTCGTCGGCGCCTCGGCCAAGCGGCAGGCGATCACCAATGCGAAGAACACGGTGTTCGCGGTGAAGCGGCTGATCGGCCGGCGCTTCGAGGAAAAGGAAGTACAGAAGGACATCGGCCTCATGCCGTACAAGATTGTCCGTCACTCGAACGGCGACGCGTGGGTCGAGATTCGCGGCAAGGCGATCGCGCCGTCGCAGGTCTCGGCCGAAATTCTGCGCAAGATGAAAAAGACCGCCGAGGACTATCTCGGCGAGGAAGTCACCGAAGCCGTCATCACGGTACCGGCGTATTTCAACGACTCGCAGCGGCAGGCGACCAAGGATGCGGGCCGGATCGCCGGTCTCGACGTCAAGCGGATCATCAACGAGCCGACCGCGGCCGCGCTCGCCTTCGGGATGGACAAGAAGGAGGGCGACCGCAAGATCGCCGTCTACGACCTGGGCGGCGGGACGTTCGACATTTCGATCATTGAAATCGCCGAAGTCGACAAGGAACATCAGTTCGAGGTGCTGTCCACGAACGGCGACACGTTCCTGGGGGGCGAAGACTTCGACCAGCGATTGATCGAGTACATCGTCGCCGAGTTCAAGAAGGAGCAAGGGGTCGACTTGAAGAACGACGTGCTCGCGCTGCAGCGGCTCAAGGAAGCCGCGGAAAAGGCGAAGATCGAGCTGTCGTCCACACAGCAGACCGAGATCAACTTGCCGTACATCACGGCGGACCAGAACGGCCCCAAGCACTTGACGATGAAGCTCACCCGCGCGAAGTTCGAGTCGCTGGTCGAGGACCTGATCGCCAAGACCGTGGAGCCCTGTCGCATCGCCATCAAGGATGCGGGCGTCGCGCTGTCCGACGTCAGCGACGTGATTCTCGTCGGCGGCATGACGCGGATGCCCAAGGTACAGGAGACGGTCAAGGCGTTCTTCGGCAAGGAGCCGCGCAAGGACGTGAACCCGGACGAAGCGGTCGCGGTTGGGGCGGCGATCCAGGGCGGCGTGTTGAAGGGCGATGTCAAAGACGTGCTGCTCCTCGACGTGACGCCGCTGTCGCTCGGCATCGAGACGCTGGGCGGCGTGATGACCAAGCTCATCCAGAAGAACACGACGATTCCGACCAAGGCGCAGCAGACGTTCTCGACCGCCGACGACAACCAATCGGCGGTGACGATCCACGTGCTGCAGGGCGAGCGTGACGTCGCATCCGGCAACAAGAGCCTCGGTCAGTTCAACCTGGAAGGAATTCCACCTGCGCCGCGCGGGATGCCGCAGATCGAAGTGACGTTCGACATCGACGCCAACGGGATTCTGCACGTGTCGGCGAAGGACAAGGCGACCGGCAAGGAGAACACGATCAAGATCAAGGCGAGCTCGGGGCTCTCCGAGGCCGAGATCCAGTCGATGGTGAAGGACGCCGAAGCGCATGCGGAAGACGACCGCAAGCAGCTCGAGGTCGTGCAGGCGCGCAACGCTCTCGACGCCTTGGTCCACAGCGTGAAGAAGTCGGTCGCCGAGTATGGCGACAAGGTCGGCGCCGACGAGAAAGGCAAGATCGAGGCGGCATTGAAGGACGCCGAGGAATTGCTGAAGCAGAAGGACGCCGCGAAGGACGCGCTCGAAGCCAAGGCCGAATCGCTCGCCAAGGCCGCGCAAAAGCTGGGCGAGATCATGTACGCGCAAGCGCAGCAGCACGCGGAACCTGCGGGCGGCGAGGCCGGTGCCAAGACCGGCGACGATGGCAAGAAGGAGGAGAAGGTCGTCGACGCCGAGTTCACGGAGGTGAAGGACGGCAAATAAACCCGCCGTCCTCACCTCCTGGATATCCCGTCGCGGCTGCGTCGTCGCGTGTTTCGCGCGCATCTGCGCGACGTGATATCTGTCCGCGTTGAACCGGCGTCGCCGCCGCCGGTTAACGCGGACGACGCCGCGCTGCTCGACAAGGCAGCGCGGCTCTGTGCATTGAAGATTTCGTGGCTTGCAGTTAGGGGACTCGATGGCGAAGCGCGATTACTACACGGTGCTGGGCGTCAATCGCGACGCTTCCGAAGAGGACATCAAGAAGTCCTACCGGAAGCTGGCGATGAAGCACCACCCGGATCGGAATCCCGACGACAAGAACTCCGAGGATAAATTCAAGGAGGCGAAGGAAGCCTACGAGATTCTCACCGACCCGAAAAAGCGCGCGGCCTACGATCAATTCGGGCACGCCGGCGTCGATCCTTCCGTGGGTTTCGGCGCTGCCGGGGCGCGCGGTTTCGGTGGCGGCCCGGAAGGATTCGGCGGCTTCGCCGATGCATTCGGCGACATCTTCGGCGAGATCTTCGGCGCGCAACGCGGGGGCCGCGGCAACGGCGTCTACCGCGGCGCGGACCTTCGCTACAACCTCGAGTTGAGCCTCGAGGAGGCGGCGCGCGGCACCGAGGTGAAGATCCGCATTCCGGCGATGGAGGAATGCGCGACCTGCCACGGCACGGGGGCGAAACCGGGCACCCAACCCAAGCAATGCGCGATGTGTCACGGCCGCGGCGAAGTGCGGGTGTCGCAGGGCTTTTTCTCGATCCAGCAGACGTGCCCGACGTGCCACGGCACGGGCAAGGTCATCCCGGATCCGTGCCTGACCTGCCATGGCGCGGGCCGCATCAAGCAACACAAGACGCTGTCGGTCAAGATTCCCGCGGGGGTCGACCAGGACGACCGGATCCGCCTCTCCGGCGAAGGCGAGGCCGGGATGAACGGGGGGCCCTCGGGCGACCTCTACGTCGTCGTGAACCTGAAGCCGCACGCGGTTTTCCAGCGCGAAGGCGGCGACCTGCATTGCGAAATGCCGATCAGCTTCGCAACGGCGGCGCTGGGCGGCGAGATCGAGATCCCGACCCTCGACGGCCATGCGAAGATCAAGGTCCCCGCGGAGACGCAGACGGGCCAGGTGTTCCGGTTGCGCGGCAAAGGGATCCGCCAGGTCCGCAGCGCGCATCAGGGCGATCTCTTCTGCCACGTCGCGATCGAAACGCCCGTGAAGCTCACCACACGGCAACGCGACCTGTTGCGCGAGTTCGAGGCGATCAACGAACGCGATCCCGGCGCGCACAATCCGCGCGCGAAATCGTTCATGGACAAGGTCAAGGAATTCTTTGCGCCGTGACCTTGCGGCGAAGGCTAACGTGAGCCGAAGGCGCGCGTTCTACGCCGTGACTTTGCGGTCAATCGCCGATCAAGGCGGCGAGGGGACGCTGGTCCGCGCTTGTGCAGCGAGCGTATTGATCAACGCCAGGGCTTGCGGCGTCTCGAAAGACTTGTCGAAAAACCGATCCGCGCCGAGCCGAACGCTGAGATTCTTGTATTCGACATCCGCGTAATTGGTGAGGACCACCTTCATGGCCCCCGGGGCGAGGCTATGGTCCTGCAGCGCCTTCAGCACGTCGAGTCCGCTGCCGGAGGCCAAGCCGATGTCGATCAGGACCAGATCCGGCTGCAGGGCGAACAAATCGCCGATGGCTGTTTCCGCATCGGCGCTGCTGCCGCTCAAGTCCGCCCCGGCCGCCGCGATTGCCGAAGCGAGGAACCGCTGGGTGATCGGTGAGTCCTCGACGACGTAGACCTGCAACGGCTTGGGCATTTCGTTCAACGTGCTTTCGTCACATGGATGCTCGTCGACCGCCAATCGCCGACGGCCCGGTGGTGCTTTTCGGTGATCGCCCGGTTGTCCTGCGATTGGACATGCATGCACACTAGATCATGGAAATCGTGACGGGAATCAGTGGCACCCTGATTTGCATGTAGGACGCCTCCGGCGAGTGTTACTCTCGCAACCGCTCGCAGAGCGTTCCTGCTGTTCCGCAGGAGATTGCCCCCCGGCCATGGTCATCGCACCCAATCTCCGCGTCGGCATCGACGACGATCCCGCTGTCGAAAAAAAACGCTGATGGATGCGCAAGCGAAGCGCGCGGCGCTCTTCCTCTTGCTTGCCACCGGGCCGCTGGCCGAGGTCCTGTCCGGGAACGTGCCGTTGCTGACGTTTCTCCAGCCGTTGCCTTTCTTCCTGGTCACCTTAACTTATGGCGTGCCTGTATTGCTGATCCGCGAGTTGGCGGTCGCTCGTGAGCTCAACGCCATCGGTCTTGTGCTGCTGGGGCTCGCGTACGGCATCCTGAACGAAGGCGTACTGGCGAAGACGCTGACACAGCCGGGTGGGTCGCCACTGGATGACTTTGCCGGTTACGGCCAGATCGGCCCGCTGCAGGGCGGATGGGCGATCTTCATCGTCTTCTGGCACGCGCTGCACAGCGTCCTGTATCCGATTCTCGTGAGCCGCTGGATGTTTCCCGCCGCGGCGGGTCGACGCTGGTTCGCTTCGGGACGCGCCCGTTGGTTTCTCTATGTGCTGCTCGTCATCCTGACCGGCCTCTATGCGCTGTATTTTCTGAATCCGGTGCGCAGCGATTTGAGCGTCTTCCTTCTTTATGCCGCGGCGAGCGTCGGTCTGGCGGCAAGCGCCGTGCGATTTTGCAGGGCCCGGCCCGCATCGCCCTCGGCCTCGCCTGCGAGAACATACCTGTGGCCCGCGGTGCTGGGCGGCAGCACGCTCCTCTTTTATGTCTTTCAGTTCTGGTCGCCGCGTCATCTACCGTTCGCGCTTTATCTCGCCGTCTCGGCAGCGGTCATCGTGTTTTCCGCGGCACTGATGGCACGGGCCAGATGGCGGCCCGTCCCCGACTTGCTTCTGTTCGGCCTGGGTGACGATCTGACTTTCTCTCTCTTCGCGTCGGTGCTTTGCGTTGTCTCTGGCCGCAATCCTTTGGAAGCCGCGGCGGCGGGCGCGATCTTCGTTGCCTTGTTCTTGTATCTCATCTGGGCTGCGAGGCGGGAACCGCTCGGCAGGGGCGCGCCGCCTGCGGCGTTGCGTGCAGCTTCCTGAACGCCTTGATTCAGGGCTTGGGCGAGCGACGCCGCGGCGCGAGCACGTAAGCGTCAGCGGCGAGTCGGTCGGAGCGATTCGATCATGGCCTGGAAATCATCGGGCGGCTCGCGCTGGAACGCCATGCGTTCGGCGGTGCGGGGATGAACGAATCCGAGTGTCCGCGCATGAAGCATCGGACGGCTGGCTTCGATCTTCGGGCCGGCGTAGTCGCGTATGTACACGCGTTCGCCGACCAACGGATGGCCGAGCTCGGACAGGTGGATCCGAATCTGATGCTGGCGTCCGGTCTCGAGGCGGCATTCGACCAGCGTGGCACCGGCAAGGGGAGCGATCGGTCTGATGTGCGTAACCGAACGCTTCGCCTCGGGGGGAGCGTTGGCGGACCGACGTCGGAAATCTCCATGCGATCCGCGGATTCCGTCGCCACGATCGGCGACGAGATACGTGTCGACACGCGTGGCGGTGACGGCACCGTGCGCGATGGCATGGTAGACGCGATCGATGGTGTGCTCGCGGAACTGTGCTGCCAGCCTATGCTTCGCATGGGCCGTCCGTGCGAACACCATCAGGCCGCTCGTATCCTTGTCGAGGCGGTGAACCACGCCGAGCTTGGCGTCGGCCCCGCCCATCCGTCGTAGCAACGTCCGAGCGTAGTCGACGAGGGTCTCCTTGTTCCCGGGCTCATCGGCAACGCTGAGCATCCCTGCGGGCTTGTCGACGACGACGATGTCGCGGTCGTAAAACACGAT
>WNGE01009827.1_pt1 | contig 10014 bp, 7 predicted proteins | sample 5400651 | NCBI WGS metagenome assembly WNGE01 (sample SAMN13153370, study PRJNA577476) | soil metagenome | isolation source: 60 cm soil or saprolite under grassland replicate 2 | place: USA:California | collected 2016-06-15 | reverse complement strand
GCCTGGCCAGGGCCGGTCCGCGGGCAGGCGGGGCTCGGTTTTTTCCCCGAACGGGACAGGTGTCACCTGGTCGTATACGTTCCTGCCGCCGCCGAGGACGGGACGCAGCACGGCCTCGTGCCCGAGCATGGCCTGCACCCGCATGGCGGCCCGGGCTACCCGGTCGCTGACCAGCGTCTCTCCCCACAGGGCGAGCTGCTGCCCGGTGGCGCGGACGAGGAGGTCCGGCACCAGCCGCAGCGCGACGATGCCGCCTGGCTGGTACTGTTCGCCGTCGTCCGGCGGGGCCGGAGGGCCGCCGTCGAGCTGCCAGCGGACCCGGTCGGCGACCGCGGCCGCGGACAGCAGCCCGTCGTGCCGCCACCGCCTGCTGCTCTCCCGCCCGTCCGCCCAGGTGGCGGTGACCTGCACCCGGACGCAGGTCAGCCCGCGGGCGGCCAGGCCGTCGTGCAGCAGCCCGGCCAGCGCCTTGGCCGCGAACACCACCGGCTCGGCGCGCGGTTCCGGCGGGTCGTACTCCTGAATCACGGACAGGTCCGCGGGCGGCGGGCGGGTCGTGAGCGGCCGGGGGTCCAGGCCGCGGGCCAGCCGGTGCGCGCCCTCCCCCGCGTCGCCGAACCTGCTGGCCACGTCGCGGACGGGCAACGCGGCGAAATCCCCGAGCGTACGCAAGCCCAGCCGGTTCAGCAGTGCTACCAGGGCCTGGGCCGCCGGGTCCTGGGCCGCCGGGTTCTGGCCGGCCAGGACGCTCACCGGCTGGGCCGCCAGGAACCTCGCCGCCCCGCCCGGCGGCACGGCCCGGCCGTCCCGGGCGGCGAGGAGCGCGGCGAAGAACCCGTCCGCGACGCCGACCTTGCCCTGCTCGCCGAGGTCCGCCAGCGCGGCGGTGATCCGGGCGGCCAGCGCCGTCTCGCCGCCGAAGTAGCGGGCCGGACCGCGGGCGCCGAAGGCGCACACCCCCGGCCCCACCACCTCCACGTCCGGGCAGAACCCGGTCACCGCGGCGATCACCCGCTCGTGCCGCCGCGCCGTTTGGAGGTCCGGGTCGGCGCTCAGGCTGGCGCTGCGCAGGTCCGGGCAGGTCACGACCATGACCCGCGGCGGCGTGCCGGTGGCGGGCCTGCGGGCGCTCACCCGCTCACCACCCGCAGGCCGGGCGCGGCTCCCGGCGGTTCCTCGTCGATATCGAACGGGAGGTCTGCGGGGTCGGCCACGGCGACACCGCCGTCCTCGCCGGGCAGCCAGAGCCAGCGCGTCCGCGTCATGGCCGCCTCGCCGCGGCCGTCCGCTGTGATCTCCGCGCAGCACGCCCGGAGCCGCCCGTGCCCGTCGCCGAGCCCGGTCCACCGCTGGCTGGCGACCCGCAGCCGCAGCTGCGCCCCGGGCCAGTCCCCGGCCACGAGCAGCACCCCGCGCCCGCGCCGCAGCGTCGCCTCGAGGCGGTGCCTGACCTGCGCCGAAACTCGCGCGGGCGGCCGCAGCAGGACGAGCTCGCAGCCGTCGAGCAGCGACGCCGCCACCTGCGACCAGGACGGGCCCGGATCGGGGACCAGCAGCGTCCGCCCGGCGTCCAGGCCGAGGGCCGCGGCCGCCAGCACCCCGGCCTCGGGTATCCCGGCAATCCCGCACCACGCCCCGTCCGCCGACGCGGCGGCCGCGAGCGCCAGGCAGAGCAGGCCGAACTCCGCCACGGCCACCACCGACCCGCGCGCCAGCCCCCCTCGCGGCAGCAGCCCGCGCAGCGCGGGCAGCACCGGCACCGCCCCTTCCCGCCCTAGGGCCCCCATCCTTTCTGGAGTCAGGGCGCTGGGAGCCGCGAATGACCCAGGCTGTCCCGCCGTCATCCACCTGGTTTCCGCAGGCGCGCTCCTCACCTCGCCGATTATCGAACAGAGATTCGGCCATGTCAAGATGCAGGTCAGACGCTTGGTGAACGCGATCTGAACGCGGGGCGAAAGGTACGTATCAGGCCGGGCCGAGGCGACTCTGTCTTATCGGGAGCGCGGCCTGGCCGGGGCTCTCGGCGCGGCGCGAGCGCATGGCGGGGGTTATGCGGCGCCACGACAGGGGGAATGGGAGTTTCCGATGAACGGAAGATACGTCGGCTACCTGGCCGGCGACGACCCGCTGCACGGCTTCCTGCGGCGGATCATCCGCGACCGCATGGAGGTGCGCGAGGCCCACCCGGCCTTCCGCGTCTTCCGGCTGTCCGGCAGCAACGTGGTGTACGCCTATCAGGAGAAGTTCAGCGGCACCAGCATCATCTGCAAGTTCTACGGTCCCAGGTTCGCCGACCTGGACAAGGCCGCCTGGATGGCCCGCCAGGAGTACGAGGGCCTGGAGACGCTGCGCCGGTACAACCTGATCGGGTCGCCGCACCACGTGATCAGGCCGCTGGGCTTCAGCCGCGACATCAACGGCGTGCTGGCGGTCGAGTACTACGCCGGCGAGGAGTTCAGCCAGGCGATCGCGCGTGCCACCCAGCACCGCGACGACGGTCACCTCTACCGGCGGCTGACCGCGCTGGCCTCCTTCCTGGCCACCCAGCACGACCGGACGGCGAACGGGACCGCCGTCGATTTCGGCGCCGACTGCGGCTATCTCGACACGGTCACGGGCCGGCTCAGGAAGGCCCGCCGCATCGGGCCCGACGACGCCGACGAGCTGGCCCGGCTGCGGGACCGCTGGCGGGAGCGGCCGCTGATGTGGCAGGACCAGCAGGTCTGGCTGCACGGCGACGCGACGCCGGCCAACTTCCTGTTCGGGGGCGGGATGGACGTCGCGGCGATCGACCTGGAGCGGATGAAGCGCGGCGACCGGATGTTCGACGTCGGGCGGGTCGCGGGCGAACTGCAGCACGCGTTCATGCGCGACTCGGGCGACCGTCATCGCGCGGACCCGTTCATCGGGCACTTCCTGCAGGAGTACAGCGGCCACTTCCCGGACCGCCAGTGGATGTTCGAGTCGGTCACCGCCCGCGCGCCCTACTACATGGCGCTGAACCTGCTCCGGGTGGCCAGGAACGGCTACATCGACGCGGATTACAGCGGACGGCTGGTCAGGCAGGCGAAGCGGCTGCTGCGGGCGGCCTGACCACCTGATCCGGGACGGGGCTGGCATTGGGCCCGTTCGGGCAAGATGCAAACATGGACATCCGAGCGGTCGCATTCGACGCCAACGGCACCCTGGTCAGGATCCTGACCGAGGACGGCATGGAGGAGATCTTCCGGGCCGCCGCGCACTTCCTCACCTACCAGGGCATCGACCTGTGCCGGAACCAGGTCAGGGACCTCTACTTCACGATCATGGCGGAGCAGCAGCACGCCAGCCGCCAGGAGCATCCCGAGTTCGACGCCGTCGGCATCTGGCGCCGCATCATCACCGAGCACCAGACGGCCTACACCCGGGCCCTGCCCGCCGCCAAGCTCAAGCAGATGCCGCGGTTCCTGGCCGAGATGTGCCGCGGCATCTCGCGTCGCCGGCTGAGCCTGTACCCGCACGCCCGCGAGGTGCTCGACGTGCTGCGCGAGCACTACCCGCTCGCGCTGGTCACCGACGCGCAGAAAGTGTACGCGCGCGCCGAACTGTACCGGGTCGGCCTGCTCGGCTACTTCGACCCGATCGTGGTGTCCGGCGACGTCGGATACCGCAAGCCGGACCGGCGGCTGTTCCAGGCCGCGCTGGACGGGATGGGCGTGGCCGCCGCCAACGCGATGTACGTCGGCAACGACATGCACCGGGACATCTTCGGTGCCCGGGAGGCCGGCCTGACCACGGTGATGTTCGATTCCGACCAGGGCAAGAAGGCCTACAGGGATTGCGTCCCCGACTACACGATTACCGACCTCCGCGACCTGCTCGCGATACTCGGCGTTCAGCAGTGACGAATGAGGTATTAGGCGGGCAGCGCAGCCGCGCGGGACGGGGAGAATACATAACGACCTACATAATCCATGCGATGCGGGGCGGGGCGCGGATCTCATATATTGAGATCTCGGCGAGGTCTGGGCTGTGCCAGCGCGCAATATTGTTGCTGCTAAGAGCGCTTCTGGCAGGGAGGGCAGCCCGCCTCGCCGATCTTCCAGGTTCCGGTGATGAGGCTCGCTCCCGGGGCCTACTTTGCGTGACTTGGACTCGTTGCCCCCGGGAATCGGTCCCTCAGGTTTACGCTGAGGGTGTTGCCGGCCCCTGAGGGAAAACTGACGTGGACGAGATCCGGGCCCATCTGCCCGAGGAACCGAATACCTTCATCGGCCGGGAGCGGGAACTCGTCGAGCTGCGCCAGTTGCTGCACCGGACGCGCGCGCTGACGCTGTGCGGGCCCGGGGGCATCGGCAAGACCCGGCTCGCGTTGCGGTTGCTGGCCACGGCGGCGGCGGAGTTCCCGGACGGGGTCTGGTTCGTCGAGCTGGCCGACCTGCGGCAGCCCGACCTGGTGGTCTCGCGCATCGCGGCGGTCATCGGGATCACCGAGGAGGCGGGCCGCCCGCTGCTCGAGACGCTGGGCGACGCGCTGCGGCCGCGCCGGATGCTGCTGGCCCTGGACAACTGCGAGCACCTGCTGGACGCGTGCGCGCAGGTCGGCCGGCACATGCTGGCCAGCGCGCCGGGGCTGCGGCTGCTGAACACCAGCCGGGAGCCGCTGTCGGTCGCGGCCGAGACGATCTGGCGGGTGCCGCCGCTGTCGGTGCCGGGGCCAGGGCCAGGGGGGTTTGGGGGGACGGGCAGCCCCTCCCAAGGGGGGTCCGGGGGGATGGGTCCCCCCGGGAAAAGGAGCAGGGGGGGTCTGGGGGGGATCGTTCCCCCCGAGGCCAGTACCGCGGAGCGCTACGAGGCGGTCCGGCTGTTCGCCGACCGGGCCGCGGCCTCCCGGCCCGGGTTCACCGTCGGCCCGGACAACGTCGCGGCCGTGACCGCGATCTGCCGGGCTCTGGACGGCATGCCGCTGGCCATCGAACTGGCCGCGGCCCGGGTCCGGGCGCTGTCGGTGGAGCAGATCGTGGCCCGGCTGGACGACAGGTTCGGGCTGCTGACCGCGGGCGACCGGTCGGCCGCGCCCCGACAGCGGACCCTGCGCGCCGCCATCGAGTGGAGCTATGAGCTGCTCACCGGCCCGGAGCGGGCGCTGTTCCGGCGGCTGGCCATCTTCACCGGGTGGTCGCTGGAAATGGCCGAACAGGTGTGTGCCGACGAGGCAATCCCGGCCGCGGAGGTGCTCGGCCTGACCGCCGCGCTGGTGGACAAGTCGCTGGTCGTGCTCGATCCCGAGCTGCTCGGGCAGGCCCGGTACCGGATGCTGGACACGATCAGGGAGTACGCGGCGCTGCGGCTATCTCAGGCCGGCGAAGCGGCGGGGTTCCGGAGCAGGTTCCGCGACTACGCGATCCGGACTTCCGAGCACAACCTGGAGCTCGGGATGGCCCGCATCGAGGCCTCGTGGCCGGACCGGGTGGACGTCTTCCGCCGCTACGACGTCGACGCGGGCAACGTGATCCAGATCCTGAACTGGTGCCTGGAGCAGGGCGACGCCGAGGCGGGGCTGCGGATCTGCGCCGCGGTCAGCCCGTGCTGGATCGTCTGGGGAACGTTCGGCGAGGGCGGCGAGTGGCTGCGCTCGTTCCTGGCGCTGGACATGACCAGCGTCCCGGCCCGGGTCCAGGGGGCGGCCACCGTGGTGCGCGGGCAGCTGATCCTGTCCAGCGACCCGGCCGCCGCCTGGGCACTGGGCACCGAGGGACTGAAGCTGTGCCGCGAGGCCGACGACCGGTACTGGGTCGCGGTCGGGCTGAACCTGCTCGCCGAGATCGCGCTGCACACCGGGCGGATCGACGAGGCGGCGGCCAGCGCGGACGAGGCCCTGGCCATCGCGCAGGCGGCCGGTGACGGGTGGAACGAGGGCTACGCGCTCGGCACCCGGGCCGCCATCGCGGCCCGCCGCGGCAAGCTCCGCGAGGCTGAGCAGCTGGCCACCGCCTCGGTCGCGGTGATGCGCCGGATCGACCAGCAGTGGGGCGCCGCCCGCGCCCTGCTCGGCCTGGGTGACCTGGCCAGGTTCCGCAACCACCCGGGCGAGGCGCACGGCTGGTACGTGGAGGCGCTGGCCATCCTGCGGGAGATCGGCGCCCGGCCGGAGATCGCCCGCTGCCTGGCCGGCCTGGGCCGGGTGGCCATGGACCTCGGCGCGATCGAGCAGGCCCGGCGGCACCTGACCAGGAGCCTGCGGCTTAGCCACGCCACCGGCGCGCGCATCGGCGTGGCCCGCGGCCTGGAGGCGTTCGCCGCGCTGACCGGGCACGAGGGCCAGGCCGAGCTGGCCGTGCAGCTGGCCGCGGCGGCCGCCGCGCTGCGCGAGGCGGCCGGCCTGCCCCCGCTGTCCGGCGCGCGGGTCGAGGCGTACCTGGCTCCGGCGCGCCGCCTCGGCGACGCCACGGTGGCCCGGCTGTGGGCCAGCGGCCAGGCGCTGACCAGCGAAGCCGCGGTCGCGCTAGCGCTGGACGCGCCGGTCACGCCGGCGCCGTCTGCGGCTCTGCCCAGCGGGAAGGGCCTGGCGGGCGGGAACCCGGCGCTGACCGTGGTGGGCCGCTACCCGGTGGCGGCGGCGCCGCCGAGCTCGCTGACCCAGCGGGAGTACGAGATCGCCGAGCTGGTGGCCAGTGGCCTGTCCAACAAGGCCATCGCGGCCGAGCTCTCCATCAGCCACACCACCGCGGCCAGGCACGTCGCCAACATCATGGGCAAGCTGGGCTTCAACTCGCGCAGCCAGATCGCCGCGTGGGTGGCGGACCGGGCCCAGGGACCCGGCCGGGCGGGCGACCCAGGTGAGCGCGGGTAGTGCGGCGGGGCACGCGCCCGGCCCGTTCGGGATGAAAATTAATATCCGGGGCCGGCCGGGTCGGCACGAAGTAAAATCCTGCTGGATAGGGCTATCGCCGGATAATCTTCTGCGGCTAGGTCGGCTCGCGGAAAGAAAAATCAGTTGACAGATGTATCAGATGCGCTGAGCCGCTCTCTGAGTTAGAAACAGATGATTATCACCGACCGAGGTGTTGATCATGGTGGAGAACAAGCTAGCCGGAACCGGCTATGCGTGACGACCCGCATGTCGTCGCGCTCGTGACCCGCGCGTCAGGGGGGGACCAGGGCGCGTGGCACGAGCTGGTCGACCGCTATGCACCGCTAGTGTATACAATCTGCACCCGGTACCGGCTGAGCAATCCTGACATCGAGGACGTGGGACAGAATGTCTGGCTCTTGCTGGTGGAGCAGCTCGGCAAGCTCCGTGAGCCCGCCGCGTTGCCGGGCTGGCTGGCGACGACCACCGCGCGCGAATGCCTGCGCGTCGTGACGGCGGCGAGCAAAGCCGAGCGGCTGGGGGCGGGCCTGGACGACTCGGTGATTTTCGTGGACGACGCGGTGATCGACGAGGAGCTCCTGGTGGCTGAGCGGAACGCGGCGCTGCGCGCGGCCTTCGCCGAGCTGCCGCCGCGCTGCCAGCAGCTGCTGTCGATGCTCCTGTCCGACCCGCCGCATTCCTACGCGGATATCCACCGCGAGCTCGGCATCCCGATGGGCAGCATCGGGCCGCAGCGGGCTCGCTGCCTGGAGCGGATGCGCCGGTCGAGCGCTCTCGCCGCCCTCGAAGAGGGCGAGGAAAAGATCGACATACGGGGAGGCGAGCCAGGTGCTTAACGACTGGGACGATGATCAGCTCCTGAGGGCCTTGGGCCAGGCGCTGAAGGCTCGTCAGGCCGTTCCCTCGTGGTTCATCGAGACGGGCAGGAACGCCTTCGCCTGGCATAACATCGAGGCCGAGCTGGCGCAGCTCACCTACGACTCCAAAGAGGACCGGCTTCAGGCCGCGGTGATGCGGTCGGAGACGGCCTCGATCCGGGCACTCACCTTCACCTCGGCCCATCTGAGCGTGGAGCTCGAGGTCACCGGGAACTCGCTGCTCGGCCAGCTTCTCCCGGCGCGGGAGGGCGAGCTGGAGATTCATACCAGGGCGGGCGAGATCAGCACCACCGAAGTGGACGAGATCGGCTGCTTCTCGGTCGACCCCATCCCGGACAGCCCGTTCCGGCTGCGCTGCCACTCGGCGGACGGCACCGACGTGCTGACCGGGTGGATCACGATCTGAGGTTCGTCCGGCTTCTGGCGGCGAGTTTTTTGCGGGAATACGTATCAAACCGGACGCAGGGCCCTCCGTACTGACAGCCGAGTCCGCGGCGGCCGGGGGGACCCGCGGGCTCGGTGGGGGGTTCGGGGTTATCGGCGCCGACGGGGGCTTAGTTCGGGGCCGTATCGATAGGGATGCCGCGTCACGCTCACAGGAGCGTGACGCGGCATTCGCGTTGCTGGGGCTCGGCTAAAGTCAGCACCGGCTCTTTCAGCTAGCCAGTACGAGCTTTCCGAGCAGGCCGTGTGTCTCGTCATCTGGCCCGGAAGTGAAGATCAGCTCGTTGGTCTTGGCCGCGTTCCCGTTGCCGAAACGCAAGCTCCACAGGCCTTCGATGGCGATCGGGTGGCGGTTGGCCCCGCGGAGCTGACCCAGGTGCGCGCCGGTGTCCGGGTTGTAGGCGTTGATGTGGCCATTGCCGAAGTTGCCGACGAGCAGCGCTCCGCTGAACCTGCCGAAGTTGTCCGGGGCCAGGGCGAGCCCCCATGGCGAGTTCAGCGCGCCCCGGGTGACCAGCCGGCGGATGAGCGCGCCGTCGTTGGTGAAGACGTCCACGAATCCGTGGCCCGGGCCGGCCACGTCATCTTCGCGGCCCGCGTCCTGCTTCGCATAGGTCACGTAGAGCTTGCCCGCGAACTCCGCGATGTCGAATGGCGCGTAACCGGCCGGAAGCCGGCGGTCCGCGAACCGGCCGCCGCGCAGTTCGGCCGGCTTGAAGTCACTGTTGTAGACCTCTACCCGCCCGGACCGGAAGTTGGTGGCGTACAGATAGGTCTTGCCGTCCGACGCCTGGGCCTGGGCTAGGCCCTTGTAGACCGCGTTGGCGCCCTTGTCGCTCGCGACTTCTGTCACCGTGGACGGCGGGTTAGCGCCTGCGGCCACGCCGACGGTTGGGTTCCAGCCGTCGATCCCGCCGTTCTCCGAGACGAAGATGAAGGCCGCCGGGCCCGAGTGGCCGGCCGCGTCATGCACGACGAAGTCGTTCGGGTTCGTGTCGCCGTTGGACACCTGGCCGGTCGGCGCGCCAGAGGTGATCGTGACTATCAGGCCGGCCTTGTTGACGGTCGTGGCGGTTCCCGAGGTGTAAAGGGTGGTCTTGTCCTTCCCATTGTCCGACACCCACAGCGCTCCGCCCGGTGCCTGGTCGGTGCCCGGAGAGGCGGAAACTCCCCAGGAGTTCACAAGATCGGGGTCGGTCACGGCGGCGAGGCCGGGGATGTCGGAACGCAGGTTCACCTGCCGGTACGTCGAGTCGTGCACGCCCGCCGAGGCGACGCCGGCCGTTACCGGCAGCACGGTCCCGGTGGCCACAAGCGCGGCCAGTGGCCATAGGCGCCGCGACCCCCGCGGGCCCCGCGCGATGGCAATCCTTGGGGTTTTCACTCGCATCATTTTGTTGAGCCCTCCGCATAGGCGCCGGGGAGGAGGTGTCGTGCCCCCGTCGCGGTCGTTGTGCCGCCACGGTGGCATGTGCCGCTCGAACGGCGCTCGAACGGCGCTGGAACGACGCTGGAACGGTCACGTGGCGGGACAATGGGATGTGGTCATCAGGGACGCTGCGGCGGCGGAGCTGCCGGTACTGCAGGATATTGACGTGGCGACCGGGCAGATGTTCCGTGACATCGGCATGCCGGAGGTGGCGGAGTACGATCCGTGGCCGCTGCCGGACCTCGAGCACTCTCGGGCGGCCGGGCTGCTGCGGGCTAGGGTTCCGGGCTGGGGATCACCCCGCGTGCTGCCTGACGGCGGCTTCCAGGGCGGGCAGCGGGAGCCAGCCGTCGTGCGACCAGGTGATCTTGCCGGACGCGGAGACCAGGGCGAACCAGGGCTGGTCCTGG
>WNGE01009824.1_pt1 | contig 10014 bp, 13 predicted proteins | sample 5400651 | NCBI WGS metagenome assembly WNGE01 (sample SAMN13153370, study PRJNA577476) | soil metagenome | isolation source: 60 cm soil or saprolite under grassland replicate 2 | place: USA:California | collected 2016-06-15 | reverse complement strand
GAATCAAGGGATCGCGGCCGACAGAGTTTCTGAACCCCACGGCCCGTCCCAAGCAGGGTGCAGAGCTGCTCGGATTCAGGAGCGGTCGCGGTTGCGAGGCGAATCGTAAGCTCGCATCGATGAGCACCGTCACGCGCGCTCGCACGGTCCGGCGGGCGTTGGCCCTGTACGCCCGCCGACACACGCGCGTGGTCGCCTTCGCCGCCATCGTCGGGCGCGCGAGCGCGGCCACCGCGTTTGAAAGCGCCCGACTGGCGCCACAACCCGGATCGAACGCCTCCACTCACGATTGACGCTCCGGGTGGGTCGGTAACCGGTTCACGAGCTTGACGGCCAGTTAGACAACCGCTCCAAGCACGACGAACGGTCACCGCAGACCGGGCTCGGGTAATCACGTGGGCGGGAACTCGGCGCCGCGACACTCAGTAGTAGGCCGCACGACGATTCAGAGCCGGCCCCGATGTCGTGCTTTCGGCGCGGCTGCAAGCTCACCGGGCAAAGGAGGTGAATCCCATGAAGAAGCTGCTCTTGACGCTCCTCGCAGTCGCGGTAGGCGCCTTCATCGTCGCCAACGCGGTAGCGGCCGGGGCGGCAACAAAGCGGGTGACCATCACTCACGTTCAGAAGGGCTGCCACGTGTGGAGCATGGGAGCGGCCCAGACAGCCAGCCTCCGACTGACCTTGCATCGTGGCGACAGGCTCACGGTCGTAAACCAGGACCTCGACATGCACAAGCTCGTCCAGGTGTCCGGACCACAGACCAAAGCGAGCCCGTTCATGATGATGAACCAGCGCGTATCTATCCGCTTCGCGAAAGCTGGGCTGTACCGGTTCCACACTCGCGTCGCCGACATGCGTGGAATGCCCGAAGCGAAAACGACCGGGCCCGACAACAAGCTCGTGCTCACGGTCCGCGTGAGCTGAGCCGAAATCAAGCTCGAAGCGCGCCCCGGCACCGGGGCGCGCTCGGCGAGAGACCCATAGGATGCGCGTAAGAACCGATCCTGCTGCAAATGAATACCCTCCTGAGCAGTGTGGATCTCGCGCGCATCCGTGCGTGCCGCAGCGCCAGGTTGGTCTCCAGTGGTGCACGCTCACGGATTCATGGCGGTGATCAGCTCGTCCACAACTCAGCCGGCCTACAGATAGCCAGCCGCTTTGGACCGAAACGTATGGAAAGTTCCTGGAGCAGGGCGGCGACAGCCGGACTCGAGCCGGCAGTGGGACGAAAGGTCCCGAAGCGCCGAGCAGCCCCGGCGGTACGCTCGGCGCCGCACTAGATCAGTAGTTTGCCGCGCGCCGGCTGCAGCCTTCGCGGACGCCCCGCGAGGCCACCAGCGCTATTGCTTCGAGATCCACGATCGGGAAGGAGCGGTCTTGTCCACCGAAAACGTCCACCAGCGTCGGCACGAGTACGCCGTCGTCTGGCGCACGGGCGAGGGCCCGACCTCCAGCGGCAAGCTCGAACTGGGCGCTAACGACCTCGTCCTGCACGGGTCGACCGACGACGAGTTGCGGATCCCGTTCGACGAGCTCTCCTCGGCGGAGATCGGGCGCGCGGCCGATGAGCGGGTCAACGGCGACAAGTCGCTCGTGCTCGAGCGGCAGTCATGCGAGCGGGTGCTCGTCGCCGCCTTGGGCGGGGTGGGACTGCTCGGCGAGCTCACCGATCTGCTCGCTCGGCTCCGGGCCGAGCGGGCGGCGCGGGCCTGCGTTGCCGTCGTTGCTCCGATCAAGCGCGGTACGGCCGAGGCGGCCCGGCGACTGGTCGAGGAGGGGCCGCCCTTCGACCTTGAGCGCCTGGGGCTCGAGCGGCACCACGTCTTTGTCAGCGAGCGCGAGGTCGTCTTCTTCTTCGAGGGTGAGACCGCGAGCGCGGCTGTCGACGCGCTCGCGCGGAGTCCGCGTGTGCTGAGCGCGGCCGTGCGCTGGCGCGGCATTCTCGCCGGGAGGCCGCGGCTCGCCGCCGAGCAATTCGGCTGGACGCGCCCCAGTTGACGAAGAGCAGCCAGCCCTTCGTCAGAAGCCGAGACCGATCCCGCTCCGCCCGCGCGCCTGACGCGCCGCCTGGCGCAGGCCAAGCATCCCCGTCGGTCGCTCGTCGTCGACGACCGGCAAGTGATGGAAGCCGTACTCGGTCATCAGGGTCACTGCCGCCTCGATCGGGGTGGCGGCTGAGACGGCGACGGGCTCGGCGGTCATCCACTCGCGGACGCGCGCCTCGCTCGGGTGGACTCGGCCCGCGAAGGCGCGGAGCAGGTCGCGAGAGGTGAGGATCCCGATCAGCCGCCCATAGTCGGCGACGAGCGCGGAGCCTAGGTCGCTTGCGCGCATCCTCTCGGCGACCTCGCCGAGCGTGTCTTCGGGAGCGACGACGAGCGGATCGGTCGACATCACCTCTGCGACGGTGGCGCCACCGTCGCCTTCGGCGGCGGGTGCTGTCTCCAGCCGGAGCGCGGCCAGATCGTGGACGCTTGCAACGTCGAGCTCGACCTCGACGGGGACGGCGCCGGGAGCGGCGGGCGCTTCGGGTGGGCTTTCGACGCCGGCGAAGGCGCCGAGGAAGGGGGCGAGGTAGCGGCCGACGATCTTGGCGGGCGGCCACCAGAGCGGTTCGGGGCTGGCGGATGAGGCGTCGCCCGCGCCGCCGGTGAGCTCGTGCCTGAGGTAGCGCGGCTGTCTTCCGGTCAGGAGTAGACCCCGCAGCACCGGCCGAAAGGGCTGCGGCGCAAGGTCCGCGCCGGCGTTTGCCGCGATCAGCTCGGCGGCCGCGTCTGCCTGTTGGGTAGCGATGCCGCCTTGCTTGACCGGGAAGCTGGTGATGTCGCCGGCGGCGTAGACGTCGGATAGTCCCTGCACCTGGCCGTGCACGTCCACGGGCAGGAACCCCTCGACCGTCTGCGGCAGGCCGTCGATCCGCGGCCCGCGCAGACGGGGCAGGGCGACGACACGGTCAGCCGCGATGGTTCCCTCGGGGACGAGCCGCAACTCCCCGTCCACCAACTCAACCGGGCACGAGCCGGTCTGAAGGGCGATTCCCCGCTCCTCGAGCAGCCCTCGCACCGCCTCGCTTCCCGCGCGACCGAACAGCTGGAGCGGCTCGTCCTCCGGCGTGACGAGCGCAAGCTCGACGTCAAGCTCACGCTCCGCGAGGTAGGCCGCGGTCATCAGGGCTAACTCGTAGATCGGCAGCGACCAGACGGCTCCCCAGGGCACGACGAAGGCGAGCCGCCCGACTTGCCCCGCGACGATCTCCTCGAGGAGCCGGCGGATCTTCTCGGTGTCTGCCGGCCCTCGGAAGGTGAGAGCGCCGGGGACGGCCGCTGTCGGCCCGGCGCCGCAGGCGACAAGCAGGGCGTCGTATGGAATCGAGCTACCCGCGGAGGTCTGGGCCTGCCGTGCTCGGGCATCGACGCCGGTCAGTGCCCCCGGCGAGAAGATCGCCCCCGCCGCCGCGGCCAGCTCGGGCAGGTCGAACTGTCTCACCTCGCCGAGATCGAACGGCTCGGCGACCGCGAGCGGCCGATACCAAAAGTGAGGCTCGGGCGCGAGCAGCTCGACGGTGATCAGATCCTCCGCGAGCGCCCGCAGAGCCAGGGCGGCCTCGAGCGCCGCGACTCCGCCGCCGGCGATCAGTACCCGCGTCGCCACCTCAACCGTCTCCTCCAAGCAGGTTCAGCGACGATAACACTCCGCCGCCGCATCCCACTCGGCCGCGCTCGGCCCCCCGCCTGCGTCGGTTGGGGATCTGGCGACCGATGAGTGCGGCAAAACCACCACACAATCGGTGTTTCCCCTGACGAGGCGCGTCCGGAGAACTGCAATCCTCTGGATGCACCGAGAAAGAGATCGAAAGTAGGACGAAGCTCGATCGACTTGATGAAGTAGGCGGAATCCGAAACACCCGCCGATCGAGTGGACGAAATCGAAACTCTCTCGGCGAAGATTCCGGGCTCCGACGCGTCAGCATCGGAGCCCGGCTTATGCATTTCGGAAAATGCGTCAGCCGTACATGAGTTTGACGCCGAGCCAGAGGACACGTAGAGACGCGGCGGCGACTGCATAGGCGACGGCGCGGCTGCTCGGGCGCAGCACGCTCGACCGACTGGATGTCGGCGAGGACTCGCGCCGGGTCGATCGCTCGTCCATCGGTACGAAGTACCGAACCGGCATCGGGACCAACCCCGATGCCTCGCTGACGTCGACGCAGGATCCTCAACTTTCGACCAAGGAGGTGACCCATGCACGGCTGGATGGGCGGCTGGGACTGGTTCTGGATGGCCTTCATGATGCTCTTCTGGATCGCGTTCCTCGGCGCCGTCGTCTACGCGGCCGTTCGCCTCGCGCAGCGAGCGCCGCGCGAGCGACACCAGTGACACTCGGCGATCGGAATCGCATCACCGCTGGACTCCGTGTTAGCGGCAGCGCGGCCGCGCGCGTGAGCAGGTGCTTGCGCGGCTACTTCCGTTGCTTCAGCAGAAATGCGACGAGGTCGGCGACCTGCCTCGACGTAAGCTGGCTGCGGTAGGTGGTCGGCATCACGCCTGCGCGGTAGCCGGCCGCGATCGACGCGTTCGGATTAAGAATCGACTCCCGCACGAACGCGCTGCCCCTTCCCTTCAGCGCCGTGTCCAGGTTCGGGCCGCCGGTCGCTTTCGTGCCGGCCGCGGCCAGGGTGTGACACGCGCCGCAGCCGGCCGAGAGGAAGACGCCCTTGCCGCGCGCCATCCCCATTTGCCCACCCATTCCCTGCATCCCCGTCATCCCCGGATGCGCCGGCGCCGCGCCGGCCGTCGCGCCCTTGCCGCTGTGCAGGAACGCGATCAGGTCTGCCATCTCGCCCTGGGTAAAGGTCGGTACGGGGATCTTCTCCTCGCGGAAGTGCGGCAGCATCGCGGGCAGGTGGTCCCAGATCTGGCCGGACATGTCGGCGATCTCACGAGCCGACATGTGGCCGCGCATGTCGTCGAGCGGCGGCGCGTCCTTGCCACCTCGCCCCGCGTAGGAGTGACAGTCGGAGCAGCGCTTCGACTGCCACAGGCGCGCCCCTCGAGCGGGATCGCCGATCTGCGCGATCGCCAAGTTCGGCCCGCCCATATGACCGGCGGGAGCCGCCATCGTCGTCTGCGCGGAAGCGGTGACCGTCTTCGTCTTCGACGCCGTCTGATTGCCGACGGCCCACCCGAGCGCCGCCGCGATCGCAACCAACAGCACAACGACCGCGATCAGGAGGCCAGCAATAGCTCCCGGTGTCTTCACGGAGAAACGACGATACTCGGATCGAGCGGTGGCAACAACAGCTCGACCGGCAACGTGCCCCGACGGGCCTCTCTGCGATGCGATTGCGGGGGCGCTCTCCGCAGACCGGCTCGCTTCTCCGTGTGGCATTTGCCGGAACGCCGTTCCGTATGGACGCGGATGCGCCCCGAACTCCAGCGCTCGCCGAAAGGATCACCCTTGCGGATCCGTGTCACCTCAGGAAGAAGCTGAAGCTCCGGTCGCGGCGCCCTTGATCGTGCGCGCGAAACCGCGGTGGATGCATGCGCTCTCGACGCGCCCGGCGCCGTCGTCAAACTCGGGCGTGCGCGGCCAGCCGCTCGGCGCGTCGCTTCACGCCGAGTAGGAGCTTGCGCATCATCGGGAAGTCTCCGAACTCGAACAGGATCAGCGTCAGCAGTGCGTTTCCGGGCGAGGCGCGCCACGCGTAGCGTTCTTTGAGTCGGCTGATCAGGCGAGTCTGGCCTGTGGGGTGCATTAACTCGGTTCCGGGTCGGCCGGCTCGAGTCTGACTCGTAGAGTCGTCTGCCCGTTCCATCGTCCTGGAGGAGCCGGTCTTGTTCTGGTCGTTCTGTTACGTCGTGCTCGGACGCCTTCTGCAGCTTGGGGCGTTGCGTTTTCGCTCCGAGGAGTTCAAGGAGCTGGAAATCGTGGTGCTCCGCCACGAGCTGGCGGTGCTCCGGCGTCAGACCGGTCGCCCCGAGCTGAAACCCGTTGATCGGGTGTTCCTTGCCGCGGCCAGCAGGCTGCTGCCGCGAACGAGCTGGCGCTCGTTTGTCGTCACTCCGACGACGCTCCTTCGATGGCACCGTCGGCTGGTCACGAAGCGCTGGAGGTATCCCGGTCGGATCGGCCGCCCGCCGATCGGCCGCGAGATCCGGGACTTGATTTTTCGGCTCGCCCGGGAGAACCGGCGCTGGGGCTACCAGAGGATCTCCGGTGAGCTCCGCGGGCTCGGCTTCGCGGTATCGGCGACGACGGTGCGCAACCTGCTTCGCGAGGCTGGCCTCGGACCTGCCAGCGAGCGCGCGGGCCTCGGTTGGCGCGAGTTCCTGCGAGCGCAGGCCCAGAGCATGATCGCGGTCGACTTCTTCACCGTCGAAACCGTCTGGCTGCAGCGGCTCTACGTGCTCTTCTTCATTGAGCTCGGCAGCCGGCGCGTACACCTCGCCGGCTGCACCGCCAACCCAAACAGCGCCTGGGTCACCCAGCAGGCCCGCCAGCTCACCTGGACATTGGCTCACCGATCGCCGCCGCTTCGCTTCCTTATCCGCGATCGCGACAGCAAGTACACGCGCGACTTCGACACCGTCTTCCGAAGCGAAGGCATCGAGATCATCAGGACGCCGGTTCGAGCGCCGAAAGCGAACGCGATCGCCGAGCGCTTCGTCCGCACCGCGCGCTCGGAGTGCCTCGACTGGCTCCTCATCCTCAACCGACCGCACCTCGAGCGCGTGCTTCGCGTCTTCATCCACCATTACAACGGTCACCGGCCACACCGCTCACTCAACCTACTGCCGCCCGATCCGCCGCCAACGCTCCGACCGGCCAGCTCGCCGCGACCAGACCACGTCGAGCGTCGAGACCGGCTCGGCGGACTGATCCACGAGTACAGCCTCGCCGCATGAAGAACCCGATTTCTGCACCCTACAGGGCGCCCGACTCTAGAGAACAGACGGCGGAACCGAGTTAACGCACCCCACACGCTCATGAAGTAGCTGACCTCACCGCCGGCAACCAGGTCGTGCTGCTCCACGGTCGCCGGGTAGTTCGGCGGACCCCACCAGCGCTCCAGCTGCCGCGGGTCGGCCCACAACTGCCACACCCGCTCGACCGGCGCTTCGAAGTCGGCGACCAGAATGAGGCTGAGGCTGTCGAAGTCCTTTTCGACGCTGATAACGCTCATCCGCCGTGACCAGTGGACGGGTTGTTCTTCTCGGACTGGGGAACCTGCGCGAGCAGATCCGCCATCCGGTCGACACGCCCGCGCCAGGCCGCCTCGAGATCGTCGAGGACGCGCCGCGCCCGGCCTACGGCGTCGCCATCGGTGCGCACGAGCTGTTCGCGTCCGCGGCGCTCCTTGGTAACCAGGCCGGCCCGCTCCAGCACCGCGACGTGCTTCTGCACCGCGGCGAAGCTCATCGGGTAGACATCGGCGAGTCGCGACACCGACCGTTCGCCCTGGACGCAGCGGTGGAGGATGTCGCGGCGGGTGCCGTCGGCCAGTGCCTGAAACATGCGGTCCGCCTCCTCGTCGGTCACCTTACCTACAACCATTCGGTTGTAGATTACCACGGACGCCATACCACAGGACATGTCGGGGATGAAGTGACCACCGGCGCCGGTGTCCCGACACCCTCGATCACAAAGCGCGCGAATGCCTCGAGCAGCACGGCCGCACCAACCCCCACGACCACCCAACCGACGACCTGCAGCCAGACCGCGACGCGGGTCGCGTGCCAGCCGGTCAGCAACCAGGGCACGAGCCCAGCAACGACGCCCGGCGCAACAACGAGAAACAACAGCGTCCCTGCCGCGGCGCGAAAGCGTCTACCCGCTCATTCTCCCCTGACACTGCCGACGCGGGATCCCCATCACGGCCGCGCGGCTTTGCCGCCGGCGCGATCTTCCCCGGCCCGCGACGGCGTGTGAGGATCAGCGTCCCGATTTCGTCAGCCGCCGATGAGTTCTTGGCCTCAGAGCAGTCTCGTGAGGTAGTGGCTACAGAGAAGGGAGGGTGCATGCTCAGGGAGGCGTCTCCGGAGAGGGAGACGGGCACGCGTGTGCTCGTCGGCAAGTGCTACTGCAGCGCCGTCAAGTACCGGGTCGAGGACGCGTTTACGTATGCGTCCAACTGCCACTGCTCGAACTGCCGCGCGACGACCGGTTCGGCCTTCAAGCCGTTCGCAGGCATCGAGAGAGAGAAGCTCGAGATCACCGACGGCCGCGACTCGCTCCTGATCGTCGGCGACGACAACCTCAACGACAGCCACTGCGCAGCCTGTGGGTCGCTGCTCTTCTCGGTCGTGCGCGACGGCGCCTACGTGCACGTCGCGCTCGGCACGCTCGCCGACGCGCCGACGATGCGACCGACCAAGCACATCTTCGTCGGCTCGAAGGCGCCCTGGTTCGAGATCACCGACGACCTGCCGCAATTCGATGAGCACGCGGCGCCGGTCGAGCCGGCGGAGGCGGCGGCGCAATCGCTCAAGAAAGTCAGCGCGATCAGCCTCTTCGTCCGCGATCTGCAAGCAGCGAAGACCTTCTACCGCGACGTCTTCGATGTGGACGTTGTCTTCGAGGACGAGACCTCCGTCTGTGTGAAGTTCGGCCACCTCTTCGTCAACCTTCTGCACGCCTCCGCCGCCCGAGAGCAGGTCGACCCGGCCCCGGTCGCCGACCGCGAGGCAGGATCGCGGTTCCAGCTCAGCATCTGGGTCGACGACGTCGACGCCGTCTGCGCGCTCCTCCAGCAGCGCGGCGTCACCCTCCTCACCGGCCCGGTCGACCGCGTCTGGGGCATGCGCACCGCGACCTTCATCGACCCCGAGGGCCACAGCTGGGAAATCGCGCAGGAGCTCTCTTCTGCGGACGGCTCATAGCACGATGCCGTTCAACGTCTTCACCGCAGAGAACACCGAAGGCAGGATCGACATCGCTCGCGCGCTCGAGTCTGCGGAGACCGCGATGTACATCTACGACCTCTCACCGGGCCAGGCGCAGTCCCCGTATCACTACGAGTACAACGAGGAATGGCTGCTCGTCCTCGAGGGCAGCATCATCCTCCGCGACACCGACGGTGAGCACACCTTGAATCGAGGCGACCTCGTCTGCTTCCCGCCCGGCCCCACCGGCGCGCACAAGCTCATGAACCGAAGCGAAGCGCCCGCGAGAACGCTGATGTTCTCCAGCTCCCGCGTGCCAGCGGTCTCGGTCTATCCAGACAGCAACAAGATCGGCGTCTGGCCCGGCAATGAGACAGACGACCTCGTGTTCAGGCGCGAAACGGCGGTGCCGTGGTCCGACGGAGAGGACGAATGACGAAGCGATCGAGGGTAACTATCGGCTGGGCCAGCGTTGCGGAATGACCCCTGACGAAGTGGACCCGGATCGGCCGGAGCAGCGATGAGTCTTCGGTGGCTTGTCAGTCTCTACCGCGTACGGGCGACGCTGAGCTGCGGCCGGAGCAGGCCGCCGAGAAAGGAGTCGTGAGATGACGCGGTACCTCATTTCGTTCCCCGGCAGCGCGATGAACCACATTCCCGACGAGGAGTTCCCTGCCGTGGGCGAGGCTGCTCATGCGGTGGTCCAGGAGGCCATGGACGCAGGCGTGTGGGTGTTCGGCGGCGGGCTGGCCGAGGACGTGGATCCCGTCATGGTGGCCGGGGACGGGACGGTCACCGCTGGTACGTACCCGCAGACCAAGGAGTTCAACGGAGGGTTCACGGTCCTCGACGTGCCCTCTCGGGAGGCAGCGTTGGAGTGGGCCGCGAAGATCGCGGCCGCCTGCCGCTGTGCTCAAGAGATCCGCGAGTTCATGCCCGACCCAGCGGTGGGTAACTGAGCGAAGCCGCAGATAGCTCCTCGCGTGGGCCAGTGTTCGGGAATGACGCCCGAGGACGTGAGGCTGGTTGTGGCCGGAGGCGATGAGTTTTCGGTGGTCTGCCGGTCTCTACCGCATAGAGATCCGTAAGCCGCTAGAACGTTCACGCCTGCAACAACGACTCCACGGAGGTG
>WNGE01020991.1_pt1 | contig 10015 bp, 9 predicted proteins | sample 5400651 | NCBI WGS metagenome assembly WNGE01 (sample SAMN13153370, study PRJNA577476) | soil metagenome | isolation source: 60 cm soil or saprolite under grassland replicate 2 | place: USA:California | collected 2016-06-15 | reverse complement strand
ATTTCCCTCTCGCAATTTTTGCTGGGGCCCTGGCCGTCGCCATCATCGGTGTGGCCGAGTTGAACGCATTTCTGAAGCGGCTCAGCGGGCAGGAACTGGGCCAGGTGCTCACCACCATGGGGTTCGCCCTGATATTCCAGGATCTCGCGCTGATCATCTGGGGCGGTGACCCTTACACGATTCCGGCGCCTGCAATGCTCTCCGGCGCGCACCAGATCGGTGACCTTTATTTTCCGATCTACCGGATCTTCATCATTGTGGTCGCAGCGGTCGTGGCGGTGCTCCTCTGGCTGGTGCTGGAGAAGACGCGGGTCGGGGCAATGATGCGGGCGACCGTGGACGATCCCGAGATGGCGCGCGGCGTCGGCATCAACGTGCAGTTGATCTCGATGGTCGTGTTTGCGCTCGGCGCTTTCCTGGCGGCGGTGGCGGGAGTCGTTGCCGGGGGATTCGTAGGAGTCTATCCAGGCGCCGACTTTGAAATTCTACCGTACGCTTTTGTTGTCGTCATCGTCGGAGGTATGGGAAGCCTCAAAGGCGCTCTGATCGGCAGCCTCATGGTCGGGCTTCTCGACAACTTCGGCAAAGCGCTTTTTCCTGAACTGTCGTACTTCACGCTGTTCGCCCCGATGGCCGCGATCTTGGCCGTGCGGCCCACGGGACTCTATGGTCGCGCGTGATGGGATTGACTCGGTTCTCCGGACAGCAGGTGGCGGCGGCGGTTATTTTTTTTCTCCTGCTCGTCGCGCCACCGTTTCTCTCCTCGTTCCTGCTGACATTGCTGACCCAAGCATTGATCTATGGGATCCTGGCAATGAGCCTTGACATCATTCTCGGCTATACGGGTCTCGCTTCGCTCGGCCATGCCGCTTACTTCGGCATCGGCGCTTACAGCGTGGGGATTCTGGCGACCAGGTATGGAGCTGCATTCGGGATCACTTTGCCGGCCGGTGTCCTGCTCGCGGTTCTCGTTGCGGCAATCTTTGGTACGGTAGCTCTGCGCGCTACCGGTGTTTACTTCCTCATGATTACTCTCGCCCTCGGCATGATCGTTTGGGGACTTGCGCACCGATGGGTGACGATGACCCAAGGGGACAACGGGATCTCAGCAATCTCTCGACCGGATCTTGGCCTGCCATGGTCGCTTTCTCTCTCGATCCCGTTCTATTATTTTGCGCTCGCAGCTTTTCTGATCGCTTTCTGGATTCTGCGCGTGATCGTGCGTTCCCCTTTCGGGCAGACCTTGGTGGGAATCAGGGAGAGCGAATCGCGCATGAGAACGCTCGGCTATCATGTCTGGCTGCATAAATACATCGGCTTTGTCATTGCGGGCGGGTTCGGTGGCTTCGCGGGAGTGCTATGGGCCTACTACAACGGCTTCGTCAGCCCCGTGGACCTCCAGCTCGCGACCTCGGTAGAGGTTCTTCTCATGGTCGCGCTCGGCGGTCGCGGAAGCCTGATCGGCCCAGCGCTGGGAGCGGGCATCATTGTTTTGCTCAAAAATCTCGTTTCCGTCTATACGCATCGCTGGCTGCTGATTCTTGGCGCCGTGTATATTCTCACGATTGTTTATGCGCCTGAGGGAATTCTCGGTGCCATAAAACGACGGACGAAGGAAGTGAAGCCAAGAGCTGTTGGAGTCCACGGCCTGACAGAAGGAGAGATTGAAGGAGGATAGGTATGAGCACCAAGCGGATTGCCGCAATTTGTGGATTGCTAGTGTTAGCTCTGACCGTTGACGTCGTTCCGGCATGGCCGCAAAAGGGGCCGATCAAGGTCGGCTTTCTCACGCAGATGACAGGTGGTGGCGCTGCAGTCGGCAAGGACATGTCGAACGGTTTCATGATGAGCCTCGAGGAGATCAGCAACCAGATAGTCGGCCGAAAGGTCGAGGTGATTATAGAGGATACTCAAGGAGACCCAGCTCAAGCGCTGACAAGGCTTAGAAAGCTGGTGGAGAGTGACAAGGTACATGCGGTGGCCGGCATCTTTCTCGCGAACGAGGGCTACGCGCTCGCGCCGAAGGTGGATGAGTACAGAATCCCGACCGTATGGGCTGTGGTGTCGGCCGATGATCTTACGCAACGCAAGCCCACGAAATGGGCCGTCCGGACCGGGTGGACCTCAAGCCAACCGAACCACCCGTTCGGAGAATACACCGCGAAGACGCTCGGCTATAAAAGGGTGGCAACGATCGCGATGGACTACGCGTTTGGCTGGGAGCAGGTGGGTGGGTTCCAGAAAACTTTCGAGGAGGCTGGGGGCCAGATCGTTCAGAAACTCTGGCCCCCTCTAGGCACCACTGACTTTGGTCCTTTCCTGGCCCAGATCAAGCGGAATGCCGACGCCGTCTTCGCCGTAATGGTGGCGGCATCATCACTCCGATTTCCCAAGCAGTACCAGGACGCGGGGTTGAAAGCTAGATTGCCCCTTATCGGAGGGGGAACGAGTTTTGACGAATTCGTTCTCCCCGCGCTCGGCGACGAGGCGATCGGCGCGATCTCTCCGCTGATCTACAGCGCTGCGATTGACACTCCGGTGAACCAGCGCTTTGTCAAAGAGTTCCGGAAAAAATACGGAAAGGTTCCTGGCTACTACGCGGAGGCGAGCTACACGGCCGCGCGCTGGATTGCTGAGGCGGCCAAGGCGGTCGGCGGAAACGTTGAGGACAAGGAAAAGTTTCTGGCTGCGCTCAAGAAAGTGGAGATTTCTGATGCGCCGCGAGGACCGATCAAGTTAGATACTTACGGCAACCCGATTCAGAACATCTACGTCCGGAAAGTCGAGAAGAGAGATGGTGAGCTTTGGAATACGGTAATCCAAACTTTCACAGGGGTCTCTCAGTTTTGGAAGTACAAGCCCGAGGAATTTCTCAAACAACCCGTTTACGATCGAAACTATCCGGCGTGCAAGCATTGTTAAAAATGGTGTCACTAAATTTTCCGCCTTGGCAAAGGGGGATTAAGGGGGATTTTTTCGAAGATGTGAAACGGTGGGTGACTGCGGAAATCTCCCCTGGCCCCTCTTTTCCAAAGAGGGGAAATCCGGATCTTCCGTGTTGAAGGGCGATACGGATAAAGATCAGCCGATGGAGAAAGAACCAAGCATGATTGATTCGCCTCCTCTCGCTCTTACCCTTTCGAACGTCTCGAAAGCCTTCGACGGCCTTCACGCGGTGGATGGTGTGAGCCTCGCCGTCGCGCCCGGTGAGCGCCGAGCCATCATTGGACCGAACGGTGCCGGGAAGACGACGCTCTTCAGCCTGATCAGCGGAGAAGCCAAGCCGACGGCAGGGCGCATTCATCTCTTCGGTCGAGACGTGACGCGCTTGCCGCCTCATCGGCGCGCTGCACTGGGGCTCGCCCGGACGTATCAGATCACCAATCTCTTCCCTCGCCTGACAGTTTTGGAGAACTCGCTGCTCGCCGTTCAAGCTCTAACCGCTGCCAAGCTCCATCTTCACCGCGCGTTGTCCCGCTATACTGATCATTTCGATCGGGCCCGCTCTGTCCTGGAAGCTGTGGGGCTTAGGGCAACGGAGAACGAAGTTGTCCGCAATCTTTCTCACGGCGAGCAGCGCCAGCTCGAGATCGCGCTGGCGCTGGCCGGAGCGCCAAAGGTCCTTTTGCTCGATGAGCCCACCGCCGGACTATCGCCGGCCGAGTCCCACATGATGGTCGCCCTTCTCAAAAAACTCGATCCCGCCATCACCCTGCTCGTAATCGAGCACGACATGGATGTCGCTTTCGAGCTGACCAATCGAATCACTGTGCTGCACTACGGTAAAGTCATCGCTGATGGCGTCGGTCATGAGGTGAAGTCCAATGCGGTCGTGCAAGAGATTTACCTCGGAGCCGCCATGGAGACTGCGTGATGAACGGCATGGGCAAAACAACGCTGATCCGCTCCATCGTCGGCTTTACTCCGCCACGCCGCGGCCAGGTACTCTTTAAGGATCGCGATATCACCGCGTGGTCGTCGAACCGTGCGATCAATTTTGGTCTCGGCTTGGTGCCTCAGGGCCGCCGGGTTTTTCCCTCTCTCAGCGTTTTAGAGAATCTCACGGTCGCTGATAAACGGAACGGCGGGCAATGGAATATCGAGCGTGTGATGGAGCTCTTCCCGCGCCTTGGTGAGCGGCGTGCGATTCGGGCAGGCAAGCTTTCAGGCGGCGAGCAACAGATGCTGGCGATCGCACGCGCGCTGATGACGAATCCCGAGCTATTATTAATGGATGAGCCGACCGAGGGGCTGGCGCCGCTCTTGGTTCGCGAGGTCGGCCGCGTCATTGAGAATCTGAAATCTCAAGGGTTGTCGATCTTGCTCGTGGAGCAGAACCTGCCGCTCGCGCTCCGGGTGTCTGACCAGGTTCACGTGCTCTCGCGGGGCAGGATCGTGCACTCCTGCTCGCCGCAGGCACTGTGGGAAAACGAGGAGATTAAGAGCAAGTATCTCGGCCTCTGATCTTTTCAATGAAGAACTTCTTAGCCATGATCCGAAAATTCTTTTTGAGGTCACGCTCCGGGACGCTGCCTCCAATAGCAGGTTGTGTCGCAATCGCGAGATTAACAAGGATGTCATTCTGAACGCAGTGAAGAATCTCGACCGATCCATACGTTACAAAACGCGAGATCCTTCGGCTTCACCTCAGGATGACATTACGACACAGTCTCTTTTGGAGGGAGAGGATCAAGGTGAGGGTGGTCCGTGCGCCGATTTTGCCCTCACCCTCGCCCTCTCCCGCATCCTCCATAGGCGGATCAGCCTCAGGCTGAAGCGGGAGAGGGAAACTATATTTGCGGGCGAAGTTTTCTTTGAGGTGAAATGTTAGATGAAACGAATCGGCATCATCGGTATCGGCCTTCTCGGGAGTGCCGTAGCCACACGCCTTCTCAAAGGGAAGTTCGAAGTTAAAGGCTACGACACGCGCCCGGAGCAAATTAAAGCGCTTTGCGCTCACGGGCTGATTGCAGCTGGAAGTATCGCTGAAGTCGCGGCGGATACCGACGCGGTCTTCACGATCCTGCCGTCGCTTGAGAGCGTCGAGACAACAATTATCGGCACAGGGGGACTAATCGAGAGGTCGCGGCCTAATTGCACGCTGATCCAGATGAGCACCGTTTCCCCCGAGCTGACGCGACGTCTGGCCGGCGCGGCGGCGGCCAAAGGGCTCGACTTTCTCGATGCGCCAATGAGCGGGACAAGCGCAATGGTCGAGCGCGGCGATTGCGCGATCTTTGTCGCGGGTGACCGCGCACGGGCCGATGCTTGCCGGCCCATCTTCGATGCTATTGCCAAGAAGAACGTCTACGTGGGCGATGTGGGCATGGCTTCCCTCGCGAAGCTTGCCACCAATCTCCTTGTCGGGCTTAACACCGCCGCGCTGGCAGAAGCATTCGTGCTCGCAGCGAAAGGGGGTCTCGCCCCGGCCGCGTTGCTCGAGCTTCTGAAAGACAGCGCGGCCGACTCAAAGATGCTCGAGGTCCGCGGGCCGCTCATGGCGAGCCATCGCTTCGATCCGCAGATGAAAATTGATCTCTTCTTGAAAGATTTTAAGCTCATGCTGGAGGAAGGACTTCGCCTCGGAGTTCCGTTGCCGCTGACTAGTATCACGCAGCAATTGGCCACAGCCGCCGCCGCGGCGGGACGGGGTGAAGAAGATCTGGCTGCGATCGTAACCACCTTCGAACGGCTTGCGGGATTGCCGGATCTTTCATCGATGAAAAAAAATTGACAGGAGGCTTGTATGCAAAAAAGATTTGCCATCGCCGCTTTGGCTCTGATCGTTCTTTTTAGTATCTCGCCGGCCGAAGCGCAGAAAGAGGCGATCAAGGTTGGCTTTATGTCCTCCCTTACGGGGCCGCTCTCACCTAACGGCAAGGACATGTTGAACAGCTTCGAGCTTTTCCTTGAAGAGCAAGGCGGGAAGTTGGCCGGCCGAGAAGTGAAGCTGATCACCGAGGACGACGCTGGAAACCCTGCCACCGGTCTCACGAAGCTCCGGGGGATGGTAGAAGGACAAGGAATTCAACTCCTCGTTGGCCCTCTGTCAGCGGCTGTTGGCTACGCCATCCGTGACTATATCGACAGCAACAAGCTGCCGGCTATTTTTCCGATCGTATCGGGTGAGGACATTACCCAGCGCAAGCGCAGCCCTTACATCGTTCGCACCGGCTGGTCCAGCGCTCAGCCGTCTCATCCCTTCGGCAAATGGGTTTATGACAACCTCAAGTATCGCCGGATTGCGATCATCGGCTATGACTTTGCCTTCGGCTGGGAGGTGGCCGCAGGATTTCACCGCACCTTTGAAGAGTCGGGTGGTCAGATCGTGCAAAAACTCTGGCCGCCTCTCTTTACCACCGACTTTGGTCCTTATATTTCTCAACTCAAGCGCGACGTGAACGCTGTTTACGCGGTTTTCTCAGGGGCCGACGCGCTGCGCTTTGCCAAACAGTATGAAGATGCCGGCCTCAAGGCTCGTCTCCCGCTAATCGGAGGCGGTACATTTACAGACGAGCACGTGCTTCGAACCATGGGCGACGAGGCGCTGGGAGTTATCACCGCGCTACACTACTCCGCTGCGCTGAACAATCCGGTGAATCGGAAATTCGTGCAGGCGTACGAGACGAAATTCAAACAGGCGCCCTCGTACTACTCTGAAGGCACGTACGTGGCGGGGCTCCAGCTCAAGCGTGCGCTCGAAGCCATCGGCGGAGAAGCCGAAAATCGTGAGCGGCTTGTCGGAGCTCTGCGCAAGGTGGAACTCGCCGATACTCCTCGTGGACCCATTCGGTTCGACGACTACGGTAATCCGATTCAAAACATTTACGTCCGCAAGGTGGAACGGGTTAGCGGACGGCTCCAGAATACCGTCATTCATACATTCGAGAAGGTATCGCAGTTCTGGACGTACAAGCCCGAGGAGTATCTGAAGAATCCGGTGTACGACAGAAATTTTCCGCCGTGTAAGCATTGCTAGCCTATCGTCCGGCTGAGTTCGCAGAGATTTGACGCTGCGGCAAACTTCCGTGGCGCGACTGACCGCGGAGGCGCCATGCAGAGCAGAGCAAGGGACTGAGGCAGGCTTACTCCTCGATGCGAGAACTATTTCCACGCGGCATCGTCTGTCCAGCGTCCCAGCTTGGCCAATGCGGCGTTCGCCGGTCCTCGATCCACGACCTGTTCCGCCTTGGGCTTCTCATTTTCCTTGAGAAGACCGATTTCCACTAATTTGTTAATAGTCACGTCCACCATCTCGGCTGGCATCCCATCATTTACCGGCCAGACCTTCGCGGCCGCCAGCGCATCATAAGCCGGGCTCAGGACTTCCTTCGGATAACCTGTGTGCTTGCTTGCCAGCTCTAGCGTGCGCTCCTTGTTTCGGTAGATGAAACGGTGGGCCCTGATGATCGCCGCGACGGCACGGGAGAGGAGGTCCGGCTCCTTCCGCAGCAACTCCTCGTTTGTGCTAAAGGTCCCGTACCAGTAATTCGGCATGATCTCCCAGAGGGGAACCAGGGGATGGAGGGATGCCTTCTTTGTGCGCGCCATGTACGCTTGGTCGATGTGCAGGATGGCGGTGTCAATCTTGTTGGATATAAGGGAGGCGATGTAGCCGGCGCTCGCCACCGGGACATAATTCACATCTTGCGGAGTGAGTCCGGCGCTGTGCAGAACGGCGCGCGTCATCACCTCGCGGAATGCGCCGACATCCTGGATGCCAAGGTTCTTGCCGCGCAGATCGGCGGGTCTCCGGATGCTCTCCTGAGCCGCCATGACAACCGTGAGCCTGTGAGCGTAGCTGAAGATGCTGCGGATCTTCGCGCCGCGACTGATGACCGTGATTATCGGTTCGCTGCTGGCGCCCACGATGTCCAGCCCTCCGGCAACGCCGCCGCGCAACGACTGAAGACCGGATTCAAACGCTGTCAATTCAACGTTGATCCCCTGCTCATCGAAGTAGCCGAGCTCTTTCGCGACATAGACGCCGATGTGAGGCAGGTTCGGGGGCGTGACCGGCATCCCAATGACGAGCGTCCGCCGGGGAGTCTGGGCTTCCACGATACCCGCCAACACCAGGCCGGCGAGGCTGACCAGCGTCATGACTGCAAAACGCGTTGGCATATTCCGTCTCCTCACTCAAATGTGGATGGCGACCTTCAGCGCGTTATCGATTCGTTCGACGTAGGTCCGGAACGCCTCGTGAATCTGATCGAGCCTGAAGTGATGGGTGATGATGGGGTCTGCCAAAATTTTCCCCGCGCTCATCAGCGCCAGCGAGCGACCGGAATTCATCCCGCCCTCGCCGCGCGCCGCGTAGATACGCACGTTGCTCCGCACTGCGAGATTCATGTCCATCTGCACGGGCCCCGTATACCATGCCACCACCCCGATGCGCCCGCCGCGTTTGACGTTCTCGAGCGCCTCCTGCATCGAGGTCGGACCCCCAGCGCACTCGAGGACGGAGTCCGCTCCCTTACCGTGGGTGATGTCGCGCACGCGATCGGCGAGATTTTCTTGTCGTACGTTGATCGTGAAGTCTGCGCCCAACCGCTTGCCGATCTCCAGGCGCGAGTCGCGGGTGCCGCTCAAGATGACGCGCTCCGCGCCGAGCGCCTTGCAGAGCTGCACCGCGATGAGGCCGATCGGCCCCGGCCCGAGAATCAGCACTGTTTCGCCGGCGACGTAACCGCCCATGAGATCGATTGCCCAGAGCGGCGAGGCGGCCGTTGTCACCATGCAGGCCTGCTCGAACGTGAGATTATCCGGCAAGCGATAGAGCGTGTTGATGTGGTTGACGGCATACCCGGCGAAGCCGCCGTCGCAAGTGAGACCTTTCGCCCGATGTCCTTTTTCGAGATTGCCGTAATTCAGGCACGAGGTATACCAGCCTTTGATGCAGTTCTCGCAACGCTCGCAACCCTTGTGTACCTCGACGGCGACGCGGTCGCCGATCTGAAACTCATCGACGCCCGGTCCCAACGCGGCAACAGTGCCGGCATATTCGTGGCCCATGATGAATTCCCCGGCGGGCTGTCCTTGGAGCGTACGGTGCAGGACCTTCACGTCGGTTCCGCAGATCGAGGCAACTTCCACTTTCAGGAGAACCTCGCCGGGCCCCGGCTGCGGCACTGGCCGCGACTCCACCTGCATATCGTCGGCGCCATGGAGCATCACTGCCGTCATGATCTCGGGAATCACCATGGATTCACCTCCGGTTTCGGTCTGATTCCGTGTCTATAATTCTAGTCTTCGCCCATCGCGTGTCGCGCTAGCCAGCCGACCGTGGTGCGTGTCGCTTCTTGGAAGGCCCGATGAGTTCGATCATGTTGCCATCCGGATCACGGACGAAGAGCTGGCGAAGACCGGTCGGCGTTTCCGCGAAATCGTAAAACGCCAGGTCGCTGGCTTGGAGCCGGGCGTGCGTGTCATCGGCATCCTCAACGGCGAGGGCGAAATGCGGGTCGCGCGTGTCAAACAGCTTTGCATCCGCCAGCCGCAGCGGCATCTCATGCTTGACGGATAGGTGAAGTGAGAGACCGCCGCTCAGCTCGAACCATGCTCCGGAAAACCCAAAATTGGGTCGGTCGATTTCCCGGAGGCCGAGAACGTCACGGTAGAATGCCTTGGCTAGCTCGAGATCTGTCACGGTCAGGCTCACGTGGCTTACACTCTTGAATGGCAGCATGAGTGAACCTCACTCGATAGGCGAACGAAGATTTTGCGTGACCATCCGTCGGCAACTTCTCAATTGAGGATCAATGACGTAGGCAGATCCTATTCAGAGGTGGAAAAACTGTCAAGGCAAGTCTAAATCACAGTAGGGTTCAGTTTCGCAAACGTTGACGATTCGTTGAAATCAAATTGAACCACTATCCGATCGAAGGTCGTGGTTCAGTTTGGGAAAGATCTCTCACTTTGTTCGAGATGACACATGGCTTATGTAGTTGTCATTCCGAGCAAAGCGAGGAATCTTTCTCGATTTTAAGAGTTTTTGGATTGAAAATGAACCACT
>WNGE01009823.1_pt1 | contig 10015 bp, 10 predicted proteins | sample 5400651 | NCBI WGS metagenome assembly WNGE01 (sample SAMN13153370, study PRJNA577476) | soil metagenome | isolation source: 60 cm soil or saprolite under grassland replicate 2 | place: USA:California | collected 2016-06-15 | reverse complement strand
GGTGCAGGAGGTTTAGGTTGTCCTGCTTTACAATATCTCGCTGCCGCAGGTGTAGGAACAATCGGTATTGTAGATAATGATGTCGTTACTCTTACAAACCTTCATCGCCAGATATTATATTCAACAGATGATATTGGTTTCTCTAAAGCTGAGAGAGCGGCTTTCAAATTACACCAACTCAATCCTGATATAACAATTACGTCTTATAATTTTCGACTTACAAATAAAAATGCTTTAAACATTATTTCTAATTATGACATAGTGATTGATGGCACAGATAATTTTGCTTCACGTTACATAATCAATGATGCATGTGTATTATTGAACAAACCTTTGGTCTATGGCGCCATTTCAAGATTTGAAGGACAGGTAGCTGTTTTTAATTGCAAAGCAAATGATGAGATAACTCCTCTTAATTACCGTGATTTATTTCCGTATCCGCCAAAAGATGGCACCATATTAAACTGTGCCGAAGAAGGTGTGTTGGGTGTGTTGCCCGGCATCATTGGTTGTATGCAGGCAAGTGAAACAATTAAATTGATTACAGGAATTGGCAAGCCACTCATCAATCGTTTGCTAACTTATAATGCTCTAACAAATCAATTTTATGAACTTGTTTTATCGTCTAATAAAGAAACGGCTGCATTAATTCCGAAGGATGAAGAAGCTTTTGTAAACACTGATTACGACTGGCTTTGCTCAACGCATGCAAACAATAATTTTGAAATTGAACCTCTATACTTCGATGCATTACGTAAAGAAAAAAATATAACGATCATTGACGTGAGAGAACATGGAGAGATACCAGCAATAAATGAGTTTACTCACTTGCATATTCCATTAGCGCAACTGCAACAAGAAGCTTCATCTTTAAATAATAATGTTATCATTACTATTTGTCAATCTGGTGTGCGTAGTGCAAAGGCTGTAAAAATTTTATCTGATAAATTTGGTACAACAAAAAAAATATTCAGCTTGCAGGGCGGTATAATTAACTGGAAAAATCATCAATTGAAACAGCAGCATGTCTGATAAAAAACCAAAAAACATTTTTGTTCAGGGAGCCATTACAGCTTCTTTTATTGCTGACAGTATTCAAAAGCACAGCATTAAAACAGATATTGGCGCACACAGCATTTTCTTAGGCCAGGTGCGCAATGATGTTATCAATGAAAAAAAAGTGGCTGCAATTGAATACACTGCTTATGAAGAAATGGCTTTGGAAAAAATGCATGAGATACGCGAAGCCATCTTTGAAAAATATACGCTTACCTGCATGCATGTTTATCATAGTTTAGGCAAAGTAGCAGCAGGAGCAATTAGTTTGTTTGTATTTACTTCATCCATACACCGCAAAGCTGCAATAGATGCCTGCGAAGAAACAGTAGAAAGAATAAAGCACGAACTTCCTGTATGGGGTAAAGAATTATTTGAAGATGAAACTTATCAGTGGAAAGAAAATAAATGACGGCATAATCATACAATACACTAACGATGTTGATGCTTCCTGCGTCAGCATGACAAAATCTTTTTTTCCTGTTGTCATTCCGACGCAGGAGGAATCTATTTACACCACCAATGAGCATTCAACATCTCTATGAACAATATCACACATAAAGTAAGCAGCCTGCGTAAAGCCATTGCAATGGCTGTTGTAAAAGTGTCTAAACAGGAAACGATAGATGCCATTAAAAATAAACAGGTTCCAAAAGGTGATGTGTTTGAATTCTCAAGAGCAGCAGGTTTACTGGCAATAAAAAAAACAAGTGATACCATTCCTGATTGCCATCCGTTGCCTGTTGAGTTTGCCGCTATTAGTCACACAATAGATGGTTTACAAATAAATATCAATGTAGAAGTGCATGCGATTTATCGTACAGGTGTTGAGGTAGAAGCCATGCACGGCGCAGCTATAACGGCGCTTACAATATATGATATGCTCAAGCCAATTGACAAGGAAATTGAAATAACAACAATTAAACTTTCGCAGAAAAAAGGTGGCAAGTCAGAGTACAGTAACCACACAACAGAAGTATTGCGTTGCGGTGTAATTGTTTGCTCGGATAGTATTGCTGCCGGCATGAAGCAGGATTCTGCAGGGAAAGCAATCATTCAAAAATTACAACAGCATGGTTTAAATGTATCGCTTTACACAATCATTCCTGATGAATTTAATGACATACAAAACAAAGCAAAGCAGTTGAGTGAAGAGGGTTATAATCTTGTTTTGTTTACAGGCGGCACTGGTCTCTCACCAAGAGACGTAACGCCAGAAGCAATAGAACCTTTGATTGACAGAAACATTCCCGGCATCATGGAAGCTGCCCGTAGCTATGGGCAGGAGCGCACACCTTACGCAATGCTTTCACGTGGCGTGTCGGGCTTTATCAAAAACACTTTAGTGCTTACATTACCAGGCTCTACCCGTGGTGCAGAAGAAACGATGGATGCACTATTCCCTTATATCATTCACATTTTCCGCGTAGCAGAAGGCATGCGGCATAGCAACGATTGATGTGAATGGTGAGTGGTGAGTGGTCAATGGTGAGTTCTTACAATAGTATTTTTTCAAGAAGATTTTTATGTGCCCGGCAGTATAACTTTTATCATCGTTCTTTGCCCGCTCGATGAACCATTCAGACGGGCATCGCACACTTATATCTTTGATAACTTCTGTTCTGCCAACCGCACAAGACTACACAGTGCTTGTTTCTTTATCAGGAAACTCCTAATTTTGAATAAACTCTCCAATGACTGAAAAATTTAAGGTTGAGTTTCTTCCAGAAGCTGTTGAGTTTATGGATGAACTTGACGAAAAGGCATGGGAGAAAATTTATTATAATATTCGAAAAGCACAGGTGACAAACGACCCTGAACTATTTAAAAAACTGACAGACACTATTTGGGAGTTCAGAACTTTATACAACAAAACCTATTACCGACTTTTTGCATTCCGGGATAAAACTGACGGACACAAAACATTGGTTTTAGCAACACACGGACTTATAAAGAAAACTGGTAAAGCTCCACAAGCTGATCTTGAAAAGCAGAACGAATAAGACAACAATATTTTGAACAAAAAAAATAAATTCATATGCCGGCAAAGAAAAAAATGAAAACTATTTCTCTTGACACTATGATAGATAAACACATTGGTAAAATTGGCACGCCTAAAAGAGATGCTTTTGAATACGAACTTAAACTCGATTTACTTGGGCAAGCAATTAAAGAAGCAAGACTTCATTATAATTTGACTCAGGAACAATTGGGACAAATGGTGGGAGTTCAAAAAGCCCAAATTTCTAAATTGGAAAACAACTTTACAAATGCACGGTTTGACACAGTGATCAAGGTGTTCAATGCTTTAAATGCTAAAGTGAATTTTAGAGTTGAATTGCCTAAACGAAAATTGAAAATCGCTTAAACTTTGTGGTGTTGTAAACATTAATACCAGGAAATTTCAATCATCATGTCATCACTACTTTATCCAAAGATTTACCTATACCGCCGAATTGTTCAGGCGAAACTTTTCATTGATGATAATTACTTCGAAAACATTGACCTTAATAATATTGCTGATGAAGCGTACTTTTCAAAATTTCATTTTATACGTCTCTTCACAAAAATTTACGGCAAAACACCTCATCAATATTTAACTACTGTGAGAATAGAAAAAGCAATGCAGCTTTTACGAACCGATATGCCTGTTTCAAAAGTTTGTTATGCTGTCGGGTTTGAAAGTTTAAGTTCTTTCAGCGGATTATTTAAGAAGATGGTTGGCATATCACCTTCTGCATACTTATTTCAGCAGCAACAAATAAAAGCGCAAATTTTAAAAACTCCTCTCAAATTTATTCCCGGTTGTTTTGCAGAAAAAAATGGCTGGAAGAAAAAAAGCAATTTTAAAGAAATGCTGCAATAATTCATTCCACACTTTTGCATCATTGTTAAACCAAAAAATAATAACAATGATAACGAGATTAAATCATGCTACATTTTACGTTCTTGACCAGGATAGTGCTCACGATTTTTACGTGAATAAACTTGGCTTCAAAGTGCACAGTGATGCGCCAATGGCTCCGGGCATGCGGTGGTTAACTGTTTGTCCGCCCGAACAGCCTGATCTTGAAATTATTTTAATGCCCATTACAGAAGGCATGATGTTCACAAAGGAAACAGCAGCTACCATGAAGGAACTTGTAAAAAAGGGAACCTTTGGTTTTGGTGTATTTGAATGCAAAGACATTTATGCTACTTATGAAGAGTTGAAAGCAAAAGGAGTTGAGTTTACTAAAGAGCCCAAAGAAGAATTCTACGGGGTGGAAGCTTTGTTCAAAGATGATTCAGGCAACTGGTTCTCTCTTGGCCAGAAAAAATAAAATGGTATATAAAAAAATAGAACGCTGACATTTTATGACGATCACGATAATCTGTGTTCAATACCTCTTTTTTATGGCATATTTAAACAGCCTCTTGAGATGTACTAATGCGGGAGTACATAATCACCACTCGTTATTCCAAATTAATTTTACTAAACACCCCGCTGATTAATTATTTAGTGTAAATAAAAAATAACGCTCCGCTCATCTAATAGGTATTCTTTTTGAGCGTATTTAATTTACATTATGTAATTATGGAAAAGCTTATAAAAAAGTTCAGCGAAATAAGCATTGAAGACACAGCACAGGTAGGTGGTAAAAATTCTTCGCTTGGTGAAATGTTTTCACAACTTTCATCAAAGGGCATCAGGATACCCGATGGTTTTGCTACCACTGCTTTTGCATTCAGAAATTTTTTAGAGCAAAATAAATTAAATGTTGTTTTACAACAGTTGATGGAGCAACTTGACAAAAAAAAATTTTCTAACCTTAAAGAAACAGGTGATAAAGCGAGAGAAACTATACTGCAGGCTAAAATGCCCGATGATCTGCAGAAGGCAATTATTGAGGCTTATAAAGAATTACGCGGAGATCATGATATTGAAGTTGCAGTGCGAAGCAGTGCTACAGCCGAAGACCTGCCGCAGGCAAGCTTTGCGGGCCAGCATGAAACATATCTCAACATAAAAGGAGAAGCGTCACTGGTAAAAGCCGTGCAAAAATGTTATTCATCATTATATACTGACAGGGCAATCAAGTATCGCGAAGACAATCATTTTGAACATCAAAAAGTAGCATTATCTGTAGGCGTTCAAAAAATGGTAAGGTCTGATAAAGGCTGTGCCGGCGTGGCTTTTACACTGGAACCCGAATCTGGTTTTCGCAATGTGATACATATATCGGGCGTATGGGGATTAGGAGAAAATATTGTGCAGGGTGCTGTAAACCCTGATGAGTTTTATGTTTTCAAACCCACACTTTTACAAAATAAAAAAGCGATCATTCAAAAGAAGCTTGGTGATAAAGCCGAAACAATGATTTATTCTTCAAAACTTAAAGGTCCATCAACTACAAGAAATACAAAAACACCACGCAATAAAAGAGAAGAGTTTGTGTTGAACGATAAAGAAATTACTGAGCTTGCTACATGGTCAAATGCAATTGAAGAGCATTATAAAAAACCAATGGATATTGAGTGGGCGAAAGATGGAATCACCAATGAATTATTTATTGTGCAGGCAAGACCTGAAACCATCCATTCGCAAAAAGATTCTTATAAGGTTACAGAATACAGGTTGTCAGAGAAAGGAGAAAGCATTGCAAAAGGAGATGCTATAGGTTCGAAGCTTGCTGTGGGCGTTGCAAAAATTTTGAACTCACCGCAGGATGCAGATAAATTGAAGGAAAGCGAGATTGTTATAACTGATATTACAAGTCCTGACTGGGATCCTATTCTTAAAAAATCAGGAGGCATTGTTACCAATAAAGGCGGAAGAACGAGTCATGCTGCTATTGTTGCAAGAGAGTTAGGAGTGCCTGCAATTGTTGGTTGCGGTGATGCAACAGAAAAAATAAAAGATGGTGAAGAAATAACTGTTTCATGCGCCGAAGGCAGAACAGGTAATGTGTATAAAGGCAAATTGAAGTTTGAAGAAATTGAACATGATTTGAGAAATTTAAAATTGCCTGAGTCAGCAGAAGTGATGATGATATTAGGCGAGCCTGATATTGCTTTTAAATTGTCATTCTATCCGAATAAAGGAGTTGGGTTGATGCGGATAGAATTTATCATTACACATTTTATACAGGTGCATCCTATGGCTCTTGTAAAATTCAATGAGCTGAAAGATAAAAAAGCAAAACAAAAAATTGAAGCACTCACGAATCAGTATCCTGTTAAAGAAAAATATTTCACTGAAAAATTAGCGGAAGGAGTTGCAACAATTGCTGCGGCTTTTCATCCAAAAGATGTGCTGGTAAGGATGAGTGATTTCAAAACCAATGAATATGCCAACCTTCTTGGCGGACGTGAGTTTGAACCGAATGAAGAAAATCCAATGCTTGGTTTTCGTGGTGCATCAAGATATTATAATGACAAGTATAAAGAAGGATTCCGGCTGGAATGTGAAGCAATAAAAATGGTAAGAGAGGAAATGGGATTTACAAATGTGATGGTGATGGTTCCCTTTTGCAGAACTGTTGATGAAGCGGATAAAGTAATTGCAGTTATGGAAGAAAACGGATTAAGCCGCATCACAGATGAAACGCTGAAAATTTATATGATGGTAGAGATTCCTTCCAATGTGTTGCTTGCAAATGAGTTTGCAAAAAGGTTTGATGGATTTTCCATCGGTTCAAATGATTTAACACAATTGATATTAGGCATTGACCGCGATTCTGCAATAATTGCTAATCTTTTTGATGAACAAAACAAAGCAGTAAAAGAGATGATTGCTTCTGTTATAAAAAAATCAAAAGACACCGGAACTAAAATTGGATTATGCGGCCAGGCGCCAAGTGATTTTCCTGAATTTGCGTCCTTCCTTATTGAGCAGGGAATTGATAGTATTTCTTTCAATCCTGATGCGCTTTTAAAAGGCATTGAGAATATTAATAAAATATGGACCATATAATTTAACACATAGAAAGACTGGCACATAGTTAAACCACGATTGATGTAATGTCTATATGATTCTATGTGCCTATGTGTTTTAAAAAGTTGCACTGGACCAGCTGAGCACCATAAAAAAAGAATGACCGTTATACAAAAGGATTAATGTGGTAGAAAAGCCATCGGCGATTTTTCCTTTATCGCGAAGAGATATCCTGTTGATTTATTTTTTCTGAATGAAATACTTCCTGATAGTATACGTTTAGTGTAAATAAAAAGTAAAGGAAAAAAATGAATTGAATAATATTTCAGCGCCGGCTTATCAGATAATTATGAGATACCTGATTTCTTTTTTACTAATGGCATCTTTTATTAACGCTCAATGTCAAACACAAATTGATACTGTCTCTTATTTAAACAAAAATGTAAGTACTGACAGCACAAAAAGAAGAAGCCGTATTCTGATAAAATCTGCCATTGGTATAGGCTATGCATCTGCTACATTTCTTTGTTATCGCTATGTAGACATAAGAATACAGGATGAATCGCAGGAAGGGAAAAATCCTTTAAAAACAGGAATAGCTAACTCGATCGAGTCTCTTGGTTTAGGCAGATACAATACAATAGGCCTTGCATCCACAGCTTTATTTGCTTATCTCACTAAAAATAAAAAACTTCAAAAAACTGCTTTGCTCTGGTCCGGAAGTTTACTCGTTAATAGTGTCGTCACTGATGGTTTAAAAAAAACGTTTCAACGTCATCGGCCATCCACAGGTGATCCATATAATGTATTCGACTGGGCAAATGGACCAAAAGTAAATGAATCATTTCCTTCTGCCAATACTTCCAATGCATTTACTACTGCCACTGTTTTTGCTACAATGTATAAGGATAAAAAATGGGTTCCTCCTCTTGCCTATGGCTTAGCTACCCTTGTAGGTTTTTCAAGAATTTATAATAATGGTCATTGGGCTTCGGATGTTATGGCCGGGGCAGCGGTAGGTTTCCTAAGTGCAAAAGGAGTAATTGGTTTATATAAAATTGCTTCTAAAAGATACATTCTCGTAATCCCGCAGATTGGTCAAAAATTCTCTTCTTTTAGTCTTATTTATAGATTTTAAGAGACAGATCGTTTAATTGCTCTCCCATAAAATTATTTAGACTTGTTTCTTTTCATTCACTAACGAGGGGCTCTTGCATATTCTGAACTTACAGCAAGCAACGATTTAGCTTTGGTAGTGAACATGCCGCAATATCCCTTCCTAATGCACAAGCTAATCAGAAAACATTGCGAAGAAGTAGAAGAAGATTTAAAGTAGTAAAACAGTTGGCTCATGAATTGTTCCTCTTTATTTTATTCTTTCACTATAGTTTTGAATTTGCAACTCTGTTTTGCGTTAATAAAAAGTCGCTTCTAAAATTTTTATAATGCTTTTTAAAAAAATAAGATTATTGTTTTTCAGCTTGAATTTATTTCTTTTTGCTACAGCTCAATCTACGGTTCACTTTAAAACAATTGATGCAAAGACGACAAAACCGTTGGAAAGCGTGACCATCTCCATTTCAAAACTTAAACTTGTTAAAATAACCAATGATAGTGGCTATACTTTTTTCAACAATATTCCGGGTGGAGTTTATGATATTGAATTTTCTGAAACAGGATATGAAAAAGAAGAATTACAATTAAAACTTCCTATTAGTTTTACTGACACTACAATTACAGTGTCACTGAAATCGGAAGAAAAAAGGTTGCAACAAGTTACTGTTATATCAACGAGATCGAATAACCGCATTACAGACGAACCCAAACGTGTGGAAATATTAAGTCAGGAAGAGGTAAATGAAGAACTGAATATGTTGGATTCATCCTGGATATTACAGACAGGATTTCGTATAGATAAGCACAATCGTTATGATATTTATTTGCTGCCCCGTTTTTCATTATTATTTAAAGCAACAAAACATTTATCGCTACGGGGCGGCTATGGTCGCGGCTACAATATTCCTTCCGCGTTGTATTCAGTTTCAGGACAGGATGATTTTCAGAATGTTTATCCTTTGCAAAATAATGTGATACCGGAGATTGCAGGAAGCTGGAATGCCGACATATTGTATAAATCGCGTTTATCGGAAGAATGGAATATTTCGTTTGATGAAGCATTTTATTTTACCACCGTTCATCATCCTGTAATCCCTGAACCTGATAGTCTTTCTGTTGGCAAGTATTATTTCATTAATGCTTCATTGCCTGTTAAAGCAAAAGGGCTCGAGACAAATATCCGGTTGGCTTCTGATGATCTTGAATTTTTAATCGGCTATGCTCATTTAGATGTAAGAAAAAAATATGATCCGTTACAGCCAATTTGGAGCTCACCCCAAAAAATAAATTTTTCTTTTCCTCTGTTTATGAGTTGGAAGATAATTTTCGTTGCGGCACAGAATTAGATTATGTAGATCGTCAATACTTGAGTGATAGAAGCCAAAGCAAACCATATACATTGATTGGATTGATGGCACAGAAAACTTTAGGTCATTTCACATTGGTGGCGAATGCAGAAAATATTTTAAATGTTAAGCAAATAAAATTTGGGCAACTATATAAAGGTTCACTTGAACACCCCATGTTTACAGATATTTATGCTCCTCTTGACGGCATTGAAATAAACCTTGTTTTGAAAATAAGTCTGTAATTGAAATGACACGGGCATCATTTGTAACGAATATAATTTTTATCCAGTAAGAGTAACTAATCTCTTCTTGATTAGATTTTTTATGTACCGAACTGCATTGCTGCTAACAGAAAAGCGAAGGCAATGCAAAGCACTCTATCTTCATTTATTTCACTTCAGCTTCAATAACCGTTTTATTTTTTCCATAATCAAAACTTCTTGCTGCCTCCATGGTGAGTTTATTATCATTGAAATGACAGGTAAAAGTTTCCGTGTGAGGACTTTCAATGTAGCGCAATATTAGTTCAAGCGTATTTGCATCTTTCCATGTATAGCTCGCTGTAATTTTTGCGGGA
>WNGE01009822.1_pt1 | contig 10015 bp, 9 predicted proteins | sample 5400651 | NCBI WGS metagenome assembly WNGE01 (sample SAMN13153370, study PRJNA577476) | soil metagenome | isolation source: 60 cm soil or saprolite under grassland replicate 2 | place: USA:California | collected 2016-06-15 | reverse complement strand
TTGACTCAGGACCAGCCGCCCGAACGCGCACCCGAACCCACCACCGAGGGATCCGGATGACCGCGCTCCTGTCGGTCGAGGCTCGGCGCTTCCTGGCCCGTCGCCTGGTCCGGGTGCTGGTCGGCCTGGCCGTGTTCGGCATGCTGCTGGCCGGAACGGTCCTGTTCGCGAAGTCCCACCGCCTCGCCCCCGGACGGGAGCGGGCGCTGCTGACGCAGGCCGAGGCGAACCGGGAGGCCACGGTCCAGGCGTGCCAGAACGGCAGGTTCGGCATTCCCCCCTCGGAGATCCCGCCCGGGGAGTCGCTCCAGCAGTTCTGCGAGCAGATCGTGGGTCCCGCGCAGGTCCAGGATCCGGGGTTCCATCTCACGTCCCTGCACGACGTCTACCTGGTGACGAACGCCCTCCTGATCGCGCTGTTCACCTTGCTCGCCGCGTCCTTCGTCGGTGCGGAGTGGCACGCGGGAACCGTCACCACCCTCCTCACGTGGGAACCGCGACGCCTCCGAGTCTTCCTGGCGAAGGTCCTCTCGGCGGCGGCCATCGCATTCGTCGGGTTCGTGGCGCTCCAGGCGGTGCTGGGGGCGGCGCTGGCCCCGGCCGCCATCTTCCGGGGGACCACGGCGGGAGCCGACGCGGCCTGGTTCCGTTCGGTGGCCGGGCTGGTGCTCCGGGCGGGGGCGGTCGCCGCGATGGGAGCCGCCGTGGCGACCTCGCTGGCGTTCATCGGCAGGAACACCGCGGCCGCGCTCGGCGTCGCCTTCGGCTACATCGCCGTGATCGAGCCCATCCTTCGCGGGGTCAGGCCCAAGTGGCAGCCGTGGCTCGTGTACGACAACGTGGCGACGTTCATCGTGGGGCATGCCGCCCAGTTCACCGTCCGGCCGCGGACACCGACAGGCGCGGGCCTGCTCGTCGGCGTGTACGTGGCGGCGCTGGCCGTGGTGGCCGCCGGGTTCTTCCTCCGCCGTGACGTGACGTAACAGCCCCGATCGCACTCGGGAAGGCGAAGGCCCCCTCGGGGCGCCGAGGGGGCCTTTCTGGGTGGGGCGTTATCCGGCGTTACAGGGTGACCGAACCGACGCAGGTCTCGCCGGTGGCCTGGTTCCGGGCCATGCCCCTGATCGTGTCCGAGCCGGCCTGGTCGGCCGTGAGCTTGCGGACCTCGAACGAGCCGCTGGCGCCGCCGGTCATCGCGGTACCCCGGAAGAACGTGGTGCCGTTGTCCTGGAGCTTGACCTGCCAGGTCTGTCCGGCGATGCCGGAGTCGACCTCGAACTGCGCCTCGACCCGGCCGTTCTCCGGGCTGGCCTTGACCTTCCACACGCTGGAGGCGCTGCACGAACCGGAGTTCGTGACCCCACCGCCGCCGTGGCTGGCGAAGGCCGGGGCCGACACACCGAGGACCGCCGCCGCCATGAGGCTCGCCAGGCCCAGACGAAGACTCTTGCTCATCTCGCCCTCCTTCCGAGGATGGGACCCTGTATCCCGACGCCAGGAATGGAGGGGCGGCTAGCGGTTCACTAAGTGGCCTCGACGCGAGCAATGTCGTGCCGTCGCTGCCGGAAGAAGGCTCCGGCAACTCCTTCGCCGCCGATCAAGGGTTGACACGAAGACTCGTCTGTCCGCGTGGTACTCACGCAAGGGATAGATGGTGGCTCCGGCCTTCGGTCCTTGATCGACCATGTGCCGCACGAGTCCTCGTTGGCCTAGCGCGCTGTCCATCGGTATGACCGTCGTCGCTCCCAACAGCCCCTTCTGCCAGTCGATCGCGGTCCGGTCGATGCCCTCGTCGAAGTGCTCGAGCGAGTGGCGCACATCGGCCTTCACGAGCTCCTCGAAGTGCACGCGTCCAAGGACGGCCTGTCGGAGCCATCTGGCGCGGCGTGACTGGATTTCGTGCTCGATCCGGTTCTGGCTCGATCGTCTCGGACGCTCGCGGATCATCGTACGGATCAGGGCCCCCGCGTTGAGAGCCTCGGCCATCATCGTTCATGCGGCCCGACACATGCATGGGACTCATCTCATTCGGGCCCAGCCCGTTGGCGAATAGACGGTCGAGCGCGGAGACAACGGTCCTCGCAAGCCAATAGAGCTCCCGGATGTAGACACCTGCGAGGGGACTCCCTTCGATCTCTTTCCAGATCGCGTCATAGTCCTGCTGGACGGCCATGAGTCCGAGCGTAGCGCGACGCGGTGACATCGGACCTCCGGAGAGGCAGGCAGTCACGGAGAACGACACCAACGGCATCACCGACGTGTTCGTCAAGAGCCTCGCCACAGGGGTCACCACCCGAGCCAGCGTGAGCACCACGGGAGGCCAGGCCACTCGGTGGTACTCCCGCTATCCCTCGATCAGCTCGGACGGACGATACGTCTCCTTCGAGGCCAAGGCGGACGGGCTGGTCTCTTCGGACCAAACGTGCGGATCTACATCAGGCACTACAACGAGGAGAGTCCGCATCGGGGGCTCGCGCTGCAGACGCCGATCCCGGACACATCAGGAGTGACCGGCGATCTGAGGGCGGCGAACGTCCACAGACTGGACGTTTGGGCGGCCTCATCCACGAATACCGAGCCGCGGCATGAGTTTCTTTACCGACCCGCTCGTGAGAGTCTCGGCTCTTCGGTTCGGGGAACCCCTGGCTTGGTGTCCGATTCGCGACAGCAGGCGGACGGAAGCCGTCACTCCACCACCACCTCAATCCCCTCCAAGAGGACATCCTCTGCATCGACCGGCTCACCATTCACGTCGACTGCCACGAGCTTCAGACCGATCTCCTCAGCGTCCCTGCTGGCGCTGCGGACCGCATCAGTGACATCGAGCTCCACATCGAATCGCTCCTTTGCCCCGCCGTGTTCGCCACCATGGTCATGGACTTGTTCGGCGTGGTGCAAATGCTCGTCCGTGTGGCCCAGGCGAGCGCATTCGGGGCAGTGGAGCGCGTCGATCTTCGATTCGGGAAGGTCGCCGGCGTGGCCAATGAAGCCGAACACGCCGGCGAACCCTGGATTGCCGATCCTTTTGGTGCCCTCGGTCGCCTCGGGCTGGTCCACGAACACGCGCACTTCCAGCGGCCTGGGCTGCATTCGACTGGACTTGACCAGAAGCCGAGCGGACTTCATCCGCTCGCGGATAGGCCACGGCCATCGGATTACAGCGAACTTCCACAAGTCGATCGCAGGGATGAACAGGCAGAAGGTGCGGTACCGGTAGCCGAGTGCATCGGTCGATTCGACGTCGGAGCCCCGCTGCCACTGGGTGGAGAACGGCCGGTTGAAGGGGGGCAGCTCGAAGGTGGCCTCGGTGGCCGGCAGGGCCCCAGGGTGGGTTGCCTGCCAGGCCGCCCACAGCCGATCGAGGTTCGCGTGATGCAGATAGAAGATCGGGTCGTACGCGGCCGTTGGGACATTGCCCATGTCCCCGTCCACCCGGCCGTGGACGCCCCCGTGCGCTCCGTTGATCTGATTCTGGAACGAGTCGAAGGGGGTGGCCGACATCGCTGCCTGAGCCGACGCCGCGAGATCGTCGAAGACGGTCGTGTCGATGTCCGCCCGTCGGACGGTCTGTCCACCTCCCCCCGACCGAGGTCCGCTGTACAGGGGGTTCGGGACGGTGGTGCCTGAGCGATTCACGTAGGTCGCTTCCCGACAGGCCTTGGGCACTCCAGTGGAGGGGCCCGAGGACCAATCCCAGAACGGAATCGAAACCTCGCACCCGATCGACCTAAGGGCGTCCTCGAAGGCCTTCAGGTAGGCCCGATGCCACGTGAGCAAACCCGGCGCCCCATGCCGGCAGTATTCGGTTGGTGGCCCACCGTGGAAGCTGGCCTGGACCGCGAAACTGCTCGGATTGCTGGCCGGCAGGAGATACATCGCGGCGAGCGCTTCACGGAGATCGTGAAGCTCGTCGTCGGTCAAGCAATCGATGTCCTTTCGATAGCGGATGCCACTCATGCCCTTCCCCCTTCTGGGCCTCTCTGTTGTATGAAGGCGGGGCCGGCCCGGCGAATGCGGACGCGTCGCGTTAGGGCGGCAGGGTGAGCGCGAAGGCCTTCGGCGTGGCGCTCGCATCGAGCCAATAGGCGCGATACCATCCGTCTGTCCCCGAGGCCGCGACCCAGATCGTCTCGGCGAACGCGGCACGCCCGTCCGGACATGGAGCCGGGGAGTCGACGAGACTCCCGAAACCCGTGACCGGTATGTCCTTGGCCCATACCGAACCGGCGCCACGCACGAATCCGTCGGCCGGGGACACCCCGACCGGCGCCCAGGCCGGCACCGACGCCGGCGCCACGGTCCCGGAGCTTCCCTTGTCCACCTCGAACCAGAACGCCGCAAAGTCATGGGCCTGACGGGCCTGGAACGAGACGTTCGCGGTGGCGCCCGGCGTGTACTCGATGAAGCCGCACGGCCCGGCCGCGTTCCCCGAGGAGGTCACGTCGAAGATCGCCGCCTGACAGAAGCTGTTGTCGACGAAAACGTGGAGGCGGAATCCCATCGTGTGCAGCGCGCCGCTGAGGATTCGGTGCTCATCGGGCGATGACTGCGTCGTCATCGGATTGACCCCGAAAGGGGCCGCCACGTTGGCCTCGAACAGCCCGATCCCCTCGGCTGTCCAGTCGACGAGCGAGTCATTTGCGTGGAACAGCTCCAGAGTGAGCTCGTACAGGCCGGCCTTCGCATCGTCCAGGTGATTGCCGACGATGTTCTGATCCCGCGTCAGCGTGGGATCGAGAGCGGCCGTCTCGAAGAAGCCGCTGACGATGTCCTCGTGGGCGTCGTCGACCTGCCAGTTGTGGTCGCCAACCGGCGTCGCCGTTGCGACCGGGTTCCATACCTCGAAGTAGTTGCCGGCTTGGGGGCCGACTGTGTGGATCAAGTCTATCGGGTTCCCTGCGACCATGGTTCGGTAGTGGCGGACCACTTGGCGCGTCATGACATGTGTGCTGTCCGCTACCGCCGCTCCCGTCGCATCCTCGAGTTGCCGGTATGACCACCGGTATTTCGTCACCCCGCTCGCGAACAGCGCGTCGCCGAAGTCCGCCCGGAGCTCGAGCGTGCCCGCGAACGGGGAGTCCTGGCCGGCGAGGCCTCCATCAGGCCACACTGTCAGGCCTTCACGCGTGCCGGCGGCCGACCCCAGGATCTCGCTGATGCTGATGTCATTCCCGATCGTCTTGACCACGACGACGTTGCCCTCAGGCGAGTCATGGCCTCCGCAGTAGGGGACGCGGGGGTCCGTGACCCTGATAGTGACCTCGCTGGCGCAGTCGAAGTCCCAGTAGGTGCCGCACGGACGCCACGGGTCATAGACCGTCGTCCACGTCCCGTCGATGAAGTACTCGACCCAGAAGTAGAGATCGGGCTGGTCGCTGCAAGAATGGGAGATGGTGACGTCGAACCGCCCGTTGTCATCGGATTCGATGACCGCCACCTCATCGCAGCGCCAGAACCACGGCCAGATCCACGGCCACCAACAGATGTACGGGTAGATGAGGAAGGGACTCTCGCGTAGGGCTGCCCGCACAATCGTCGCCGACGGTGAGTTCAGGGCGAGGTGAGCCTCAAGCGGAAGCTGCGCCATCCCGGATGGAGCGGCCGCTTCCACAAAGGCTTCTCCGAAGACGGCCGGGGCGGTCTCCGCGCGGCGCATGGGTGGCCCGGACATCTGAGGCAGAGGTGCGCCGGCTTCGGCCACCTGGCGGAATCGGCGCGGCTCGAGTGGACCGATCGGACCGATCGGACCCGGGTCGGGCCCGGGTGGCGGAGGAGGGGGGGGACGCCGGATGATCGCGAGGATCTCGTCGCGCAGCCGGAAGATCTCTCGATCGGGTAGGCGAGCGAGAAAGATCCATATCGGGTCCATCTCGCAGATGTGCACGCGCGCCCCGCAAACGGGCATGTCGACCGTGACACCGCCCGACGTGACCGGCTTGACGACCCGACCCCGGACGCGGCAGGAACACAACAACCACCACTTGGAGATCTCGCCAGGGATCGCCTTCAGTTCGTACGTCTTTGCTTTCGGATCGAAGCTGAAGACCGGTTCATAGGCACGCAATCGCGCGAGCTGGTCCTGCGTGGGCAAGCGCTCGCCGAGGTCAGGCCGTATCGGGGCGATGGAGACCCTGAGCTCATGGCCGCGCGCCTCGAGGATGTCGAACTCGAACCGCCCCTCCCTGATTGGAGAGGACGCGATCACCTGGCCTCCCCGATCGACGAGGTACGCTGCCAGCTCGGGCGGCTGCTCGGGCGCCACCTCGAACGGTACGGTGAACTGTTGCTTCATGGCCGATTTCTCCCTTCCGCTCTCCGGGCCCGGGGCAGACCCGAGACACCCGTCCCGCCCGCCCGCGATCTGCTGGGAGCACCCCGTGAGATGGCCATCACTTGTCTCGTCAACGTTGAGGGCTTCAATGCATGGGGAAGAACGGCCAGGAAATCGGCACGGACACGCCCGGAACGCGTTCTGTCGCGATCGAGAAGCCCTCGGGTTTCTCGTCAATGAACGTATGCGCCGTATAGACGGCGACCACGTCGAGCGGCCAGCCCATCAAGCCCTCCAGGACCACCCATCCCTTGATGAACGCTGTCGGGTCCACCCGTCCTTCCAAGAGGTGGCTGCGGATGTCCGAGCAGTCGATCTCCATCCCGTAATCGGGCCCGAGCTTCACCTGGAAGGCTGGGCCGGGCTCCCGAGGCTGCTCCGGGTCACCCGTGAACGATGGATCGGAGGCGTTGAAGAGGAGGACCGCCTTCTTATTGAAGGAGATCTCATGCCAGGGATTGGGATTGTGGATGTTGATGGCCGTGGCGTAGTTCCCCGGCTTGACCGGACCCGGGCGTCCCTGCTTCTCCGCAGCGGGATCCAGCCTGAACTCACCGCAGAGGAACTTGATCGAGTACACGCTCCAATGGAGTGGTACCGGCGGTTGGGGCGGCTGGTGAGACATCTCTCTCCTCCCTTCCCGGACGGGGCGAGCGCCACAGCATCTTCCGCGGCGAGCGTCACGACAGCGTCACCTGTGACGTCATTGCAGCGTCACGGATGGCAGTGAGCCAGTCCCCGAGGCGAGCGTCGCTTCACGGAGCGAGTGACGACGGGCGTGTGGGAGGGGGTCGGCTAGAGGGCCGTCGCGCGCGCACGGAGCAGAGCAATATCCTCACCTCGGGCGAACGCGAAGGTCTGGTCGGGGTTCTTCACCAGGGCGTCCCGGACCCGCCGCCCCCCGAGAACGTGCCGTCCGGGTGCTTTACGAACACGATCTGCTGGCCGTCGCCGGTGTGCAGGACGAGGTCGCCACCCGTGAAGGGTGGGCTCGTTAGGGACCGCCCAGGCCACGCCGGCGGAAGGGTAAAGAGCAGCTAAAGAAAGGGTGGATGGGTGGGGAGTGGGGTCGTCCCGGGCCACCGGTTCCGTAGACTCCTCGGCTGAAGGTCGTTCGTATTGCGAGGAGACATGGCGAAGCGACGCGTCCTGCTGATCGAAGACGAGGACTCGATCTCCGAGCCCCTGGCCGCGGCCCTTCAGCGCGAGGGCTTCGCTCCCGCCGTCGCGGGCACGATGGCGGAGGGGCTCGAGTCCTCACGCACGCACCCGCCGGACCTCATCCTGCTCGACGTGATGCTCCCCGACGGGGACGGGCGCGACGCGCTGCGCCAGATCCGAAGCACCTCGCGGACGCCGGTGATCATGCTGACCGCCCGCGGCGACGAGATGGACCGGGTGATCGGCCTGGAGCTGGGCGCCGACGACTACGTCACCAAGCCGTTCAGCGCCGCCGAGGTCATGGCGAGGATCCGGGCGGTCCTTCGCCGGACCGCGGCCCCCGCGCCCGGCGGTGGGTCGGAGCTCCAGGTCGGTGAGATCCTGATGGACCTCGACACCCGAACCGTGACGAAGGACGGCGAACCCGTCGAGTTGGCCCTCAAGGAGTTCGAGCTGCTCCGGATGCTGATGGAGTCGGCCGGAAGGATGGTCACCCGGACCGCCCTGATGGACGAGGTCTGGGATCCCAACTGGTTCGGCCCGACCAAGACGCTCGACGTCCACGTGAGCTCGCTGCGAAAGAAGCTGGGCGACGACCCCGCCACCCCGAGGTACATCCACACCATTCGAGGGGTGGGGTTCCGGTTCGCCTCTCCCGACGAGCTGCTGGAATGACCCCCGGATCTGATCCCTGTGTGGACCCGAGGGCCCCCACAGTCTGTCCGGGGTCACAGCCGGCGGAAGAATTCCAGGGCCGCCTTCCGGCGGCTCTCGTTGGTCTCGTACTGGGGGCGCTCGTACGAGTCCACCGCGAGCGTGGTGCCCCAGTCGACCCTCGGTTCGATGGCCTCGGGATCCACCCCCCGTTCTCGGAGAAGGCGCTCCAGCTCGCGGAGCTCCGCCCGGAGCGCCTTCGCCTCGTTCTTCAGCGGCGGCACGACCCGCGTGTCGAGATCGAGGTGCTCCTCGTACGTCCGCACCTCCGCGTGTTCTGCCACGGCGAACCGCTCTCGGCCGGTGACGAGCTGAAACACGTAGGAAGCGGCCGTCGCGGCCAGGCGAGGCACCCACGCCCGCAGTCGTTCGGCGCGGGTCCAGGCGTCGTCGCCTGGGCCCGGCATCGCACCCGGGTCCGCCTGGATCAACCCGCTCCCTCGGCGCACCACCTCGGCGGCGAGCTCGGCCTCATCGAGATGCGGATATGCCCGCCGCAAACGCTGCCAGTGGGCGGTGAGGATCCGAACGCTGCTCATGAAGACGATTCCAGCGCCGCGCGCAGGGCTTCGATCCGGGCCCGATACGCCGCGATGTCCCGATGGAGCCGGGGGATCATCCACTCCCTCGTCATGGCGATGTCCTTGCCCCGCATCCGCGAGATGAGCTCGCGTTGTTCCGCCCGCCCTCCCTCGTCGAACAGGGCGAACCGCAGCGGCCCCTCGGCGGCCTGGACCGTTCGGTAGGGACGCTCGAGCACGTCCCGGCGCTCCCCCGGTTCGGAGTGGCCATCGGCCACCGCGTCCGTCAACATGTCGAACAGCCCCACGTAGACCATGAACCGCAGCGGCCCCTCCTCCTCGTGGTCGCCGCTCTCCCCCGGCACGGAGAGCACGGCCGTCTCGCCGGAGACGGATCGGAAGTCGAGATCGCGCTCGAACCCGTCGAAGGGTGGGGGAAGCGTCAGGCTGCTTCCCCCTCCTCCGATCCGGTCTCCGACAGGAGCCGGTCCAACACCATCTCCATCGCCGAGAGCCGATCGCGGACCTCCTCCAGCAGGCGCCTGCCCCCGGCCGCCCGGTCGGCGCTCCGGGTCCGTTCCTCCAGCGCCCGCAGGATGCCGGCCCGGAGGCTGTCGATGGTCGAGTCGAGCCGCCGGTCCAGGGACCGCTCCAGGGCCAGGAGGCTCCTGTCCAGCCGCTGGACGAAGTCCCACCGCAGCCGTCCACAGTGCTTGTCCACCAGCACCGGGACGTCTCGCCGAAGCTCCTTCTCGAGCATCCGTCGTGCCACGCCTTTCGGGAGATACCCCCGAACGTCGGGGAAGAGCGAGGCGAGGATCGAGGGCACGTCGAAGAACGAGTACGTGAACCGGGTGTCGGGGTCGATGCCGGCAGGGGCGGCGGCCACGGTCAGCTCGATCTGGAGGAGCTCCCCGCACAGCGCCACGGTGCGCTCGACCAACCGGTTCGTCGCCTCCACGAACCGCGCCGTTGCGTCGCGGAAGGCGGCGGCGACCCTGCGCTCCTCCTGGCCGCGCCAGACATCGATCCGCTCCCGCAGCATCTCCTTCACCCCGCGGTCGAGATCGGCGGCCGCCGCGTGCAGGTCCTCGGTGTCGGCCAGGAGCGCTTCGGCCTTCACAAGCAGTGACCGCGTCTCGCGCCGTCGAAGGTCGGAGAGATCGCCGTCCACCAACGCGATCAGCTTCGCCTGTTCCGCCCGGAGCAGCGCGCGGATGTCCTCCCGCGCCCTCAGGGCTTCCTCGAACACCGCCTCCATCGCCCGGGTTCGCTCCGAGACCTCGTC
>WNGE01015715.1_pt1 | contig 10016 bp, 12 predicted proteins | sample 5400651 | NCBI WGS metagenome assembly WNGE01 (sample SAMN13153370, study PRJNA577476) | soil metagenome | isolation source: 60 cm soil or saprolite under grassland replicate 2 | place: USA:California | collected 2016-06-15 | reverse complement strand
GATCAGCCCACAGAGGATCTCCCGCCGCGTGATCGCCTCGGGCCGCGCAGGCCCCGGGCCTGGGATCGGGCGGTAGACATCGTGCGGACGACGAAGATCCAGCCCGCGGTGCGGTCGATGCGAGTTGTGATGGCGGGCAAACATCCCGTAATGTCGCGTGGCTCGACCGCTCCACCTTTGTGACGCGATACGATGAACGATCGGATCTTGATTCGTCTCGGCAGTTCGTCCACGGGTCGATGAGGCAGGGCAAGTTGGCGACGTGTCAGATCGGCACCGCAAGGTTCGGGAGCCTGGCACGACCTGTGAAGGAATATGAATTAGCCGTCGAGCGCGGCATCGCGATGCAGCTCAGTTCGAACCTGGGCGTAGGTCGCGTACAAGGGGGAAATCCCGTTGGCGCCGTCGCCTAAGCGCTACTCCTGTCCGGTTGAGGTCACGATCGATGTGATCGGCGCCAAGTGGGCGCCGGTGATCCTTGCCCATCTCAAGCAGCAACCCTTGCGCTATGCGCAGCTGCGCAGACTCATGCCGCGAACGAGCGAAAAGATGCTCGCCCAGCGTCTTCGCGAACTCGAGGCTGGCGGACTCGTCCGACGCAGAGCGGACAGCACGATTCCTCCCCGCGTCGACTACGCGCTTACGGAAGAGGGCCGGACCCTCGCTCCGGTTCTCCAGGCGCTCTACGACTGGGGAGCGGAATGGGCCGAAGAGAATGGCATCACCATCGAGGATGTGAGCCTGTGAGGACGGGTCTTGAAGGCAAAATCCAGCGCACTCTCGTCGGCCTCGCCGGTGCTACTTACCAAAAAGTGCGTTCTTGTGCGTCTGTCGAACCGATGCTTACATCCAGCCTCCGAGCCGTGTGTCCACCAGCCGGGGGATGTTGGGACGTGACGAAGCCAGCGCCGGCCATCCTTGATCGCCTACGGCCGGACACCATGCCCTGCGACGGAGATCAGCTGAACAGAGTTGCCGAGGCGGCAGCAGGTGGGCGATGGACGGCGAAGGAGGGTTCGGCGATGACCAAGGTGACCTTCGACATCAGCAGAGGCCCGAAGAAGCACCTTTGAATACGAGGCACGGGTCTCAGGGCTCATGAAGAGACACATCGATAACCGAGTCTGGAGGTCTCCATGAGCAACGTGGTCTTCAGTATCAGCATGTCCCTGGACGGGTTCATGACCGCCTCGAACCAGACATCCGAGGAACCGCTCGGAGAGGGCGGTCAACGACTACATGAATGGGCGTTCGATGATGAGGACCACCGTAGCCACGATGTCCTCACCCGAGCCTTGAGCTCCGAGGGGGCAGTCATCGCCGGCCGGCGGACCTACGACCACTCGGTCCCCTGGTGGGGCGCGGACGGCCCGAATGACGCTGATCGGACCCCGCTGTTCGTCGTCTCCCACGACGTGCCTGAGAACATTCCTGAGGGAGGCGTCTACACCTTCGTTGACGGGATCGAGGCCGCGCTGGTGCTCGCGAAGGAAGCCGCCGGGGACAAGGATGTGAGCGTGATGGGCGGCGCGGACATCGGGCGGCAGTACATCAAGGCCGGACTGGTCGACGAGATCTGGATCCATCTCGTGCCCGTGCTGTTCGGGAGCGGCACCCAGATGTTTGAAGAGATGGGGAGCGAGCACGTCCCGCTCGAGACCGTCGAGGTGATAGAGGGAACGTTGGCCACCCACTTGCATTTCCGTGTATTGGATCGACCGTCGTGAGGACGCGAACGGCCTGGAGCACCCGCCTCGCGGTTTCGCTGCCGGGTCCTTACGTTCGTACGGATTCGTTCACCGGGACCCGACAGAGATGACGGAGGAACGCTCCCTCAATAGCTATCACAACGCGCGCACGCCCCCGTCACCCGATGTCCCTCCGGCGTTGGCGAGCTTCATGCGCGCCGCCGACCTGGTCTTAGGGCAGGCGGCCGAGCTTGCGAGGGTGCTCGCCCGCGCTCATCAGGGAGCGGCAACACAGCTCATCGGCGAGGGATGGACCAACGCCCGAAAATACTTCTCGCTCTCGGAAAAGTATGCCGCATGGGCCGAGTATCAGGCCCCAGCGACGGGCGTCGGGATCCACGCCTACGCTCACAAGGTCCGCCGACCGCTACGGCTCACCGACCACGAGCTGCGAACGCACCCGGAGTGGCGAGACTTCGGAGTCGAGGCCGATCGCCATCCTCCGATGCGTGGGTGGCTTACGGTCCCTTTGATTGGATCTGACGGGGCGAACCACGGATTCATCCAGGCCTCGGATCGACTGGTCGGCGACTTCACCGAGCAGGACGAGGACAATCTCGTACGGCTGGCCACGCTCAGCGCCACGGCGCTAGACGCACTTGCTCAGCTTCACCTCCCCGACTACCGGGCGAAGCTGGCATCGGCTGCCAAAGCCTCATCCGATCCCGCCGACGTTGGTGGATCTCTCGAATGAGAGTCTCCGATCTTGGCTCACGCGCCTCCTTCTCCGCCTCCGAACCGATGCGTTCATCAGAGCCCGGACCTACGTCGGCCCGGCGACGACCTAAACCAATGTCACCCGGCTGGCCGCCTGGACGGGTGCGACCCGCGACCGTGCGCGACTCGAACCCGATACCAAGGACGACGACCAACGAAGAGCACATCCATCGGGCGCCGCTCAGCCTGAAGGGCAGATCGGTGAAAATCGGGAGGTCGCTATGGCAAGACAAGACGCATCAAGCGTCAAGCAGCTCCTTGACAGCAACATCGAGGCGCTCAACTCGAGAGACATAAAGGGAGTGCTCGCCAACCAGCAGCCGGACGCTGAGCTTGTCATTCCCGGGGGCGTCACGCTCCGTGGACACGAACAAATAGGTCAATACACCGAAGCCCTTTGGAGGGCTTTTCCAGACGGTATCTTCTCGTTCTCGGGTCTGATTGTGACCGACGATGCGGCGGCAACCGAGCTCGTCTTCATGGGCACGCACACTGGTCCGTTGGCAGCACCCACCGGGGAGCTGCCCCCAACGGGAAGGCGCGTCACGCTCCATTCTGTGTCCATCCTACGATTCAGGGACGGCCTGATTGCGTCGGAGCACGCTTATCTCGATCAGCTTGAATTCATGACGCAACTTGGCTTGATGCCGCCTGCGCCGGTCGTTTGATGCCTTCATCACTCCGAGAATGACAGTCCGGACCAGTCAGCCGGCGAGGATGGCGACGCCGGGTTGCGACGCCAACCACAACCGGGAGGAGGAGGCAAGATGACGATCGTTGTGGCATCACACTCAACATCGGTCGATGGTTTCATCGCGGGCGCGGACGACAGCCCGGAGCAGCCATTGGGGGTCGGCGGCGCCCGACTCTTCGATTGGTACAGCGACGGCGAGACTCCAAGCCGGTTCTACCCGTCCTTCAGGATGTCCGCCGTCAGCGCGGAGTTCTTTGATGAGGACGTCGGCCGGCTGGGCGCGGTGATTGCTGGGCGTCGCACCTACGAAGTGTCCGACGCGTGGGGCGGGAGCGGACCGGTCCCAGGCGTCCCGCTCTTCATCATGACCCATCGGCCTCCCGAATCGGTGCCGCCGGGTGATCCGCCCTACACCTTCATCACCGATGGCATCGAGCGTGCGGTCGAGGAGGCACGGACGGCCGCGGCTGGCCAGGACGTGGCCCTGATGGGAGCCAACATCGTCCAACAAGGCCTCCGGGCCGGTCTGCTCGATCTGCTCGTCATGAGCCTGGTGCCAGTCGTCCTGGGTCGCGGCGCGCGCCCGCTGGACGGTCTCGACCCCGAAAGTGTGCAGTTAGACCTCATCCGCGTTGTCGACGCTCCTGGCGTCACGCACCTGACGTACCGGGTCGTGAAGTAGCCGAGTGTTCGCAGGAGGGAAGCCGGTGTCCGTCGTGCTTCCGGCTCTTCGACAGCGTCCCCCGGACAAGAGACCTGAAGGGTGCATTCATGTCGATTCCACGAGGCGAGCAGTCGCGCTCGGGGATGTGGGGCTGGCGACGGCTTCTGGATCGACACGACCGGGCCGCCCGGGCCGAGGTCGAGTGCTTCCGCGGGCGCTTCGTGAGGACGACGGGTGACGGAATCCTGACGACCTTCGACACACCGACGCGCGCCATCCGGTGCGCCTTCGATCTCCTCGAGAGGCTCGCCGATTCTGGGCTCGGTATCCGCGCCGCCATCCACACGGGAGAGATCGAGGTCCTCCACGAGGAGATCGGAGGCATCGGCGTGCACATCGCGGCTCGCGTGCTCGATAAGGCCGGCGACCATCAGGTGTTGGTGACTCGGCCGTACGGGATCTCGCCACCGGCACCGACCTCGTGTTCAGCTCCCTCGGTTCGGGCGGCCTGCGAGGGGTGCCCGGCGATTGGGAGCTGTTCGAAGCCTCGACGCGATCGTTCCCCTCGTCTCCTGGGAAGACGTAGACCATGAACAGCGCGGGCACGGCCAAGGCCGGACGTCGCGAGTGGCTCGGCCTGGCCGTGTTGGCCCTGTCCGCGTTGATGCTCTCCGTGGACATCAGCGTGCTGTTCCTGGCGCTCCCTCAGCTGAGCGCGGACCTGGAGCCCAGCATCACCCAGCAGCTGTGGATCTCGGACATCTATGGCTTCATGCTCGCCGGCTTCCTGGTCACGATGGGCACGTTGGGCGACCGGATCGGCCGGAGGCGACTGCTTCTGATCGGCGCGGCGGCGTTCGGGACCGCGTCGGTGGTGGCGGCCTTCTCGGTGAACGCGCCGATGTTGATCGTCAGCCGCGCGATCCTCGGGATCGCCGGGGCGACCCTGGCCCCGTCGACGCTTGCGCTGATCAGCAACATGTTCCGGGACGAGAAGCAACGCGGATCCGCGATCGCCATCTGGACGAGCTGCTTCATCGGCGGCATCGCGCTCGGCCCGGTGCTCGGCGGCGTGCTCCTGGACACCTTCTGGTGGGGTTCGGCGTTCCTGATCGGCGTCCCGGTGATGGCGGTGCTTCTCGTGGTGGGGCCGCGGGTGCTGCCCGAGTTCCGGGACCCGAACGCCGGGAGGCTGGACCTGACCAGCGTCGCGCTCTACCTCGCCGCGGTGCTGCCGGCCATCTACGGCTTCAAAGAGATCGCCAGGAACGGCTGGCAGCCGGTGCCGATCGCGACCGTCGGCGCGGGTGTCGCTTTCGGCGTGCTCTGCGTCAGGCGCCAATGGCGTTTGGCGTACCCGCTGTTCGACCTCCGGCTGTTCCGGAACCGCACGTTCCGCTCCGTTGTGACGATCTTCCTGCTGGTCGGAGTGATCCAGAGCGGAGCCTTCCTGATGGTCAACCTGTATCTGCAACTGGTCGAGGGGCTCTCTCCTCTCCAAGCAGGGCTTCGCTTGCTTCCCGCGGCCTTCGCGATGATCGCCGCGACCATGGCGGCACCGCGCATCGCGAGCCGGATCCGTCCCGCCTCCGTTATGGCCGCCTCCCTCGTGATCTCGGCAGCTGGCTACCTGGTGATCTCCCGTGTCCCCGCCTCGATGGGGGTCACGGCACTGATGGTCGGCCTGGCCATCACGAACGTGGGTGTTGGCCCGATCGTCGCGTTGGGCTACGGCCTCGTGCTCAGCGCCGCGCCTCCGGAGAAGGCCGGGTCGGCGGCGTCCGTCAACGAGACCGGGGGCGAGTTCGGTGTCGCGCTCGGGATCGCCCTGCTCGGCAGCCTCGGCACCGCGATCTATCGCTTCAAGATGGATGGCGCGATCCCGGCTGGCGTGAGCGCCGACATCGCCGATGCCGCCAGGGAGAGCATCTCCGGCGCCGTGTCGGCGGCGGCTCACGTGCCCGGTCGAATCGGTGCGGGTCTCCTCGAGGCAGCCCATCAGGCTTTCACGACGGCCCTCAACATGGTCGCCGGGATCAGCGCGATCGTCTTCGTCGGTCTGGCCGTCCTCGCGGCGATCTCGCTGCGCGAGTTGCGTCCCGTAGGAGAGTCCGAGGCAAAGGACGCCGAGGAGGCCGGTGGTGTCCCGGCCTCCCTCTCCGAGATCGCGGTCAGCTCATTGGAAGCGCATACGCAGCCGTCGGATTGATGCCGACGCGAGGAGATCCGTGGTTGTCGTCCGGAGGAGGAGCCATGCCGGAAGGAAGCGTGACGGTTCACGGAACGCCCGCGGTCACGCTCAGCAGATCCTCGAGGAGCGCCTCACAAGAGGCGAGATCTACGCCGAGGAGTTCGAGCATCAGCGCTCCTTGCCTGCGAGCTGAAGTAGGGATCGCCCAACTAGTCCGCTGGCCGAACGCCCGCGAGTCCGGCAGCCAGCAAGCTGCAGAGGAAACGAAGACATGAAGACCTGGGCGATCCTCATGCTCATGAGTAGCGGGTTGTTCAGCGGGGGCGTCACGGTGATCGCTTGGGAGCGCATCCCCGCCTGGCGTGTGCTGCCGCTACCCGAGTTCAGGACGGAGTTCGCAGCCACGATCCGCATCGCCGACCGTGTGCAGCCGGCTCTCCTCTTGGCATCGATCGTCACGACGATCGGGTTTGGCATCAGCGCGAGCGGGGCGGCCCGCACTCTCGCCTTCGCCGGTGCGGCCGGATTCATCGTGACCCTCGCGGCATCGGCGGCCGTCCTGGTCCCCCTCCAGCGTCGGATCATCGCCTCGTCGGGAGAAGACGCTTCGATGCTCGAGCCGATGCGTCGCCGATGGTTCGTGGGTCACTTCGGGCGGTCCGCGCTGGCGGTGGCCTCGTTCTTCGTCGTGGCGATCGGGGTCGCGACATGAACCTCAAGGTGTGCTCCCCATCGAAGAGGGCCTCGATGATGCGGACCCTGATGGGATCTCCGAACACGCGGAAGTACCGGGCCAGCGGCTCGGGGCCGCAGACGGGGTGCCTCGGATGATTGAGTTTGCCCCATACCCAACAGGCGCTCGTACTGTAAGGCGACCCTCAGACCGCCTGACGAGCGCTGCGAGTTGCTTGGCGGGACGACACTGGCGGATGAGAGAACGCCGAGCAGACGACCAACCCACCGGTGTCTTCGTACCGCGCGCTGTTGTGAGGCGGGTGCTCGCCTTAAGTCCCTGGCGCGGTCAGGGGCCGGGGTCGGCGAGGAGGATCTCAGCGACGCGGGCGGCGCCACGCGCGGGTAGCCGCGACGACGTCCAACGCGGCGCAGCTCGGCGAGGTAGTGACCGGGGAGCTTGCTCCCGTCGTACAGACCGCCCCGGAGGACGTGGCCGAGCACCGGCTTGTTCTCCAGCCTGGTGACCGCCGGGCCAATGGCCGGGAGGCGCGCGCCGCCGACGTAGATGGATGCGACGCGATTGGCTCGACCGACGCCTTTCGGATAGTCGTACGGGTTACAGGCGACGACGCGGCGCACGCGTCCTTCGAGCTCGGTGGAGGCGGTTAGGCACACCGTCGCCCCCATCGACTCGCCAGCCAGGATCACGTCCGTGAGACCCAGCTTCGGTACGAACTCGACGAGCGCACGGCGCAGCGCCGGCTCGGTATAACTCGCGCTCGGGGTGATGTCGGACCAGCCCATGCCGGGCATGTCGACCGCGTAGACGGTGTACGCCTGCATGAGACTCGGGATCACGAGCTGGAAGTGATCGAGCTGCGTGCGCACCGTGTGCAGCAGGATCAGCGCTCTGGGGCCAGCCCCGGTCTTCAAGTACCGCAGGCGCGTTCCGGCCGCCCCGGTGACCAAGATCGTCTCAGGAACGCCCTGTAGGGGTCAGAAACTGCGATCATGCGCTTGAGCTGCGGATTCGCAGCGGGCGACGGAGACGAGCCAGCGCCCCTTTGGATGCCGTGGAAGCGAACGTCCGCCATTCGATTCGCTTGCCTTGGAGGCGAAATCCCTTGATCGCGTGCGGAGCCGTTCCGCACAGGACTTGAGTACGTCGGACTCAGATCTCATCCGCTCCGGTTGGCGGCAGGGGAGCCTCACTCGGGCCTTCAAGCAAGGCGATTCACACCGATCTGACTGGCGGCCAGCTCGGCCGAAGCCGGAGCTCACAGTGATGATCGGAGTTTTTGACCCCCACACGATCGCGTCCCTTTGACATAGCCATATTCTGTCTAGTATGTTCCTGACTATGCAGACTAAGGCGATCGAGACGGAGGCCCCCGGATGGATGGCCGCACAGCGATCGTCCCTGGGCCTGATCGTGCTCTGGCTGCTCTTCCAGGAGCCGGCGCACGTGTACCGGATGCAGAAGATGATCGAGAGCCAAGGCAAGGATCGCGTGGTCAACGTGCGCTCGCGGGCCAGCCTGTACCAGACCATCGAGCGCTTGGTGCGCCTCGGGCTGGTCGAGGTCAGGGAGACGGTCCGGACCGAATCCCACCCCGACCGGATCGTCTACGCGATCACCGACGCTGGACGGGATGCCGCCCGGGAGTGGCTTCGGGAGATGCTCCGCACGACCGGCGGCGAGTATCCGGAGTTCATCGCCGCCGTGTCCGTGCTGTTCGGCCTGGCTCCGGAGGACGCGCAGGCGCAGCTCGAGAACCGGGCGGATCGCCTCGCCGCCGAGCTCGCCGACACCGAGTCTGTCCTTGCCGACTACCCGGAGCTGCCCCGGCTGTTCCTGCTGGAGGAGGAGTACCGCAAGGCGGTGCTTCATGCGGAGCTCACCTGGGTTCGCGGGGTCATCGAGGACCTCAGGGCGGGGCGACTGACCTGGAGCGAGCAGTGGCTGCGCGACGTCGCCGCCGCATTCCATCCCCCGGAGGACACCGAGAAGCCGAAGGACACGACGAGGAGCAAGGAGGAGAAGACGAGTGACCGAACATGACAGGCAGTTGAGGTTCAGAAGGAGAAGGAGGAAGGCAGATGACAACACCCACGATCGAGGCCACAGGCCTCACGAAGCGGTTCGGCAAGACGCGCGCACTCGACGGGCTCGACCTGGTAGCCCACCCGGGGCAGATCGTTGCGGTGCTCGGCCCGAACGGGGCCGGCAAGACGACGTTCGTCCGGGCCGTGGCGACGCTGCTACGTGTGGATGGCGGGACGCTCCGGGTGGCCGGGCACGACGTCCGCAGGGAGCCCCAGATCGTCCGCCGGCTGATCGGCCTCGCCGGGCAGTTCGCGGCGATCGAGCCCGCCATGACCGGGCGCGAGAACCTCGAGATGGTGGCCCGGCTGTTCGGCCAGGACCGTCCTACGGCCCGAGCCAACGCCGACAGAGTGCTGGAGCAGCTGGGGCTGCTCGAGGCCTCTGACCGCCTGGCCCGAACCTACTCCGGCGGTATGCGCCGGAAGCTGGATCTCGGAGTGAGCCTGGCGGCCTCCCCTCGGCTCTTGCTGCTCGACGAGCCGACTACCGGGCTTGACCCCCGGAGCCGGATCGAGCTGTGGGACGCCATCGGGGCGCTCGTCCAGGGGGGGACCGACGTGCTGCTCACCACCCAGTACCTGGACGAGGCCGACCACCTGGCCAGTCACGTCGTGATCATCGACCACGGGCGGGTGGTGGCCTTGGGTACGCCCTCCGAGCTCAAGCGCCGGGTCGGCGGCAGTGTGATCGAGGTGCATGTGCGGCACCGGGACGACCTGGCCAACATCGCCGAAGCCCTGGCGCGGCTCGACCACGGTGAGGCCCAAGTCGACCGAGCGACGCGCCGGGTGCGGGTGAGCGTCGACCCCGGGGGTGATCCCCTGATGACCGCGGTGCGGTCGGTCCAGGCCACCGGCGTGGAGATCGACGACATCGCGCTTCGCCAGCCAACGCTCGACGAGGTATTCCTGGCGCTCACTGGAAAACCACTGCAGGAGAATGCGGCCGGCCTCGAACCCCAGACGGACGCGGCCTAAGAGAAGTAAGGAGGAACCATGTCAACCATCGCTTCGACCCTCGACCGCCGGACGGCAGGGCTCACATCAAGCACGCTTACCATCACCCGGCGGACGGCGCTGCGTTACCTGCGCACGCCCCAGCTGATCGTGATGGCCACGCTGCAGATGTCGCTGTTCTTCCTCATCTATCGCTACATGTTCGGCGGCGCGATCCGTCCCGTTGGCGTTCCCTACGTCGACTACCTCGTACCCGGTTTCATC
>WNGE01012612.1_pt1 | contig 10017 bp, 11 predicted proteins | sample 5400651 | NCBI WGS metagenome assembly WNGE01 (sample SAMN13153370, study PRJNA577476) | soil metagenome | isolation source: 60 cm soil or saprolite under grassland replicate 2 | place: USA:California | collected 2016-06-15 | reverse complement strand
CGTGCCGCGCGAGCCGACGAGGTAGGCGGCGACGATCGACTTGCCGTGCCCGGGCGAGAAGGCATGTGCTGCGCCCCAGAACATCGCGATCAATAGCGAAAGGACGACGAAGCCGACGCTCAGCCGGTCGCGCGCGATCAGGCTCGCGAAGCCGCCGTCGGCGACGCGGTCGGGCGCCTCTAGCGTGCGGCCGCGCGACAGCGCCGGCACCGGGTCGTTCGTCGGCGCGAGCGTGGTCGCCACCGCCGTGACGTGCAGCGGGCTCTCGAGCAGGTCCCTCGGGTAGGCGCGGAGCTCGTCGCTGCGGCTCTTCGCGTCTGCACCGACAACTATCTCCCGCCACCCGAGGCGGCCGGCGTAGTTGGTGTCGCGGTAGAAGATCCGAACCTGCCCGGCGACTCGCGGCCCGCGGAGGATGACTTCGAGCCTCGTCGTTCGCAGCCCGCCGGCGCCCTCCGGGAAGGCAAGTGCCTGGGCGATCGGGACGAGCCGAACCTGTCCGCCGTCGACGCGCAGATGCGCACCGGCGGCGATTCGCTTCGCGTAGACGGCGCCGTCGATGCCGCCCTCCTGCCGCGCCTGGAAGGTCGGGATCTCGGCGAGGTCGAGCGCGTAACGCACGTAGAGCCGGTGCCCGGAGACCTGCACGCGGCTGAAGGTGTTGATCGTGAAGTTGCCGAGCGGGTGAGCTTTCGCGGCGAGCGGTGCGAGCAGGGCGACCGTGAGGACGCCGACGAGGACCGTCAGGCGCCTCACGCGAGCCTCCGCGCGACCGGCGCCCAGAGGAGCGAGAAGTGCGGGTTGAGCGCGAGCGCCCGGCGGAACCACGTCCGCGCCTCCGCGCCGTGGCCGAGGCAGCGCTCGATCATCCCGCGGTGGAAGAACTTGAGCGCGTCCTGCGTGCCGAGGCGCAGCGCGTGCCGCGAGTACGGGAGCGCCTCGCCACAGCGGCCGTTGCGTGCGAGCGCCCAGGCGAGGACGTCGTCGCCGTCGATCGAGGGCCGCTCGGCGTGGGCGAGCCGGGCGCGGGCGAGGGCGTGCCGCAGCGCGATTCCGTGGTCGACCTGGAAGAGCGCGATCTCGAGGTCGGTCTTGACGCCGTTCGCGCGCAGCAGGCGCTCGATCGCGCCGATCAGCGCGTACTGGCCGCGCGCGAGCGCAGGCCGACCCGTCACGCGGTTGAGGTCACCGAGCGCGGCGACGTACTGCGGCAGCGGGATCGCCTCGACGGCGCGGCGCTCGGTGCGGATCGCGCCGCGGTAGTCGCCACGGGCGGCGAGCGCCGCCGAGAGCGCGTCGAGCCCGTAGGCGTAACCGGGGAAGACCAGGAGGGAGAGCCGGTACTCGCGCTCGGCGTCGGCAAGTCGGCCGTGCCCGAAGTAGAGCTTGCCGAGCTGGACATGCGTCCACGCGGTCGGCTCGGCGGCTCCGGACGCCGCGTCGACCGCGAGCTTCATCGCCCGGATCGCGGCGGCCGTGTTCGACGTTGGCGTCGCCGATCACGCCGTAGGTCCGGGCCGAATAGGGGTTGAGGTGGCGCGCCTCCTCGCCCAGGGCGAGAGCTGCGCGGAAGCGGTGGCGGGAGAGGGCGAGCGAGCCGAGCCCGCTCACGGCAAGGTAGTCCTTCGAGTCGAGTGTGAGCGCGCGGCGCAGCACTCCCTCCGACTTCGAGTACCAGCTCGGGTCGCCGGTCTCGCGGGCGCGCTGCTGGTAGGCGAGCCCGAGGAGCGTGTACGAGTGCTCGTCCCTAGGGTTCGCGCGCAGTCGCGACTGGAGATCGACGACGAGGGAGGCCGTGCTCGCGTTCAGCGAGAAGCCGGCCTTGAAATCCTCGCTCGCCTGTGCGCCGGCGAGGGCGGCCGACGCGGCGGGGCTCGACTCTCGGAGGAGCCCGCCAAACAGCGCGCCGGCGGCGGCTGCGGCGAGAACGATCAAGGTGACGAGGATGCGGTTGCGCATGACGTAACAGCTGGCGGCCCGCCCCGCAAGGCGGGCCGCCAGCCAGGTCGTTACTTCGTTGCCTTCGCGTTCTCGTAGCCCGAGTGCGGGGCCGCGACGTAGGGGAAGTGGCCGAGGTTCGCCACGTCGTTCGCGTCGACGCCGTCGCCGAGGGGCACCTTCTTGCCCTTGAGGAAGCCGGCGACCCCCTGCTCCTCGATGTCGACGATGTCGTCGGCGAGCCGGCGCCCGTTCGGAAAACCGGCGTTGTCGCCGGCCAGCACGCCCATGCGGCTGACCTTGCCCGCCGGGGTAACCGGGATCGCGAGGTTGATGCGCAGCTCGTCCGCCGGCGTCTTGCCGGTGAACGTGACCTTCGGGATGCCCGTCAGCAGGACGGCGACGAGGTCGTCGCGGTTCGTCGTCGGGACGCCGAGCTTGTACAGCTTGTTCAGCACGGCCGCCAGGATCGGCGTCTTGTAGTACTTGACGAACTGCTCGTCCTGAGCTGGGGTGGTGCGGTTCCAGAGGTCCTTGAGCCCCGTCGGGATCACGACCTCGTTGATCAGCGGCTCGCCGAGGCGTGAGACCTGCGTCCAGCCGCGGTGGAGCTTGCCGTTGACCGTGACGTTCTGGCGCTCGGTCGAGGACCAGACGCCGATCGTGTGCGACTGCGTATCGACCTGCTTGATCGGGATCTGCAGGGCGATCGTGTGGACGTTGTAGCCGGACAGGAAGTCCTTGCCGCCGCCCATGTTCCCGGTCGTACCCGCCTTTCGGATCGCGACCAGGTCGAAGATCGCGCCGACGTCGCCGAAGAACGGGTCGTCACGCTGGCCGGCGAAGATCTTGACGCCGTTCTTCGTGACGATCGTCTGCTCGGCCGCGGCTTCGTAGTCCTTGACGCCGACGAAGCCGTTGAAGCGCGGTCCGATGTTGTCGATCGGGGTCTTGCCGGTGGCGAACGGCTTGCCGTTCAGCCTCGCCGTCCACGTCTGCTGCGTATTGCCGAGGAAGTACGGCCCGGTCGGCGTCTTGAACCGGAAGCTGTAGGTCAGTTCCGGCCGGCCGTCGCCGTTCCGGTCGACGTAGATGTTGTACTTCGCGCTCTGGGAGAACGAGTAGTAGTTCGGCCCAGCCGCGGGATCCTCGCCGGGGATCCAGTTCGAGACGATGGTGAGCGTGCTCGGGTTGTCCGGGCTGCGGAACGCGTACAGGTCGGTGTTGTCCGCGGTCGGATCCTCCGAGATCAGCGGCGCCTCCCGGTGGCTGGAGGCGTTGCCGGAGCTCGGGGCGAGGCGGGCGACGAAGAGCGCGGCGAGCGCTGCGCCGACGACCGCCAGCAGAATGAATGCCCGGTGCTTGCGCATTCGGTGCGGCTCCTTTCTGACGGCCGTCGGATGGGGGTCTGGATGCGTGGCCGTCGTACGGGGCCGTATTCGCTCGGGGCGGCGGTCCGGTTCGACCTCGGGAGCTCGCGGCGAGCGATGCGCAGTTTTGTGCATGCGCGAGCGCCGTCCTGGGCCGAGACTTCCGTCGTTGGGGCTCTACGCCATGCCCCCGAAAGAACGGTGGAGGTTCCGCATGTTCACGTATGTCGGGCTGTTCAAGCTCACGCCGCTCGCCCGCGAGCGCCTCGTCAAGACTCCCGAGTACTTCGATCAGATCCACAAGATCGTCGAGGCCGAGGGCGGGACCGTCGAGCGCTTCCTCGCGGTGATGGGCCCGTGGGAGTACCTGGCGATCTTCGAGTTTCCCGAGATCGAGGCGGCGTTCCGCATCCTCGGCAAGATCGCGAAGCTCGAGGTGTTCGAGACCGAGACGTTCCCCGCGGAGGACGTCCAGGTGTTCTGGAAGGCGCTCGTCTAGCGCGCGACCGACAGAGACACAGGTCTCGAAGACGCGGAGGCCGCCCTCGTGGCGGCCTTTCGCGTCTTCCTACTCCGAGTCCTTCTCCCGCTCGCGCTCCTTCTTCGCCGAGCGGCGGATGAAGTAGCCGAAGATCGCGAGGCCGACGAAGACGCTCCCGGTCTCGGCGATCAGGCCCGGGATCCCGCCGTGGGCGAGGAGAAAGGGAATCGGTGCCAGACTTAAGTCAGGCACCGATGCTAGCCCTGGCTGAGTACCCATAAGCCACCGACCGTGTAGAGAACCATCAGCACGAGCATCGGGTACTGCGTCCACAGCGCCATCCGGGGCGTCCGGAAGAGCCCGACCGCTCGGTCGTGCGCGACTGCGAGGCCCGCGATGTGCCCGGTCACGAGCGCCGCGACCTGGACGTACCAGATCATGTGCGGCGTCAGGAAGGTGAAGTTCGGTTCGAATCCGTGCGTGCCGAACACGTCCCAACCGCGGCCCCACGGATCAGACAGGAGCCGCACGCCGACCTCGCCCTGGTAGATGAGCAGCGAGAAGTAGTGCGCGATCACGTAGACGAGCGTGATCGGGATCAGGCTGTCGATGAAGTGCTGCGCGAGGCCCGACCGGTCGGCGATCGATTCCGTCCCGCGGACGGCGAGACGGAAGGCGAGAGCGATGAAGGCGACCGCGCAGAGCAGCCCGCCGACACCCATCAGCTGTCCGACCAGGTCGGCGAGGCTCGGCCGGTCGATCAGGTCGACCTGGACGTCGTAGTAGCGGTTCTGCCAGATGCTCGTCCGGCTGAAGCCGTCGAAGAAGGTCGTACCGAGCATCACTGCGACGAGCGCGACCATCCCCGGCGTCGGATCCCTGATCGAGAGGCCGGACAGCGGGGTGCGCACGACGAGCTCCCCGTCTTCGCGCCGCCCGAACGCGCTGATCCGCGCGAGGAGCATGAAGTAGACGGAGAACCCGTCGCCGTTCCGGAACCAGGTGTCGGAGCCGAACGCCCACGCGCCTGCCCACGTGACGACGCTGTAGATCGCGATCGCGAGCGCGAGGACATGCGGGTCCGACGGATCCGGGTACGTGAGCTCGATCGTCCCGAAGGAAAGGAGCAGCACCGCGCCCGGCCAGCGGCCGAGCCGCTGCGGGTACTGGAACGGCGGAGTCTGGCGGCGCGTCAGCCACTCGGCGGCGTCGGCAACCGCCTTCCAGGGCGAAAGCACCGTCCAGACGTTGCCGAGCAGCACGGAAAGGAGCGGCATCCCGATCCAGAAGAAGACGTAGACGAACGTCGGCGTGAAGTTCACGCCGCTCGAGTTCCGGCCGACGAGCGCGCCGAGCCACAGGAAGACGAGCAACGCGACCGAGAGAGAGCCGAGAACGACACGCAGCGCAGGCGAGAGGAGCACGCGCCGGAGCCCCGGCGGCAGTGGCCGCCCCTCGCGCCTGACGGCGAGGACCGGCCTCCGCCAGAGGAAGGCGAGCGCCGCGAACGAGACGACGAGCACGCCTGCGGCGCCGTAGAAGAACACGTAGCGCGGGACCGGGAGGTCGCGAATCCCGCCGATCCCGTGGGCGAGGACCCAGCTCACTTCACCGTCAGCAGTGCGATGCGAAGCCCTCGTGACTCCGTCAGGTGGAGCTCGATCTCGAAGACACCCGTTACGCGCGCGACGAACGCGATGCGTACCGGAACCGTCCTGCTGCGGATCGGCTTCTCGATGTCGTAGCCGTGGAGATGAACCGCCTCGCCGATCGCACTGCGGACGAGGAGGACCACACGGGCTCCCTTGTGGACCGTGAAGTGCTTCGGCCCACCGGCGACGCCGTGCTTGCCGACGTAGATCCTGAGCGTCGTGGGCCGGACCACGTTCGTCGACGCCGAGGCCGACGCCGCAGCAACGAGCGCGGCGGCGACGACCAGCATCGTTGTTAGCGAACGCATTGAAAAACCTCCCTTTGGTTTGCTGGGTCGAGACGACGAGCGACTCAGCGCAGCGGAGGTGCGCGGCCCAGACGATCGAACGCGAGCTGTGTTCGAACGAGCTGGAGCGCCCCGCCCGGAACCGCGACGACCCGAGGGCGGAGCGTGAAGGCGATCCGTGGAGCAAAGCCGCCGAGGGCGACGTCCGCAACGCGGAGCACCGCCCGCGCGACGAGGAAGGCGACGAGCGCGATCGGGAGCTGGGCGGCGAGGCCGACGAAGACCGCCGGCTCGAAGACCGCGTGCACGGGGAGCCCTGCGACCAGGCGCTCGATCAGCTCCTGCGCGCAGAAGGCGAGCGGGGGCAGCAGCGCGAAGGGCCACGCCGCCGGGCGGCCGGCAAGGCGGCCCGAGACGCGCAGGGCGATCGCAAGCGCGACGAACGCCGCACACGTCGCGAGAAGCTGCGGCGCGAACGAGAGGTAGCTGTGGACGCGCGCGTCCTGCCGGCTCATCCCGGCGATCGCGTACCCCGTCGCGTGTCCGGCCAGGCACCCGGCCGCGGCCAGCGGGAGCGACAACGAGAGGAGCGCGCGCTTCCTCACGGCCCGAATAGTGCCAGCCCGCGCGACGTCACTCGACGGTGAGCTCGAGGATCTGGAGCTTGCGACTCTCGAGCTCCGGCTCGAACACGCCCGGGATCTTCGCCTGGAAGCGCGGGATAGAGTTGCGCGATGAGTCGCTTTCACGACGCGGTCAACGAGCAGATCGCGAACGAGTTCGGCGCCTCGCAGCAGTACGTTGCGGTCGCCGTCCACTACGACGGTGAGACACTGCCGCAGCTCGCCGCGCACTTCTACCGGCAGGCGGTCGAGGAGCGGAACCATGCGATGATGCTCGTCCAGTTTCTGCTCGACGCCGACGAGCCGGTGCGGGTCCCGGGCGTCGAGGCGCCCCGGACGGAGTTCGCGGACGCTGTCGAGCCTGTGCGACTCGCGCTCGAGCAGGAGAAGGGGGTAACCGAGCAGATCGCCGGGCTCTCGAAGCTCGCCCGCGAGGAGGGCGACTTCGTCGGCGAGGAGTTCCTGAACTGGTTCCTGAAGGAGCAGCGCGAGGAGGTCTCGTCGATGAGCGACCTGCTCAAGGTGGTCGAGCGGGCGACGTAGTCGAACCTGCTGCTCGCCGAGGAGTTCCTCGCCCGGACGGCCGTCGGCGACGCCGGCGCGGACCCGTCCGCTCCGCCCGCCGCAGGCGGCGCCCTCTAGGCTGCGGCCAGCGCGTCGCGGACGTACTCGGCGACGCCCTCGAGCTCGATCTCGGCCGAGGTCAGCTCCTTCAGCAGCTCGTCGGCGCTCAGGCGCTGGCCCTCGAACCAGAGCTCGCGGAGGAGCGAGCCGGCGTCACGGCGAGCGAACCAGGTCGAGCCGAACTTCTCCCGGAAGAACCGCTTCAGCTGCGCCTCGAACGCCCACGCGCGCACGTACTCGGTGACGTAGAAGCCGGCGTCGACGTCGCCTAGGTAGTCGGTGTCGCTCGGCTCGATCTTCAGCGCCTCGGCGAGGAGCTCGACGTAGCGCCTGCGCAGGGCCGTCGGGTCGTCGGCTTGGTGCAGCTCCAGCTCGTAGAGGAGCTTCGCGCAGTAGCGGCGGACGAGGTAGAGCAGGCCAGTCGCGCCCTCGGCGACGAACTCGCCGGGCCGCGGGACGTCGAGGCGGCGGTTCAGCCACGCGCCGTCCTGGACGAGATGCTCCATCAGCATCGCCCAGCCCTCCGTCACGGCGAAGTCGCCGAGGCGCCTATGCTCGACGGGGAGGTCAGCGTTCGTGTGCGCGTAGTGCTCGGTGTGGCCCGCCTCGTGGAAGAGTGCCCGCCAGTCGTCGACGCCGCCGATCGGCTGGATCACGAGGACGACCCGCTGCGGCACCTCGATCGGCGCGCAGAACGCGCGCGGAGACTTGTTCTCGCGCTGCTCGACGTCGAGCTCGACGTTCTCCTGCCCGTACAGGTCGACGCCGAGGTCGGCGAGGGTCGACTCGAGCGCCGGGAGCATCTTGTCGCCGGGGAAGGAGGTATCCCACTCGGGCGCGCGGAAGACGCGGGCGACGTCGAAGCGCTGTGCCTCCTCGAGGCTCACGCCGAGCCGCTCCCGGAAGAGCCGGTCAGCGGCCTGCTCGAACATACGCTCGGTCGCGTCGAGGAACGCGCGCGCCTGCTCGGCGAGCTCGTCGAGTCGAAACCCGAAGCGCCGGTGGAGCTCGGCGTAGGTCGGCGCACCTAGATCGTGCACCGCCTCGCGCTCGATCTGCGCCGCCTCGAGCTGGATCGGGAGGAGGTGCTCCTCGGTGAGCGCGTTGCGGGCTTGCTCGAGCCGCTTCCGCTTGTCGCGGTTGGGCTCGTTCGCAATCGTCGGCCGGATCATCCGGTAGGAGATCTCTTCCCCGTCCACGGTCGCGGTCAGCTCGGTCTCGAGGCCGGCGATCTTCTCGGCGTGCTCACGCGTCAGGTTCCCGAGGTATCCCTGGCAGGCGAAGCGCCACAGCTCGCGGATGCGGCGGTCGCCGTCGACCGTGGCGCCGACGGCGTTCGCGCGCTCGAGGCTCGTCAGGTCGGCGTACTGCTCGTAGATCGGCTCGAGATCGAGCGAATCCTTGTGACCTGCGTAGTGGAGGTAGTACTCCTCGTCCATCGCGGCAATGAACCGGTCGGCCTGCTCGCGGTAGGCATCCAGTTCGCGCGTGGTGAGGGCGGCCGCCAAGGTGGGTCGCCTAGGATACCGCCGTGCAGCGCATCACCCTGCGGACCGAGCGGAAGACGCAGCTCGTCGACATCACGAAGCAAGTGCAGGAGGCGCTGGACGGATCGAACGGGGCCGCGGCGGCTCTGGTCTACGTGCCGCACACCACTGCGGGAGTGACGATCAACGAGGGCGCGGACCCTCTCGTCGCCCGCGACCTCGAGGCGGCGCTGCAGAAGATCGTCGACGACGGCTGGCCGTGGCAGCATGTCGAGGATCCCGACGGGCCGAATGCACCGTCACACGTGCGCGGCTCGCTGATCGGGCCGCAGGTGCTCGTCCCGATCGAGGGCGGCAAGCTCGGCCTGGGCCGCTGGCAGGGGATCTTCTTCTGCGAGTTCGACGGGCCGCGGGAGCGGACCGTGTACGTCACCACGCTGGCCTGAAAGATCGGATCTTTCTGGTACGGTGCGGCCGCTGTGGCGCTGACGGACCAGGCGATCGAGAAGATCAAGAACCTGATCGTCGAGGGGGAGTTCACCCCCGGCGCGAAGCTTCCGCGCGAGCGCGAGCTCGCCGAGCGGCTCGGGCTGTCGCGCAATTCGCTGCGCGAAGCGGTGCGGGCGCTGACGCTGATCGGCGTCCTCGAGCCGCGCCAGGGGGACGGAACCTACGTCACGAGCCTGGAGCCCGAGCTGCTCCTCGCCGGCACGACCTTCGTCAGCGACCTGCTCACCGGTGCGACGCTGCTTGAGCTCTACCAGGTGCGGCGCATCCTCGAGCCGGCGGCGACGGCGCTCGCCGCGACTCGCTTGACCGAGGACGACCTCGAGGCGCTCGCCGAGACGCTCGCCCGCATGGATACCGCCGAGACGACGCAGGCGTTCATCGACGTCGACGTCGAGTTTCATCGGATCATTGTTCAGGCGAGCGGGAACGCGACGCTCGCCTCACTCATCCAGAACCTCTCCGGCGGGACGCTGCGCGCCCGAGTCTGGCGCGCGATCCGCGAGCGCGGCGCGGTCGAGAGCACCCGGCAGCTCCATCACGACATCTACGCGGCGCTGAAGGCGCGCGACCCCGACCTCGCTGCAGCGGCGGATCTCGTCCATCTCGCCGAGGGCGAGCGCTGGCTACGCGGGATGCTCGCCCAGGAAGCCGCCGCCGCACGGCCGCCGGGTCCCGGCGACGCCGTCAGCCGCCGGGGCCCGCGACCAGGAGGAGGCCCTACTTGAACCTCGCTGCGTTCGCCTTCGTGACGAGCGCCGTTCCGGTGTCGACGTTCTTGGGCACGTGCTTCCCTGTGAGGACCTTCCAGAGCGTGTCGACGCCGAGCGACCCGATCCTGCTCGGGAATTGGGCGACGCTCGCGTCCTCCAGACCTTCCTGGATCTGCGTGATCTCCTCCGGCTGCGCGTCGTAGCCGACGAGCCATGTGGAGCGCGGCAGCTTTGCGTTCTTCGCCGCCTGGTCCATCCCCAGCGCTGGCGGACCGCAGGCCGCGTACATCGCCTTCAGGTCGGGGTTCGCGGTGATGATCGTCTGCGCCGCGGTG
>WNGE01009819.1_pt1 | contig 10017 bp, 6 predicted proteins | sample 5400651 | NCBI WGS metagenome assembly WNGE01 (sample SAMN13153370, study PRJNA577476) | soil metagenome | isolation source: 60 cm soil or saprolite under grassland replicate 2 | place: USA:California | collected 2016-06-15 | reverse complement strand
CGTCGAGGCCCGCGGCCAGCAGGTCGAGCATCTTGATCCAGGTCTCGAAGACGCGCCGCCCGATCACGGCGTGGAGCGTCAGGCCCTTGAAGATCAAATCGTTGGTGTAATCTCGGATCGTGACCGACTTCTCCCTGGGGAGGCCCAGAAGAGAGATCGTGGCGCCGCGTCTTGCGGCCGCGAGACCGAGGTTGATCGAGGCCTCCGCGCCCGAGAGCTCCAGCACGACCTCGGCCCCTCCGTTCGTTGCCTCCTTCAGGCTTCCGGCCGGGTCCTTCGTTCTGATCAGGTCGAGGACCGTCACGTTGCCGAGTCCGCGGCTTCTTGCCCATCGCCGGGCGTGCGCGGCGGCGTGCGCGTTGACTTCGGTGATCGCAATCGAGGACGCGCCGGAGACGCGCGCGATCTCCGCGCACATGGCGCCGATCGGGCCGTAGCCCAGGACCGCGACGGACTTTCCCGAGAGATCGGCGACCTGCGTCGTGTGGACCGCGTTGCCGAGCGCGTCGAGGAAGGCGCCGACCCTGGGAGGCACGACGTCCCGATCCAGAGGAACGACGTTGAAGGCGGGCACGACCACGTACTGCGCGAAGCAGCCGTCGCCATGCACGCCCAGGATGCGCGTGTTCTCGCAGATGTGCCGCTGCCCCGTGAGGCAAGGGCGGCAATGGCCGCAGGTGACGTGCATCTCGGCCGAGACGTACTGGCCTTCGAAGAGGTGAGGCCGCGCGCCTCCCGGCCCGAAGGCCACGATCTCGCCGCAGAACTCGTGGCCGTAGACGCGCGGAGGCGAGACCATCGAGGCCACGGAAGGGTCCCACCGGTAGATGTGCTTGTCCGAGCCGCAGACGGCCGTCGCGAGCACGCGGATCAGGACCTCCGCCTGACCCGGAACCGGCACGGGGACGCTCTTGATCTCGGTGGCATCCGGTCCAGCGGCGGCCTTCGTCTTCACGACCGCCTGCATGCGAGCCGGGAGGCGTGAGGCGTGAGGCGTGAGGCGAAGCCCGGAGCGTTTCTGCGAAGTCCTGAGCGATTTCGGAATCCTCACCACACCTAACGTCTTACGCCTGACGCCTGACGCCTTACGAGTCAATCGCCCGCCTGGTCATCGCGCACGAAGCCCCCGGCAGTTGCCTTGACGCCGCCTGCGGCGAACACATCCACCGGCTTGATGTGGCGGGCGACGAGCTCGCGCGTGCCGGCGATGCGCAGCTTCTCGAAGAGGAAGTGGAACTTCTTCTCGAGGGAGGAACCGATGGCTTCCCGCGTTCCGTCGGGGAGATTCCAGAACTGCTCCTTGAATGGGCCGATCGCGAACTTTCGCGTCTTGTAGACGAACTGGCTCTCGGTCTCGTCGCGCTTCCTCTCATCCCCCTTGTTCCGGAAGAGCCACCGCTCGGTCTCTCGCTTCAAGGGGAGCGGGAGCGACGGATGCTCATAGACCATGTTCTGGAACTCCGTCGCCAGGTGGATCTCGGCGCAGTCGTGGTCGGGGAAGTGTCCGAAGAACTCGGGGGGGAGCGTCGAGGCGCCGTGCTGGACCGCGCCGGCCATGCCGTACTCCTCGCGGGCGACCCGCGAGATCTTTCGCAGCGTCTCGAAGTCAATCGCGACCCGCTTGACCTTGCCGTCGGGACCCACGATGCCTCCGTGCGAGGAGCCGGTCTGGATCGAGACCTTCGCGATCCCGTCGCCGCCGCCCAGGGCCTTCAGGTACCCATCCATGTACGCGCGCAGCTCTTCGGGGGTCGAGTTCTCCTTGCCGACCTCCCCAATCTCGCCGCCCACGGAGATCGGCATCTCTCCAGGCTCACGGGCCCGGATGAATTTCGTAAAACGCGCGGCGAGGTCGAAGTTCTGGCGCTGTTGCTCGGCCAGGGTCGGCCTGGAGAGATCCACGAGTGTCGAGGTGTCGATGTCGATCTGGAAAAACCCGGCCGGGATCGCTTCCTCGATCAGGGCCTCGATCGCGGCGATCTCCTTCTCCGGGTTCTCCTTCATCTTCTTCGGGTTGGTCTGGTAATGGTCTCCCTGGAGGAAGAGCGGGCCCTCCCAGCCTTCGCGGATCGCGGCGGCGAGCACCACCGCGGCATACTCGGCCGGGCGCTGGTCCGTGTAGCCGATCTCGCTCCTGGCGATTTCGAAGATGAGCAGACCGGCGTCGAGCGCGCGCGCCGCGCGGAAGGCCGCTCGCGAGCTGTCGTAGGTCAGCATGCGGATGTTGACCGCGGGCACGGTGAAGCCGGAGATCTCGCCCCGCCCCCGCGCCTTGTAGAGAGAGAGGATCGAGGCCGGAAGAATTCCGAGGGAGGCGGCCGCTTCGCGGATGGAGCGCCGCGCCGCGTCGCGCACCGACGGCTGGCCGAACACCGCTGTCCAGACGAGGCTGTCCAAGGTCTGGCTGCGAAACTCGGCCGGCCGCGTCACGCGCAGAACCCCGTCTCCTCCGACCGTCTCCGAACGCCGGAGAAACGTCTCGAGCTGCTGCGGAGTGGTGAAGAGTTCCATGGGGCCCGGGGATTCTAAACGATTGAAGATTGATGATTGAAGATTGATGATTGAACGCCGAAGGCTCGAAAGCATTGCAAATCGTCAATCGTCAATTAGACAATCGTCAATTCTCATGATCCGGCTGGCGCGCACGATCCACTTCAACGCCGGGCGATCCCTCTGGCGGGCGGACTGGACGCCGGAGAAGAACCGGTCGGTGTACGGAGAGGAGGGGGCGCACGGCTACGGGCATAACTACGAGCTGGAGGTGGCGGTGGAAGGGGAGATCGACCCCGAGTCGTCCATGGTCATCAACCTGACGGACCTCGACCGGATCCTGAAGGAAGAGGTAGACGCTCCGCTCGATCACAGGAACTTGAACCGCGACGTTCCCGATTTCGCGAATCTTCCTCCGACGGCGGAGAACCTGGCGGCCTGGATCTGGAGGCGGGTCGGCGCGCGCTTCGCGCGGGAGAACTGGCCCTGCCGTCTGGCTCACGTGCGACTGCGTCTGACGCCCGGCTTCGCCGTCGAGATCGAAGCGGGACAACCGCGATAGGATTTCCGGACGCTCTCCTATGAACTTCGCCTTCGTCATCGACAACCGGCGATGCATCGGCTGCCACGCCTGCTCGACGGCCTGCAAGGCGGAGAATTCGGTTCCTCTGGGAGTCGCCCGCACCTGGGTCAAGTACGTCGAGAAGGGGACCTTCCCGCACACGCGGCGCTACTTCCAGGTCACCCGGTGCAACCATTGCGCGAAGCCGCCCTGTGTTCCGATCTGTCCGACGGCGGCCATGTTTCAGCGATCCGACGGGATCGTGGAGTTCGACTCGCAGGCCTGCATCGGATGCAAGGCCTGCCTGCAGGCCTGCCCCTACGACGCCATCCACATCGATCCCGAGTCCGGCACGGCCGCCAAGTGCCATTTCTGCGCGCACCGGACCGACGTCGGCCTCGAGCCCGCGTGCGTCATCGTCTGTCCCGTACACGCGATCCTCGCGGGAGACCTCGACGACCCGGGATCCGAAGTCGCGAGGGCAGTTTCGGTCGAGCAAGTCACGGTGCGCAAACCCGAACAGGGCACGCGGCCCAAGCTCTTCTACATCGAGGCCGAGGAGTCGGCGCTTCTTCCGATGCTGGCCGCGCAGGACTGCGGACATCTCTGGGGAGAGCAGCCCGCCGCGGGCGCCGGAGGGATCGAGGACTGGCGGGGTCCGATCCAGATCGGCGAGGGGCGCATGGCCGGCGCGCTCCTTCGCTCCGCGGCCGGGCCGAGGGAGACTTATAACGTGCCGCACCGTGTCCCGTGGCACTGGCAGGTCCCGGCCTACCTCGTCACCAAGGCGATCGGGGCGGGACTCTTGATCCTCGCGGCCGCGGGAACCGCGCTCGGATTTCTTCCCGCCTCGCCGCTCTTCCGGACAGTCGCGCCGGCGCTGGCCCTGCTGCTCGCCGCGGTTACGACCGGACTCCTCGTCTGGGACCTCGACCGTCCCGAGCGCTTCTGGAAGATCCTCACCCGGCCGCAGTGGCGCTCCTGGCTGACTCGCGGCGCGGTCGTCCTGATCGCGTTCGCGGGAGCGGCAGGTCTGATGTGGTTCGCCAACCTTGCCGGACACGACGGTCTCGCGCGCGCTCTGGCCTGGCCCGCGGTCGCGATCGGCGTGCTCGCGGCCGTGTACACGGCTTTCCTCTTCGCTCAGGCGGAGGGACGAGACCTCTGGCAGAGCCCGCTCCTCTCCTCGCATCTGCTGGTCCAGTCGGTCCTGGCGGGTGCCGCGGGCTTCCTCCTGATCGGTCCTCTTGCCGGTCTCGACGCGGATGCGGCGCGGACGCTCGCGGGGATCTTCGCCGCGAGCCTCGCCGTGGATCTGCTGATCACGGCCGGCGGCGAGTTTGGCCTGCCCCACGCGAGCGTGGTCTCCGCGGCCGCCGCCCGCATGATCACGAGAGGCCGCTATGCCCGCCACTACTGGGGCAGCCTGGCCGGCGGTCTTCTTCTCCCTCTGGCGATCGTGGCATTGGCGAGAACCTCGCCCCTCGCTCTCGCTGCAGCCGGCGCCCTGGCTCTGGCTGGTCTCTTCTCCTACGAATGGGCGTTCGTCTTCGCGCCCCAGCAGGTGCCGAACAGTTGAGCGACTCGCGCCGTCCCGTCCGCCTTCCGCCGCAGATGACCGAATCGGGCTCGCGGCTCCAGCAGTATCCGCCTGTCGAGGCCTGGGACGACTGGGTGGAGTGGGATCCGAGACAGTGGCCCCGCCGCGTGCCGCGCCACTACCAGTTGATCCCGACCGTCTGCTTCAACTGCGAGTCGGCCTGCGGCCTGCTGGGCTGGGTGGACAAGGAAACACTGGAGGTGCGCAAGTTCGAGGGGAACCCGGCGCACCCCGGCAGCCGCGGCCGCAACTGCGCCAAGGGTCCCGCGACATTGAACCAGGTCAACGACCCGGACCGGATTCTCTATCCGATGAGGCGCGCCGGGCGGCGGGGTGAAGGAAAGTGGACACGCGTCTCCTGGCCGGAGGCGCTTGCCGACATCGCCGGCCGCATCCGGAAGGCATTCCAGGAGGGGCGGCAGAACGAGGTCATGTACCACGTCGGCCGTCCGGGGCACGACGGCCTGATGGAGTGGATCCTGCCCGCGTGGGGCGTGGACGGCGCCAACTCGCACACGAACATCTGTTCTTCCGGCGCGCGCGCCGGCTATGCCTTCTGGATGGGGTACGACAGGCCGAGCCCCGATCACGCCAACGCCAGTGTGATCCTGCTCATCAGCAGCCACCTCGAAACGGGGCACTACTTCAACCCGCACGCGCAGCGGATCGTGGAGGGCAAGGCCGCCGGGGCGAAGCTCATCGTCTGGGACACGCGTCTCTCCAATACGGCGTCCATGGCCGACACCTGGATCTCTCCGTGGCCGGGCTCCGAGGCCGCGATCCTGCTCGCGATCGCGCGGCATCTCGTCGCGACGAAACGTTACGACCGCGAGTTCGTGAAGCGCTGGGTCAACTGGGAGGAATACCTGCGGACTCGGGACTCGGGACTCGGGACTCGGGCCTCGGCCGACGTGAGCTACGAGTCCTTCGAAGAAGCCTTCCTCGAAATCTACAAGGAATTCACCTTCGATTTCGCCGCGCGCGAGTCGGGCGTGGAAGCAGGCGTGATCGAAAGCATCGCCGAAGACGTGGCCGGCTGCGGTGGACGCCTCGCCTCGCACAACTGGAGGAGCGCCGGCTCGGGCAACCTGGGCGGCTGGCAGGTGGCGCGGTGTCTCTGGCTCTTGAACGTCCTGACGGGTTCCGTCGGTCGCGAGGGAGGCACCTCCGCCAATGGTTGGGACAAGTGGGTTCCGCGGCCGCCGCATCTGGCTCCTCACGTCGCGCGCTGGAACGAGCTCTCCTGGCCACGCGAGTACCCGCTGTCCTACTTCGAGATGAGCTTCCTCCTGCCGCACTTCCTGAAAGAAGGGCGCGGGAAACTCGACGTCTACTTCACCCGCGTCTACAACCCGATGTGGACCAATCCCGACGGCTTCACCTGGCTCGAGGTGCTTCGCGATGAGTCGAAGGTCGGGCTGCACGTGGCGCTGACGCCGACCTGGAGCGAGACCGCCTGGTGGGCCGACTACGTGCTGCCGATGGGTCACGGCTCGGAACGGCACGACCTCATGAGCCAGGAGACACACGCGGGGCAGTGGATCGCCTTTCGGCAGCCGGTCCGCCGCGTCGCTCTCGAGCGCGCGGGAAAGCCGGTCGCGCGCACCTACGAGGCCAATCCCGGCCAGGTCTGGGAGGAGACGGAGTTCTGGATCGACCTCTCCTGGGAGATTGATCCGGACGGCTCACTCGGTATCCGCCGCTACTTCGAGTCGCCGTATCGGCCGGGCGAGCGCATCACGGTGGACGACTATTTCGGATGGATGTTCGAGAACTCCGTCCCGGGCCTGCCGGAGGCCGCGGCGCGCGAAGGGTTGAAACCCCTGGCTTATATGAGGCGTTACGGCGCCTTCGAGATCCGCTCCGGCGCCGAGCCCGAGTTCGACCGCCCGCTTTCGCGCGAGGAGACTCTCGAAGCCACAAAGGACGACGCGACCGGGATCCTGTACACGCGGGCCGCCGCGGTCGCGCCCAAGAACATCGTGCCGAGCCCGGTTGCCGCGGCCGGCGAGCGCGGCCGGCCGATCGGCGTCCTCGTGGACGGTCAGGCGCGCTTCGGGTTCCGTACCCCTTCGCGCCGCCTCGAGTTCTTCTCCTCCACGCTCGCGGATTTCGGGTGGCCGGAGCTGGCGATCCCGACCTACATCAAGAGCCATGTTCATCCCGAGAACGTGGACCGCGCGGCCAACGAATTCGTGCTGCTCTCGACATATCGGCTTCCGACGCTCATCCATACGCGAAGCGGCAACGCGAAATGGCTGCTCGAGATCTCGCACACGAACCCGACCTGGATACACACCTCCGACGCGGCGCGTCTGGAGGTCGCGACGGGGGACCTCGTCCGGATCGAGACGGAGATCGGGCACTTCGTGGATCGGGTCTGGGTCACGGAGGGGATCCGTCCGGGCGTCGTCGCGTGCTCGCATCATCTGGGCCGGTGGCGGCTCGCCGAGGGAGAAGGGACGAGCCGGCTCGCCTCCGCTCTCGTGGATCTGCAGGAAGATCGCGGCCGGTGGAAGCTCACGCAACTTCGCGGCATCGAGCCGTACGCCTCCGCCGATCCCGACACGCAGCGGATCTGGTGGACGGAAGCCGGCGTGCATCAGAACCTGACGTTCCCGGTGCAGCCCGATCCGGTCAGCGGCTGCCACTGCTGGCACCAGAAGGTCAGGATCACGCGAGCGCGGCCGGAAGATCGTTACGGAGACGTGAACGTGGACACGAACAAGTCCCACGAAGTCTACCGCCGGTGGCTTGCGCTCGCGCGGCCGCCGCACGGGGACTGGCGGCGACCCTACTGGATGCTGCGTCCGTTCCGCCCCGCGGAGAGCGCTTTCCGTCTGCCCCCGGGTCCTTCTTCCGCCTCGGACGGGGAGAGGTGAACGTGACGGGGCCTTCGCTCTCACTTCTCTCCCGTCTCTGGCTCGCCGAGCCGGACGCGAAGACGCTCTCTCTGGCACGCGAAACGGGCCTACTAGGCCGCGGCGAGCCGACCGGGCTCGCCTCGGCCTGGACCGACCTCTTCCTGTTGAATGTCTATCCCTACGGCACCGTGTTCACGGACATCTCCGGGGAGCTGAACGGTCCCGCCGCCGCCGCGGCGGCTCGCCGTTATGAAGCCGCGGGGTACCGGCCGCCGGAGCTCGCCGGAGCCGGAGCGCCCGACCACGCCGGCCTGTGTCTGGGATTTCTCGCGCACCTGGCGGGGGAAGGACGGGAAGACACGTCGTTTCTTGGCTGGACTCTCGACTGGCTTCCGGTTTGCGCGCTGGCGGTCGAGCGCCAGCCAGCGGCACATCCGTTCTACCGGGACATGGCTGCCGCGACGCGGGAGGCTCTCCTTTCGGGCGCATCTGTCTCCCCGTCCTCCGCGCCCGAAGATCTCGCGCCGGTTCTGGAGTCGGGCGACGAGACCGAGGAAGATGTCGATCTCTCGCGGGTCGTCCGGTTCCTCCTTGCGCCGGCGGCATCCGGATTCTTCCTTTCCCGCTCAAGGCTGGGAGCGCTCGCGCTCGAGGCGGGTCTGCGCCTGCCGTTTGGATCGCGGTTTGACGTCGCGCGCGCTCTCTTCGAAGCCGCCGGGGAATGCGGCCGCGTCGAGCCAGTGCTGGCGGCGCTCTCTCGCGAGGCCGAGGCCTGGGACGCCGCCTATTCCGTGCTCGCCCGCGAACATGTTTCGTGGCGGGCGCGCGCCGGTTCCTGGCGGGCCCGTATTGCCGCGACGCGCGAGAGACTGTCGGGTATGGGCCAGATGGCATCCGTCTCTGAGACAGGAGTCTGATATGCCCTGGACTCTTCAAAGGAAGGCCCGAGAGGAACGGCTCCGGTTTAGACTCTCTCGGCCGCCGTTCGCGTAGCGAACGCCTGCGGCTGAAAGTCGAGGCTCCGATGTACTTCAAACAGTTCTACCTCGGGTGCCTGGCGCAGGCCTCCTACATGATCGGCTCGAAGGGAGAAGCGGCCGTCGTGGACCCCCGGCGCGACGTCGAGACGTACCTCGAGGAGGCGCAGCGCGAGGGGCTCAGGATCCGGTACGTCATCGAGACTCACCTCCACGCGGACTTCGTGTCGGGACACCGGGAGCTCGCGGCGCGCACCGGCGCGAGGATCTACTTCGGCGCGAAGGCGCAGGCAAAATTCGATTGCGTCCTGGTTCGCGAGGGAGACGAGGTGATTCTCGGCGATGTGACGCTGCGTTTCCTCGAAACTCCGGGCCACACGCCGGAGTCCCTCTCGGTCCTCGTGATCGACCGGGCGAAGTCGCAAACGCCCGAGGCGGTGTTGACCGGCGACACGCTCTTCATCGGAGACGTGGGGCGCCCGGACCTGCTGGGCTCGAAGATGAGCGCGCAGGATCTGGCCGGGATGCTCTACGACTCTTTGCACGAGAAGCTCTTGAAGCTGCCCGACTCTGTCGCCGTCTACCCGGCGCACGGAGCGGGCTCGCTCTGCGGCCGCAACATCTCGAGCGAGACCTCCTCGACGATCGGCCAGCAGCGGCGCTTCAACTATGCCCTCCAGCCGATGGCGCGGGAAGAGTTCATCCGGATGATGACGACGGACCTCCCCGAGGCGCCTGCGTACTTCTCCCGGGACGTCCAATTGAACCGGGAAGGTCCGTCGAATCTCTCGGAGCTTCCGAAGCCTCCGGCTCTCCTCCCCGCGGCCGTCGAGGAGATGCAGCGATCGGGCGCCGTCGTGCTGGACACGCGGCCGGCCGCGCAGTACGGAACAGGCCACATCCCGGGTTCTCTGAACATCGGTCTGGGCGGACAGTTCGCCTCCTGGGCCGGGGCGCTGATCCCGGCCGAGAAAGCGATCGTCCTCGTCACGGAAGACGAGGAGCATGTCGAAGAGGCGCGAACGCGCCTGGCGCGCGTGGGACTGGAGAACGTGGCGGGCTGCCTCGCGGAAGGTCTGCTTGCCTGGCACGAGGCGGGGCGTCCGCTCGCCGCAACCGAGCAGATCAGCGTGGACGAGCTGCGCCACCGGATCGCCCAGGGCGAAGTCGCTCAGCTCGTGGACGTGCGGCGTCCCGGAGAATGGCAGGCCGGCCACATCGCGCAAGCCCGGCATCTGCCATTGAACGAGCTCGCCGCCCGCGCCGCGGAGCTCAACCCCGGAACGCCCGTCACGGCGATCTGCGCCGGCGGCTACCGCTCCTCGATCGCGACGTCCCTCCTCGAGCAGCAGGGCTGTGCGCGAATCATCAACGTGGTCGGCGGGATGACCGCCTGGAATAACGTCGCTCCGCGCTAACGCGGGATCTGCGCCCTTCGGCGCACCGGCGAGCGACTCAGCCGGATGCGGCCTCGATCGCTCGCCTGATCCCGCGCAAGCGCTATGCTCCCGCGGCGCGAGGCTC
>WNGE01009818.1_pt1 | contig 10018 bp, 10 predicted proteins | sample 5400651 | NCBI WGS metagenome assembly WNGE01 (sample SAMN13153370, study PRJNA577476) | soil metagenome | isolation source: 60 cm soil or saprolite under grassland replicate 2 | place: USA:California | collected 2016-06-15 | reverse complement strand
TTACCTTGGCTGGCACGCCTGGTTCACAGAGCTGTGCGAACGGTCCGGGAAGCCGGCGTCGGCTGCCGAGCCGCACGGGACGCGGCCTTTCGGCCCTGGTCTTGGGATGCGCTGGCGGAAGGCCGCAGCCACAGCGACACGCTGGTCGGCTGCATCGTCTGCTCGACCACGCCAAGCACCTCGGCGGTCAGGGTGTCCAGGTCGATCTCCTGCCGCAGCCGGGCGCTGAACCCCGCGATCGTGCGGGAGGCGTCGTAGCGGCGCCGGTTGAACCGCCGGTCCACCACGGCCTGGACGCGGCGGCGGCCGGCTGGAACGCCGCGGCCACCGCCAGGGTCGCAACCGCCATCACCAGGGGCGAGCTTCGGCCGAGCAGCTGCCCAAACCCCAGGACGATTGCAGCGTAGCCGCCACCCAGCAGCACTGTCAGCAGGCCGTAGGCGAGCGTGCGGCTGATGATGCGGTCCAGGTCGTACAGCCGGTAGCGCAGGATCGCCGCGCCGGTCGCCAGCGGCAGCGGCAGCATGCACACGCCGACCCCGACCTGGACCACGTGCTCCTTCGACGTCGCCACGCCGCCCACCGCGACCAGCAGCGCCACTGCTGCCAGCCACCGCAACTGCTGGCGCTCCACCCCAGTGCCGCGGCGAAAGCGCACCACCAGCGACCAGGCCCCCGCCACCGGTGCCGCCAGGACGATGACGGCGCAGGCCGCGCCCACAACGGCCAGCGGTCCGGCGAATGGGGCCGGCAGGGCGAGGGGGTTCTGGAACGTCGGGTCCTCTGGATACAACGGCCTGGGGTCCAGCGCTGACCACGGCAGAACCATCACTGTGGCGGCCGCCGCCACCCAGGCCCACCACCGCCAACGCGGCGAGGGCAGCGACCCGGTCGGGGTGAGCAGCAGGACAAAGCCGGCACAGGCCGGCCAGAGGACGGAGAAGCCGTTGGAGAACCCCGCCAGGTAGCTGGCGCCCGGCAGCGCCCGGGCCGGACCATGACCCCGTAGTGCGCGTAGGCGTTGGCGCCTGCGGCGAGCGGCACCAGCAGCCCGATGCCGAGCAGCAACCAGCCCACCGGGTGAGCCGGGCGGCGGCTGGCCAGCACCAACCCGACCGTGGCCGCGCTCACCGCCGCCACCACCGCAGGGACGTTGCCGGCCTTCAGCCACGCCACCTCGGAGCTGCCGGCCTGGCGCAGCAGGTGATCCAGCCAGGCTGCCACGGCCAGGCCGAGCATGGTCAGCGCCCACAGCGCGGACGCCCCCACGCCCGACCACCGGCGGGGCCAGGCCCCTCGTGCGGCACGGGTCACCGCCGTCGTCCTCGCTGCACGCAGCGAATCACCGGCACCGCCACCCTCTTCGCGTCTCAGATCACGTGCCAATCTCGCCGGCTTCCGTCACGGCACGTTACGGACGACGGACCTGCCGCGCGGTGTCTCCGGCGAGCAGGCCTCGACGAGATCTCGATAAGCTGGCGGTCGTGGGGCCACGGACGGCCCGGTACGGGCCGCCGACACCAAGGGGGGCGCGGATGAGCGACGAGTTCGCCGGGCTGGCGGCGGTGGTCACCGGCGGAGCCTCCGGGATCGGCCTGGAGACCTCGCGGACCATGGCGGCGCGAGGGGCGGCGGTGGCCTGCCTGGACCTGGACCCCTCTGGCGCCGCCGCAATGCTGGCGATCACCGCCGACGTGACCGACGAGGACTCGATCCGCAAGGCGGTCGACGCGGCCGCCGAGCGGCTCGGCGGGATCGATGTGCTGGTCAACAACGCCGGCATCGGCGCCCAGGGGACCATCGAGGACAACCCCTACGACGAGTGGCGTCGGGTGCTGGACGTCAACCTGCTCGGGATCGTCCGCACCACCCGGGCGGCACTGCCCCACCTGCGCCGCTCGGCGCACGCCGCGATCGTCAACACCTGCTCGATCGTGGCTACCGCGGGCCTGCCGAACCGGGCGCTCTACAGCGCCTCCAAGGGCGCGGTGCTGGCGCTGACGCTGGCGATGGCCGCCGACCACATCGGCGAGGGGATCAGGGTCAACTGCGTCAACCCCGGCACGGTCGACACGCCATGGGTCGGGCGGCTGCTGGACGCCGCGCCGGACCCCGCCGCGGAGCGGCGCGCGCTGGAGGCACGCCAGCCGAGCGGCCGCCTGGTGACCGCCAAGGAGGTGGCCGCGGCCATCGCCTACCTCGCCAGCCCGCTGGCGGGCGCCACCACCGGCACGGCGCTGGCCGTCGACGGCGGCATGCAGGGGCTCCGTCTGCGCGGGCCCGCGGTCCCGCCCGGAGGCGCAAGCGCATCCGGCACGCGGAGCGGGTGATGCGCACCGCGACGCTGGGGCACAGTGGCGTGCGGGTCACGGCGCTCGGGTTCGGGGGCGCGCCGATCGGGAATCTGTACCGGGCGGTGGACGAGGAGACCGCCGCGGGCGCGGTCGGCGCCGCGTGGCGGGCGGGGGTGCGCTTCTTCGACACCGCGCCCCACTACGGGTTGGGCCTGTCGGAGCGGCGGCTCGGCCGCGCGCTGGCCGGCCGACCCCGGGACGGCTACGTGGTCTCGACCAAGGTCGGCCGCGTGCTCGTCCCGCAGGCGGACGCCGGCGGCGACACCGAGGGGTTCGACGTGCCGGCCTCCCACCGCCGCGTGTGGGATTTCAGCGCCGACGGCGTGCGGCGGTCGCTGGCCGCCAGCCTGCAGCGGCTGGGGCTCGACCGGGTCGACGTGGCGCTGCTGCACGACCCTGACGACCACTGGAGGCAGGCGGTCGAGGCCGCCTACCCGGCCCTGCACGAGCTGCGCGCCGCCGGCGCGGTCGGCGCCATCGGCGCCGGGATGAACCAGTGGCGGATGCTCGCCGACCTGGTGCTGCGCACCGACCTGGACGTGGTGCTGCTGGCCGGCCGGTACACGCTGCTGGACCAGTCGGCGCTGGACGTGCTGCTGCCGCTCTGCGAGCAGCGCGGCGTCTCGGTGATCGCCGCCGGCGTGTTCAACAGCGGGCTGCTGGCGACCGCCGACCCGAGCGCCGGCGCCACCTATGACTACCTGCCCGGCCCGCCCCCCATGGTCGAGCGGGCGCGCCGTATCGCGGCGGTCTGCGGCCGCCACGGCGTCACCCTGCCGCAGGCGGCGCTGGCCTTCCCGACCGGCCACCCCGCCGTCGCCGGCGTGCTGGTCGGCATGCGCTCGCCCGCCGAGGTCGCCAGCAACCTCGCCCTGGCGGGCCGGCCGGTCCCCGTGGAGCTGTGGGCTGAGCTGGTTGCCGAGGGACTGCTGCGACCGGAAGCGCCCATCCCCCGCCACGCCGCGATCGGGGCGGCGGGATGAGCGCGGTCGACGCCCACCATCACCTCTGGGACCCCCGCGCTCGGGACTACCCGTGGATGGCCTCCCCGGCGTTCGACCCCATCCGGCGTCCCTACGGTCTCGCCGACCTCCGGGCCCGGACGGCCGCGGCGGGCGTGGCCCGGACCGTGCTGGTCCAGACGGTGCCGGACGAGGCCGAGACCGAGGAGTTCCTGGGGCTGGCCAGCTCCAGCGGCGGCCTGGTCGCCGGCGTGATCGGCTGGGTCGGCCTGGCCGACCCCGGCGTCGCCGGCTCCCTGGCGCGGCTGCGGGCCATGCCTGGCGGCGAGCGCCTGGTGGGGGTGCGCCACCAGGTGCAGGACGAGCCGGACCCCGACTGGCTGTCCCGGCCGGCCGTGCGCCGAGGGTTGCGGGCGGTGGCCGAAGCCGGGCTCGTCTACGACCTGCTGGTCCTGGTCCCACAGCTCCCCGCGGCGCTGGCGGCCGTGCGGGACCTGCCCGATGGGCGGTTCGTGCTCGACCACGCCGCCAAGCCGGCGATCGCCGCCGGCGCGACGGAGCCGTGGGCGGGCGCGCTCGCCGAGCTGGCGAGGCTGCCGAACGTGACCTGCAAGCTCTCCGGACTGGTCACCGAGGCCGCCTGGGACGACTGGGACGCCGAGCGCATCCGACCGTACGCCGACCACGTGCTGGCCAGCTTCGGCCCCAACCGGGTCATGTTCGGGTCGGACTGGCCCATCTGCGAGCTGGCCGCATCCTATACAGAGGTGCGGGCGCTAGCCGACCAGCTGCTGGAGGGCCTGTCCCCCGCCGAGCGCCAGACGGTCCTCCAAGGCACCGCCACGCGCGTCTACCTCACAGGCTGAGCGCCCGGCCCGTCCAGTCCTCGACCCCGGCGATGTGCACGGTCGCGCCGGGACACGGCGAGTCGTCACCCTGAGGCTGGACGTTGTCGACCTTTGCGGGCTATCGTCCGGCTTTGCGCACTGTCGCGATGCACATCAGGGAGGAGTGGGAATGCGCCGAAAGCTGACGATCACGCTGGGGGCGGTGCTGCTGCTCGCAGCGGCAACCGTGTCCCTTCCGGCGACGGCCGCGGCCACGGACGGAGGACGGGACCCACTCGACGGGATCAAGCACATCGTGGTGATCTACGAGGAGAACCACTCGTTCGACAATCTCTGGGGCCGCTGGCCCGGCGTCGACGGGCTCTCCAGCGACCCGAGCCGGACGCCCAGGCAGACGCAGGTGGACCGGAACGGGCAGCCCTTCGACTGCCTCCTCCAGGACGACGTCAACCTGACCACCTCGGCCGACCCGGCGCCCAACGGCGGCCTGTCGCCGAGCTGCAGCACCAACCCCCCCGCCGCGTTCAACAGCCACTTCCCCAACCAGCCCTTCAACATCGACCAGTTCATCACGCCAGCATCGACGACCTGCTTCGACGCCAGCCCGCAGGCGCCCTTCGGGCCGCCCAACGGCGTGCCGAACGGCAGCGGCGAGCCGGGCGGTTGCACTCGCGACCTGGTCCACCGCTTCTACCAGGAGCCGTACCAGATCCACGGCGGGCGGATGGACCGCTACACGGTCGGCAGCGACGCGGTCGGGCTCACCCAGGGCTTCTACGACACGAGGTCGCTGCCGCTGTTCGAGTTCCTCACCGGCGACAAGCACTCGCCCAGGTACGTGATCGCCGACCACTTCTTCCAGGGCGCCTTCGGCGGCTCGTTCCTCAACCACCAGTGGCTGATCGCCGCGCAGACGCCCAAGTTCGAGGGCAGCACGCCCCGCGACGGCAGCACCGCCGACCTGCACTCGATCGTCGGCACCGACGGGCACCCCAACAACACCTACCCGCTGCACAACGGGCCGGTCTGGCCAACCCCGGGTGGCGTCAAGGACGCCGCGCTGAGTGAGGCCGCCGACCCGGCGACCGGCCAGTGCGCCCCGCCGGCCGGCGCGCCGACGCCTCCGCCCGGCACCGTCTGCGGCGATTTCGCGGTCAACACCATCCAGCCGACCTTCCAGCCGTTCCAGCCCGGCACGGCGGACGCCCGGCGGCTGCCGCCATCGCACAACACCAACATCGGCGACCTGCTGTCGGCCAAGGGCGTCTCCTGGAACTGGTACTCGGGCGGCTGGGACAACGCCGCCGGCAACGTCGGCGGCCGCGGCTGGACCAACGGCAACGGCCCGACCTGCTCCGACCCGGACACCTTCCCGGGCTCGACCTTCCCCAACTGCGCGGGCGTGCTGTTCCAGTTCCACCACCAGCCGTTCAACTTCTACGACGGTTACGGCCCCGAGCAGCCAGGCCGCAGCCATCTGAAGGACGAGCAGGACTTCCTGGCGGACCTTCGCGCCGGCCGGCTGCCGGCGGTGTCGTTCGTCAAGCCGGTCGGCGAGGAGAACGAGCACCCCGGCTACACCAACGTCACCGCCGGTGAGCAGCACCTGGTCGGCCTGATCAAGGCCATCCAGGGCGACCAGCGCGACTGGTCGTCCACGCTGGTGGTGGTCACCTACGACGAGTTCGGCGGGCAGTGGGACCACGTGCCGCCGCCGACCGCTCCCGGCATCTCCGACCAGTGGGGTCCCGGGACCCGGATCCCGGCGATGCTGCTGTCGGACCGGCTGCCGCAGCGCGCCGCCGTCGACCACACCACCTACGACACCGTGTCGATCCTGTCGACCATCGAGGACCGCTTCGGCCTGCGCGCGCTCTCCAGCCGCGACGCGGCCGACCACAGCCTCGGCGGCGCCATGCGGCGCGGGCTGCCGCGCCTCTGAGCCGCCTCGTCGCCGGCCGGCGCCGCCATACCGACTGGTGGCGGCGCCGGCCCTCGGTGCGATCATGGGGTGGTCTTCCAATTCTGAAGGAGGCATCCCAGGTGGCACGCATCGCCCCGATCGAGCCCACCGACGCGGGCCCGCAGGCGCGGGAGGAGCTGGACCGGCAGCTCGCCGCCCACGGGCGCCTGACCAACATGAAGCGGACGCTGGCCCATTCCGGGACCGCCCTGCACGCCCTGATGACCTGGTACCCGCTGCGCGACCGCGTTGCCGGGTTCCTGGGCGAGCGCGCCACCACCCTGTTCGCCCATGCCATCTCCGCCGGCACCGACTGCCTGATCTGCTCGACCTTCTTCCGGCGGATCATCATCGATTCCGGTGATGATCCCGACGCGCTGGCGCTCGACGACCGGGAGCAGCTCGTCGTCGACTACGGGATCCAGCTCGCCCGCGACTCGGGCGACGTCTCCGACGACCTGTACCGGCGGCTGGCGGCGTTCCTGAAGCCACCGGAGATCGTCGATCTCACCGCCTTCGGCGCGATGATGATCGCCACCAACGTCGTCAACAACGCGCTGCGGGTCGACCTCGACGGGTATCTCCAGCCGTATCGCGGCCAGGGCGCTCGATGAGGCGCTTCGAGGGGCGCGTGGCGCTGGTCACCGGCGCCGCGCACGGCCAGGGCCGGGCGGCGGCGCTGGCGTTCGCCAGGGAGGGGGCCGGCGTGGCCGCGCTCGACGTCGCCCGGCCGCTCCCCTACCCCGGCTACGCCATGGGCTCGGCCGGCGAGCTGGCCAACCTGCGCGACGAATGCCGCTCGCTGGGGTCCCAGTGCCTGACCTTCGAGGCGGACGTGCGTGACGGCGCGGCGGTCGCCGAGGCCGTCGAGGCGACCGTGGACGGGATGGGCGGCGTCGACGTGCTGTTCAACAACGCGGGGATCTGCGGGTACGGCCTGGCGCACGAGCTCAGCCAGGAAGCCTGGGACGCGATGATCGGCGTCAACCTGACCGGGACCTGGGTGGTCGCCAGCAAGGTGATCCCGCACATGATCCGGAGCGGGTCCGGCGTAATCGTCAACAATTGCTCGGTGGCCGGGATGCGCGGGATGGCGCGGCTCAGCCACTACGCCGCGTCGAAATTCGGGGTGATGGGCCTCACCAAGTCGTGGGCGATCGAGCTGGCTCCCCACGGCATCCGCGTGGTGGCCATCTGCCCGACGGGGGTGAACACGCCCATGAACGACGGCCTGGCCGAGCTGGAGGGCACCTCTCCGAGGGAGGTGGCCGAGCGCTCGGCGGGCAACCTGCTCCCGGTTCCGTGGATCGAGCCGGAGGACGTCGCCGAGGCGGTCCTGTTCGTTGCCTCCGACGGCGCCAGGTACGTCACCGGCAGCACCCTGGTGGTGGACGCAGGGCTGCTGACCCGCTGAGCGGGTACCCGGTGGTCGACCAGCTTCTGCAGCACCCGACAGCGGATGGAGGTCACCGTGTCCGATCAACCCCGCCGTCAGCGCGTGGTGATCGTGGGAGCCGGCTTCGCCGGGTTCCATGCCGCCCGGACCCTGGGAAGGCTGAGCACACTCACCAAGGGCGCCGCCGAGCTGGTGGTGATCAATTCGACCGATTACTTCCTGTACCTGCCGCTGCTGCCCGAGGTGGCCGGCGGGATCCTGGAGCCCCGCCGGGTGTCGGTGCCGCTGGCCGGCAACTGCCCCGGAGCCCGGCTGGTGCTCGGCACCGTGGACGAGATCGACCTGAAGGCCAGACGCCTGAGCTTCGTGGACCCGGAGGGCGACCGCGACTCCCTGTCCTATGACCGCCTGGTGCTGGCCATCGGAAGCGTCAACAAGCTGCTGCCGATCCCGGGGGTCGCCGAGCACGCGCACGGGTTCCGCAGCCTCGGCGAGGCGATGTACATGCGGGACCACCTGGTCCGGCAGATCGAGCTGGCGGACGCCAGCGACGACCCGGCCGAGCGCGAGGCCCGCTGCACCTTCGTGGTGGTCGGCGCCGGCTATACCGGGACAGAGGTCGCCGCGCAAGGCCAGCTGCTCACGATAGAGGCTGCCCGCCGCCGGCCCGGCCTGCAGCAGCAGCGGCTGCGCTGGCTGCTGGTCGACCTGGCGCCCAAGGTGCTGCCGGAGCTGGACCCGCGCCTGTCCAGCACGGCCGAGAAGGTGCTGAGCGGGCGTGGGGTCGAGATCCGCACCAGTACCACCGTCAAGGAGGCCACCAGCGAGGGAGTGCTGCTCTCCGACGGGGAGTTCGTGCGCACGCGCTCGCTGATCTGGTGCGTCGGGGTGCGCCCTGACCCGCTGGTCGAGCGGCTCGATCTCCCGACCAACCGGGGCCGGCTGGTGGTCGACGAGTACCTGAGCGTGCCAGACCATCCGGAGCTGTTCGGCTGCGGCGACGCCGCGGCGGTGCCGGACCTCACCCGGCCGGGCCAGATCACCCCGATGACCGCGCAGCACGCCGAGCGGCAGGGCCGGGTCGCCGCGCGCAACGTGGCCGCCTCGCTGGGTCTCGGCCGCCGCCGCGCCTACCGGCACCATGACCTCGGCTTCGTCGTGGACCTGGCCGACGGCGACGCGGCCGCCAACCCGCTCGGCGTGCCGCTGGCGGGGCTGCCGGCCAAGGCGGTCACGCGCGGTTACCACCTGCTCAGCATCCCGTCCAACCGGCTGCGGGTCGCCGCGGACTGGGCGCTGGACGCGGTCCTGCCCCGCCAGACGGTCCAGCTCGGCCTGATCCGCGGCGAGGCGGTCCCGCTGGTGTCGGAGCCCCTGGCCCGCGGGTCCGCCCCGGCCCGGGGGCCCTCCCCGCCGCCGGCCCCCGACGCCGCACGACCGGCTCCCGGCTCCGACGGTCCCGGTGCGCCCGAAAAATAATTGCATGGCGCATACACATATGGCACAGTCTCTCGGTGCCTACTGGAACCGCCCGATCTGACACCTCCGCCGGCCACCGCGTGGTCGTCGCGATGATGACCATCGTCCGGCGGCTGCGGCCGCGCTCCCTCGACAGCCGGCTCGATCCCGCCTCGGTGTGGGTGCTCCACTGCGTGGCGGGCCAGGCCCCCCTGCGCGTCTCCGAGCTGGCCAAGTGCATGGGGCTGGATTCCTCGACGGTGAGCAGGCACATCCGGCACCTCGAGGAGAACGGCTATCTGAGCCGCACCGACGACCCCGACGACCGCAGGGCCACGCGCGTGGGCCTGACCGAGCGGGGCCGCGCCGTCCTCGACGAGAGCATGCGGGCGCGCGTCGCCGTCATCGAGGCGGCCACCGCCGACTGGAGCGAGGCGGACCGCGAGACCCTCACGACGCTCATGACCCGGTTGGCCGACAGCATCGACCGGCAAGCCGCAGAAACGAGGAGCAGATGAGCACACCCGCCGGCGACGACCGACCGGTCGCCGCGGCCGGCCGGTCGGGGCCCGTGGCCGCCGACAGTCCGGGCCAGCAGTACTTTTCGCACCGCCAGATCCTGGTGATCCTCTTCGGCGTCATGGCCGGCATGCTGCTCGCCGCGCTGGACCAGGGCATCGTCGGCACGGCGCTGCCGCGGATCGTCAGCGAGCTCGGCGGGCTGGACCGGCTGTCCTGGGTCGTGACCGCCTACCTGCTCACCTCGACCGCCGCCACGCCGCTGTGGGGCAAGATCTCGGACCTGTACGGGCGGCGGCGGATCTTCCAGGTCGCCATCGGCATTTTCCTGGTCGGCTCGGCCCTGTCCGGGCTCAGCCAGAACATGAGCCAGCTCATCGGCTTCGTGCGCCACGAGGCGCGTGGCATCGAGTGGAGGTGAGAGACCTTCGCCGTCGTGCTGTCGCAGCGGCATGACGAAGCTGGGGGCAGCCTGAGCCGGGGAACGCCGGGGAGGGTGGGAGCAGCCCCGACAACGC
>WNGE01012175.1_pt1 | contig 10019 bp, 9 predicted proteins | sample 5400651 | NCBI WGS metagenome assembly WNGE01 (sample SAMN13153370, study PRJNA577476) | soil metagenome | isolation source: 60 cm soil or saprolite under grassland replicate 2 | place: USA:California | collected 2016-06-15 | reverse complement strand
AGAGCGCGCAGTGCGTTTTTTTGCGCTCTTTTTCCAGTTGCGGCGCGCGTTCCATTTCATCGAGCGCTCGCTCGCCGGCGAATGCGAATCGATGCGGCGCTTGCGCGAAGCGCTGTGGAACAACGTCGTCACGCACGATATGCGCGGCTACGAGGCCGCGCTCTGGAATCGAATGGAGGATTTCTCGACGCTGCTACTCGGCGAAACCGGGACCGGGAAAGGCTCCGCCGCGGCTGCGATCGGGCGCTCTGAGTTCATTCCGTACGTCCCCGAGCAGCGCCGGTTCGCGGCCAACTTCGCCGAGACCTTCATCACGATCAACTTGTCGCAGTTCCCGGAGACACTGATCGAGTCGGAACTCTTCGGCCACCGCAAGGGCGCCTCTTCTTCTACCGGCTGTGTTCCGACGTGATCGAGGCTCCGACGCTGAGGCAGCGCATCGCGGAATCGCCTACCGAGCTGGAGCAACTGGTGCGGCTGCTGGTCGCGCGCGTCACCGGCGCAAAGGCGCCCGAGCTCGTCGCAGACGTGCTGGAGGCGCTGGGGAGCGGCCTCCCCCGCGGCTATCCCTGGCCGGGAAACGTACGCGAGCTCGAGCAGGCGGTGCGGCGCATCCTGCTCACGGGCCGTTACGCGGCCGAGAAGCCCCAGGCGGCGCCGGGCGAAGAGGAGGCGCTGCTAGACAAAGTGCGCGCAGGAGAGCTCACGGCCGCGGACCTCCTCGCCCGATACTGCGCCCTGCTCTACCGGCGTCTCGGAACGTATGCGGAGGTGGCCAAGCGGACCGGGCTCGATCCACGCACTTCGCGCAAGTACGTCGAAAGCGGAAGAACCGGAAAGAACGAGCAGGGGGCCGATCGAACTGGCCTCCCATGAACACGGTATGCCGTTCGATCGGGCAACGGAGACGCTCCTTCATACAAGAGGGACAACCAATGTTTACGAGCGCGTTGCGCCGCGCCGCAGCGATCCGTCCGTTACTGGTTTCGCTTCTGCTTGCGCCGGGAGCCGATCTCTCAGCCGCCGAGGCTTTCGATAGCGACGGCCCGGTCCAGACCGCGGTAAGGCAGGAGCTTTCGTTCGGCGGGATGATCCGCGTCAAGGGACGCGACCCGGGATTGATCGGGGGCGGGAACGGAGGCACGGGCACCTCGGTCAACTACGACGACGGCAACCTCAACTACGGCCGTGGATTTACTTCGCTCGGTGCTCAAGGTCGGACCGTGGTGGACAGTAAATCGGACACGACCGAGCTCAAGCTCGAAGCCGTGTATTTCTACGACTTCCGCCAGTTGAGCGAGGAGGCGCGCGACCGGGCGGGACGCAACGCGTACTTCAACGAGGCCTATGTCGGTGCCAAGGGAGCGGTTCTGGATGCCGCGCTCGGCGTGCGCCTCGGCAATCAGATACTGCGCTGGAGCGATAGTCCGTCGTTCGGTCACAGCATCGCGCCTGTCAATCCGGTGTCCGCTTCCCGCCGCTATCAACCCGGGAACACGTCCAGGGACTCGTATGTGGCGCTCCCCATGCTCACCGCGAAAGTCGAATCCGCAGGCAACTGGACCCTTCAGGGTTTCTATCTGTTCGGTTTCAGTCCGACAGAAACCGAGGCCGCGGGCACGTTTCTGAGCGGCAACGATTACTACTCCCCGGGCGGACGCTACCTCCAGCTCGGCCAGGGCTCGCCTTCGGTTCCCGATACCGACGCGTCGGTCGTCACCCCCGCGACGCCGTTCGGATCCAGAGTGCCGCGCGATCCCGACCGGCAGCCGGGCAGCGGCGGACAGTTCGGCGCGAGAATCGAAACGCCGGAGCTCGGTCCGGCGAAGCTCACGCTCGCCGGCTACGCCATGCGCGTACACAGCCGCGAGCCCATCGTAAGCGTGCGCACGGGCACGCTCGGCGGGTTACAGGGGAGCACGGCGCCGGATTACACCTCGAGCGGCGGCTACTTCGTGGAGTACGTGCCGGACGTAACCGTACTGGGAAGCTCGGCGCGGCTGGCCCCCGCGCCCACCACCCGGCTGAATCTCGATTACTCGATGCGCCTCAGGCAGCCGCTGCAGATCGACGACGATATTCTCATCACCGCAGGCCTCGCGCCGGCGGCCGCGGTGGGCGCGTGCGCACCGGGTCCCAGCCCGACCTGCGATGCGACCCTGGCGGCGCTGAACCGCAACCCGCTGATCGCCTCGCGGGGCGGCATCACGGCGGCCAACGCGGCGAGCTTTTTCTCGACCGAGTTCGGCGGATACGAGCGCTTCAATGTGTCGCAATACGCCGTGTCGCTGGGGCAAGGCCTGCCGCCGATCCTGGGCGCGGCGCGGTGGTCGCTGGTAGCGGAGGCCGGCGGGGTCTACATCCACGGGTTCAAGGACAGATTTCTCGATGCCAGCGTCAGCATTCGGCCGGACTTCTCCGGAGGCAGAAGACAGGGCTTCGCCACGCGTTCCTCATGGGGCTACCGCATCTCCACCCGACTGGATTATGCGAACCTCATGGGAATGCAAAGCGTTTCCCCTTCCCTCACCTGGATTCACGACCCACAAGGCAACGCCCCGATCACCCTTGGCACTCTGCTCGAAGGCAGCCAATCGGTGATCCTCGCGGTCGATTGCGGCGTCGACAAATCCCTGGTCACGCGCGTGTCCTATCGTTCATATTTAGGCAAAGGCAACAACGCCGACCGCTTTACCGACCGCGACTTTGTCTCGTTCTCCCTGACACAAAAGTTCTAGGCGGTTTCTTGCATGATGCCGACCGACCTCTGTCCGAGTGAATTGTAGATGTGGCCGATGTGAGCGCCTCGGCCGAGGCGGCGTTACAATAATTATCAAGATGCCGCCGAAGAGCACGACGCCGTCCTTTCAACACGCTTCGGTTTCGTTCGCCTGGCGCGCTTCGAGCTTCCGCAGTCCATCGGATTATGTCCTGGAGCTCGACCGCCAGGACCGGGATGAAATCGTGGCGGCGCTCGCCTTTCTCGATCGCGGCGGGCGGATCGCACCCGCGCACGCCCTGACGAAAAACGATTTCCGCTTCCGCGCCCTGGGCGCGAAGCTCACGCGTGCCTACGAAGACGTGCGCTCTGGTAAAGGCTTTGTGGTCCTGCGCGGATTGCCGGTCGAGGGGTTCGCGCTCGAGCAGTTCACCGCCGCCGTCTGGGGCGTCGGCCTGCACTTCGGCCGGGCGCTCTCGCAGAACGCCCAAGGCGAGCTCATCACCGGCGTAGTCGACGCCACCGCCGAGGACGCGACCCCGCGCTTGTACCGCAGCAACCTGGAGCTGCGGCCGCACTCCGACATCACCGCGATGATTTCGCTCGCCTGCTGGAACAAGTCGCAATCGGGCGGCGCCTCCATCATCGTGAGCGGCGTGACCGTGCACGACGCGATCCGCGAGCGCGCGCCGCGGCTGCTCGAGCCGCTCTACCGCGGCTTCCACTACCATCGCCTCGGCGAAGAAGGGCCGGGCGAGGAGCGGGCGACGTCTTACCGCGTCCCGGTCTTCGCCAACAGGAACGGGCAGCTCAGCTGCCGCTACCAGCGCTCGGGGATCGCGGGCGGCCACCGCGAGCTGGGCGTCCCGCTCGACGAGCGCGACCTCGAGGCGCTGAACCTCTTCGACGGCATCGCCGCGGCGCCGGAGAACCGCCTCGCGTTTTTCCTCGAGCGCGGCGACATGCTCGTCGTCAACAATTACACCGTGATGCACGCGCGCACGCGCTTCACTAATTTTCCGGAGCCCGACCGCAAGCGGCACCTGGTGCGGCTGTGGCTGGACAACGAGGGCTTCCGCGACGTTCCCAAGGAATTCAATCTCTTCAGGACGAACGGCGTGCCGAGACAGGAAGGCCGGCGCGCGAGCTTCGATTTCGCCAAGCTCTACCTCGACGATCCGGTTGCCTCGGGCGGCGTGCCCGACCTCAAGGTGAGCGACGAAGCGGCGCAGCGGCGCTGAGCGGCGATTCGGATAACCCATGAAGAAGCTCTTGCGATGCCTCGCGCTCACGGCTGCGACGCTTGTGCCGCTTGCATCCGCGGCGCAGGCCTACCCGACCAAGCCCGTGCGGCTGATGGTTCCGTTTCCGCCGGGTGGAGCGACCGACATCATCGGGCGCCTCGTCGCCGCGAAGATGCAGGAGGTGTGGGGCCAGCCGGTGGTGGTCGAGAACAAGCCCGGCGCGGGCACCGTCGTCGGGACCGACTACGTTGCCAAGTCCGCGCCCGACGGGCACACGCTCGGCATGGTGGTCACGGCTTACGTGATCAATCCGAGCCTGCGCAAGGACCTGCCCTACGACACGCTGAAGGATCTCGCGCCGGTCACTCATGTTTCGGTGCAGCACCTGGTGATGGCGGCGCATCCGTCGCTTGCAGCGAACAACATCGCAGAGCTCATCGCACTTGCGAAGAAAGATCCAGGCAAGCTCGCCTACGCGACACCGGGCAGCGGCACGGCCATGCATCTCTCCGTTGAGCTGCTGAAGACCACCGCCGGCATCGATCTGGTACACGTGCCCTACAAGGGCGGTACGCCGGCGCAGCAGGACGTGGTCGCCGGGCACGTGCCGATCCTGATGGACGTGCTCTACGCGGTGACCCCGCTCATCAAGAGCGGCAAGATCAAGGTGCTGGCGCTGCTTTCCCCGCGGCGCGCGCCCGAGTCGCCGGAATATCCGGCCGTCGCCGAGACGGTGCCGGGGGTAAGCGCGCTCAGCATCGTCGGCATCGTCGCTCCCGGCGCCACCCCGCGCGAGCTCGTGCACAGGATCAGCGCCGACGTCGCGCGCGCAGTGAAATCGTCCGATCTCACCGAGCGCATGAAGCAGCAAGGCATGGAGCCGGTCGGTTCCACTCCCGAGCAGTTCGACGCACTGATCAGGAGCGAAATCGAGAAGTGGGCGAAGGTCGTGAAGCTCTCGGGGGCGAAGGTCGATTAACCGAATTAGAGTGGCCACGGGGTTTGCGCCGCTGGAGGAACGATTCAACCTTCCAATTTTTGACCCACGCTGCTCATAATGTCTCACCGTAAAAGCACTGGAAGAGATAATGGGAATCCGGACGGTCAGATTGGACGACGAGACCGAGAAGGCGTTGGAGCAGATCGTGGCGGTGACAGGCGCATCAGTCTCCGCTGCCATAAAGAAGGGGCTCCTCGTCTTGCGAAGCGAGATCGCCCGGGAAGCTCGGCGCGTCCCCTATGACATCTACAAGGAACTCGACCTCGGGCCGGGAGGGTACGCCATAGCGCCCGCAACCCGGACGCGACGCGGAGTTCAGGCTGCCATTCGCCGGAAGCTCCGGCCGCTCTCCAAGCGCGTCGCGCCGACCGGACGCCGCGGCGCCGAGCCCGACGCCTGAGCGAGCGGTCCCGCGCCGCCGCAGCTACGGCTTGATCAACCCAATGCGCCGCAGGATCTCGCCGTCCAGCTTGTATTCCCGCCACAGGTCGGCGCGCAGCGGCTCGCCCGCGCGGTAATCGACGTCCACGCCGCGCGCGGTCATGATGGTCTTGAACGACGGATCGTCCATCGCCGCCTTGGCGGCGTCGTGCAGATACTTGAGCGCGGGTGCGGGCGTGCCCTTGGGCACGACCAGCAGGTACCAGACGCCGTTGGCAACGTCCCACCCCGCCTCCTTCGCGGTCGGCGTATCGGGAAACGCCGCGTGGCGCGAGTGCTGGAACATCACCAGGGCCCGCATCCTCTTGCCCTCCACCAGCGGCTTCGCCTCGCCCGGCTGCGCGACGACCGCCTCGATGTGCTTGCCGAGGAGCGCGGGCGAGGACTGCCCCCAGCCCGCGTAAGGCACCGGGGTGAGCTTCGCGCCCGATCGGAATATCAATTCCTCGAGATTGAGGTGGCTGGCCGTTCCTTCGCCGGGCGTGCCGACGCGAAGCTTGCCCGGATTCGCCCTCGCCTCGGCGATGAACTCCTGGATCGTCGCCCATTTCGCGTCCGCGCTCACCACGAGCAACGGGTAATACGCGACCAGGTTGATCACCGGATCGTACTCGTCGGGGGTCTTGTACGACAGGTTCGGATTCAGCTGCGGCGCGATGACGAGCGAGGACTGCGGCGTGAGCAGGACGGTGTAGCCGTCCGGCCTCGCCTGCACGAGCTCGGAAACGGCCACCGAGCCGCCCGCGCCGGATTTGTTCACGACCACGATGCCTTTCGGAAACTTCGGCTTCATCCCCTCCGCGACCACGCGCGATACGATGTCCACCAATCCGCCCGCGGGAAATCCCGCGAGCAGCGTGAGCGGCCGGTCGGGATACTGCGCCGCGCACGGCAGCGCGGCGCCGAGCGCGAGAAGCGCGAACGAAACGATGCGGAGCATGAGGCCCCCTTCGTGGGTCGGTTAAATGCGCGATTCCTGGTAATCGAGGTCTTCCTCGATGTAGTGCAGGACCTCGTCGCTGATCTGGTTTTCCCGCCACAGGCGGATCAATTCCTGCCGCTCCGCCTTCACCGCGGCGGCCCTCAGGCGCCGCGCGTCGTCGGCGCCGCTGCGGCTCAGCATCAGGCCGCCGGGCACCGACAGCGTGATCTTCTCGGCGAACTCGGCGCGGATGCGTTCGGCCAGCTCGTTCGCGATCTCGTCCTTTGCGGCCACCGCGTCGATCGCGGCGATCGCCGCCTTGCCGAGCGCCATCTTGGCGCGCTGCTGCTCCTCCTGCAGGCTCCAGTCCCTGCCGACCCTGAGCCGGCGGATGAGCGGCTTCAGGCTCAGCCCCTGAACGACCAGCGTCACCGCGATGACGACGAAGGTGAGAAAGACGATGAGATCGCGCTCCGGGAACGCGTTGCCGTCGGCGAGCGTCGGAGGCAGCGCGAGGGCGGCGGCAAGCGACACGATGCCGCGCATGCCGCACCAGGCCATGATGAACACCTCGCCTTCGACCGGCGGCGCGACGAACTGGCCGAGCGAGGCCCTGAGCATGAGCGACAGGTAGGTCGCCGGGTAGACCCAGGCGAAGCGCACGATGACTGCGACCACGCTCACGAACGTGCCGTAGAGGAAGAGCTGCGTCAGCGAGTAGTCGGTGAGCCTCGAGACGATCCCCGAAAGCTGCATGCCGATGAGGATGAAAATCAGGCTGCTCAGCAGGAACACGAGCAGGTTCCACACCGAGCGCGCGATGATGCGCATCTCGGCGGACACGATCTCCGGGGCGTAGCGCCCGCGCACCAGGCCCGCCGCGGCCACGGCGAGCACGCCCGACAGGTGCAGCGATTCCGCGAGGATGTAGGCGACGTAGGGCACGGCGAGCGTGGTCAGCACCTCGATGAAGGCGTCCCCGAGATAGCGGTGGATGAAGACGAAGAGCCGCGCCATCAGGACGCCGACGACGACGCCGCCGACCGCCACGCCGACGAACTCCAGGCTCGCCTGCCACAGCGAGAAGGCGCCGGTCAGCACCGCGGCCACGGCGAACTTGTAAATCACCAGGCCCGTGGCGTCGTTGACCAGGCTCTCGCCCTCGAGCACGGTGACCACGCGCCGCGGGATGTTGAGCCGCGACAGGATCGCGGTCGCCGCGACCGCGTCGGGCGGCGAGACGATCGCGCCGAGCACGAAGGCGGCGGACCAGGGTATGTCGGGAATGAGGAACTTCAAGGTCGCGCCGACGGCGAGCGTCGTCACGATCACCAGGCCGATCGCGAGCAGCCCGATCGGGCGGATGTTCGCCTTGAAGTCGCGCCAGGAGGTGAGCAGCGCCGCCTGATAGAGAATCGGCGGCAGCACCAGCACGAGCAGGAACTGCGGATCGAACTGCAGCTGCGGCAGCCGCGGCACGAAGCCCAGGGCGCCGCCGCCGATCACCAGCGCGATCGGGTAGGGAAACTGGAAGTGCCGCGCTACCCAGCCGAGCGCCACCGCGCACAGCAGCAGGAACAGGATGACCTGCAGCAGAGCCATGGTTCCCCCTCGACTGAAGCGCCATTAGATCACGCCCTGCGGCCGCGCACCACGGCGCCGGCTCCCGGAGCCGGAGGCCGCCGGGATTCCGGCAGGGCAGGCGACCGCGCAAAAGGCATGCGGGAGTTTGACCGCCACCCCCCCGCTTGTTAGCCTAGCGCCCATGAGGTTCCTGCGAGCGCTCATCGCGCCACCGGCGCCGACCCGCGGATAGGCGGCCACGGGAACGCCGATGCATCCGGGGCTGACAACCAGGACCGCCGCGCTCCTTGCCGCAGCGTTGGCAGTCGCCTCGGCGCTGGGCTACTGGGGCGTCAGCGCCTACCGGAAGAGCGAGCTGCAGAAGGCGGTCACCGCGCTCGTCAAGGATACGAGCGAACGCTTGCAGGCGGCGCTCGCCATCGAGACGGGAACGATGCCCGCGGACCAGACGGTCGGCAGGCTCGACGACCACGCCCAGGAAGTGGACAAGCACGTGCTCGAGCTGCGCGACATGAGCGCCTCGCCCGACCGCGCGCTGGTCGACGCCGCTGAAGAATACATGCTCACCGTGAGGCAGATCCTGCGCAACCAGGCCGCGAGCCATCGTTACCGCATCCAGGTGTCGGCGAGCGACCGGGCGCTGCGCGATCACATGCGCTCGGCAAAACGGCGCTCGGGGTCCTGGATCCAGGAGGCGCTGCGCGCAAAGGACCGCCTGGAAAAGGACTACTCCGACTACCGGCTCTCGGCCGAAGCGCTCAGCCGGCTGCTCGAGTCGTATCCCGATGCGAGAAAGAAGCTCGCGCTGCATGTCGGCGGGGCGCTGCTCGCCGACGAAGGCACCGCCGCCGCCGCCCGCAGGCGCGCGCTCGAGAACTCGAAGCGCGTCGCCGGCGAGGTCGAGAAGGCGAGGCAGCTCGCCGCCGTGCGCTGAAAAGGAAAGAAAATGAATTCGACCGGAAAAGTCGCGATCGTCACCGGCGCGGGCAGCGGCATCGGCCGCTCGGTCGCCCTCGCCTTCCTGAAGGACGGCTACCGCGTCGCGCTCGCCGGGCGGCGCAAGGACCGGCTCGATCAGACCGCCAAGGACTCGGGCGCGGGTGAGCGAGCGCTCGTCGTGCAAACCGACGTCACCGACCCAAAATCGGTGCAGGCGCTGTTCGCTGCGACGAAAGAAAAATTCGCCAGGCTCGACGTCCTCTTCAACAACGCCGGGATCGGAACACCGGGCGGCATCATGCTCGAAGATCTTACCCTCGAGCAGTGGCAGGCCGTGGTGAACACCAACCTCACCGGCGTGTTCCTGTGCACGCAGGAGGCCTTCAGGATCATGAAGGGCCAGACCCCGCGCGGCGGGCGCATCATCAACAACGGCTCGATCTCGGCGCACGCCCCGCGCCCGAACTCCGCGCCCTACACTTCGACCAAGCACGCGGTCACCGGCCTCACCAAGTCGAGCGCGCTCGACGGCAGGAAGTACGACATCGCCTGCGGCCAGATCGACATCGGCAACGCGCGCACCGACCTCGCGGCGAGGATGGCGAAAGGCGTGCCGCAGGCGAACGGCCAGATCGCGGTCGAGCCGCTGATGGAAGTCGAGCAGGTGGGCGCCGCGGTGCTGCACATGGCGAACCTGCCGCTCGAGGTGAACGTGCAGTTCATGACCATCATGGCGACCAAGATGCCGTTCATCGGGCGGGGGTGATCGGGAGGAGCATCCGGAAGTTTGCGAGCGAGTGAACTCGTTCCCGGCGCGCCGCCGAGGGTTGCACGGAGCCGGCCTTTTGAGACAATTGCGCCTTTTCGTCCGCGCCGCCTCGCTGAACCCATGACTGAAAGAACAATCCGCCGCGAAGACGCTCGCCTCCTGACCGGAAGCGGCCGCTACACCGCCGACTGGAATCTTCCCGGACAGCTCTACGCCTTCTTCCTGCGCTCCGACCGCGCACATGCCGAGATGGTCTCGATCGACACGAAGTCCGCCGCGGCCCGGGCCGGCGTTCGCCTCGTTCTCACCGGCGCGGATTACGCGGCCTCCGGATGGAAATCGCTCCCCGGCGGCGTCGCCTACGAGGGCATGGGCGGCGAGAAGATGAAGAAGCCCTTCTG
>WNGE01009817.1_pt1 | contig 10020 bp, 10 predicted proteins | sample 5400651 | NCBI WGS metagenome assembly WNGE01 (sample SAMN13153370, study PRJNA577476) | soil metagenome | isolation source: 60 cm soil or saprolite under grassland replicate 2 | place: USA:California | collected 2016-06-15 | reverse complement strand
GCCGCCAGGATGATGACCGCACCCACGAGGATCCGGATCGCCAGCGGCGCGGCCAGCACCGCCAGGAGTGCTCGCCGGCCCGACCGCGCGAGCGCCCGGACCGACGACGTCCGGGCTCGGCGCACGCGCGTCCTTCGAGGAGCGGCTCCGGCGGCGCTCGCGTGTGACATGAACGGGACGTTTCAGGAGGCCCGGCCGGGGCCGGCCCCCATGCTCTCGGCCGGCAACCCATAGAAGAGCCGCGACGAGGAGCTCGACGAGCCGGGCCACGGGTGCGCGCGCAGCACCTCCTCGTTGACCTCCGCGCCCCAGCCGGGGGCGGTCGAGAGCAGGATGTGCCCGTCCTCGATCACCGGGGGCCGGCTGACGAGGTCGGCCTTCCACGGCACGTCGTCGATGTCGATCTCCATGATGCGCACGTTGGGGAGCACCGCGCACAGGTGCAGCGAGTGCAGGTCGGCCAGGTGGCTGTAGTAGTTGTGGGGCGCGATGTTGATCTCGTAGGCCTCGGCCATGCGGCCGATCTGCACGGCCTGGGAGAAGCCGTTCCAGGGCACGTCGATGATGGCCACGTCCACCGCGTGGAGCTCGAGGAACGGCCGGTACTGGCGGGCGGTCACGAGGCTCTCGCAGGAGGCCAGGCGCGTGGAGGTCGACTGCTTGATCTGCAGGAGCGCCTGCGGGTCCCAGGTGTCGTACTCGAGCCACTGGAGGTCGAAGCGCTCGAGGAGCTTGGCGATGCGCAGCGCGCCCTCGGTGCGGAAGTTGTAGTTCAGGTCCAGGCACAGGCCCACGCGGGGGCCGACCGCCTCGCGGAAGGTGCCGATGAGTCGCTCGATGGCCTCCAGGGTCTCCACGCCGGGAGCGCCGTCCGTGGTGTTCATCCCGCTGCCGAAGCCCGGGAAGTACACGGAGGCCGGCTCGCCCGGAATGACGATGTTGGTCTTGAGCGCCGTGAAGCCACGCGCGACCACCTCCCGGCCGAGGGCGGCGATGTCGTCGTAGGTTCTGAGCGGCGGCGTGCCGAGCAGGTGGCCCAGGCGGGCGCGCGTGGTGCCGCAGTGCGACCAGTACAGACGCACGCGGTCGCGGAGCGGCCCGCCGAACAGCTCGTACACCGGCACGCCGAGCGCCTTGGCCTTGATATCCCAGAGCGCCAGCTCGACGCCCGCGATGGCCTTGTGGCTCACGCCGCCGAGGTTCTGGCGCGTGTGTCGGAGCATGTCCCAGTACAGGCGCTCGACCGGCCGCGGATCCTGGCCGATGAGCAGATGCGCGAGGTCGCGAACGCAGCCGGCGATGCCGTACGGGCTGCGGTTATCGCTGCACTCTCCCCAGCCCACCAGCCCGTCATCCGTCTCGACGCGGACGAAGGTCCAGGGCCGCCAGCCGCCATCAGCGTGCAGCGCCTCCACGCGCGCGATCTTCATGATGGGTGTCCTCCTCCTCCCGACGGCTCCGGGCTCAGAGCCACGCCGACAGGCCTCGCCGGAACCGATCGAGCTCGAGCAGGCGGACGCGCCCGCCCGCGCTCGCCGTCGCCCGCGTCTCCGGGGTGTTGTACCCCCAGCTCGCCAGGAACAGCCCCACGTCCTCGAGGTCGGCATGCGTGGTCACGTGCTGGAGGGTCTCCAGCCGGTCCTCCACGAACCACAGCGCCGGGCGCCGCCCCCGCGCCGTGGTGTAGTCGACGATCAGGGCGCGCAGGTTGTCGCACTTGTGGGTCCCGGCCTCCTTGCCCTGGATCCCGGCCAGCCGGACATTCCAGTGCTCCAGGATCTGGCGGGCGAACTCCCCTTCCTTCGTCGTGACAACCAGGGCGCGCTCGGGCTCGCCCACCAGGCGCCGCAGCTCCTCGAGTCGGCAGTACGGAACGTTCCGCGCGAGCCAGTCATCCCGCGCGGCGGCGATCCACTCGCGCCTGACGTCGTCCAGCGTGCGCTTCAGCACGCCGACCAGCTCCTCGCCGCGGGGCCGCTCCGAGCCCACGACCTCGTCGCGCACACCCTCCCAGTTCCGAAGGATCGCGGACTCGGAGCACCCCCGGACGATGGCGCGGAGCAGCACGGGCATCTCCCACCCGTTCAGGATCACCGGCCGGAGCGCGCGGAACGACGAGAACCGCTCCTCGCCCGGCGCCGCCTCGTCCGGCCACACGCGGAGATAGGTCCGGCGGCTGGCCTCGAAGTATTCGCGCATGCCGTCGCAGAGCACGCCGTCGAAGTCGAGCGCCAGGATGTCGGGGATCGTCACGCCCCCCTCATCCTACGCGACGCGCGAAAGGCATGACCCGGGCTATGCCGCCGCGGGCTTGACCTCTCGCGCGAGGCGCTCGATGCTCCGCATCATGTCCGGCACGCCGGCCCGGGGCAGGTCGAAGGTCAACCATTCGGCGCCGAGCGCCCGCGCGCGACGGACATCGGACACGACCTCGTCCACGGACCCCTGGAAGGCGGCCCGCCCGCTTCCCTTCGGCCGGTCGGTGAGGTCCAGCAGGTTCCGGGGCGCCAGGCCCGGTCCCGCACCGCGGCCGAACCGACCGGCGAGGTGGCGCAGCGTCGCGAGGCCCTTCTCGATCTCGTCGAGGCCGAGTCCGAGCGGATGCCAGGCATCCCCCAGCTCGGCGCAGCGACGCACGGCGGGCGCGGATACGACGCCGGGGGCGCCGCCGACCCAGATCGGGGGGTGCGGCCGCTGCGCCGGGCGCGGCGAGAAGGTGGCACCCGCGAAGCTCAGGTACCGGCCCTTGTACTCGGGCACGTCGGCGGCCCAGGCCGCCATGATGGCGCGGAGGTAGTCGTCGCTCATCCGCCCGCGTTCCCGGAACGGCAGCCCGAGGTCGCGGAACTCCTCCTCGTCCCAGCCGACGCCCACGCCGAAGATGAAGCGCCCGCCCGACGCCTGGTCCACGGTCGCCGCCGCCTTGGCCGCCACGAGCGCGTTGCGGTACGGCAGGACGATCACGCTGGCGCCGAGCTGGATGCGCCGCGTGCGTCCGGCGAGGTAGGCCAGGAGCGAGAACGGATCCGGCCAGTGGGCACCATAATGCTGCGTGGTGGCGGGCTTGGCCAGGATGTGGTCCGGGACGAAAATCCCGTCGAGCCCGAGCTCCTCCGCACGCAGCGTGAGCGACTCTGCCTCGCCGATCGTGAGCTGCCAGATCGGTAGCACCACTCCGAATTTCATCCCGCACCTCCTCGCGCCGGGACACCTGGGCCCGGCAGATGGTTGGCTCCCCGATGGTACGCATTCCCCTCGCCCGGATCAATGCTCCGTTCTATCGTAGCGTTCGGGGCCTGGCGAAAGTGGCCTAACCGGCGTACGCGCGGCCGGTCGCTCCCCTGGGAGCGTAGCCATCATTACCAGGGTCTGCCGGGGCTCGGCCGCGGGGGCGAGCGCGAACGCGCTCATGCCCGGCCTATCGCGATGGTACGTGGCCGCGTCGGTTCCGCACATGGCCGCGAACTCGGCCTCCGCCCCCTCGCCGCCACCCTCCTGACCCGCGCGCCACTCAAACACCGCCTCGCGCCGGTAGTTGTATTCGATGCCTCCCTTGCGCTGTTGCTCTTCGGTGAACCGGACGTTGAAGTCGAAGTTGAAGTCGCTGCCGAACGAGGACGCCCACGGAAACGTCCACCCCATTCGCCGCTTGTACGCCTGCAGCTTCTCGAGCGGCGCCCGCGAGGCCGCCCAGAGCATCACGTCATGGTTGGCCAGGTGAATCACGAACCCGTTGAAGCCGTCCGCGATCGCCGAGCAAGACGGACAGCCCGCCGTGTAGTCGGGCCCGAACATGCCAGGCGCGGATTGGCCGGCATGCCCTCGCGCGGCCACTGCTCGACCGCCGCGGCGAACGCTTCGTGCAGCGCCTCCTCTGCGAGTTCGAAGCCGCCGAGCAGACGGATGAGCGTGGCGAGGACGCAGCGCGATTCAGCTCGGTAGACCGCGTCGATCACGAGAGTGCTTCAGCTCCTGGACCGGCCGGATCTCGATCACCGCGACGCGCGCCGGCGGGAACCTCGCGGCGACCGCGCAGGCCTCGTCCATGTCCTTGGCCTCGATGACGAAGAATCCACCCAGCTGCTCCTTTGTCTCGGCAAAGGGGCCGGCGGTGGTGGCGACCTTGCCGGCGCGGACGCGGATGGTCCGGGCCGTCCGGGCCCGCTGCAGAGCGTCCGAGACGATGTAGTGGCCGCTCCGTCGGATCTCCTCGGCGTACTCGATCGCGGAGTCGACAAGAGGCTGCATCTCCTTCTCGGGCATCGCGTCCAGCACGTTCTCGTCGTGGTAGATCATGAACATGAACTTCATCGCATTCTCCTCACGGGCGAAGCTCCTTGATCGGCCGCACCCCGATGCTGCCGCGGCGGGCCATCGGCATCTTCGCGGCCACCTGGATGGCCTCCTTCAGATCCGGGGCCACGATCAGCAGCAAGCCGGGCAGCTTGCCGTTGCGCACCCGGATCGTGGTTGCTCTCTCGACTGGCTGTAGCGCGTTGGGCGACGACGAAGTGGCCGGCCTTCCGGAGGCGACATCGTAGGCCAGGCTTTCCTCGACGCAGGCGTCCGCCTCCTTCTTGGACATCGCGTTCATGTCGTTCTCGACAAGATGCCGAGCTTCTCCCGCAGCGCGAGCGCGGTCTCTTCGAACTCGCTCCACGTCCACGTCGGCGCGGGCGGCTCGAGGCCCGCGTTCTTGAAGGCGTCGAGATCGATGACCCAGCACTGCGAGTTCGAGCCGAGATTGATCGCGACCAGCTTGCCTCCGACCACGCCGCCCTTGAGCAGGGCCTCGGACACGTTCCGGGTGTCGATCGTGCCGTTCTTGACGTGGTCGTCGAGCAGGGCGAGCAGGCCGCGCGACGACCACTCCGCGATGTAGGCGTAATCCTGCTGCATGACGTCGGGCAGGTTGCGCCCGGCCGCCTGCGTGGTCATCTTCGTCCAGTGATCGGACCAGCCGGCGAACTCGTAGCTCACCTTGATGTACGGGTGCTTCTTCCGGAAGAGCTCGATGGCCTTGATGGTCCGGTTGTGCCGGTCTTGCGAGCCCCACCAGGCGATCCGCAGCTCGACGGGCGAGGCTCCTTGCTGCGCCGTGGCCAACCGCGGAGCCTGGCCTGGCTGAAGCCCCGACCCTTCCCCGCCGAAGGGAAGGGTCGGGTGGGGTCGTTTGGCGCTGACTGGTGCTCTAGCCTGAGGGGACTTGCTTTGAAGTGGGCACGCAGAGGTACCGCGCCTGCTGGACGAAGAATTTCTCCGTACCGAACTGGTTCTGGGTGTGCACCCGCACCGGTGACGCGACTGGCGCCGTGACCGGTGGCGTCGTCGTCTCCTCGAACACGTAGCAGGTCAGATGGTCGAGAGGGTTCTGGATCGTGGTGATCTGGCCATTGTGGGATTTGTCGGCGGGAGCGCAGAACGCGACCACTCCAAGAACCTCCACCTCCTCTGGCTGTTTATCGAACTGATCCTTGAGGGTGACGTGGATGGGGAATGTGGGCTGACCTGGCGGCCCTGGGGTCACGATCGCGGGATAGCACCTGAAGTGGTCGAGGCCGCTCGGTGGCGGCAGACTGTCCTTTTGCGTGGGGACGGCCAGGAGCACGGGTGCAGAAATGGTCACATTCTGTCCACCGAACTGGTTGGCGATGGTCAGTCCCTTCGGGTTAGGGATATTGGGCTGGAACCGGTACATCTTCAGGTGATTGTTGGGGTTGCTGATCGGTGTCACCTCACCTCTGCTGTCGGTTTTCTCCACGGGGTTGCAGAAAATCACGGCGCGGTCCACCACCACGGATTCGATAATCCCCGGCCCCCCAGTCGACGGCGGTGGCGGCGGGGGGCTGAACTGATCCCGGAGCGAGACGAACTCGTTGACGGGAGTCGTGTCCCCCATCGGGTAGCACTTGAAGTGGTCCAGGACGGGGGGCGGCGCGTAGGCCGGCGACGCGAGCAAGAGGAGCGCAACAAAGCCTGCGATCGTGAGTAAGGCCCGCTTCATGGCTGAACCTCCTTACTGCAAAGTCTGAAGCACTACCGAACCTGACGCGTGTCTCCGTATTCTGGCCTACGCTCTCACCCCCTTTTCAGGCGGCACGATTCTGAGCAAGCGATGTCCGATCTGTCTTCCAGGACGCAAGGTGGTCTTGTGGCTCTAGGAGAGGGCGTTGCCGGTCAGAACACACCGCGACCGGGAAGACGAAATGCGGGAGGGCACCAGCACGGACGGCTTAGCTTCGAACCCGAGGCCATACTGCCGACCCTCCCGACGCGGGTGTGAACAGCGACATCATATAGCCCTGCCTGCCGTTGTCAAGACGAATCCTCGACAGCTCGCCTCACGGTTGGGGTTCAGTCTCGGTCGTCCTCTTCGGGTCCGTCGCCCGTGGCGAGGCGGGACCGGATTCGGACATCGATCTGTTGGTTGTCGTCCCTCTCCACCTCCACGTCGTCGAGGATGCCCGGCTGCTCTACGATCGTGACTGTGACGAATGTGGAGATGCCCGGAGCTATCTGCGCCAGGCTCGGCAGATCCTGGAGGAGGGAAGCGCCATCGTCAGCCTGATGTCTGGCATCTTGCCGTCACGTGCTCTCAGCAGGCCGTGGAGCTCGCGCTGAGGGCCGCTCTTCGAAGCGGGGGAATCCCGCGCGTCCTACATCAGGGTACTTCGCGAACCGATACGGGGAACAGTGGATCTTCACGCTCGATCGCGCGACGGGCGACGCGACACTCCGAGGTGGGGACGTGGGTTGGGGGCGCGCGCACGCCGTCAATGCTCCGAGGGCGAGAAGCGAGGCACGCGGTATACAGAATCGGCCGGAAACGTGGTAGTGTGTGCGTCATCAGCCTCCGACACCGGCCGGTGGCATGGCCGGGCGCGTGAGGGCTCACCGTGGAGGGAACGACATGCACTATACCCGGATCTCCGCCGACTGCCACCTCGACCTCCCCTGGATGGCGCCCGACCTGTTCACCGCGAATGCCTCGCCGGCGTTGAAGGACCGCATGCCCCACGTCGCCGAGGGGCCGGATGGCCCGTACTGGACCTCCAAGAACGGCGCGTCCTTCGGGCTCGTGAACGGCGTAGGACCGGCCGGCCAGAAGTACGTGCCGGGCCAGCACCACCGCGTCGACGTGATGGCGGCGACGGGCCTGTACGAGGACGGGAAGAAGGGCATCCGGCGCGTGTCGGATCCCCACCTGCGCGTCCTGGACATGGACCGCGATGGCGTCCAGGCCGAGGTCATGTACGGCATCCTGGGCGCGGCGACGCGCCTCGGCGACCACGAGGCGGCCACCGAGATGTTCCGGATCTACAACGACTGGCTCGCCGACTTCTGCCGGCATCACCCCGATCGCTACATCGGCCTCGCCTGCTTGCCGTACGGCGACATCGACGCCGCCGTCAAGGAAATCCACCGCGTGGCGAAGCTGGGGCTCCGGGGCGTGGAGCTGTCCTGCTCGTGGGACATGGAGCCCATGTGGCATCCCGTCTGGGAGCCGCTCTGGCAGGCCGTGAACGACGTGGCGCTGCCGCTGCACTTCCACACGTTCCCCGCCCTGCCCCCCGGCAAGCTGGATCAGCAGAAGGGGCTCACGCGCCGGGCGGCGTTCTTCACCGTCGTCTCCGGCTTCCAGATGAACCTCGTCAACATCCTCGCCGCCGTCATCGGGGCGGCCGTGCTCGAGCGCTATCCGAACATCCGGATCGCCTTCGGCGAGAGCGGGATCGGCTGGGTGCCCTATGCCCTCGATCGGATGGACTTCGAGTGGGAGGACCGCTTCCACGACCTCGGTCTCACGATGAAGCCGAGCGACTACTGGCGCCGGCAGTGCAAGGCGACCTTTCAGTTCGACCGGATCGGCACCAAGCTGATCGACGACATGGGGGCCGAGACGCTCATGTGGGGTTCCGACTACCCGCACGGCGACGGCGTCTGGCCAGAGTCCTCGAAGTACATCGAGGAGCAGTTCGGCCATCTGCCGCCGGAGATCACCCGCAAGATCGTCTGCGAGAACGCCGGCAAGTTCTACGGTCTGATCACCTAGGGAACCCGGGGGCCCTTCCGAAACCTCTCCCCGGCGCGTCGTGCGAGCCGCTGGACGTCGCCGGGCTGGAGCGTGGCGGCCGTCAGCGCGCCATCGCGTCATGGAGAAACGTCGCTCGGGCCCCACTCGACCCGATAGGCTCGTCGAGCGTGCCCGCCTCCGGTCTCTTCCCGTTGCGCGCGGTTGCCGCGCTCTTTCTCGAGCGCCAGCACCTGGACCGCCCGAGGGGGCGAGCCTTCACGGCCGCCCGCGTCACCCGGCTCGCCGCCGACACGGGCGGACTTCAGATCGACTCCATCAACGTGATCGACCGGGCCCACTACCTCACCGTGTGGAGCCGGTTCGGCGCCTACGACCGGCGCGCGCTCGATCGGCTGGTCTACCGCCGCCGGGCGCTGTTCGAGTACTGGGCCCACGGCGCGTGCCTGGTCCCGGCCGGCCACTTCGCGTGCTGGCGGCGCGCGATGCTCGACTACCACACCCGCCACCGAGGCTGGTCGGACTGGCTCCAGAAGAACCGCGCCACCCTGAAGGTGGTGGAGCGGACGATCCGCGAGAACGGTCCGCTCGGCAGCGCCGACTTCGCGCACCGCCGCCGGCCGGGAGCGGCCGCCGGCTGGTGGAACTGGAAGCCGGCGACGCACGCGCTCGACTACCTGTGGATGTCAGGCCGGACGCTCGTGCACTCACGCCTGAACTTTCAGAAGCGATTCGACCTCGCCGAGCGGCTGATGCCGGAGGCGCTCGCCCGGGAGCCGCTGACCCGCGCCGGCTTCCACGGCTGGCATCTGCGGCAGTCGCTGCGCGCGATGGGCGCGGCGACCGAGACCGACCTGCGCATGTACATGACCTTCCCGCGCATCGAGGCGGCGGAGCGCCGCCGGTTGCTGCGCGCGTTGCTGGAGGCCGGCGAGGTGCGGGAGATCGCCGTGGAAGAGCCCGCCTCGCGTCGACCTCGAACGGTCTGGTACGCGCTCGCCGAGGACCTGCCCGCCCTGGCCGCCGCCGCGCGGCGCCGCGTCCCCTCGCGGGGCAGCACCCTGCTCTCGCCGTTCGACTCGTTCCTCTGGCATCGGGACCGGACGCGACGGCTGTTCGGATTCGACTACACGCTGGAGGTGTACACGCCCCGCCCGAAACGGACGCACGGCTACTATTCCCTGCCGATCTTCCACGACGGCCATCTCATCGGCCGGCTCGACCCGAAGGTTCACCGTGGCGAGCGCCGGCTCGAGGTCAGAGGCGTGCATTTCGAGCCGTGGTTCGCGAGCGGCGCGCCCCCGCCCGCCGCCGCGTGGGGCGTGCTCGATCGCGACGCCGCCCTCGCCGGCCTGGCCGACTCCATCCGCTCGCTCGGGGCCTTCACCGGCGCCGACACGGTGTCGGTGGGACGGGTCACGCCCTCGTCGCTGAGAGGGCCGCTCACGCGGCACCTCTAGGAATCATCCTGGGAAAGGAAGAGTGAACTCATGACGGTCACCCGGATCCTCCTGCTGCTGGCGGTGTTCGCGTCGACATCCGTCCTCGGCGCCGGCGCGGGCGCGCCCGCCTCGGCCTTCGACGGCGAGCCGCAGCTCTACGAGGCGGCGAAGAAGGAGAAGGAGCTCACCTGGTACACGGCGCACTACGACTCGGAGACGGCCGCCGCGCTGTGCGGCGGCTTCGAGAAGAAATACCCGGGCGTCAAGTGCAACTACATCCGCACCACCGCGCAGGTCGCCTACCAGCGGCTGGCGCAGGATCAGAAGGCGGGGATCGCCCAGGCCTCCGTGATCTCCTCCACCGACGCCAGCCACTACGGCCGGATGAAGAAGGACGGGTGGCTCCAGCCCTACCGGCCCCGGAACCTCGCCGAGCTGGTCGACGCCTTCAAGCCCTACAACGACCCCGACGATCTCTTCGTCGCCACCGCCGCCGGCCTCGTGCTCCTCACCTACAACACGAGCGTGGTGCCGGCCGGCGAGGCA
>WNGE01009814.1_pt1 | contig 10021 bp, 10 predicted proteins | sample 5400651 | NCBI WGS metagenome assembly WNGE01 (sample SAMN13153370, study PRJNA577476) | soil metagenome | isolation source: 60 cm soil or saprolite under grassland replicate 2 | place: USA:California | collected 2016-06-15 | reverse complement strand
GCGCTCGAAGACTACAAAAAATGGCTGCAAAACGATTTGCTTCCGCGCTCCGATGGCGATTTCCGCATCGGCGTCGACAAGTTCCGCAAGAAACTCCGTTTCGCGCTCGCCTCCGAATTGTCGATGGAAGAAATCATGCAGCGCGCTGAAACCGATTTGCAGCAAACGCAAACCGCCATTTATGAGACGGCGCTTCCGCTCTACCAAAAATATTTCCCAAATGCCGGAAAAACAGCACTCGATGACAAAAAGAAAGTTACAGCCGCAGTCCTCGATAAACTGGCCGAACAACATTCGGATGACAGCACGATTGTAGGTTACGCGCAAAAAGTTGTTGGAGAAGTCACCGATTTCGTAAAGCAGCACGACTTGGTGACGGTTCCGGCGAAACCGCTCGACGTAATCGTGATGCCGGAATTCAAACGCGGCGTGGCCATTGCCTATTGCGATTCGCCTGGAGCACTGGAGAAAAACGGCAAGACGTTTTACGCAGTCGCGCCGACGCCGAAAGATTGGCCGAAGGAACGGAAGACCTCCTTCTTCCGCGAATACAACAACTACATGGTGCGCGATCTCTCCGTCCACGAAGCAATGCCGGGCCATTACCTGCAACTCGCGCACGCCAACGAATTCCGCGCGCCGACATTAGTGCGCGCAATTTTCCAGAGCGGAACTTTTGTCGAAGGCTGGGCCGTTTATTGCGAGCAAATGATGGCGGAGCAAGGGTACGGCGGCCCGGGAGTGAAGATGCAGCAGTTGAAAATGCGATTGCGTGCGATTTGCAACGCGATTCTCGATCAAAGCATTCACGCTGGAAGCATGAGCGAGCAGCAGGCGATGGACTTGATGATGATAGAAGGCTTTCAGCAGGAGGGCGAGGCGGTCGCCAAATGGAAACGCGCGCGGCTCACTTCCTCGCAGCTTTCTACCTATTTTGTCGGCGTGAGCGAACATCTCGATCTTCGCGAGGCTGCAAAAAAGAAATTCGGCAAAGACTTCGACCTCAAGAAATACAACGATCAGGTGGTTTCGTACGGCAGTCTGCCGGCGAAATATATCCGAGAATTGATGGGACTGTAAGCTCGCCTCGCGCGGCGAGATCGACTGGTGAGACATAGGTGACCAGACTGAGATCGCTATTTCTTGGACAAGCTGGATTGAGACATGGCTGGCGCTTCGTCATCTTCGCGGCAGCGATCATCCTCGCGTTCCAATTTGTCGAAGGACCGGCCATCTTATTTTTTGCGGTCAAGTTCCATCTTGATGTAAACGCGCTTACCGGAGAGCTGCTGGTTTTATCTGAGATTGTCGGGTCCCTCATAGTACTAATCGTAACGGGTGCGGCCGCGCTGCTGGAACGGCGCCGGATCGACAGCTACGGTTTGCCGGTTAACCGACGCTTTGGCCGCCTATTTTGGGACGGAGCAGTCGTCGGTCTCCTGACAATTATCTTTGTTGGGCTGGCGATGCTCGCTACCGGCGGAATGCAAGTGCATGGGCTGGCCTTGCACGGTAAAGAAATCATCACTTCGCCCATTTTTTGGCTCGTTGGAATGTTGCTGGTCGGCGTGAGCGAGGAATATCTTTTCCGTGGTTATGCTTTGCAGTCACTCTGGCGCGCCGCCGGCTTTTGGCCAGCCGCGCTGATCACCTCCGGGTTATTTGCTGGCGCGCATCTGACAAAGCCGCATGAGAACGCGATTGATATCGGAATGATCTTCGTCCTGGGCGTGGTTCTCTGCCTGAGTGTTCAGGTTACCGGCTCGCTTTGGTGGGCTGTCGGCTGGCATGCCACTTTTGATTTCGGCCAGTTCTTTATCATCGGAACACGCAACGGCGGTCAATTGCCGGTGGGCCGGCTCTTTGACACGACCTTTTCCGGGCCGGCATGGATTAATGGTGGGGAACTCGGAACCGAGGCCAGCTATTTCATGATTCCGGCAGCGGCGGCGATATTTATTTATGTTCGGTTTTTCCTCGCCCGGCTCGCCCCTCGACAGTCTCACCTAACGAATCCCACATTGCGCGATGCCTAATCTGGCCACATGGATGCGAGAGAAGGACGAAAAGTGGTTTCAACCATTTTTCGACAAGCATCCCGATATTCATCTTTGCGATGCGCGCAAAGGCACGGTGGCATGGGAAGAAACGGATGGATTGCTTCTGACCGGCGGCTCGGACATTTCTCCGGAATTTCTTCGACAGGAAGTTGTCGATCCAACCATTCTGGATAAAGATGTCGATCTTGCGCGGGATCGCTGGGAATTCGAGGCGATCGCAAAAATTCTTGCGCGCGGTCTACCGATTCTTGCGATTTGCAAAGGCCTCCAGGTTTTCAACGTTGCGCTCGGCGGCACACTCAGACTCGATATTCCCGGTCACAAACTTCCCGAAATGAAGGATCATGATGTTCAACCACTGCGAAGCGAGCGCGCCGCCCGGCATCGTTTCGAAAGGGTGAATAGCTCGCACCATCAGGCGATCGATCGATTAGCGGACGGTTGCGAAGTCGAAGCGTGGTGCACGACCGATGACATCATCGAGCAAATGCGCCTGCGCGATTATCCATTTGCCCTGGCCGTGCAATATCATCCCGAGCGCGGGAAAATTTACGATGCCTTGTTTGAAGATTTCTTCTCGCGCGTCCGAGAATTCGCTAAATCACTAAATCGTTCAATCGCTCAATAAAGGATGTCCACGCCGCAAAACACCATCGCGATCGTTTACGATTACGACCAGACGCTCAGCCCGAGTTACATGCAGGATGAAGTCGTTTTTCCCGCGTTCGGCATTAACGGCGAAAGTTTCTGGCGGCGCTGCACCGATCTCGTCCGCGAGAACGGCTATGACAACGAGCTCGCTTACATGAAAGTGCTGCTCGACACGCTCGGGATGGATCGCCCGACGAATGTCGATCTAAAAAAGCTCGGCAAAAAATTAAACTTCTACAAAGGATTACCAGAAATGTTCGAAGAGTTTGAAGAGGGGTTGCTCACGGCCGAGCACGTTGCTAACGGAATTACGGTCGAGCATTACATCATTTCATCCGGGCTGAAAGTGTTGCTCGACGGCAGCCGTTTGCAGCCTTATGTGCGCGCCATTTTCGGATGCGAATTTGCCGAGGACGACGAGGGCCGGATCACTTTTCCAAAGCGCGTGATCAGTCACACCCAAAAGACGCAATTTCTTTTTCGGATCAACAAAGGCCTGCTCGACATGTCGCAGGACGTGAACGACCACATGGACAGCGATATTCGGCCGATCCCGTTTCCAAACATGATCTACGTCGGCGACGGCCCGACCGATGTGCCTTGCTTCACCGTGATGAAGAAAAACGGCGGACAGGCCATTGCCGTTTACAATCCCGACGACCCGCAGCGCGCCGGTTTCCGGAAATGCTATCAGCTCTCCACTCACGCCGACCGCGTCAAACACATCGCGCCTTCGGATTATCGAAAAAATACGCATCTGCGCATGCTGCTCGAGCAAATGGTGGAAGAAATCGGGAATCGGATCGTCGAACAACGCAAAGCGGCGATTGAGACCGGCACGGTGCGAGCGCCCAAGCGTTAACTGTAGCCACGGCCCTGTGGGCCGTCTTAACGCGCCACAGGCACGCGGCTACAGCATCAGACTCCGCGCTGCGTCGGCGTCCAGATGAACTTGTGCATCTGGAGCTGAAAGCGCACGTCGAGTTTGTCGGCCAGTATCCATTCCACGATTTGGCGCGGATCAATTCGGCCAAAGATCGGCGAGAAGAGAACGGCGTGACAGCGTTGCGATAAATTGAAGCGCCGCACTTTTTCGCATGACCATTCGTAATCTTCGCGCGAACCGATCACAAATTTCACTTCGTCAAGCAGATTGAGATGTTCGATATTTGACCAAAGGTTCTTGTCGACCTCGCCGCTGCCCGGCGTTTTCAAATCCATGATCCGATGGACACGCGGATCGACTTTCGAGATGTCGTGCGCTCCACTCGTCTCGAGTAGAACGGTGTGGCCGGCGTCGCATAAGATCGACATCAGCGGCAAGACATTTTTTTGCAACAACGGCTCGCCGCCGGTGATCTCAACGAGCGGACAATGAAGCGCTGCGACAAGATCGACAATCTCCTTCAGCGTCTGCTTTTTCCCTTCGTAAAACGCGTACTCGGTATCGCAATAATTGCAGCGCAGATTGCAGAACGTCAGCCGCACAAAAGCACAACGCTGCCCGGCCCAGGTGCTCTCGCCTTGGATCGATTGATAAATTTCGTTGATCGTCAGCGTTTTCTCGCTCATTCGCTTGGCATGCTGAACAATTATAGGCCGCATTTTTGCGTCGCCTCGGCGAAGCTGGAGCGCTTCCGCAGGAGAGAGGCAAGATAAGAATCGACCTCCGGCGCCGAGGCGATGCGCGATAGATTGGCCGGCGTCTCGAGCCGCGAGAAAATTGCGGAGGCAATCTTGTTCCGCGGCACACTCTTTTCTCCGTAGCCCGACGGAATGTTGCTCGACCAGTAGCGGACATATTCCATGCCGAGCCGGTTCTCCATTCCGAGAAAAATCGTGGAATGTCCGTGCTCACTTCTGCCCACCTCCCGCGACCAGAATATTTTCATAAAATCGCCGGGGCGCGCCTCGTTGAAATCGTCGAAGTTGCGGCCAAGTCCGAGCTCGTGAAAGAGGCGGGCGGTCCCCGGGCCGTTGGCATTCCAGCGACCCCAAATGCCTTCGCCATCATGTTGATCACGAATGATGAGCTGCTCGAGAGTGGCGAAATCGAGGTGCAATTCGTCGCGCGCGCGCAATGTCTCGATTGTCTTGATAAACACGAGATAGGTCGCGCCCGAGCAAAAACTCGGATAAGGCGCCGACGGAAGAATGAAAAATTTGCCCGACTCGAAGTGGGCGGCGGATTGCAAACGGATCTTCGCGAAGCGCGAGACGGAATAATGGCCGCCTTGCGGCATTTGCTTGATCTGATCGAGAATGAGCGCGTTGAGATCGTCGGCGTTGGCTGACTGCGCAATGACGCACGCACAGATAGCTGTGAGCAGCTGGCGCATGAGCGCAAACTAAACGGCGAATCCAGGTGAGAGCAACGCTCCTTTTGTCATTCCGAGCTCCGCTCGACATGACAAGACAGCCAGCCGCCACTACAATAGGCGGAATATGCTGCGGTTCACAAAGATGAGCGGCGCCGGAAACGATTTCGTGATGATCGACAATCGTGCGGGCGACATTCATCTCGATTCCGCGCAGATCGCACGCATTTGCGATCGTCACCGTGGTATTGGCGCCGATGGAATTCTGCTCCTGGAAGAAGCGCAAAACAGCGCAGACTTTCGGATGCGCTACTTTAACAGCGACGGCGGTGAAGCGGAAATGTGCGGCAACGGCGCGCGCTGCTTTGCGCGTTTCGCGCATAAAGTGGCGGGCGCGCCGGGAAAGATTTCTTTTGAAACTCCGGCCGGCGTGATTGGCGCCGAGCTTCACGATGAGTTGGTAACGTTGCAAATGAGCAAGCCGACCGATTTGCGATTGAATATCACGCTTCGCCTCGCTGGCAAAACCAAGACGGTCCACTTTATCAACACCGGAGTGCCGCATGTTGTTGTTTCGGTTTCGCAAATTGACGATGTCGATGTCCGGCGGGCGGGCGAGGCCATTCGTTACCACGAAATGTTTTTGCCAAAGGGCGCAAACGTAAATTTCCTCGAGAAACGAGGTACGAAACGAATCGCCATCCGTACCTATGAACGTGGTGTGGAAAACGAAACGCTCGCGTGCGGCACGGGCGTGGTCGCGAGCGCTCTCATTTTTGCCGCAATCGAAAATGCCGGCGGGCCAATCGGCGTCATCGTGCGCAGCGGCAGCGAGCTCAGTGTCAATTTCAAAAAGGATGGCGATCGGTTTCGCGATGTTACCCTCACCGGTCCGGCTGAGTTTGTTTTTGAAGGCACAATCGAGTTGTAACCGTGGCGCAAGTTTCCAACTCGCGATTTGCAAATTGCGCAAATCGGAAAGTTGCGCCACGAATTGACTGATGTTTCGCGGCACGTTCACAGCGCTCGTCACGCCATTTCGCGATGATGCGATTGACGTTGCTGCCTTCGAAAATTTAATCGAAGGACAAATCGCTGCCGGCATTAGCGGCGTGGTCGCAGTCGGCACGACCGGTGAGTCGCCTACGCTTTCACATGACGAACGCGAGCAAGTGATCCGGCTAGTGGTTACAATTGCGAAGAAACGCTGCGTGGTCCTGGCCGGCACGGGTTCGAACGCCACGCATCACGCCGTGGCGGACACGAAAATGGCCGAAAAGCTCGGCGCTGATGGCGCGCTTCTCGTTGCGCCTTATTACAACAAGCCAAGCCAGGAAGGATTGTTTCGGCATTTCAAAGCAATCGCTGAGGCGACGGCATTGCCGATCTTGCTTTACAACATCCCCGGCCGTTGCGCCGTGGATATTTTGCCGGACACGGTTGTGCGACTCGCCGGTGAATGCCGAAACATTGTCTCGATCAAAGAAGCGAGCGGAAGTGTCGAACGCGTGAGCGAATTGCGGGCGCGTTTGCCTGACGAATTCACGATCCTGAGCGGCGATGATTCGCTCACGCTGCCCTTTATGGCTGTCGGCGCGGCCGGAGTTGTCAGCGTAGCGTCGAATTTATTTCCGGCGGAAGTTTGCGAGCTCGTCCGCGCCTATGAATCCGGCGATGTAAAATCGGCGGCAAAATTACATCGACGGTTGTTCCCGCTCTTCAAGGATCTGTTCATCGAGCCCAACCCGGTGCCGGTAAAAACTGCGCTCGGCTGGCGCGGCGCGATCTCCGGCGAAGTGCGTCTGCCGTTGTGCGAGATGAGCGAGGCGAACCGGACGCGTTTGCGAAAAACGATCGAAGCATTCGAGCGCACGAAATGAAAAAGATTCGCGTTTTGGTCATTGGCGCCGCCGGTCGCATGGGAAAGACGATTGTCGATCTTGCCAGCCGCGAGTCGAATATCGAAATCGTGGCGCAATGTGATCTTGGCGACGCGATTGAGCCGGCGATGAAAAATTGCGATGTCGCAATCGATTTTAGTCATGCTGATGCGATCGAAGAGATTTGCCGCGCCGCATTGCAAGATCGACAATCGCTCGTCATCGGCACGACTGGACACTCGCCCGCGCAGCGCCAGGCAATCGAAAAGGCGGGACAATCGGTGCCGATCGTTTTCGCATCCAACTTCAGCATCGGCGTGAACACGCTTTTTGCTTTGACACACAGCGCCGCGGAAATCCTGAGCGACGAGTTTGATATCGAAATTATTGAAACGCACCATCGCATGAAGAAAGACGCGCCGAGCGGGACGGCGAAAACGCTCGCGGAAATTTTGAAGAAAGTACGAAAGATCGACAATGAAATCCCGACGCGATCGATTCGTGAGGGTGATGTGGTGGGCGAGCACACGGTCGTCTTTGCCGGGCCGGGCGAGCGAATGGAGCTAACGCATCGCGCCAGCAGTCGAGAAATTTTTGCTCGCGGCGCGTTGCGCGCAGCCGAGTGGATCGTTGATAAACCGCCCGGGCTTTATTCGATGCAGGATGTGCTTGGATTGTAGCGGCGCTTTCACCATCGGCGGAGAGGCGCGTGTCCTCGCGCGCAGTTGTTTTTGTCATTCCGAGCGGAGTCGAGGAATCTCTCATTGTTAAGAGTAAGAGATATCTCGACTAACGCTCGACATGACAATGAGGACAGCCGCCCCTACAGACATTCCATGAGAACCGGTGTCGCATTGGGATCGAACCTCGGCGATCGAATGGAAAATTTGCGCGCAGCGCGAAAAGAGATTGTCGATCTTACAGGCGTCACACCGCCGATTCTTTCCTCAGCTATTTATGAAACCGATCCGATGGGTTGCGAACCAGGCGCGGGAAAGTTTTTGAATGCGGTGCTTGAATTCGATTACGACGGCGATCCGGCGGAGCTGCTTGCAGAACTGCGTCGAATCGAAGAGTCGTTGGGCCGCGCACGCAATCATTTGCGAAACGTTTCGCGCAAGATCGACATCGATCTCCTTTATTGTGGGAATCTTAAGATCGATAGTGAACAATTGCAGGTGCCACATCCGCGCATGCATTTGAGAAAGTTTGTGCTTCAGCCGCTCGCCAAGATCCGGCCGGAGATGGTACTACCGGACCAGACGAAGACGGTCCGCGAGTTACTCGCGCAACTCGGTGAATCGGCTAAAGTAATGCGTTTAAGCGACGATTGGGATTCTCAATGAAAGATTTTCGAGAAATGAAAAAGCGTGGCGAGAAAATTACCGCGCTCACGGCTTACGATTATCCGACGGCGCGCCTGCTCGATGAAAGTGGGATCGATATTATCCTGGTGGGCGATTCGCTGGGCATGGTGGTGCTCGGGTATGAAGACACCACGCGTGTGACGCTCGAAGAGATGCTGCATCACACGCGCGCGGTGGCGCGTGGCGTGAAGCGCGCCTTGCTCGTTGCCGACATGCCCATTCACACTTACGACACGCCCGAGCAGGCCGTCGCGACAGCGAAACAATTTGTCGATGGTGGCGCGCAAGGGGTGAAGCTCGAAGGCGGCGCCAGCCACGTTGCCCAAATCGAAGCGATCACCGGCGCGGGCATTCCGTTCATGGCTCACATCGGAATGTTGCCGCAAAGTGTGCGCGAAGAAGGCGGCTACAAAGTGAAAGGCCGGACGCAACCGGAAGCCGAAGCGCTGATCGCTGATGCGCGCGCCGTGGAAAAAGCGGGTGCGTTCTCGGTCGTTTTGGAAATTGTGATTGCCGATCTTGCCAAACAAATCACGAACACGATTGGGATCCCGACCATCGGCATCGGTTCGGGGGAGCATTGTGACGGACAAATTTTGGTTACGCACGATTTGATCGGCTTGTTTCCCTGGTTCACGCCGAAGTTTGTTTCGCCCGCGGCGCGGGTGGCGGATGAGATTCGTCGCGCGGCGGCCGCGTTTGTCGATCGGACGCGCGCGGGCGACGCGGTAGTTTGACATTTTCGCCGCGCTGCCGGTTTGTTGGAACGAAACGATGCGAGTTTCCGAGTTTGATGATCTTGAGTACGACGCGCTTTTAAAGGGCAGCAAAGAGCGCAGTTGGCTTTGGTTTGGATTGATCGTTTCGCTGGGATTACACCTCGCCCTCTGCACTTATTTTTACCGGACCCGTTTTCAATCTGTGGATGCGGTCCTCGCTGGGATGCAGCAAACGCCGACCTTCAAAATCAAGAATGTCGATCTTGGACAGCAGCTGGAGAAGAGCAGTCTCGACCAGGCAAGCCCGGCGGCGAAACCGGAGCCTGACAAGACCGATGTGCAATTGCCGGATGAAAAGAAATCATTCGACAAGCTTCTGCAGGACATCCAGGCCAGCACAGCGATGCCGGACGACACGCGCGATGTTCTGCCCGAGCAACCGAAAGTGGAACAACCGGACGTGAATTCGGTGCTCAATGAAATTGAGCGCACCACCGCCCAAACTCTTTCGAACAATCCGAACGCAACGCATGAGCAATCTTTGCTGAACGATGCCGCGACTTCCGGCCGCCCGCAGCCGGCACTGAGTGGAACGGAGCTGGCCACGAGCACAACGATCAAGCAACCGAATACGTTCACGAGCAAAATTCCCGGGGACAGCGCCGGTCCGAACAAGAAAGGCGCGCCCGGTTTCAGCGATCTCGATCAGTTGCTCGCGCAAAAGGGTCCGCTCGGCTCAGGAACGAAACTGCGGATGCCGGACGATCAGCTTTTCGAATATGACAGCGCGGCGCTGCAATCGAGCGCCATCTTCCAACTGCAAAAGCTCGGGACGCTGATCAAGCGCAATCCAAACGCGACGTTTACGGTCGAAGGTTACACGGATTCGTTCGGCGGGCCGGAATACAATCTGGAGCTGAGTCAACGCCGGGCCGACAGCGTGAAACAATATTTGGTCGAAGCGATGAGGATAAGTTCCGCCCAAATCGAGGCGCGCGGTTTCGGGCAAACGAAGTTTCGCGTCTC